>Ga0070739_10002893_pt1 | contig 22111 bp, 17 predicted proteins | sample Coa_R1_7_FD_66445 | JGI IMG/M metagenome (GOLD analysis project Ga0070739, IMG submission 66445) | Surface soil microbial communities from Centralia Pennsylvania, which are recovering from an underground coalmine fire - Coalmine... | ecosystem: Environmental > Terrestrial > Soil > Unclassified ... | reverse complement strand
CCAGCGCCGGCAGCCGCGTCGCCAGGCGCTGCGCCTGCGCGGGTCGCAGCTCCAGCACCAGGGGCTCGACCGCCGCCGGCGCCGCCGGCGCGTGGCGCGCGCGCAGCCGCTCGTAGAGCACGCGCTCGTGGGCGCGGTGCTGGTCCACCAGGTACAGCCCGGCTGGCCCCTCGCACAGTAGCAGCGTCTCCTGCACCTGCTCCACCAGCCGTAGCGGCGGCAGGCTCCCGACGCCCTCACCCCAACCCTCTCCCACAGGGAGCGGGAGCCCCGCGCTCCCCTCGCTCGCCCGGAGCGGGAGCGCTTCACTGTGCTCTCCCCCTGCCGCGGGCTGCTTACTCCCCTCTCTCCCTGGGAGAGGGGCCGGGGGTGAGGGGCCCTCGGCGATCCGCCGCCAGGCCAGGCTGGTGTCGCCGAGCGCGTACCCCGCGCTCAACCCGCCGAGCAGGCCCACCCCCGCCGCGCCGATCCCTTCCCCTACCACTGCGCCCGCGGCTCCTCCCCCAACCGCGCCGGCACCTTCCGCCCTCGCCGCGCCAACCCCTTCCCGGCCGGCCTCGTCGATCCCTTCCGCCCCCGCGTCGGGGCGGGCCAGAGGGGGGTTGAGGTCACCCCTCTCCACCACCCACCCCAGGTCGGCGTCGGCCGGCGGCTGGGCGGCCGTCCGGCCGAGCGCCTCGCGCACCCAGGCGGCGAGGCCCTCGGCCAGCTCGCGGCCCCGCCAGAACTTCACCTCGGTCTTCGCCGGGTGCACGTTCACGTCCACGGCCTGTGGCGGCAGGTCGCAGCAGAGCAGGGCCACCGGATGCCGCCCCCGCGGCAGCAGCGGGCGGTAGGCCGCCTCGAGGGCGGCCAGCAGCTCGCGTGTCTCCACTAGCCTGCGGTTCACGACCAGGGTGATCCCGCCGCGGTTCGGCCGCGTGACGTGGCGCTCGCCGAGGTAGCCGCTCAGCCGCGCGCCGGCCACCTCGCGCGACGGCAGCGGCCGCAGCGCCTCGGCCACCGCCGCGCCGTGCACCTCGGCCAGCGTCGCGGCCAGCCCGCCGCCCGACGTGCGCAGGGCGATTCGTCCCTCGACGAGCAGGGTGAAGCGGACGTCGGGGTAGGCCAGGGCGTAGCGCCGCAGCAGCGCGCCGATCGCCGCCACCTCGCCGCGCGCGTTGGCGACGAACTTCAGCCGCGCCGGCACCGTCTGGAACAGGTACCGCACGCTGACCGTGGTGCCGCGGGTGCGCGGGCGCGGCGTGAGGGCGACGACCGCGCCGTTCCGCACCAGCGCTTCCTGGCCCAGCCCGCCGTCGTCGGCAGCGGTGAGCATCACCACCTCGGCCACGGCGGCGATGCTCGGCAGCGCCTCGCCGCGGAAGCCGAGCGTCGCCAGTCGCTCGAGGTCGTCCACGCCGCGGATCTTGCTCGTGGCGTGGCGCTGGAAGGCCAGGGGGATCTCGCCGGGCGGGATGCCGCAGCCGTCGTCGACGACCCGCACCAGCCGCAGGCCGCCGCCGCGCACCTCCACCCGCACCTGGCGCGCGCCGGCGTCGAGGGCGTTCTCGACCAGCTCCTTCACCACGGAGGCCGGTCGCTCGACCACCTCGCCGGCGGCGATGCGCTCGGCCGCGCGCGGCGGCAGGACGAGGATCGGCGCGCGGGGCGGGATCGGAGCAGCCACGGGGACCAGCTTACCGGTAGAGCTGCTCCGTCCAGCCGCGCAGCGACTCGACGTAGCTGTTGTCGTACAGGTCGTCCAGGCGCGCGTCCTTCGCGTTGGGGCTGAGCGACTCGTCCACGGCGGCCTGGATCGACTCCGGCGTGACGAGCGGCAAGCGCGCGTAGACGTTCACGATCGTGTCGTAGGCTTCTTCCTGGAGCCGCGGATCGTCCGTCCGCGTGTACTTGCCGATGGCCTGCATCGCCAGCGGCTTGTCCTCGCGCAGCCGCTTGATCCCCTCGATGTACCCTTTCAGGAAGCGGCGCACCACGTCGGGGTTCTGGCGCGCGTACTGCGCCGACGCCGCCACCAGGTCGTGCGGGTACGGGATGCGCAGCGCGCCGATGTCGACGATCTCGCGCAGGCCCAGCTCGCGCGCCTGCACGGTCGAAGGCGAAGAGACGACGCCGGCGCTGACGATCTTCTGCTGCGTCGCGGCCAGGATCGACGGCATCCCCCCCGCGTAGAGGAACGACACGTCCTCGTCGGGCACCAGCCCGAAGTGCCGCAGCGCCAGGCGGCCGGCCATGTCGGCCGCGCCGCCGCGCTGGCTGGTGGCAATCGTCTTGCCCCGCAGCTCCCCGACCGAGCCGATCGCCGGGTCACCGTAGAGGGAGAACAACAGGATCGGGACCATGTCGGCGATGACGACCAGGTCGCTCCCCATCAGCCTGGCGTCGATGACGGCCGCCCCCACAGCCGCGAAGGCGACATCCCCCGCGACCATGCCTTGCGTAACCGTGGGGCCGGTGGAGATGTAGGTCAGGTCGACGTCGAGCCCGTACTTCTCCCAGAGCCCCGCCTCCTTGGCCACGAAGAAGGGCGTGAAGGGGTTGCTGTAGGAGCTGTAGGCGACGGTGATCCGCGTCGGCGTCGTGACACGCGTGTCCGGGTCGTCCGCGGCGCTATTGGCCGCGGCTGGCCGCTCGGCCGCCGCGGCGCTGGGCGCCGGCTCCGCGGCGCGCGGCGCGGGAGCGGCCGGGCTGCTACAGCTCGCCGCCGCGAGCTGGCTCACGGTCAGCAGGACCAGGATCAGGCGGGGCGCCAGGCCCGCCATTGGCGCTCGCACGCTCATCGAACCCTCGATGCTGCCACGCTACGACGACGGGTAGAAGCCGCGATCGAGCCAGTGCCCGACGTCGGCGCCGAACCACTCCGTGGGCACCTCGTGGCCCAGCCCCTCGCGCTTGCAGGCGTCGTAGATCAGCCGGCCCGCGGCGGCGAACTGGATGCCCACGCCCGTGTTGCTCTTGTAGTAGATGAGCTGGTCGTCGGACTGCCGGCCCGGATGGAGCCCGGCGATGACCTGGCCCAGCTCGGTGATCTTGTCCCAGCTCACGCGTCCGTCGTCGATCAGGTCGAGCAGCTCGCGCTGCTGGTTGGCGATCAGGGTGTCGCGGTTGTTGATCACCAGCAGGTCGCAGCGCTCCATCGTGGTCGGATCGGCCTCGGTGCGATGGTGTCCCACCATCGCCCCGTCGGTGTTGACGATCGTGACGACGAGCTGCCCGGGCTGGAGCCAGCGCCCGTCGAACACGGGCTCGCTCGAGCTGGTCGCGCACAGCACCACGTCCGCGCCTTCCACCACGTCGCGCGCGCCGCTGGCGATCTGGATCTCGACCCCGTGCTTCTCGGTCATCTCCTCGGCGAACTCGCGGCAGTGCTGCGGGTTCGGACTGTACACCTTCACGGCACGGATCTGGCGCACCTGGAGCAGCGCTTCCAGATTGCGCCGCGCCTCGTTGCCCGAGCCGAACAGTCCCAGCCGCGGCGCTTCCCGCTTCGCTAGCGCGCGGACAGCGATGGCCGTCGTGGCGCCGACGCGCAGCGGCGAGAGCCCGAAGTCCTGGATCACGGCGAGCGGCTCGCCAGTCTCCAGGCTGAACAGCAGCACGAAGCCCCAGCTCCGCCGCGAGGGGTGCAGCCAGTCCAGCCGGCGCTGGCCGGCCTCGACGCGCTCCTGCACGATCACCGAGTCGTAGCGGAGGGCGGCCACGCCGAAGCTCGGCACCGCGCCCATGATCGCGTTCGACAGGTAGCCGCGCTCCCGCGGATCGGGGGGCACCTTGAAGCGACTGCGCGGGCGATTGACGGCGATGCCGCGCGCTTCCTCGGCGAACGCTTGCTCCATCGCCTCGATGCAGTCCGCCATGCTCAGGACGCGCTGGACCTCCGGATCGCCGATAAAGAGCGTCACAGTCCCTCCGTCTGCTGTGGGATCGCGGGCCGCCAGCGCGCCGATTCTACCACCCGGGCGGCTCGGTCCGCGCCTGCCGCTGGAGCGCCGCCAGCCGGTTCAGCGCCTCCAGCGGCGTCAGGTTGCACAGGTCAAGCGCCAGCAGCTCCCGCAGCACGGCCGGCCCGGCGCCGTCCGCGGCCGGCGGCGCCGGCGCGACCGCCGGGGCCACGGCCGCGCCGTCCGGCTCGGCCGCCGGCGCACCGATCGCCGGTGGCGGCGCTTCGCGAATGCAGGCGGGGCGGTCGGCTGGCGCAGGCAGGAGCGGCGCGTAACCTACCCCCCCCGCGCGACGCTCGCAGTATTCCGCGTCGCGCCCTTCCCGGCGCGGGAAGGGGGGAGCAGCCGTAGCATCCAGTCTTTCTCCCCCGTTCCGCCCTGGGAGACACGCTCCATCCTCGCCTCGTCCCTCTCCCCCTTCCCGCGCCGGGAGGGGTGCCGGGGGGGTAGGTTCGCCTACCCTCTCCGGGGGGCTAGGTTCCAGCAGTGACGCCGCGCGCGCCAGGACCGGGGCCGGCAGGCCGGCCAGGCGGGCCACGTGCAGCCCGTAGCTGCGGTCGGCCGCGCCGGGCACCACGCGGTGGAGGAAGATCACCTCACCGTTCTCCTCGCGCACGGCGGTGTGCAGGTTGCGCAGGGCGGGCAGGCGCGTCTCCAGGTCCACCAGCTCGTGGTAGTGGGTGGCGAACAGCGCTCGCGCCCCTACCGCGTCGTGCAGGTGCTCCACCACCGCCCGCGCGATCGCCAGCCCGTCCTCGGTGCTCGTGCCGCGGCCGATCTCGTCCAGCACGACCAGGCTGCGCGGCGTGGCGTGGCGGAGGATTGCCGCCGTCTCGACCATCTCGACCATGAAGGTGCTCGCCCCGGCCGCCAGGTCGTCCTGCGCGCCGATGCGGGTGAAGATGCGGTCCACCAGCCCGACCCGCGCCCGCCGCGCCGGCACGAAGCTGCCGGCCTGCGCCAGCAGCACGATCAGCGCCACCTGGCGCAGGTAGGTCGACTTGCCGGCCATGTTCGGCCCGGTGAGCAGGGCGATCCGCGGCCCGTCGCCGCCGAGCGCGCAGTCGTTGGCGACGAACTGCTCCGGCCCGAGCGCCGCCTCGACCACCGGATGGCGGCCGCCCTCGATCACGATCTCGTCGCCGGCGTGAACCTCCGGTCGCGTGTAGCCGTTGCGGTCGGCCACCTCGGCCAGGGCCAGGTAGACGTCGAGGTGGGCCAGGGCGTCGGCGGTGCGGAGCAGCCGCGGCGCCTGCGCGCCGATCTTCCCCAGCAGCGCCGCGAACAGCGCGCGGTCGGCGGCGGCGATGCGCTCCTCGGCGTGCAGGATCACCGCCTCTGCTTCTTTGAGCCGCGGCGTGACGTAGCGCTCGGCGTTGGCGAGCGTCTGCTTGCGCACGTAGTCGTCGGGCACGCGGTCGCGGTGGGCGTGGGTCACCTCCAAGTAGTAGCCGAAGACCTGGTTGTACCCCACCTTCAGGCTGCGGATGCCCGTGCGCGCCCGCTCGGCGCTCTCCAGCTCGGCCAGCCAGCGCCGCGTCTCGGCAATCGAGTCGACCAGCGCGTCGCGCGCCGCGTCGTAGCCGGGACGGATCAGGCGACCGTCCTCGCCTGCGGCGACGGCACGGCCGATCTCGTCCGCCACGTCGGCGCAGGCGTCCAGGCCGTCGCGGACCAGCGCCAGTGCGCCGATCCCCGCCAGCCGCTCGCGCAGCGGCTCGACGCTCGCCAGCAGCTCGCGCAGCGCCAGCAGCTCCCGCGCCCCAGCCACCCCTTGCAGGGCGCGGCTGGTCCAGCGCTCGAGGTCGCCCATCGCCCCCAGGCGACCGAGCAGCTCGGCGCGCAGCGGCGGACGCTCGAGCAGCGTCGCGATCGCGTCCTGCCGCGCGGTGATCGCCGCCAGGTCGAGCAGCGGCTGACCCAGGAAGCGCCGCAGCAGCCGCCCGCCCATCGGCGTGCGCGTGGCGTCGAGGACGGCCAGCAGGCTGCCCTCCGCACCGCCGCCGCGGGCGCTGCGGGTCAGCTCCAGGTTGCGGCGCGTGTGCGCGTCGAGGACCAGGTAGGCATCGGTCTGGTAGGTGCGCAGGCCGCCGAGCAGCGGCAGCAGGGCCGGGTTGGTCTCCTCGAGGTAGGCCAGCACGGCGCCGGCCGCCCCGATCGCCAGCGGCAGGTCGGCGCAGCCGAAGCCCTCCAGCGAGCGCACGCCGAGCTGGCGCAGCAGCCGCTCACGCGCCGCCTCCGGCTCGAAGCGCCAGGCGTCGTAGCGGGTGAGCGGTCCGGGCAGCGCCAGGGCGCCGGCCTGGTCCCAGGGCACGAGGCACTCGGCCGGCCCGAGCCGCCCCAGCTCGCCCTCCAGGGTCGCGGCCGCCGTCTCGCCGCGCACCTCGGTCACGGCAAACTCGCCGGTCGTCACGTCAACGTAGGCCAGCCCGTAGGCCTCCGGGGCGCTGCCGCCGCGGCCGGCCGGCCCGCGCACGACGGCGGCCAGGTAGTTGTTGGCCCGCGCCGGCAGCAGATTCGGCTCGATCGCCGTGCCCGCCGTCACCACGCGCGTTACGGCGCGCTCGACCAGCCCGTGGCCGGGCGGGCTCACCTGCTCGGCCACCGCCACGCGGTAGCCCTTGCGCACCAGGCGCGCCAGGTAGGCGTCGGAGGCGTGGTGGGGCACGCCGGCCATCGGCACCCGCTCGCCGTGGCCGAACTCGCGGGAGGTAAGCGTCAGGTGCAGCTCACGGGAGACGACGATGGCGTCGTCGTCGAACAGCTCGTAGAAATCGCCCATCCGGAACCAGAGCACCGCGTCCGGATGCTGCGCCTTGAGGTCGAGGTACTGCTGGCGCGCCGGGGTCGGCATCGGTCCCTGCCGGGCATCGTGATCGCGGGCGCAATTGTAGCACCTCGCGTCACGGGCCGTGACAGCCAGACAAGAGGAACGTTCGGCCGCCCGCGCGCGCGTGCGTCAGGCGCCGTCGGCACGGTACCGCACGGCCAGCGGCGCGCCGCGGCCGGCGAGGGCGAGCCACCGCCGCGCGGCGTGCCGCAGCACGGCCAGGGCGATGCTCGGCCGCGCCAGGGCCCGCGGCGGCTGCAGGAGCTGGATCACCTCGATGAAAACGCGGTGCACCGCGGGGTCCTGGGCCGCGGCCAACAGCAGGTGGTCCATGTAGCGGTGCAGCAGCCGCGCGGTCCAGCCGGGCCGGCCGCCCTCGGTCTCGCGGTAGCGGAAGTCCTCGCCAGTCGCCAGCAGCCAGGCCGGCTCGTTCACCTTCGCCAACTGTCGCTGGAAGCGCGGCGCCAGCCCGGCCAGGCCGCCCCGCGCCGTCTGCGCCGCCAGGCAGGCATCGAGCGCCTCGGCGGCCAGCGCCGCCACGGTCATGCCCTGACCGTAGACCGGGTTGAACGCGCAGACGGCGTCGCCCACCACGACGAAACCCTCGGGCCAGCGCGGCAGCCGCTCGTAGTGGCGCAGCCTGTTCTCCGTGCGGCGGTAGCTATAGACCGGCGAGAGCGGCTCGGCGCCCAGGATCGCCTCGTACAGCGTGGGCGCGCGCAGCGTGCGGGCGAAGGCGAGGAAGTCCGCCTCGTCGGCGGGCGGATAGTCGCGGCCGCCGCCGGTGAGCGTCACGAACCAGCGGTCGCCCTCGACCGGCAAGATCACGCCGCCGCGCTTGCCCTCCGGCGGGCCGGCGCTCAGCAACAGCGCCTTCCAGTCCGCCGCGAATCCAGCCGGGCGGCGGTACCAGCGCGTCGCGTAGCCCAGGAAGGAGTTGATCGTCGTCTCGGCCGGGGCCGGGTAGCCGAGCGCGCCCAGCCAGCGCGGCGCGCGCGAGTCGCGGCCGCTAGCGTCCACCACCAGGTCGGCTCGCAGCGCTTCCCGCTCCTCCGGCGCGAGCCGTTCCGGCGGCGCCTCGCGCCAGCGTAGCCGCGCGCCGGCCACGCCGGCGCCGCTCGGGTCGGGCAGCAGGTCCACGACGTCGCAGGCTTCCAGGAAACGGATGTTTGAGCGCGCCGCCACGCGCCGCCGGATGGTCCACTCCAGCAGGGCGCGGCTGCAGGTGCGGGTCACCATCCCCGAGGGGAACCGCGGGTGCCAGCCGCCGCGCATCAACACGGCCAGGTCGGCGGTCCAGTCCACCGCCGGCGCACCGGCCGCGGCCAGCTCGGCCGTCACGCCCGGAAACAGCCGCTCCAGCGCCCGCGAGCCGCGAGTGAGCAGCACGTGGACGTGGCGGGCCTGCGGGACGCCCTTCCGGAACGCGGGCTCGGCGGGGAACCGGTCGCGCTCGACCACCGTGACGCGCTCGAAGTGGTCGGCGAGGACGCGGGCGGCGAGCAGCCCCGCCATGCTGCCGCCGATCACGACGGCGGGCCTGCCGCAGCCGCCGTCCTGCCTCGCGGCCTCGCCGGCAACCGCCGCGCCGCCGTCGATCGCCGCGTGCGCGCCCGTCCGGTCTGGCCCTGTTGTCCGCTGCATCGGCCGACTCCTCCGTCGGGATCTCGGGTATCCCGCCCTTCCCGCCAGAGTATTCGGGCGCGGCCATTTCTCGGATCACCGCGCCCGCGCCGGCTAGCATAGCATCAAGTATGAATTGCTGGGTGTTGGCTACAGCCAACACCCAGCAATTCCTGTCTGCCAGAGGACGAGTCTACTACGCTAGCTGGCGGTAGCGCTCGGCGACGCGGGCCAGGTCGGCGAACAGCAGGTCGCGCAGCGCGTCGCGGCTCTCGGGCGGCTGGATCAGCACGTAGGCCGGGTGCAGCGTCGCCAGCACGTAGGGGATGGTCGGCGTGCTGTACCACTCGCCGCGCTGCTGGGTGAGGCGGAACTCCTTGCCCAGGATCGCGTGCGCGGCGGGCGCGCCCAGGCAGACCACGATGGGAGGCTGGATCAGCGCCAGCTCGGCATCGAGCCAGGGACGGCAGGCCTTGATCTCGCTCGCCTTGGGCGCGCGGTTCTTCCGCCGCGCGCCCTGCTGCACCCAGGGACGGTGCTTGACGACGTTGGTGACGTACAGCGCGGCCCGGTCGAGCCCGACCGTGGCGAGCGCGCGGTCGAGCAGCCGCCCCGCCGGCCCGACGAACGGGATGCCTTCACGGTCCTCGTACTCGCCCGGCGCCTCGCCGATCATCACGATCCGCGCCGTCGCCGGCCCGGCGCCGAACACCGTCTGGGTGCCGATCTCCCACAGCGGGCAGGCCTGGCAGCCGCGCGCGCGCGCCGCAACCTCGGCCAGCGTCTCGCCGGGCCGCAGGCCCGGGCTCGTGTCGAGTACCTGTTGCACCATCTGGCCCCTCCCGCGCCTGCCTGGCAGCCGGCACCGCGCTTACTGCCAGGCGCGGTGCAAGGCGTATGCCGCATCTGCTCCCCTGCCCGCGCGGGGAGGGGTTTCCCCGGCGCCCCCCTCGCTTTGGTCTCGCTCCGCTCCCACGCTACAATCCCGAGCAAATGCACCTCGCGACCGAAGTGGACGGCCAATGTTTCAGAACGTCCTGCGCCCGCGCTCCTTAGCGTTCGTGTGCGTCACGCTGCTCGCGGCCTGCGCGGCCCCGGCCGCGGCGCCCGGTGGCTCGACCGCCGGCGCGCGCTCGGCCACGCCGACCAGCGCCCCGCCGTCGCCGGCAGCGAGCGCGCCGACGGCCGCGCCCGCCGTCGACGCGCCGCTCAGCCCACCCGTGACGGTGACCGTCGGCACGCTCGGGCTGGCCTCGGACGCGGCGATCTACATCGCGCTGGACCGAGGCTACTTCACCGCCCAGGGCCTCGACGTCCAGGACACGCGCTTCGACGCCGGGGCGCGGCTGATCCCGGCCCTGGCCGCCTCGCAGATCGACGCCGGCGCCGGCTCGCCGAGCGCCGGGCTGTTCAACGCCCTCCAGCGCAACATCCCGATCGAGATCGTCGGCGACAAGGGCCGCGCCGGCACGGACTCCAGCTACATGGCGCTGCTCGTGCGCAAGGACCTCCTCGACAGCGGTGCAATCAAGGACTACGCCGACTTCCGCGGGCGCAAAATCGCCTCGATCGCCAACGACAACTCGAACGTGATCCAGATCGACCGCATGATGCACAGCGTCGGCCTGACCTACAAAGACGTGGAGATCGTCGTCCTGGCCGGCGGCGACATGATCACCGCCCTGGGCAACGGCAACGTCGACGCGGCGATGGTGGCCGAGCCGATCCCCACCCGCGCCGTGGCGGCCGGCGCGGCCGTGCGCTGGAAGGGCTCGAACGAGTTCTACCCGGACCAGCAGGCGGCGGTCCTGATGTACTCGCCGACCTTCGGCAAGGACAAGCCCGAGGCGGCGCGGCGGTTCATGGTCGGCTACGTCCAGGGGCTGCGCGCCTATTACGACGCATTCTTCAAGAACCGCGATCGCGCCGACGTCGTGCAGATCCTCACCCGCTACACCAGCCTGACCGACCCGCGCCTGTTCGACGAGATGGTGCCGTTCGCCGTCGATCCGGACGGCGGCGTCAACGCCCAGAGCATCGCCGACGACCTGGACTGGCTGGTGCGCGAGGGCTTCGTCCCCGAGAAGCCGGACCTGCCGGCCCACATCGACATGGCTTACGTCGATTACGCTGTGAGCAAGCTCGGCAAGTACCAACGGTAGGAATAGAGCATGGCTACGACGCGGCCTGGCACGACGGACGAGGGCGCGGGGATCGTTACCCGCCGGGCGATCTGCTGCCACTGCTCGGCGCGCTGCGGCGTGCTAGTCGACGTGGACGCCGCGGCGCGGCCGGTCGCGGTGCGCGGCGACCCCACCCACCCGACGAGCAAGGGCTGGCTCTGCCCGCGCGGGCGGGCGGCGATCGAGTACTTCGAGCATCCCGGCCGCCTGGATCATCCCCTGCGGCGGGTGGGCGAGCGGGGCGAGGGCCGCTGGGAGCGCGTCGGCTGGGACGCCGCGCTCGACGACATCGCCGAGCGTCTGCTGCGCCTCCGCGACGAGTCCGGGCCGGAGACGCTGGCCTACCTCTGCGGCACCTTTCACGGCGCCGACGCCAACTTCGGCTACCGCCTGCTGCACCACTTCGGCAGCCCGAACTCGGGCGGCATCGGCCCGATCTGCGGCGGCCCGCGCGACATGGCCGGCGCGCTCACCTTCGGCTTCAGCCCGCTCGGCACCGACGTCCAGCCCGGCACCACCGGCGCCGTGCTGCTCTGGGCCCAGCACCCCTCGGCCTCGCTGCCCGCGCTCTGGACGCGCGTCCTCGAGGCGAAGCGCCAGGGCGCCGCGCTGATCGTCGTCGACACGCGGCCCACGCTGGAGGCGCGCCAGGCCGACGTCTGGCTCCAGCCCCGCCCGGGCACCGATGCCGCCCTGGCCCTCGGCCTGATCCAGGTCATCCTCGCCGAAGACCTCTGGGACCACGCCTTCGTCGAGCGCTGGACGACCGGCCTCGACCGCCTGCGGGCGCGCGCCGCCGAGTATCCGCCCGAGCGCGTAGAGGCGATCAGCGGCGTGCCGGCCGAGCAGGTCCGCGCCGCGGCACGCGCCTACGCCGGCGCCTCGGCCGCGGCCCTCTCTCGCGGCTCCCCGAACGGCATGGGCCGCAACTCGCTCGCCTTCGAGCGCGCCGTGACGCTCCTGATCGCCCTGACCGGCAACCTCGATCGGCCGGGCGGCAACTACCTGTCCGGTCCGCAGCCCGGCCTGGGCAGCAAGACCAGCTACGAGGACTACGCCGCGCTGCCGCCCGCGCAGCGCCGCAAGCGGCTGGGCGCCGAGCGCTACCGCCTGAACGACGCCGGCTTCGAGCTGCTATCGGCGGCGGCGCGGCGCGTCTGGCACGATACGCCCTACCCGTACAGCATCCAGTTCTGGGCCGCGGCCCACCCGCCGACGATCTTCCGCGCCATCCTGACCGGCGAGCCCTACCCGGTGCGGGCGCTGCTCGTCCAGCACAACAACCTGCTCGGCTGCTACAGCAACAGCCAGCAGGTCTACGCCGCCCTGCGCAGCCCGCGCCTGGCGCTGTCGGTCGTCCACGAGCTGTTCCTCACCCCGACAGCGATGCTCGCCGACTACGTGCTGCCGGCCGCGTCGTGGCTGGAAAAGCCGCTGCTCTGGTCCAGCGGGCGCGGCGACGCGGTGATGAGCGGCCAGCAGGCCGTGCCGCCGCGCCACGAGCGCCACTCCGATTACGATCTCTGCCGCGACCTGGGCCGGCGGCTCGGCCAGGACTGGCCCGACCGCGTGGAGCAAGTCTGGGACGAGTGGCTGCGCGCTGCCGAGGTCTCCTTCGCCGAGCTGTCGACGCGCGAGCGATACTGGCTGCCGGCCGCCAGCCAGCGCGGCCGCCACGCCACCATCGACCCGCGCACGGGCGAGCCTTATGGCTTCGGCACCCCGTCGGGCAAGATCGAGCTGGCGTCGTCGATCCTCGAGCAGCTCGGCTACGACCCGCTGCCGGCCCACGATCCAGCCGGCGAGGAGGGCGCGGGCGACGCCGCGGCCTACCCGCTGCGCCTGATGACCGGCGGCACGCGCATCGACGCCACCCACCAGGACCACCGCCAGGTCGCCTCGCTGCGCCGCCACCACCCGGACCCGCTGGTCGAGCTGGCGCCGGAGACGGCCGCGGGCCTAGGGATCGCCGAGGGCGACTGGGTGCGTGTCGAGACGCCGCGCGGCAGCTTCCGCCAGCGCGCCCACCTGGTGCCCGGCCTGGCGCTGGACGTGGTGAACGCCGAGCGCTGGTGGTACCCCGAGCGCGAGGGCGCCGAGCCGTCGCTGTTCGGCTTCTGGGAGTCGAACGTTAGCGCCCACACCGAGGACGACCTCGCCCTCTGCGATCCGGCCTACGGCAACTGGCCCTTCCGCGTCGCCCGCTGCCGTGTCGCGCGAGAAGCGCCGGGGGCCGCGCCTACCTGGTGAATCGCCCAGGGCCCGACTGTGACGTAGATCAAGGCCGCCCTGTAAACGACTCTACCCGACTCCGCCCGCTAGCCCTCTACACTGCGACTCAGGAACCAGTCGTGCCGAGCGAGAACAGCAAAGGAGGCGCCAAATGAGTCGTTCCAGCTTCGGGCCTTTCGTTCCCCAGCCGCCGAGCATTATCGCGATCCTCATTGGCTAGCACCGCGGCTTACACGCAATCGAGCAAGCCCGCCATCCGTCCGGATGGCGGGCTTGCTCTTTGTGGCACCCACGGGGAGCCGACAGCGTGCCGCGTCACGGGAGAAACACCGAGTCGGATGGGGGCCTGTACGGACTGCTGCTAGCCGCATTCTGGGGGTTGGCACGCGCTCCGGGCTGGGTCCCCCCGAAGGGGTTGATCGGACCGGTTCCCTGGCCGACCAGCGCCCCGTGGACGCGGCCTGTGGCCGGGTCGATGCTGCCGATGAGCACCAGGGGGCCTGCTGCTGGGCCCGCCGGGGCTGACGGAGAAACCAGCGTCACCGGACCGGGTGTTGCGACAGTCACGGGCGGATGGTCGGGGCTCGGATCCCGCGTCCCCTGGGCGAGGGCTGCAGGGGTCGAGCCGGGCACGGCCAGCCAGGCGAGGACGAGCCAGAGCGTGGCGGCCGACGACATGATTAGCGCGCGGAGAAGTTCGGTGGGATGCGCTCGACTTCGCGACATCTATGACCTCCCAGCCAGCCTCGAGCTGGCGCCCGACCGAGCGCCGAAGCGCATCGGCTGAGGCGATCATACCGCTCTGGCAATGCGACTACCAACGATATGGGTCAGCACGACGGTGCGGTGAGCCGGCCAAAGTCCCGAGCATCGTTTAGGATGCCATTACAGGGGATCCAAGCCGGAGCGTGAGTTGGCGGCGCTCGCCGTCTCGATCTCCGGATCGGTTGGCACGGGCCCGATCCCCAGCCGGTCGCCCCAGGCCGCCGCGATGTCCTCGACCAGGTAGTAGCCGTTGTCGCTGTTGGTCAGCACGACGAGGCCCTCACCCCCGGCCGGCAGCAGGGCGAAGTACGCTCGCCAGCCGCGGTTGAAGCCGGCGTGCCAGGCGACCCGTGGCCCCTTGCCCGCGTGCCCGAGGAAGTAGCCCAGCCCGTACTGACCGTCGGTGGCCGGCTGCGGCGCGAGCAGCGCCGCCACACCGTTCGGGGTCAGCACGCCCCGCCCCGCGGGCTCGCCGTCCGGCCCGGGCATCGTCGCCGCTACCCAGCGGGCGAGGTCCGGCGCCGTGGCGTACAGGCCAGCCGCGGCCTCTTCGGCGAACAGGTAGTTGGGCAGCGCCTGGCCCGCGTCGTCGTAGGCGGTTGCCGTGGCCACTCGAAGATCGGGTGTCCAGACAAAGCCGCTGTGCGCCATCCCGAGCGGCCCGAGCACCGCCTCCTGCATGTAGGCCGCGAAGGGGCGGCCGCTCACCTCCTCGGCCAGGAGCTGGAGGAGGGTGTAGCCGCCGCCCGAGTAGCGCCAGCCCTCGCCCGGCGCCTGGACCAGCCGCACGTCGCCGGCGCCGTCCGTCGCGCCAGAAAGGGACTCTTCCAGCGTCGGCAGCGGCTGGTCGGGCGCGGTCCCCCAGTAGCCGGGGAGCGACAGTCCGGCGGTGTGGCTGAGCAGGCGGCGCGCCGTTACGCCGGCCACGTCCAGCTCCGACGGCGGCAGGTGCCAGCGCGTCAGGTACCTGTCCACGGGCGCGTCGAGGTCGAGCCGGCCCTGCTCGGCCAGACAGACGATGCCCCACGCCGCCACCGGCTTCGATACCGACGCCACCTGGAACACCGTCTCCGGCGTGACCGGCCTACCGCTCGCCGCGTCGGCGAGGCCGTACCCCGCCGCCCAGGCCACCGCGCCGTTCCGGACGAGGGCGATCGCCACGCCCGGCACGCCGTGGCGGGCGAGTAGGGCTGGCACGTGCTGATCGAGCCAGCGCCCGAAATCGCCGCCGCTACCCGCACTCGCGACCGGGCCGCCGCTGCCTGTGGCCTGCGCGAGCCAGAGGGCGGCGATCGCTTGAACGAGAGCGCGCCGGTAGGGCCGGTAGAGCATAGTATCTTCTCGCCTCGCGACGTTCGCGCGAGCCTGCTGTCGACAGGCGTCGCCCCTTCCAGTCTAGCCGGTCACGAGTAGTCGCCGCCCGCTTGCCGTGGTGAGCGCGGTCCGCGGGTGGTATCCTGATCGACACGAGACCCATAGCATGCGGAGGCGATGACGTGTACGAGCCGAGCGGCTCCTGGGTGGCGATTGCGACCCCGTTCAAGGAAGACGAGTCGGTCAACTACGACGTCTTCGAGCAGATCGTCAACTTCCACGCCGAGAACGGCACCAGCGCCCTGCTGGTGATGGGCTCCACCGGCGAGCCGACCGTCCTGGAGATCGAGGAGCGCCGCGAGATCATCGATCGCGTTGCCCGCATGGCGCGTGGCAAGCTCCCCGTGTTCTTCGGCACGACCTGCGGCTCGACCAGGGCCACGATCGCGCTGACGCGCTACGCCGAGGACCGCGGCGCCGACGGCGTCGTACTGGTCGTGCCGCCCTACGTCACCCCGCCGCAGGAGGCGGTGTACGAGCACTTCCTGCGTGTGGCCCAGTCGGTCCAGCTCCCGGTGGCGATCTACAACAACCCGACGCGCGTCCGCGTCAACGTCGACCCGCCGACGATCGCCCGCCTGAACCGCGAGGCGCCGAACCTGTACATCGACAAGGAAGCGATGGGCGACGCCTCGCAGCTCGCCGACGTGATCGCGCTGAGCGAGGGGCGCGTGCGCGTCCTCTGCTGCGACTACCCGAAGTACGGCCTGATCATCCCGACCCTCGGCCTCGGCGGCGTGGGCATCGCCGGCATCACCGGCAACGTCGCCCCGGCCGAGTTCGCCGAGCTGGGTCGCCCCTGGACGAAGGACACCGACGTCACGGCCGTGCGCGAGCTGTACTTCCGCCTGCTTCCGCTGATGAAGGCGATGTACTGGCTGCCCAACCCGGTCATCACCAAGGCAGCGCTGAACCTGCTCGGCTTCGACGTCGGCCGTCCCCGCGCGCCGATGCAGCCCTTCACCGGCCCGCGCCTGCAGGAGCTGGAGCAGATCATGACCGCCCTCGGCCTCCAGCAGCGCTACGCCCGCTGGACCCGGCGCCCCACCCTCCACGCCGTCGGCGCCTGAGTGGGTCAGCGGCACGCGGAGGGCACAATGCCGACGAGGGACAGCCTGCACCAGTTGATCGACAGCCTACCCGATGAGCTGCTGGGCGAAGCCGAGCGCTACCTGATGACGCTCCAGACCGACGACCCAGTGCTACGGGCGCTCTTGCTCGCTCCCTACGACGACGAGCCCGAGACCGATGAGGAGCACGAGGGCGTCCTCGAAGCACGGGCAGAGGCGGCTCGCGGCGAGTTGGTGGACGACGAGGATTTCGTACTGTGACCCCGTGGTCCATAAAGTGGACCCCACGCGCAGAAAAGGACATCTTCTACTACGACCACGATGCCCACTCACTCATCATCCTCCGTGTCCTGCCTCGCGGTCGCGCCTACCGCGACTGATCGCCTAGCCGAATCTGAGAAGCCACGCGCTAGCGTATCACCAGATCTCGCGCAGATCCAGGACGAAACCTGGCAGAATCGGGTCGCCCGAGATCGAGTCCGGGGCGTCCACGCGCTCGACCGGCGCGCCTGGGCGATAGACGTAGACGCGGTGGGCCGCGGGGTCGAGCAGCCAGCCGAGCCGCGCGCCGTTCGCCAGGTATTCCTGCATCTTGGCCTGGAGGTCAGCGAGCCGATCAGAAAGAGAGCGCAGCTCGAGGACGAAGTCGGGACAGGCGGGAATGAACTGCCTGCGCTGCGCGGGCGGGATCGGATCGAGGCGACTACGCAGCATCCAGGCCGCGTCAGGGGAGCGGATAGCTCCGTTCGGCAGGCGGAATCCACCAGACGAGCTGAACGTCGCGCCACTCCCGTCGCGCCTCGCCCAGTTGCCCAGTTGCCGCGTGATCTCGGCCTCCTGCTCGCTCGCCTCTCCACCCACTGGCGCCATGATTAGCCAGTCTCCTTCGGCGCTGCGCTCGATCCGAAGGTCGCGATTGAGCTGGCACAGCTCGAAGAACTGCTCCTCAGAGAGGTCGAGCGCCGGCCGCGTCCGCAGCACCAGTGGTAGCGCATAGGCGTCGCGAGGCGGCTTGCGCTTGGGGACCGCGGTCGCCATGCCTTGCTCTCCTCTTCCTCGCTCGTCGCCGAGATCGGGCCGCCGCCGGTTCACCCTAGTCGCCAGGCCGATATGTCAGGCGTCGGCGAACACCTCGCGCACGGGCAGGGCCCAGCCCGGCACGATGTCCTCGGCGTCCAGCACCTCGCCCCTCGCTGAGGGTGCGCACGGGCTCGCCGGGTCGGTGGACGGCCACCGTATGGCGGCGGGGATTGACGACGAAGACCAGCCGCGTGCCCTGCTCCAGCCACTCGGCGACCTTCTCGTCGACTTCGGTGTACAGGTCGTTCGGGGAGATGACCTCGACCGCCAGGTCCGGCGCTCCCACCCAGTAGCCGCGCACGGGTCCAATATCTTGAAGCCGCTCGCGGCGCACGAAGGCCACGTCGGCACGCGCACCGTGTCGGGCTGAGTAGTGAGCAGGAAGCCGGGGTCGCCCGCTAACACCCGGCCGAGCCGGTGGGCCCGCACGTGGGAGCCGAGCGAGCCGTCGAAAATACTCGTTACGTCACCATGCTCGAATCCTGATGGCGCCATCGTTCGCAGCTCTCCGCGGACCAGCTCGTGCCACGCGCGGCCGCGCGGCAGCCGCAGCAGCTCGTCGGCGGTCATGAGCCTGGACTCGGTTGCCATGGCCACTCTCTCCAGGTTGAACCGGCGTGGGCGCCTCCACCGAGAGCTTACCTCATCCGACTGGCCGCGACAGGCAGGATGTGAGCTGTGCGCCAGGTAGGGCAGTTCGCGCCCACGCTGCGCCCTGCTCGACTATCGTGGACTCGACGGGACCACTGTGCTATTCTCGCGGCAGACTAGGGCCGGGCGGGGGCGGCCGGGTTCCGCAGCGCGGAGAGGAGCTGGCGATGTCCGACCTCCTGACGCGACGGCAGTTCGTCCGGCTGGTCGCGGGCGCGCCGGCGCTCCTCGCGGCCTGCTCGGCGGCAACGGCGCCCGCCGCTAGTAGCACCAGCGCCCCGCCGCCACAGCAGCTCACCAGCATCCGCGTGGCCGAGCCCGGCGCGATCTTCGAGCCGCTCTACACGCGGGCCGGGCGGGATGCTGGGATCTACGCCCAGTATGGGCTGGACGTGGAGTTCGTGGATGCGCCGTCGGACACGATCATTCTCTCCGGCGTCATCAGCGGCGAGTTCCTGGCCGGGCGCGTTGGCGCGCAATCGGTGCTCACGGCGATCGCCCAGGGCTCCGACATCGTGATGGTCGCCGCCCCGCACGTGGCCTTGCCCTTCGTCTTCGCCGCCCAGGAAGGCTACGATAGCCTTCAGAGCCTCTACGGCCAGGCGGTGGGCGGCGGCGGGCCGGGCAGCTTCCTGGTCAACGTCACCGACGCCCTCTACCGGGCGCGCGGCCTCGATCCCGGCCAGCTCGTCTACGTCAACACGGGCACCGCGGCGCAGTCCGTCGCGGCGCTGGCTGCGCGCAAGATCGCCGCCACGCTCGTGCTCTACACCGACCTCGCCGTGCTGAAGCGGGCCGCCGTCCCGACGGTCCAGCTCGCCGACGTCCGCGAGGCGCTCCCGAACTACCTGCGCACGGTCATCGTCGTCCGGCGCAAGAGCCTCACCGACGACGACGCCGTGCTGCACCGCTTCGTCGTCGCCCACTCCAAGGCCTATCGCTGGGCGCTGGCCCACCGCGAGGCCGTCGTCCAGGCGGCGCAAAAGTACCAGAACCGCGACCGCGCCGACGCCGAGAACAACTTCGATCTTCTGCTCCAGCCCAAGCTGGTCACGCCGGACTTCGCCTTCACGCCCGAGCAGATGGACTACATGCAGCAGTTGAACATCCTCGTCGGCAGCCAGCACGAGCTGATGCCGTTCGACAAGGTCGCTGACCTGCGCTACGTCCAGGCCATCGCCCAGGAGCTCGGGCCGTACGTGCCTCCCAGCAGCTAGTGAGAGAGGACCCGTGATGATCATCGACGCCGACATCCACGTCACCCTGGACACGATCGAGACGCTGCGCCCGCGTCTGCCCGAGGGGCTGCGGCACCGTCGCCGCTTCCTGAACCAGGACGAGTTCGACCGCGATCTCGGGGGCAAGCTCGGCCAGGAGAACGTGACGGCCGAGCAGCACCTGCGCGACATGGACCTGGAAGGCATCGACGTCCAGGTGCTGTTCCCGACCGGCCTCCTGAACTTCTGCAGCAAGCGGGAGGCCGACGTCGCGGTGGCGCTGGCGCGCGCCTACAACGACTGGCTGCACGAGTTCTGCCAGACCGATCCACGCCGCTTCAAAGGCGTCGCGCTGGTCGCCCTCCAGGACATGCGCGAGGCGGTCCGCGAGATGACGCGGGCGGTCACGGACCTGGGCATGGTGGCCGTGTTCGTGCCCAGCTACGTCTACCCCGGCAAGGACCTCGGCGGGCCTGAGTTCGACGAGCTGTACGGCGAGGCCGAGCGGCTGGGCATCCCCGTCGCGGTGCACCGGGTAGTCGGTACCGGCGCCATCGGGTTCGACCGCTTCAGCCGCTTCCCGGCCCTGCACGCCGTGGTGCCGATGTACGAGGAGGCGACCGCGGTCGCGAACATGGTCTTCGGCGGCGTGTTCGAGCGCTTCCCGATGCTGCGCGTGGCCTTCCTCGAGGCCGGCGTCGGCTGGCTGCCCTGGCTGGTCGAGCGGCTCGACGAGCACCACGAGGTGTTCGCCTCCCAGCTCCTCCACTTGAAGGCACGGCCCAGCGAGTACCTCAGCAGCGGCCGGGTGTTCTTCTCCTTCGAGCCCGGCGAGCACGGCGTGGCCGAGGTGGCCGAGCTACTCGGCGACCACACGCTCCTGTTCTCGTCGGACTACCCGCACTTCGACTCGCCGTTCCCGAACAGCGTGCGGCTGGTCCGCGAGCGCCGTGACCTGTCCGATGCCCTCAAGGACCGCGTACTCGCCGACAACCCGGCGCGCTGCTACGGCCTGCCCGCGGCGCTGCCGGCCTGACCGAGACGGCGGCCCCGGCTCGGCGCGGGCCGCCAGACGCCCCAGCGTAGATCGAGCGTGTGGAGGCCCCCGTGGTTCGTTGGGCGCTTTGGTCCGTAGTGCTCTGGGGGCTCCTCCCCGCGGCTTGCGGCTCGACGTCGTCTCCGGCGCCCCGCCGCGGCCAGAGGCGTCGGCAGCGAGCAGCAGCGCGGCCGCGCCGGCGCCGACGCGGCCTGCCACGGCGCCCGAGCCGGTGACGATCAACTACGGCTACCCGGTCATCAGCTCGCTGTTCTGGCACATCTTCGTCGGCCAGGCCAAAGGGCTGTTTGCCGACGAGGGGATCGACTTCGAGCCGGTCTTCGTCTCGACCGGCTCGCCGTCGATCGCCCAGGGAACCGTCAGCGGCACCTATGAGGTCGGCAGTATCTCGGCCGACGTCGGCATCCTGGCCGTCGAACGGGGAGCGCCCCTGGTCTACGTCGGGGGCGAAGCCCACCAGGCTGTGTTCAGCATCATCGTCCAGCCGGAGATCACGAGCTGGTCCGACTTCAAGGGCCAGGGCAAGGTCATCGGCGCCGCGAGCGTGCGCGGCGGTACCTCGACGGTGTTCCGCTGGATCCTCGGCCGGCAGGGCCTCCAGGACGGGCCGGACTACTCTTTCATCGCGGCCGGTAGCACGAGCGAGCGGGTAGCGGCGCTGCAGAGCAAGGCCATCGACGCGGGATTGATGGCCCAGCCGCAGGACTTCCAGATGGAGGATGCCGGCTTCCGGCAGCTCGGCCTCACCACCGATTACCTCCCTCGCTCGATTACCTCCCTCGCTATGGGATGGCCGAGGCCGCCGTCCGACGGGACTGGGCGGAGAGCCACGAGGACGTGGTCGTACGCTACCTGCGGGCGAATATCCGCGCGCTGCACTGGCTGTACGATCCGGCGAACCGCGTCGAGGCCCTGGCCATCCTCGAGCAGTACACCAAGACTCAGCCGGACTACGCCGAGCGCACCTACGATCTGCTCGTCACCCGGCTCCAGATGTTCGCGCGCAATGGGGAGCTCGATCCAGCGGCGTTCGAGAGCACGATGCAGGTCCTCGTCGACGAGGGCGAGCTGGCCGCGCCCGCGCCGCCGGTGAGCAAGTACCTCGACACGCACTACTGGGACCAGGCCATCGCCACCGTTGGGCGACAGTAGCGCCAGCAGGGCGGACGATCGCGGGCGCCTACGGCCAGCCTACCTCATCCCCGCGGCCGCGCCTCGGCAGGCGCCTGATCGCGGAGGAAGGCGAGGACGGCGGCGGCAAAGGCGGCCGGCTTCTCGCGGGCCGGCGAGTGGCCGCAGGCCGGCAGACGGACGACCTGAGCCTGGGGCAGCAGGCGAGCATACTCCGCGGCGTAGGCCACCGGGATGATTCGGTCCTCCTCGCCCCAGAGGATCAGCAGCGGCATGCGGGCGCGATGCAGGCGGCTGGGCAGGCGCGGGTTGTGGAGGTAGGGGTTCCAGGAGACGCGGGCGAAGGCGATCCGCGCCCGCGCCGCGGCTTCCAGGAGCTCCCGCGGTGGATTCTCGGGCATCGACGCCGCCGCCAGGGCGGGATCGTAGTTCGCCAGGCGGGCCGACTCGGCCGGCGAGAGGGCGAACAGGTCCGGCATCGGCGTGTCGGCCAGCCAGAGGCCGGCCGCGTCGACCAGCGTCGTCGTCCAGAAGCGCTGCGGCTGCGTTACCGCCAGCTCGGCGGCCAGCCAGCCACCGAGCGAGTGCCCCACCAGGTGCACCCGCTCCAGCCCCAGCGCGTCCAGGACGTCCAGGTAGAAGTAGACCAGGTCGTCGATCCCCTCCAGCCCGCCGGCCAGCTCGTCGGCGGCCCAGCCGGGGTGCTCCGGCAGCAGCACGCGGCAGCGCTCGGCCAGCAGATCGTGACCGGGCAGCCAGGCGACGCCGTTCGCGCCGTGCAGGTAGAGCAGCGGCGGGCCGTCGCCGGCCGACTGCAGGTGCAGCCGCGTGCCGGCGACCGTCAGGTGCTCGTGGCGAACGTCCGCGCTCACGGCCGGCCCTCGCCCGCCGCGGCGCCTGCCACCGGCGCGGCCGCCTGCCCGTTCGGGCCGCCGCTCGGCGCGGCGCTCGACC
>Ga0070739_10002890_pt1 | contig 22144 bp, 24 predicted proteins | sample Coa_R1_7_FD_66445 | JGI IMG/M metagenome (GOLD analysis project Ga0070739, IMG submission 66445) | Surface soil microbial communities from Centralia Pennsylvania, which are recovering from an underground coalmine fire - Coalmine... | ecosystem: Environmental > Terrestrial > Soil > Unclassified ... | reverse complement strand
CGGTTATCGGCTCAAACGCGGCGGGACGGCCCGCCTTGCGTGCTCAAGGATGTGAAAGGAGCGGACATGCCGGCAAAATCGAAGGCGCAGCAGATGGCGGCAGGCGCCGCCCTCGCCGCCAAGCGCGGCGAAAAGGAGAAGAGCGAGCTGAAGGGCGCCTCGAAATCGATGGAGAAGTCGATGAGCGAGAACCAGCTCCGCGAGATGGCCTCGGGGAAGCGCAAGGGAAAACCCCAGCACGCTTCCAAGTCCTGACCCCAATCTCGCAGGCGCGTCTTCATACCAGCGGCAGCAGCACGGGACTCGTGATGCCCGGACTTTGATCGGGGCATCTCTTCGGCCTGACCCCCATGAAGATGGGGGGATGAAGGCCTGAGGGCCCTGCGGTCAGCGAGCGGCTTCCTTGGCGGGTTTTTGCTGCTCGCGGCGGGCGCCTTCGATGCCGCCTTCCTTGATGTCCTTGTCGGCCTCCTGCTCGACCGGCTTGTCGCGGCGATCCGTCGCCGGCCGCTTCGCTTCAGATTTTTCCGCAGTCATGGCGTCGTCCTCCATTGTCTACAAGGACAACGCCCGCCAGCCGGTTTCGGCCGTACGCGATACCAGCGGGGCGGCTGTAAGCGGCTCCGGAGCAGATTGTTATCGTCATGGCGGCGGAGGCCGGCATCCACGTATCCAACAACGGAGCGGCTGAGGGGTGGGTCCCGGCCTCCGCCGGGACGACAAAGGGGATCGCGCCCCGCCATAACGGATAGAGTGGCCCCCTTCGGTCGGATGGCGCTTCCGGTTTACGGTTTGCGGACCAGGGCGCACTGCGACTGCGACAGCGGGCGGAAGGCCTCGTCGCCGGGAATCGTCGCGACCTGCTTGTAGTAGTCCCACGGGTAGTGCGATTCCTCCGGGGTTTTGACCTGGAACAGGTACATGTTGTGCACCATGACGCCGTCCGGACGGATGTGGCCGTCATGTGCGAAAAAATCGTCCACCGGCGCCTGCCGCATCGCCTGCATGACCGGTTCCGAGGCGTCGGTCCCGACCTGCTTTACCGCCTGCAGATAGTGGGTCGTCGCCGAATAGACGCCGGCCTGCAGGCTGTTCGGCATCTGGTGCAGGCGGTCGAAGAAGCGCCGCGACCAGGCGCGGGTGCCCTCGTTCATGTCCCAGTAAAACGACTCGCTCAGCATCATGCCCTGCGCCGTGCCGAGGCCGATCTGGTGGACCGCGTTGATGACCACGGCAAGTCCGGCGACGGTCTGCCCGCTCTGCCGCAACCCCATCGTCGCGGCCTGACGCACCGCCTTGATCAGGTCGGTGCCGGCGTTGGCGAAGGCGACGACTTTCGCGCCCGACTGCTGCGCCCGCGCCAGGTAGGACGAGAAGTCGGGCGCGCCGAGCGGATAGCGCGCGTCGCCCACGACCTTGCCGCCGTTGGCCTTTACGACGGCGGCGGTCTCATCCTCCAGGTCGTAGCCGAAGCTGTAATCGACGGTGACGAAGAACCAGGTCTTTTCGCCGCGCTCCACGATCTCCTTGCCGACGGTGTGGGCGACCGCGTAGGTGTCGAAGACATAGTGGATGGCGGTCGGGCTGCACGCCTCGTTGGTCAGCCGTTCGGCGCCGGCGGCGTTGATGATGACGATCTTGTTGCGGTTGCGGGCGATTGCCTGAACTTGCAGCGCCGGCGAGGAACCGGCGACGTCCATGATCGCATCGACGTGCTGGTTCTCGAACCAGTCGCGCGCCGTCGTCGCGGCGACCTCAGGGTTGCTGCGGTCGTCGGCGACCACCAGCTCGATCGGCGCCCCGAGCACGCTGCCGCCGAAATCCTCGATCGCCATGCGGGCGGCGAGAACGCTGCCGCCGCCGGTCGAGCTCGAATAAGGCCCCGACAGGTCGGGCAGGATGCCGAGCTTGACGACGCCGTCGGAAACCGCCGGCGCCGCCTGACCGGAGGCCGGCGCCGCCGTCAGCCAGCCGCTCAGCGCCAGCGCGAGGACCGATGCCAAGCGCACCCGGTGCCGCTGCGGCGGCGACGATCGCAGATTCAGCACGGCAAAGGCGTCTCCCACGCTCGATACGGCTCGTCGTAGATCGCGGTGTGCGCGACGCCGTCCGCCTCAATGTAGCCGCGATACATGCCGGTGCAATTGAACGGCAGCGCCGCGGCGCCGCGGCGAGCAACCGCGATCAGCCCACCGGAGCCGCCATACTGGAGAAGCTCCTCGACCACCCCGCGCGCCGCCTCCGGCAACTCCCGGCCGCCGTACCGCATCCGAGCCGCGACCTCGTGCGCCGCGGCGAAGCGGATGAAGACCTCGCCATGGCCGGTCGCCGAAACCGCGCAAACCTCGTCGGCGTAGGTGCCTGCGCCAATCAGCGGGCTGTCGCCGATGCGCCCCGGCGCCTTGCCGGTCATGCCGCCGGTCGAAGTGCCGGCGGCAAGGTTGCCGAAGCCGTCGCGTGCGACGGCGCCGACGGTGCCGTGTTGCCGCGCCGCATCGTCTTCGTCGGCAAGCCCGCGCCGCCGCCGCTCCAGCGTGTCGAGCAGCGCCTTCCAGCGGGTTTCGGTGCGGAAATAGCCGGGCTCGGCGAAGGCGAGGCCTCGTGCCCGGCAGAACGCGAGCGCGCCGTCGCCGATCAACAGCACGTGCGGCGAATGCTCCAGCACCGCGCGCGCCGCCAGCACTGGATTCTTCGGGCCGCAGATTCCGGCGACCGCGCCGGCGCGGCGGCTGCGGCCCTCCATGACGGCGGCGTCCATCTCGTGCGTGCCGGCGGCGGTGAAGACGGCGCCGCGCCCGGCGTTGAACAGCGGATCGTCTTCCAAAGCCGCCACCGCGGCGGTGACGGCATCGACGGCGCTGCCGCGGGCCTCAAGACGCCTGTAACCCGCCTCGAGCGCGACCCGCAGGCCGCGGTGAAAAGCCGCAGCCTGTTCCATGCGCATGTCGCCGCGGCGCAGCGTTCCGGCGCCGCCATGAACCGCCAGCACGATCCCCGCCGGTTCGGCGGCCATCTCACCACCCCTTGTTGACGCCGCGGACGCCCCGGTCCACCGTTGCCGCCGAGATGGAGCAAAGAACCGGCAGCCGGGCCGCCGCCGGCCGTGCGTCCGCAAGGCTGCCGCGCAATGTGCGGCTTTCCGCGGGAAAGGCAATGGCGGGCGGCGCGGCGGCGCCATCACGAAGCGGCGAGCGCCGCCCCCGGCGGCGCTGAGATGACCACCGCATCGGCCGTGCGCGCGAGCGGCGGCGCCGGGTGGCTGTGGCGATTGGGGCTCGTCGGGCTCGGCATCTCGGTGGTGCCGCTCGACAGTTCCGTCAACATCGCCTTTCCCGACATTACCCGCAGTTTCGGCCTGCCGATCGACATGATCCAGTGGGTCGTCGTCAGCTACGTGCTGACGTATGCGGCGCTGATTCTTGCCTTTGGCCGGCTCGGCGACATCTGGAGCTATGGCCTCGTCTTCCGCACCGGCCTTGCCTGGAGCGTCGTCGCCTTCACCTTGTGCGGCGCCGCGCCGACCTATGGCTGGCTGCTGTTCTTCCGCTTTCTGCAAGGGATCGGCGCCGGCCTCGTCATCAGCTGCGCCCCCGCCTTGGTGACGACGCTCTACCCGGAGGAGCGGCGGGCGCGGGCGGTCGGCGCCTTCTCGCTGATTTTCGCGATCGGATCCGCGGCCGGGCCGCTGCTCGGGGGCGTCCTGGTGCAGCACTGGGGCTGGCCCGCTGTGTTCTGGTTCCGCGCGCCGATCGCGCTGACCAGCCTCGTGTTTCTGCGCGGCCTGCCGGTATCGGCGCGGGACGGCCGCCAGTCGCTCGACGTGGTCGGTGCGCTGCTGGTCGCGCTGGGCTTGGCTGCATTGCTGTTCGCGATCAACGCCGCCCGCTACGTCGCCGGCGGCGATTACCGGGCAATCCCGCTGCTGGCCGTCGCGCTCGCGAGCTTTGCCGGCTTCGTAAGCTGGGAGCGCCGCGTGCCGCGGCCGATCGTGCGCCCCGCGCTGTTCCGCATCCGCGGCTTCGCGCTGGTGAACTTTGGAAACATCGTCGTCAGTCTCGCCGGCTTCTCGATCATGCTGCTGACGCCCTATTACCTTGCGCGCTTCACCGGGTTGAGCCTCGGGATCGGCGGTCTCGTCCTGGCCTCCGGATCGATCGGGATGGCGGCGTCCTCGCCGGTTGCCGGCCGGCTGCTGGCGCGGCTGCCGCCGCAACGGCTGGCGCCCGCGGGGGCACTGCTTGCGGGCGCCGGCCTGTTCCTGGTCGGAGGCTGGCGTGAGGGCGCCAGCGTGCCCGGCATGATGTTCGACCTCGCGCTGCAAGGCATCGGCGTCGGCATCTTCCAGGTCGCCTACATGGAAATCGTCATGGGCGCGCTGCCGCCGGAGCACCGCGGCGTCGCCGGCAGCCTGTCGATGCTGACGCGCACAATCGGCACCGTCACCGGCGCGACGTTGCTGACGCTCGTGTTCTACACGCTGCAAAGCCTTGCGAGGGCCGGCGGCGCGGACGCGGCGGCGGCCTTTCTCGCCGCCTACGGCCCGACCTTTCGCGGCGCCGGCGTCGCGGCCGGGATCATCGGCGTACTGATCGCGTTGACGGCGAAGGTGAAGCGGTAAAAGGTGCGGGATAATGCTGCCGATGGAGGGCGCCATGGACGACCACGTCTACCGGGTCATCAAGATCGTCGGTTCTTCGGAGAAAAGCATCGAGGACGCGATCCAGCACGCCGTCAGCCGGGCGGGGCAGACCCTGCGCAACCTGCGCTGGTTCGAGGTCGTCGAGACCCGCGGTCATATCGACCAGGGCAAGGTCCAGCACTACCAGGTGACCTTGCAGGTTGGTTTCACGATCGCGGACGCGGCCGGGGAGTAGCGTGGCCGCCGCGATCCTCGCCGTCCGCGCCGAGGTGCCGGCGGCGGAGCGCGACGCCTTCGACGACTGGTACGAGACGGATCACCTGCCGCTCGCGCTGCGCAGCTTCGGGGCGCGGCGCGCCTGGCGGTGCTGGAGCCTCGACGACCCCGCCGTCCACGTCGCCTTTTATGAATTCCCCGATGCGGCGGCCGCGAAAGCCGCCACCGCGCCGGACCGGATCGCCCCGCTGGTGGCGGATTTCGATCGGGTATGGGGACAGCGGGTTCGCCGCCGCCGCGAAATACTGGAGCGCCGGCAGGAGCTTCTGCCTTAGACTGGAGCCGCGATTGCCGAGCGATCGGCCGGGGAGGCGCGACAGGCGGTGACGGTCGGCGGGCGGCGTTCGAGGGTGCATAGACCAGGCCGGCTGGTCACGACGGCGCTTGCCTGCATCGCGCTTCTGGTTCAAGTCGCGCTGGCGGGACGGCAGCCGCCGATCCAATCGCTTCCCTCCGGCGATGCCGGTTTGGCGGCGCTGCTCGGGCCGCATGCGTTGTGCCTGGCGGCGGCACAGGAAGACAAGACACCCGCCTCACATCCGTCGGACCCGACGCCGGCGCGGCCCGACCATGACACGAGCGGCTGCTGCGTCTGGCATGTCGGCGGCATTTTTGTCCCGCCGGCGCCGGTTGCGCTCGAACCCGTCGTCTTCACTGCCGTTGCGCGCGCCGTCATCGTCGCGGCCACGCAACCCGCGCCGGCTGTCCGCGCCGGCGCCATCGGCGCCCGCGCGCCGCCGTCGGACCGCACGATAGCCTGACTGCGATCCGTCCCGGGCACCGCGCGCAGGCGCCGGCTGCGGGACCAGCTTCCCTCGATCCAGGGACGTCCCGATGATTTCGCCCTTCGGCGGCGCGCGCCTGCGCTGGGCGCTCGCCGCACTCTCGACCCTCGTGGCGCCGTCGCTTGCCGCCGCTCATGGCGTCGCCGGCGACCGCTTCTTCCCCGCCACTCTGCTCACCGACGACCCTTTCGTCGCCGACGAAATCTCGCTGCCGACCGTCACCCGCAGCCCGACCGGCCCGGACGGAGCGCAGGAGGTCGATGTCGGTATCGACCTCGCCAAGCGCATCACCCCCAATTTCGGCTTCACGATCGGCGACGAATGGCAGCATTTGCAGCCGAAAGGCGGTCGCGCCGCAACCGGGTTCGGTGCGCTGGAGACCGGGCTGCAATACCAGCTTTTCGTCAACGGACCGCACGAGGCCATCGGCCTCGTCGGCCTCAACGCGACCTGGGGCCATACCGGCAGGGTGCAGGCGCTCGGCGCGCCGGACTTCACGGCGCTCAGCCCCAGCTTCAACTTCGGCAAAGGCTTCGGCGACCTGCCGAAAAGCCTGCCATGGCTGCGTCCGTTTGCCGTCACCGGGAACCTCGGCTTCGACTTCCCCCTCAAAGGGGAGAGCGCCGGCGAACCCAACCCCATCAATTTCAATTACGGTTTCGCGTTGGAATATAGCCTCCCCTATCTGCAATGCTGCGTGAAGGACATCGGCCTCGGAGCGCCGTTCAATCGGCTGATCCCGCTCGTCGAGGTCGGCTTCTCGACCCCGATCGGCCGGGTTGGGGCGAACGAGACCGTCGGCACCGTGCAGCCCGGGCTGATCTGGAGCGGGCCGTATTTCCAGATCGGCGCCGAGGCGATCATCCCGGTCACGCACGCCACCGGCCATGGCTTCGGCGGCATCGTCCAGCTCCACTTCTATCTCGACGACATCTTCCCGAAGAGCATCGGCCGGCCCTTGCTGGAGTTCTGAACATGCGGTTGAAGGGAATGGCGCTCGCAGCCGGCCTGGCACTTGCTGCCGCTCCGGCGGCGTGGGGCCATGCGTTTCTCGATCATGCCAGCCCGGCGGTGGGCAGCACGGTTCCGGCGGCGCCGGCGACGGTGACGCTGTGGTTCACCCAGGCGCTGGAGCCGGCCTTCAGCAGCGTCGCCGTTACCGACAGAAGTGGTCAGCGGGTCGATCTCGGCAATGCCCGCGTGCCGCCGGGACAGCCGGACCAGCTGCAGGTCGGGCTGCGGCCGTTGCTGCCCGGTATCTACACGATAACCTGGCGCGTCGTTTCGGTCGATACCCATGCGACGCAGGGGAGCTTCACGTTCAGCGTCGGCGGACGGTAGAGGTCCGGAGCGCGTCGTGGAAATTCTGCTGGTCGGCTCCCGCGCGGTTCATTTCGCCGCGGTGATCGCGCTGACCGGCGCGGCGGCGTTCGAAGCGCTTATCGCCGTGCCGTCGTTGCGGCAGGCGGGCCTGGAAGGCGGCGCGGAGGCGCGGCGGGTGCGCCGCCGGCTGGTCGCGCTTGCCGGGATCGGCCTCGGCCTGGGGTTCGTGTCCGGCGTCGGCTGGCTGGCGGCGGTGACGGCACGGATGAGCGGCGAGCCGCTGTTGCCCGCCCTCATCGGCGGTAACGCTGCGACCGTGCTGACGCAGACCCAGTTCGGCCGGTCGTGCCTCGTCCGGCTTGGTCTGGCGCTCGTCGCCGCCGGGCTTTTCGCCACGCCGAGAGCCGGGCCGCCGCGATGGCTGGCGCTCGCCGCGGCACTGGCAATGTCGGGGGGCCTCGCCTGGACCGGGCACGGCGCCGCGACCCCCGGCGCCTCCGGCAATCTGCACTTGGCGGGGGATATTCTGCACCTGGCCGGCGCCGGGCTGTGGCTGGGCATGCTCGTGCCGCTGCACCTGTTTCTGGGGGCGGCGCGGGCGGCGGCGGAGCGGCCGTGGCTGACGGCGGCGAATGCGGCGACGGGTCGGTTCACGGTGGTGGCGACGGCGAACGTGGCGGCGCTGCTCGCCGGCGGCATCGTCAACACCTGGTTTCTTGCCGGTACCGTGCCGGCGCTGGTCGGCACGACATACGGGTGGCTGCTGCTAGCGAAGATCGGCCTGTTTTTCGCGATGCTGGTCGTCGCCGCCGTCAACCTTTTCCGCCTCGCGCCTCGTCTTTCCGCCCGCTTAGAGCGGCACTCTCCCGGACGGAGTCGCTCTCCGCACAGGTCGTCATGGCCGGGCTTGACCGGCTTTACCCGGCGATCTGCGGGAGTTCCCGAGATCGCCGGGTCAAGCCCGGCGATGACGAGAAAGAATGTTCGGGCCTGGCCAGCCTCCGGTCTAGGCCGTCGTCCTGGCGAAAGCGGGGGTGACGGGGACGCACCATCGCAACTCGACCCGCTGCGCACGATCGGCCAGCTCCGCCGCAACGTACTGATCGAGACGGCGCTCGGTTGCGGCGTTCTCGCCATCGTCGCGCTGCTCGGGACCCTGCCCCCGGGGCTGCACAGCGAGCCGGGCTGGCCATTCCCGTACAGAATCGAACCGGCCGTCCTCTCGGCAGGCGCGACGGCGCTGCTCGCGGCCCTCGCCGTCGCCGGGGCCGCGGCGGCGATCGCCACCGTCGTTGCCGCGGCGCGGGGGCGCTATCGCCGCGCCCTCGGTTGCGGCGTCGCGATTTTCGCCTGTGTCGCGCTTGCTTGCCTGCCGCTGCGGCCGGCGCTCGCGCCGGCCTATCCCACCAGCTTTTATGCCCCCGCCGAACCCTATGACGCCGCCTCCGTCAGCCGCGGCGCCGGGCTTTACGCAAAGAACTGCGCGATGTGCCACGGGGCCTCCGGTCATGGCGACGGCCCCGCCGCCGCGGGCCTGTCGCGCCGCCCGGCGAACCTCACTGACGCGCATCTGTTGGCGCACGCGCCCGGCGATCTGTTCTGGTGGGTGAGCCGCGGCAAGGGCAACGGCGCGATGCCGGGCTTCGCCGCGGCGCTGCCCCCGGTGCGGCGGTGGGATGTCATCAATTTCATCCGGGCGCGCGCCGCCGGGACGATGGCGCAGCACGTCACCCCTGCGGTCGGCGCGCAGAGCGGGCCACCGGTGCCGGATTTCGCCTTCACCGCCGGCGATGCGCAACAGACCTTGCGCCAGATCCTCGCGGACGGTCCGGTGCTGCTGGTGCTGTTCACGCCGCCGGCGCCGGCAGCGCAGCTCCAGGCCGCGGCGGACGCGCTGCACGTCGTCGCGGTCGACTTGGCCGGCACGCCGCCGCCCTTCGCGGCGCACGTCTCGCCCGACGTGGCGGCGACGTTGTCGCTGTTCCGCGCCGCCGCGGACGGCGGGGCAAGCGAATTGCTGCTCGACCGCAACGGCGCGGTTCGTGCCCGATGGACCGCAGCGGAGGGGCTGCCGAATGCCAGCACGCTGGCGGCGCAAGCGATGGCGGCCGCGGCCGTGCCCGCGACGGGGTCAAGCCACGCGGGACACGGCGAGTGAAGGCGAGGATCAGCGAGGGGTTGGATTGGCGCCGGAGGTGGCGGGCATTTTGCCGCCCATGACGCGGTAGATCGCGTAGGACACGAGCCAGCTCGCGGCGAAAACGGCGACGATGACGTAGCCGAACAGCCCGAAATTGTCCGACGCCGCATCGACGGCGCGCCAGAGCCAGAACCCGCCGTCGAGACTGAGCTTGTCGGAGAGGAGGCCCAGCGTCTCGATGCCGCCGATGACGATCGCCACGACGACCGACACCGCCGTGATCGTCAGGTTGTAATAGAGCTTGCGCAGCGGGTTGACGAAGGCCCAGCCATAGGCGCCGAGCATCAGGGCGCCATCGGTCGTGTCCACCAGCGACATTCCCGCCGTGAACAGCACTGGAAATACCAGCACCGACGACAGCGACAGGCCGTGCACCGCCTCCGATGCGGCAACGCCGAGCAGCGCGATTTCCGTGGCGGTGTCGAAGCCCAGTCCGAACAGGAAGCCGAGCGGATACATGTGCCAGCTGCGCGACACCAGCCGGAACACCCGGCGGAATACCCGCCCGAGCAGACCGCGCTGGGCCAGAAAGGCGTTCAGCTCGGCGTCGTCGGCGCTGCCGCCGCGGCGCACTCGCCGCAACAGCCGGTAGACGGCAGTCAGCACGACGACGTTGATCGCCGCTATCGCGAACAGGAACAGCGCCGACACCGACGTGCCGATGACGCCGCCGACTTCGAGCAGGCGCGGGAAGCTCTGCTGCAAGGTGCTGGCGGTCAGCGCGACCACGGTGGCGGCGACGATGACGACGGTCGAGTGGCCCAAGGCGAAGAAGAAGCCGACGCCGATCGGCCGCTTGCCCTCCTGCATCAGCTTTCGGGTGACGTTGTCGATGGCCGCGATGTGGTCGGCATCGACGGCATGGCGCAGGCCGAAGCCATAGGCGATCAGCGCCGTGCCGAGCAGCACGGCGTTGTCGCCGAACGCCATCAGCGCCCACTGCCAGGCAAGCACGTTGAACCCGAACAAGACGACGTAAAGCAGAGCCAGCTTCGGCCCCAGCCGAGCGCGGTGGTCGTCGAAGACGGCGGACAGCAGCGACGATCGGGCCGACGCCATGGGACGGACGCTAGCCGTGCCGCGAGAGGGACGCAACGCGGCGGCCCTGCGGCAACAATCGCCACTCCGCCAGCACGCCGAAAATGAAGCCGAGTCCAGCCCACAACACCGCCTGCATGCCCAAGGACGCGATCCGGAAGCGCCACAGCACGACGGCGGGAAAGCCGTCCGGTACCTCGTTGACTTCCGGCAGCGCCAGTTGCACCGTCGCCACGATGACGACGAACAGCGCCGCGGCCGCAAGCGCCGCATTCCAGCCGCCGAGGTGCACCAGCAACCGCCGCCACAGCAGCAAGGCCAGAACCATCGCACCCAGCGATACGGCAATCATTTCGAAGTATAGAACGGTGCGCGGCCCGATCGTTCCGGGCGCGCCGATCGCCGGCGGGTTCGCCGGGTACTTGAGCTGCGGCACCAGGGACAAGGCCAGGAACCCCGCGAGCGCGAGCAGCGCCGCGAGCGAGCGCGGGGTCAGCGCCGTAACGCGGCCATAGGCGCCGGCGAAGACAAGCGCCAACACGCCGCCAAGCGCGGCGCCGAAGGTAAGGGCGGCGGTGGCGAGGCCAAGCGTGCGCTGGACGCCGCGGCTGACGAGCTCGGGCTCCGCGGCTTCACCGGCGTGATGATGTTCGGCGGCGGTCTCGAAGCCGATCGCCGCATCGAGCGGCGGCTCGCCGAACAGCTCGGCAAAACCGAGCGCCAGCGCACCGGCCAACAGCCCGGCAAGCATGCCCCGCAGCAGCAGGGCGCCGACCAGCGACATGCCCCGCTAGTGGCAGGGGAAGCCCAGCAGGTGCCGGCCGTCGTGCACGAATTCGTGGATGAAATGCCCGGAGAAAAGCGAGGTTGCGCCCTGTTCGGCGCCGACGAAGTAGATCAGGAGAGCCGCGATCAGCCCGCCGAACAGCGCCCACGGCCACAGCTCGCGGAGCGGGATCGGAACGGCGGTGCCGGCTGGGGCGACGCCGGAGTGGATGTAGGCCATCTTTCCTCCTCCCGTTCTGCTTTAAAACAAGGCGCCGATCGTGCGGCCGAACCAGCCGGGCGCGGCGGCCATACCGGTGCCGGTGACAAGAGCGTAGGCGTCTTTATACCAGCGGCTGCCGGGATAGTTGTAGCCGAGCACGGCGGCGTTCTGCTTTGCCTCCCCGACGAGCCCGAGCGCCATGTCGCATTCGACGATGCGTTCCAGCGCCTCGGGCACATGCGTCGTCGTCTGGTAGTTGTCGACGACGCGCTTGAAGCGATTGATCGCCGCGAGATATTCGCCCTGCCGCTGATAATAGCGGCCGATTTCCATTTCCTTGCCGGCGAGATGGTCGCGGGTGAAGTCGAGCTTCAGCTTGGCGTCACGGGCGTATTTGCTGTCGGGGAAGCGGCGGACCACGTCGTCGAGGGCGCGCAGCGCCATCTCGGTGATCTTCTGGTCGCGGCCCACATCGGTGATCTGGATGTAATAACAGATCGCCTTCAGGTAATAGGCATAGGCGACGTCGCGGTAGCCGGGGTGGAGCTGGATGAAGCGTTCCGCGGCGAGAATGGCCTGATCGTAATTGCCGGCGGCGTAGAGCGCGTAGGCGCCCATCAGCTGCCCCTTCGTCGCCCACACCGAATAGGGATGCTGGCTCTCGACCTGGTCGAACGTCTTGGCGGCGGTGGCGTAGCGCTCGTCGACGATCTCGTCCATCGCCTTATTGTAAAGCTCGTCGACCGGCTTCTCGATGTAGACGTCCTTCTTGGCGCCCCCGCAAGCCGCCAACAGAACCAAGAGCGCGCCCGCGCCAACCCGCGCCAGCGTACGCCGCAACCGCATTTTCGCGTCCCCCTCCGGGCCGATGACGTTCGGTCGCGGGTTTATAGCATGGATCGTGGTGCGGGGAACCGCGGCGGGCGCTCCGTGCGGGCGAGGTTCAGGCGCGCGCGAGCTGCGGCTCGGTGAGCCACTCCGGCGCGACGAGCGGGTCGGTCCGCGCCACCGTCGTCTCGCTCCACGCCTCCGGATCAGCGAAAAGCCGGGCGAGGAGCCGGCGGTTCTGCGCGTGGCCGGAGCGGGCCCCGCGGAAATGGCCGATGATCGGGCCGCCGGCGAGATAGAGGTCGCCGAGCGCGTCGAGCAGCTTATGGCGCACGAATTCGTCGCTGTAGCGCAGGCCGTCGGCGTTCAGCACCCGGTCGCCGCTGACGACGACGGCGTTATCGAGCGAGCCGCCGCGCGCGAGGCCGGCCGCCCGCAGGCGCACGACGTCGTCGAGCAGCCCGAACGTGCGCGCCCGGCTGAGCTCCGACTTGAAGGTCGGGGCGTCCAGCGAGACGACCATGTCCTGCCGCCGGATCAGCGGGCTGTCGAAATCGATCTCGAAGCTCATCGAGAAGCCATGGTCCGGCAGCAACGCAGCCGAGATCCCCTCCTCCTCGATGGCGACGGGCTTCAGCACCCTGATCGCCCGCCGCGCCATGTCCTGCTCGACGACGCCGGCGCACTCGATCAGGAATACGAATGGCGCCGCGCTGCCGTCCATGATCGGCACTTCCGGCCCGTCGAGATCCACGATCGCATTGTCGATTTCCGTGCCGGCCAGCGCCGCCATCAGGTGTTCGATCGTGGCAACCTGAACGCCCTCGCCGTTGGACAGTACCGTGCACAAGGCGGCGTCGACGGTGTTGCTCCAGTCGGCCCTGATCTCCGCGTCGGCATCGGTGCGGCGAAACACGATGCCGGTTCCCGCCGCCGCCGGCCGGAGGGTCATCGAGACCTTCCGGCCGCTGTGTAGTCCAACCCCCCGGCACCCGATACTGGTCTTCAGCGTACGCTGCGCTGCCGTTTCCATATCCCCCCGCAAATGCTTCCGGCTTGGCCGCTTTCCCCCGCAGGTCAACCTAGCCGGGCTTCATTGCCGCCTCAAATCAATCATTATTGCAGAATATTGCACACCGCCGGACATTATTTATGGGTGATTTCAAGTAGTTACTCGTTCGTTCCCACACCCGATCGTCATGGCTGGGCGTGACCCGGCCATCTCCCGGCTCCCCAGATTCGCGGGTCAAGCCCGCGAATGACGTTTCGAACGGGAGCGGCGCGTACAGGATGGCCTAACGTCCTCGTTTCGAATTTCGTCGATCTCGGCGCTTCCCTTTCGTCGTCCCGGCGCAGGCCGGGATCCACCCGTCAGCCGCTCGGTCGTCGGATATGTGGATGCGGGCCTCCGCCGGCATGACGATGAGTAGCCGGACGGAGTCTCGCGAACTTCGCGATCAGGACATTAGTTGGCTTGGCGGCGGAGGAAGGCGGGGATGTCGAGCAGGTCGTCTTCCTTGCTCAGCCCCGGCCGGTCTTCCGGTTCCAGCGGGGCGAGACGCGGCTGCGCCGGGCGCGGCGGCTGCGGCACCTGACGTGGCGGCGGGGGCGGGGTCGCCGCCCGCGCCCGGCCGACCCCGGTCACCCGTTCGATCAGGCTGGGGACACGGCCGCGCGGCTTTGGCGCCGCCTCGCGCGGCGTCGGCGGTACGGCCGGCTGCGCCGCCGGGACGACGCGAGGGCCGCCGCTCTCAACCGGCTTCGGGGCGATGAAGGCGCCGCTGCGGATCGCTGCGCTCTCGGCCGCCTCGGCCGCTTGCGGCACCGGCTCGGGCTCGGGCTCGGCCCGAGGCGCGGGCGCCGGAGGCGGCGCCGCCGCATTCTGCGTCAGCATCGGCTGGGTATAGCCGGAGCCGGTTTCCGACAACGCCGCCGCCGGCGCGCTGGCGGTCAGGCTGGCGGGAGCGGGCCGCGCCTTCACCGGGGTCTCGATCTCGATGCCGGTGGCGACGACCGAGATGCGCATCTTGCCCGCGAGGTTCTCGTCGAAGGTCGAGCCGAAAATGATGTTGGCGTCGGGATCGACCTCCTCGCGGATGCGGTTGGCGGCCTCGTCGACCTCGAACAGGGTCATGTCGGGGCCGCCGGTGATGTTGATCAGGACCCCGCGGGCGCCCTTCATCGAGACGTCTTCGAGCAACGGGTTGGAGATTGCGGCCTCGGCCGCGTCGATCGAGCGGCGGTCGCCTTCGGCCTCGCCGGTGCCCATCATCGCCTTGCCCATCTCGCTCATGACGGTGCGGATGTCGGCGAAGTCGAGGTTGATGAGGCCCGGCATGATCATCAGGTCGGTGACGCCGCGCACGCCCGAGTGCAATACGTCGTCGGCCATCTTGAAGGCGTCGGCGAAGGTTGTGCGCTCGTTGGCGACGCGGAACAGGTTTTGATTCGGGATGATGATCAGCGTGTCGACGAACTTCTGCAGTTCCTCGATGCCGGCGTCGGCGATCTTCATGCGGTGGCTGCCCTCGAAATGAAAGGGCTTGGTCACGACGCCGACGGTCAGGATGCCGGATTCGCGCGCGACGCGGGCGATCACTGGGGCGGCGCCGGTGCCGGTGCCGCCGCCCATGCCGGCGGTGATGAATACCATGTTCGAGCCCTGCATCGACTCGAGGATGTCGTCGAGCGCCTCCTCGGCCGAGGCGCGGCCGACATCAGGGCGGGAGCCGGCGCCGAGGCCGCGGGTGACGCCGATGCCGAGCTGGATCTTGCGGGGCGCGGCGGCGAGCTGAAGCGCCTGAGCGTCGGTGTTGCAGACGATGAACTCGCACCCGATCAGGTTGGAGCGAATCATATTGTTGACGGCATTTCCTCCGGCGCCGCCGACCCCGATGACCGTAATGCGGGGCTTCAGCTCCTGCTCGTCCTTCGGAATGCTTAAATTGATCATAACTTCACCCTCCACACCCTGCGCGGCTGCGGCGGCGCCGGAACCCCCTCGGCACCCGTCGCTTCCCCCGCCGTCGCACGCTCAATACTAACCTTTTTGCCGCACTCGCGGTACACGAACCAAGGAAAATTCAAGTCTACGCTTAAAAATTCTCCCGCAACCACAGTCCGAGGCGACCGAACAGCCCGTTGGTCTCGGCCCGCGGCGCGCGCGGCATCTCGACCCGCTCCGACATCGCGAAATGCAATAATCCGACGGCGGTCGAAAAGGCCGGCCCGCCGGTCGCCTCCGCGAGACCTTCCACCCGCAGCGGCCGGCCGAGGCGCACCTGCTTGTCGAGGATCAGCCCCGCAAGTTCTTTAACGCCGTGCAGCTGGCAGGCGCCGCCGGTCAGTACGACGCGGCGGCCGGCGACCTTGTCGAAGCCGCTCGCCTCCAAGCGGTCGCGCACCAGCTCGAAGGTCTCCTCGATGCGCGGCGCGATGACGCCGATGAGCAGCGAGCGCGGCACATGCGTGACGTGCTCGTCCTCCTCGCCGATCTGCGGCACCGCCACGGTCTCGCGCTCGTCGAGGGTCGAGGCGATCGCGCTCCCGAACAGGTTTTTCATGCGCTCGGCATGGGCGACCGGGGTCGACAGGCCGCGGGCGATGTCGTTGGTGACGTGGCAGCCGCCGATCGGCACCGAATCGGCAAAGATCAGGTTGCCGTCGAAGAACACGCCGATCGTCGTCGTGCCGCCGCCCATGTCGATGACGGTGACGCCGAGGTCCACCTCGTCGGCGACGAGGCAGCACAGCCCGGCGGCGTAGGGGCTGACGACGAGGCCCTCCACCTCCAGGTGTGAGCGGCCGATCGCCGCGGTATGGTTGCGCACCGCGGCTGCGGCGGCGGTCACGAGGTGCATGTTGACGCTCAGCCGCTCGCCGAACATGCCGCGCGGGTCGCGGATGCCGCGGCTGCCGTCGATCGAGAAGCCGACCGGGATCGAATGCAGCACCTGCCGGTCGCCCGGCTCGCGCATCTGGTAACCCTGCTCCAGCACCCGCCGCATGTCGCCTTCGGCGATCTCGCGGCCGGCGACGGTGATCTCCGCCTTGACGATTCGCGAGGCGGAAAAGCCGCCCGAAAGGTTCGTCACGACCTGCTGGATCGTTTCGCCCGCCATCTCCTCGGCGGCGTGGACGGCGCCGAGGATCGAGCCTGCGGCGAGGTCGAGATCGACGATGGCGCCGTTGCGCACGCCTCGCGACAACTGGTGGCCGATGCCGATGATCCGCGGGTGGTCGCCCTCGACGCGGGCGATGAAGCAGCACACCTTGGTGGTGCCGATATCGACGGCGGCGACGAGGCTGCCGCGCGGCCGCATCGCGGCGCGGCGCGGCCGGGTCCGCGGCGGCGCCGCTTCGCGGCCCCCTTCGGGCGGCTGCGGCGATGGCGGCCTGGGTTCGTCGAGGACGCTCATGTGTTCTTTCCGCCCGCCCGCACCTTCTTCGGCGGTGCGGTGCCCTCCTTCGGCGGCTCGTGGCTGACGCGCAGCACGAGCCGGTCGGGCAGCCGCATGTCCACGGCCTGGATGTCCCGCTGCAAGAGGCCGGTGGTGCGGTTCAGGCGGGCCAGCTGCGCCCACGCCGCCGCCGGGTCCTGCTCGGGCAGCAGGACATCGACTATGTGGTCGATGCGCAGGGTCCAGCGCCGGCCGCCGACGCGGATCGCTGCCGTTACGCGCGGGGCGAGATCGGGTTCCTTGGCCAACATATCGATCAGCTCGACGGCCTGCGCCGGGGCGTCGTCGCCGACCAAGGTCAGCAATTTGGTGCCGGGATCGACATGCCCCAGCGGCATGATCCCGCCGTCGCGGTCGATGAGATCGAAGCGGCCGCGGTGCTGCCAGATCGCCAGCGGCTTGCGCTCGACAAGGTGCACCCAGAGCGTGTCGGGCAGGCGGCGCTCGACGATTGCCGAGCGAATCAGCGGCAGCCGTTCCAGCCGCTCCTTGGCGCGCGCCGGGTTGACGGCAAGGATCGGCGTACCCTTGTCGGCGCCGAGCGCGGCGAGGATCGTCTCGGGCGCGGTCACCTCCCGCCCGTCCACCTCGATGTCGGCGACGACGAAGCCGAGCGCGGCCGTGAGGGCGACGAGGCGGTCCTGCGCCGCGTCGAGAACCTGCTGGCCCCAGGAGACGCGGCTGAGGCCGCCGACCGCCGCGATCGCCAGCACCAACAGCGCTGCCGGAAGGGTGCGCCAGAGGCCGCGGCGCAGGCTGCGGACAAGGCGGCTGCGGCGAAGCTGGCGCTCGGTTACCGCGGGCACGAGGCATCCTCCACGATCCACGCCACGAGCTCATCGAAGCCGATGCCGGCGTGGCGCGCGATGTCCGGCACCAGCGATGTCGGGGTCATTCCCGGCTGGGTATTGATTTCGAGCAGGTAGAGCCGCCGGCCCGCGGGGGCGCCGTCGTCGTAGCGAAAGTCGGCGCGGCTGACGCCGCGGCAACCGAGGGCTTGGTGCGCGCGCAACGCAATGTCGAGCGCCGCATCGTAGTCGGCCCGCGGGATCGGCGCCGGGACGAGGTGATCGGAGCCGCCCGGCGCGTACTTGGCCGTGTAGTCGTAGAAGCTGCCGCGCGGCACGATCTCGCAGACGCCGAGCGCGCGCTCGCCCATCACCGCGACGGTCAGCTCGCGCCCCGCGACAAACCGCTCGACGAGGAGTTGCTCGCCGTAACGCCAGGCAAGCACCTCCTCGCGCCAGGAATTGTCGTTGATGCGGACGATGCGGACGCCGACGCTCGATCCCTGATCGGTCGGCTTCACCACGAACGGCGCCGGCATCGGGTCGGCCTTGACCAGTTCCTCGCGCGCCACGACGAGGCCTTCGACGACCGGCAGGCCGGCCCGCCGGAACAGCTCCTTCGCGGTCGGCTTGTGCATCGCCAGCGCCGAGGCGCGCACCCCCGAATGCGTGTAGGGAATGCCGAGCATTTCGAGCACGCCCTGGATCGTCCCGTCCTCGCCGCCGATCCCGTGCAGCGCGTTGAAGACGACGTCCGGCGCCGGATCGAGCGCGTGCAGCAGCGCCGGCAGGTCGGGCGCCACGTCGATCGCCTTGACGCGGTAGCCCCGATCGCGCAGCGCCTTGCCGCATTCGGCGCCGCTCGCCAGCGACACCTCGCGCTCCGGCGACCACCCCCCCATCAGCAGCGCGACGCGCTTTGTCATCCTGGGCTCCGCGTCGCCTGGCTGACGTATATTGCAGGATGACCAGTCGGGAACTGCTCCGCCTCCTTCGTTGAAAGGGCGCGACGATCGTGGCGGAACGAGGCAAAGGCGGTCATGTCATGGTAATGTTGGGCGGTCCCCGGAGCTTTCTGCCCACCGGCAGCGCCGACTTCCGCCCTGGTACGTTGCGGGCGATTCTGCGAGACCTCGATCTGACCCTGGACGAGCTCAGGCGGTAGGAGACGGTTGTGGCTGTCGAATTGGCCTATCCGGCAGTATTCGAGGCCGATCCGGACGGCGATTATGTCGTCACGTTTCCGGATTTTGGCGTCGGCGCAACTCAGGGGGACACCTACGAAGAGGCGATAGCGCACGCGGCCGACCTGCTCGAGACAATGGTCGCCAACTACATGGCCGAGGATTGGGATTTGCCGAACCCGTCCGCGGCAAACGGCCGGCCCCTGGTACGCCTCGCGCCGCTTGTCGCGGCGAAGGCGGAGCTTTTCCGGGCGATGCGGGCAGCCGGCCTCAGCAAAGGCGAATTGGCGGAGCGGCTGGGAATGCCGCAGCAGCAGTGCGCACGTCTGTTCAGCATCGACCATGCCCAGCGGCTCGACCGGATCGATGCGGCGCTCGCTGCGCTCGGCCGCCGGCTGGTGGTGACGACCGAAACGGCGTAGCCGAAGATCCCCTCCGCTCACGTCGCCACTCCGTCCGCCAGAGAAGCGACGCCGGGCAGGGGGCAGCCGACGCGGCGGATTTCCCATTCGAGGACGATGCCGAAGGCGGCGTGGACGCGGCGTCGCACCTCCTCGCCGAGGCCCTCGATGTCGGCAGCGGTCGCCGTGCCGGTGTTGATCAGGAAGTTGGTGTGCTTTTCCGAGACCATCGCGCCGCCGCGCACGAGGCCGCGGCAGCCGGCGGCGTCGATCAGCCGCCACGCCTGATCGCCCGGCGGGTTGGCGAAGGTCGAGCCGCCGGTGCGGGCCCGGATCGGCTGCGAGGCCTCGCGCGCATTGCGGATGTCCTCCATGCGGCGGGCAATCGCCTGAGGCTCGTCGGTGCTGCCGCGCAACCGCGCGCCGCAGAATATCCAATCTTCGCCGACGCCGCAGTGGCGGTAGCCGAGACCCATCTCGGCCGGGGAGAGCCGGTGCAGGCCGCCGTCGGGGGCGACGGCCTCGGCCTGCATCAGCACGTCCTTGATCTCGCGGCCGTAGGCGCCGGCGTTCATGCGCAGCCCGCCGCCGAGCGTGCCGGGGATGCCGGAGAGGAATTCGAGGCCGCCGACGCCGCCTTCGGCCGCCGCAAGTGCGATGTTGAGGTCCAGCGCGCCGGCCCCCGCCCGCACCTCCTCCCCGTCGATTTCGACATCGCTGAAGCCGCGGCCGAGGCGGATCGTGACGCCGGGAATGCCGCCGTCGCGCACCAGCAGGTTGGAGCCGACGCCGATGACGGTTCGCGGAACCTCGGGCGGCAGAGCCGCAAGAAATTCGGCAAGATCGTCGCGGTCCGCCGGCCGGAACAGCACCTCGGCCGGGCCGCCGACGCGAAACCAGGTCAGCGGGCCGATCGGCGCGTTCGCCGCGAGCCGGCCGCGCACGGGCGGCAGGCGGCGGAGCAGATCGCCGTCGGTGCGGCGCAGCGGCGCGCTCATGCGACGCTTCGCCCCAGCGGCGGCGGCGCCGTCAGCGCCGCGAGATCCTGCGGCAGGCTGTTGGCCCAGGCCGTGATCGAGCCGGCGCCGAGGCAGACCACCATGTCGCCGGGGCGCGCCAGGTCCCGCACCAGCGGCGCCAGCGCCGCCGGCCCCGCAAGCGCGCGCGCGTCGGGGTGGCCTTGCGCCCGCAGCCCGGCGACGAGCGCGTCCCGCCCGACCCCGTCGATCGGCGCCTCGCCCGCGGCGTAGATGTCGGCGACGAGTACCGTGTCGGCGTCGCCGAAGCAGCGGCAGAACCCGTCGAACAGATTGGCGACGCGGGTGTAGCGGTGCGGCTGCACGACCGCGATCACGCGGCCCGTTACGATGGCGCGCGCTGCCTTCAGCACGGCCGCGATCTCCACCGGGTGGTGGCCGTAATCGTCGATGATGGTGACGCCGTTCCACTCGCCTGTCTTGGTGAAGCGGCGCTTGACGCCCTTGAAGTTGGCGAGCGTGGCGCGCACGACCGCGTCGCCGAACGCCATCTCCTCGGCAAGCGCCACCGCCGCCAGCGCGTTCTGCACGTTGTGCATGCCGAACATCGGCAGGAACAGCTCGTCGATGCGGCGCTCGCCGTTGCCGACGCGCTCGGACACGACCACGGCGAAGCGCGCGCCGCTCGGGCCGAGCTGCACGTCTACCGCGCGAATATCGGCCGCCCCGTCCAAGCCATAGGTCAGGATCCGCCGGTCCGACAGCCGCGGGATCATGCCGCGCACCACCGTATGGTCGATGCACAGCGCCGCCAGCCCGTAGAACGGGATGTTGGAGACGAAGCTCTCGAAGGCCCGCTCCAGCGACGCGAAGTCACCGTAGAAGTCGAGATGCTCGGGATCGATGTTCGTGACGACGACGCTGGTGGCGGGCAGGCGGGTAAAGGTGCCGTCGCTCTCGTCGGCCTCGACCACCATCCAATCGCCGGCACCGAGCCGCGTGTTGGTGCCGTAGGCGTTGATGATGCCGCCGTTGATGACGGTAGGATCGAGCTGCGCCGTCTCGAACAATGCGCCGACCAGCGAGGTCGTGGTGGTCTTGCCGTGGGTCCCGGCGATTACGACAGACCATTTGAGCCGCATCAATTCCGCCAGCATCTCGGCGCGCCGCACGACCGGGATGCGGCGAATGCGGGCGGCCGCCACCTCGGGGTTGTCGGGCGGGATCGCCGACGACACGACGACGATCGCGGCGGCGTCGAGGTTCTCGGCGCGGTGGCCGATCGCGACGGGGATGCCGAGGGCGGCGAGCCGCTGCGTGTTTGCGCTCTGAGCGGCGTCGCTGCCCTGCACCCGGTAGCCGAGATTGTGCAATACCTCGGCGATGCCGCTCATGCCGATGCCGCCGATGCCGACGAAATGGATCGTGCCGATCGAGAGGGGCAAGGATCTCATGCGGCGCGCTCCTGCTGCGATGCGGCGCTCAGCGCAAGGCCGGCGAGCCGCGCGGCGGCGTCCCGCCGGGCGAACCGCGCCGCCATCCCGGCCGCCTTGCGCAGCGTCTCCGGGTTGGTCAGCACTGCTGCGAGCAGATCCGTGAGGATGCCGGGGTTGAACGCGGCCTGCGGGATGACCCAGCCGCCGCCGGCCTCGGCGAAGGCGCGGGCATTGGCGCTCTGGTGGTCGTCCATCGCGTAGGGGTAGGGGATCATGACCGCCGGGCGGCCCATCGCCGCCAGCTCCGCGATCGTCGAGGCGCCGGCGCGGCAGATGACGAGATGCGCCCGGCGCAGCCGCTCCGGCACGTCGGCAAAAAACGGCGCTGCTTCGGCGGCGATGTTGTTTATCCGGTGCTGCTCGACGACCCCCGCCAGGTCCTCGGGGCGCGCCTGCTGACTGACGCGCAGCGACATGCGGAGGCCCTCGGGCAGCGCCGCCAGCGCCGGCGGCACCACTTCGCTCAGGACGCGGGCGCCCTGGCTGCCGCCGATGACCAGCAATTCCACCGGCTCGCCGGCCGCGGGCGGGGCATATTCGGCGCCGGCGAGCGCCAGGATCGCCGGCCGCACCGGATTGCCGGTATGCACGGCGCGGGCGCGGTCGCCGGCCCGCATGCCGGCGGTGACGGGAAAGCCGGTGCCGATTCGAGTCATGCGCGGCGCCAGCAGCCGGTTGGCGCGGCCGGCGACGGCGTTCTGCTCGTGGATCACCGTCGGCAACCCGAGCTGCGCCGCCGCCAGCATCGTCGGCACCGAGGG
>Ga0070739_10002884_pt1 | contig 22158 bp, 19 predicted proteins | sample Coa_R1_7_FD_66445 | JGI IMG/M metagenome (GOLD analysis project Ga0070739, IMG submission 66445) | Surface soil microbial communities from Centralia Pennsylvania, which are recovering from an underground coalmine fire - Coalmine... | ecosystem: Environmental > Terrestrial > Soil > Unclassified ... | reverse complement strand
CGGGCTCGGCTACGAGCAGGCGCGCGAGGAACTGGTCGCGACGGTGCAGCGGCTCGAGGCCGGCGGGCTTTCGCTGGAGGACTCGCTGGCGCTGTGGGAGCGCGGCGAGGCGTTGGCCGCACACTGCCAGGCGAAGCTGGATGGCGCGCGGGCCCGTCTTGATGCTGCCGTCGCCGCCCGCGAGGAGGGCTGACTTCCCGCCACCCGGGGCTGGCCGAGCGGCGCCACGACTGGGGCCGGTCAGTGCAGGGCGGCGGCCAGCTGTTCCAGTTCCGCTAGCGAGGCACTGCCGGCCACGATGACGGTCGACTTCGCGTTCTGCGAGTACAGCAGCGTCTTGAGCCCTCCCGGTGCGGTTCCGGTGTAGTGCTGCCACTCGGTCGGGGTCGCGTCGGCGATCTGGACCGCGCCGTCCTGGCTCGCGTTCGAGTGCTGGTCGTTCAAGTAACTGGCGAAGGATTCGCTGGTCTGCTCCAGCGAGGCGTAGCCGCCGCTCGGGGTGAGGTAACCCAGGTGCCATTCGGCCGGTCCGGAGCCCCCCGCCGGGTTGTAGTAAGCCGAGGTGAGCTTCCAGTTCGCCGGCAGCCCGGTCGGCGCGAGCACCGGGAACGGCTCTGCCGCGCGGGCGGCGCCGAGCGTGGTCTGATACGCGGCGGTGTCCACCGGATGCACCGGGTTGCCCGCCTTCGAGGGCTTGACCGCAAGCACCACGGCGATCGGCACCGCGATCACCGCCAGGGAGAGCACCATGTCCCGGACGGTGGTTCTGAGCCGCGACTTAGCCGAGTTCGCCATGTCTCCATCGTCTCCGATCGGCCGCGGCGGCCGACGACCGGGGGCGGGTTGTCCGCATCGCTACGATCAATAGACCGGCGAATCAGCGGATTCTTCGGCCGCCCCTCAGCGGCCCGCCGCCTCTTCATGATGTCCCGTGCGGAAGGACACCACCATGAGTAGCACGTCCGAGACCGAAAACCCTCAGCTTCCCGACCGTAACCTGGCCCTTGAGCTGGTACGTGTCACCGAAGCCGCCGCGATGGCGGCCGGCCGGTGGGTAGGCCGGGGCGACAAGATCGGCGCGGACGGCGCGGCGGTCGGCGCCATGCGGCATCTGATCAACACGGTCTCGATGGACGGGGTCGTGGTGATCGGCGAGGGCGAGAAGGACAACGCCCCGATGCTGTACAACGGCGAGCGCGTCGGCAACGGTGACGGACCCGAGTGCGACGTCGCGGTCGATCCGATCGACGGCACCACCCTCAACGCCAAGGGCATGCCGAACGCGATCGCGGTCATCGCGCTGGCCGAGCGCGGTGCGATGTACGACCCGTCCGCGGTCTTCTACATGGAGAAGCTGGTCACGGGCGCGGAGGCGGCGGACACCGTCGACATCACCGCCTCGGTCGACCACAACATCCGCGCGGTCGCGCGGGCGAAGGGCTGCCGGCCGACCGAGGTGACCGTGGTCATCCTGGACCGGCCGCGGCACGAGAACCTGGTGCGCGAGGTGCGCGAGACCGGGGCGCGGATCAAGTTCATCTCGGACGGCGACGTGGCCGGCGCGATCATGGCTGTGCGCCCGGACACCGGCATCGACCTGCTGCTCGGCGTCGGCGGCACGCCGGAGGGCATCATCGCCGCCTGCGCGATGAAGTGCCTCGGCGGCGTGATCCAGGGCCGGCTCTGGCCGCGCGACGACGCGGAGCGGCGCAAGGCGCTGGACGCGGGCCACGATCTCGACCGGGTGCTGACCACGGACGACCTGGTCACCGGTGAGAACGCGTTCGTCGCCATCACCGGGATCACCGACGGCGAGTTGGTGCGTGGAGTGCGGTACCGCGCCGGAGGGGCGATAACGTCCTCACTCGTCATGCGGTCGAAGAGCGGCACGGTCCGCCGAATCGACTCGGAACACCGGCTCGACAAGCTGCGTAAGTTCAGCGCCATCGACTTCGGCTAGCCGCCAGCAGATCGCCAAGCGCTGGCCGGCGCGCACCGGCCAGCGCGGTGATAGGGCGTTTCAACTCATCCGTTTAGCGTTTCTGGCGGGCATCGGGCATTTCGGGGTGTTACCTCTGTTTGAGGGAACAACCATCTTCAGGGTCGCGCGATCGCCTCGGAGGCGCTGATGTCGGGTCAGATCGAGGACACCGCCGCGAACGTCGCCCCCGTCGAGGAGGACGCCCGCCGGGTACGGCTGGTGTTCGCCGGGGTGATGCTCGGGATGTTCCTGGCCGCGCTCGACCAGACCATCGTGTCCACGGCGCTGCCGACCATCGTCAGCGACCTGGGCGGGGCGAACCACCTGTCCTGGGTGGTCACCGCGTACATGCTCGCCTCGACCGCGACCACGCCGCTGTGGGGCAAACTCGGCGACCTGTTCGGCCGCAAGACCGTCTTCCAGGTCTGCATCATCGTCTTCCTGGCCGGCTCGGTGCTGTGCGGAGTCGCGCACAACATGCCCCAGCTGATCGCCTTCCGCGCCTTCCAGGGCATCGGCGGCGGCGGGCTGATGGTGCTGGCCATGGCGGTCATCGCGGACGTCGTGCCGCCGCGGGACCGCGGCAGGTATCAGGGCGTCATCGGGGCCGTCTTCGGCGTCTCCTCGGTGCTCGGGCCGCTACTCGGCGGCTTCCTGGTCGACAACCTGTCCTGGCGCTGGGTGTTCTACGTCAACCTGCCGGTCGGCGTGGTCGCGCTGGGCGTCATCGCGACCGCGCTGCGCACCAAGTCCCCGGAGCAGCGGCCGCGCATCGACTACGCCGGCACCACGCTGCTCGCCGCCGCCTCGACCTGCCTGGTGCTGATCACCAGCCTCGGCGGCAGCACCTGGGCCTGGAACTCCGTCGAGGTGTGGGGCTGCGGGATCGGCGCGGTGGTGCTGCTGTTCGGGTTCGTACTCGTGGAGCAGCGGGTCGCCGAACCGGTGCTGCCGCTGCACCTGTTCCGCAACCCGGTGTTCTCCATGTGCTCGGCGATCGGGTTCGTGGTCGGCCTGTGCATGTTCGGCGCGCTCTCCTTCATCCCGCTGTTCATGCAGGTGGTCAACGGCAACTCCCCGACCGTCTCGGGACTGCGGCTGCTGCCGCTGATGGGCGGTCTGCTCGTCGCCTCCATCGGCAGCGGACAGCTGATCAGCAAGACCGGCCGATACAAGATCTATCCGATCGTCGGCACGGCCCTGATGGCGTTCGGGCTCTATCTGCTCTCCCGGATCGACGAACATTCCAGCGCAACGGTCATGGGCGTGGACATGGCGGTGTTCGGCTTCGGTCTCGGCATGACCATGCAGGTGCTGATCATCGCCGTGCAGAACGCCGTGGAGTACGCGAACCTCGGGACGGCGACCTCCGGAGCGACGTACTTCCGCTCCATCGGCGGCTCGTTCGGCGCCTCGATCTTCGGCACGATCCTGAACAACCAGCTCAGCTCGAAGGTCACCGGCGCGCTGAAGGACGGCACGCTGCCGACCACCTTCCCGGTGCGACGCGTGCTCGAATCGCCGACCTCGGTGCGTCAGTTGCCGCACACGCAGGCCGCGCCCTTCTTGCACATCTTCGCGTTGTCGATGCAGACGGTGTTCCTTATCGCGGTGCCGATCACGATCGTCGCGTTCCTGCTCACGCTGTTCCTGCGCGAGGTGCCGCTGCGCGGCGCGACCAGGGCGTCGGAGCTTGGCGAGGCGACCGGCCTGCCGACCTTCCGCAGCTCGCTCGACGAGATCGAGCGCGCACTGACCAGGCTTACCAGCCGGCAGAACCTGTGGGACCGGTACCAGACCGTGATCGAGCGGGCCGGCGTGGACATCACGATCCCGCAGGCGTACGGCTTGTTCCGGCTCTACCACGCCGGTCCGATCACCGACGAGGCGGCGGCCCGACGACTTGGCCTGCCGGTCGAGCAGGTTCGTACGAAGATCGACGGCATCATCGCGAGCGGATTCGCGCAGCGTGACGCGGACGGCCTGGTGACGCTCACGCCGGCCGGCGTGCAGATCATCGACCAGCTCTCCAGCGCACGGTCGGAGATCCTGCAGGAGCAGCTGGCCGGCTGGTCGCCCGAACAGCACGCGGATCTGCTGGCGATGCTGCACCGTTTGGCAGACAACTCGCTGGACGCGCCGAACCGTGACGTGATGTCGCGTCAGGGTTGAGCAGCGCAAGTGCGCAAAGCAGTCGGCGCTGCGTTAGCCCGCTACCGCGGCGCGCAATCCGTCTGACCACGGCGCGGGACGCAGGTCGCCGCGCGTTACCTTCACGATGGTGCGGGTACCGCGCGCGTGCTCGATCTCCGCGCCGTCGTCTCCCTCAGACAGACAACGGAACGTGTACACGGCACTGGTCCGGCCGAGCCGGCCGAGGCCGATCTCGACAACGAGTTCGCCGCGCTCGCGGGTGAACGGCCGCAGAAACTCGATCTCGTAGTGCTTGACCACAACGTAGCTGTCCGAGGGATCGAGCCCGGTCAGCGAGTGGTAGAGCGCGGTCATGGCGCGCTCGACGTGGATCGCGTAACGCGCGTTGTGCAGGACGCCCACCATGTCCAGCTCGTCGAACCAGACCGTTGCGCGGTGGAGGTAGAGCGGCTTGTCGATCGAAGCACCGTGCATGCCGTTGCTGTTCATATCGCCGCTGTTCGTGTCGCCGCTGTTCGTGTCGCCGCTGCTCATCGGCCCTTGAGCCATTTCTTCTTCGGCCCCTTGCTTTCGACATTGCCGAACACCGCGACGCCCTGCACGTGCACAACCGGCGTCTCCGGTCCGAACAAGGTGCCCGGTCTGGCCGCGAGCTTGCGCGAGCCGAAGATCGCGCTGCCTTCGTCGTGCAGGATGACGCCCTCCGGGACGCGGATGATCACCTCGCCGAACACCGCGTTCGCGACGATGGTGATCTCGCGTTGTTCGAGCATCGCCTCGGTCAGGTCGAGCTCGATTGAGCCGAAGATCGCGCGGGCGTTGAGGCCGGAGCGCACGAGCCACCGGCCGGTCCGCTTCGTCTCACTGAACAGCGCGACGACCGGTTCTCCGCCGCCGTACCGCGTGGTGGCGTCCGCGGCGGCCAGGTCGGTGAGCCCGGCGCCGGTCGCCGTGGCGGCGGCCGTGGGCGGCGCGAAGACCACCGGCAGGTCCGACACCAGCGGCCGCAGTTCGCCCATCGTCTTCGCGGCGTAGACGGCCTCGAGCCGCTCGCTGTGCTCCTCGGAACTCAGCCGGCCTTCCGCGAAGGCCCGCCCCAGCAGTTCGGCGACGTGTTCACGGTCGGCATCGGAGGCGCGCAGGCCGGGATTGCGGTCTTCCGGACCACGCATCGCAGGAGAAGTCACCCCGCTACGCTACCCGGCGCGAGGCGCTTATCGCTCGGGCATAGGCTTCGTACATAGTCCGTGACGCCGCGAGGCCGCGGACTTATGAAACGTACGGTCACAGGAGGCTTGTGCATGCCCGAGTTCGCTTATTCAGACCTGCTGCCGCTCGGGCCGGACGAGACCGAGTACCGGCTGCTGACGACCGAAGGCGTGTCGACGGTGTCCGCCGCGGGCCGGACCTTCCTCCAGGTCGAGCCCTCCGCGCTGCGGCTGCTGACCGACACCGCGATGCACGACATCGCGCACTACCTGCGGCCGGCGCACCTGACCCAGCTCGCCTCGATCATGAACGACGCCGAGGCCTCGCCGAACGACCGGTTCGTCGCGCTCGACCTGTTGAAGAACGCGAACATCGCGGCCGGCGGCGTGCTGCCGATGTGCCAGGACACCGGGACCGCGATCGTGATGGGCAAGCGCGGGCAGAACGTGCTGACCGACGGCAGCGACGAGGCGCACATCGCACAGGGTGTGTACGACGCCTACACCAGGCTGAACCTGCGGTATTCGCAGATGGCGCCGCTGACCATGTGGGAGGAGAAGAACACCGGCTCCAACCTCCCGGCGCAGATCGAGCTGTACGCCACCTCCGGGTCCGCGTACAAGTTCCTGTTCATGGCAAAGGGCGGCGGCTCGGCGAACAAGTCGTTCCTGTATCAGGAGACGAAGGCGGTCCTCAATCCGAAGGCGATGCTGCGGTTCCTCGAGGAGAAGATCCGCTCGCTGGGGACCTCGGCCTGCCCGCCGTACCACCTGGCGATCGTGGTCGGCGGCACCTCCGCGGAGTACGCGCTCAAGACCGCCAAGTACGCCTCGGCGAAGTACCTCGACACCCTGCCGACCTCGGGTTCGATGCTGGCGCACGGCTTCCGGGACGTGGAGCTCGAGGCCGAGGTGCTGGAGCTGACCCGGCACCTCGGGATCGGCGCGCAGTTCGGCGGCAAGTACTTCTGCCACGACGTGCGGGTGATCCGGCTGCCGCGTCACGGCGCCTCCTGCCCAGTCGCGATCGCGGTGTCCTGCTCCGCCGACCGCCAGGCGCTCGGGAAGATCACCGTCGAGGGAGTGTTCCTGGAGCAGCTGGAGACCGACCCGGCGCGCTACCTGCCTGAGACGACCGATGAGCACCTTGACGACGACGTGGTGCGCATCGACTTGAACCGGCCGATGAGCGAGGTACGAGCGGAGCTGTCGAAGTACCCGGTCAAGACGCGCCTGTCGCTGTCCGGAACGCTGGTGGTCGCGCGGGACATCGCGCACGCGAAGCTCAAGGAGCTGCTGGACGCGGGCAAGCCGCTGCCGCAGTACATGAAGGATCATCCGGTTTATTACGCCGGACCGGCTAAGACGCCGGAGGGTTACGCCTCGGGTTCCTTCGGTCCGACGACGGCCGGACGGATGGACTCATATGTTGATCAGTTCCAGGCCGCGGGCGGCTCGTACGTGATGCTGGCCAAGGGCAATCGCAGCAAGCAGGTCACCGAGGCCTGCAAGGAGCACGGCGGCTTCTACCTCGGCTCGATTGGCGGCCCGGCGGCCCGGCTGGCGCAGGACTGCATCAAGCACGTCGAAGTGCTCGACTACCCGGAGCTCGGCATGGAGGCGGTCTGGCGGATCGAGGTCGAGGACTTCCCGGCATTCATCGTGGTCGATGACAAGGGCAACGACTTCTTCACCAACCCCGGTGACGACAAGCCGTTGCTGCGGATCGGGCAGAGGCCTTGATCAAACGGCGGCGCACGCCACGCTGAAAACCCCTCGTCTGTACGCCCTCTGCCGTTATCGAAAAGTGCTTGTTCCGCCGAGGCGCGGGCCTCTACCGTCGGCTGCGCCGACGGTAGAGGACACAGGCGGGGGATGTTTCATGGCGCAAAGCGATCCGTGGGCGATCGTCGAGCAAGGCAGCCCGCAGGAGAAGGAGGCGGCGGCCTCGGTCTCCTGGCCGCAGCCCGCGGGATCGGCCAGTGAGCCGGACCAGTTGTACGTCGTGGTCGCGGTGCTGTACTTCTTGGCATCGGCGACGCATTTCGTGTGGCTAGCCATCGCTCGATCCAACAGCCTCGTCGACCCGCATGCGTACGCCTTTCCACAGCAGGACGCGAATAAGGGTTACGTGCTGCTGCTGTTCGCGGCGGTCGGCACACTCGTGTTGATACGAAGGACCCGGGTGTTCGGGCTTGGACTCGCCATCGCACTCCCGGTGTCCTGGATCGCGATCAATCCCGGCAATTTCCGGCCTTCGCTGTTCACGAGGCCGTCGGACGGGCGCACCGCCATGATCGTCTTCATCTCCATCGAGCTGGCCACGGTGATCGCCGCCGGCTTCGCCGGGTTCGCGCTGCGTGACCTGCTGCGGCGCGAACCGCCGGCCGTCATCCCCGAGCGCGCACAACGGCTCCGGATCGGGCTCCTGTGCCTCGGAGGGGGCGCTCTGCTCGGCGGTGGGCTATTGCTGCTTTCCAACCTCATGAGCTGGCGCGTGGATCACTACGGACTTCCGGGTTTCGGCGACCTGCACACGTACTACTGCTGCAACTTCACCGGCCGCAGCAACTTCGGCAAGGCCGGCGCGCTCGGCGGCTTTGCCGTCGTCGCCGGATTCGCGATCGCGGCCGGATTCATAAGGTCACGTGCCCTGTCCGTGGCGTGGCTGCTCGGCCCGGCCTTGTTCAATGCGGGGGGACTGCCCGATATCGGCATACGCGCGATCTTCCCGCGGCAATCGCTGCTCGGCTGGAACGCGGCGTCGCGGTTTTCGGACTACGTGGCCTCAACGACTTTGCTGCCAGGATTCTGGTTCGCTCTCGGCGGCACACTGGTCATCGTTGCAGCGGCCTGCGTGCGCTTGCGTATCGGTCGGCAATCAGCGGGGCCGTACCCGCAGATTCCGGCAAACGCCTATTCGCTTCAGGGCGCGGACGCCGCAGACGAACAGGTCGGGCGGGACGTGTGAGGCGTCCCGCCCGACCTGTGTGGATGCATTGCGGCTAACCGCGGCGTAAACCGACCGAATCGGCTTAGTACCAGTTGTGCGCTTCCCAGAAGGACTGAGCCGAGCACGGCGAGCCGTAACGCTCGTCCATGTAGTTCAGCGTCCACTTGATCTGAGTGACCGGGTTGTCGCGCCAGTCGGAGCCCTCGGAGGCCATCTTGTAGCCGGGCAGGGCCTGGCCGAGGCCGTAAGCGCCGCTGGACGGGTTCGTGGCGTGGACGTCCCAACCCGACTCGCGGGTGACGATCCAGTCGAAGCAGCCGAACTCGCCGGAGGGCACGATGCGCTCGGCGATCTGGTACGCGCTCAGACCCGCGTAGGGGTCGACCACCTTCGGCACCACCGGGGCCGGCTTGGTGGTCGCCGGAGCCGGGGCCGCGGCCTTGGTCGTCGCGGGGGCCGGCGGCTTGGCGCTGGTGGGCGCCGCGGACGGCGTCGCGCTGGCGCTCGCACTCGGCGAGGCCGGGAGCGTCGGGGCTAGCACGGGGATATGGACAACGTGCGCCACCGGTGCAGTAGCCGCGTTCGCACCCGACGCGCCGGCCGCGAGGGCACCGATGATGGCGCCGGTGACCGCGGTGCACGACGCGGCGGTCACCGCGATTTTGTGCTTGTGCGTCGATATGGACTCGGGAATGGACAGGCGGAGCCTGGGCACAAATAACCTTCCGTCTGCCGGCGGGCATGGCGAAGCAGCGGCCGGGATGGCCGCGTTGGAACCTTTGCTCTGCCGCGCGCGCTCGGCGCCTCGCCCCTTTTGACTCTTGGTGCCCGCGGCGGGAGGTACACGCCGGCGGGTGGCGCACCCGGGTCGTTCCGTTCGCTGTGCCGAATCGGGAACCCGGTGCGGGGGGCCTGACGAACCAAGACACTGCCTGAATGTTGCCGCAAACCCCAAATCTTTCAGATGTGGGTTAAATCACACCAATTGCACCGTCCGTGGACAGCCGTTCACGCTTCGTCTAGCCGGTGCAGGTCAGCTGTTTGATCAAAAAGCGCGCAAAAGGCCCCGGGAATTGCTTCCCGGGGCCTCGATTTTGTGTCGTGGGTCACATCGCGCGCGGGTTCCCCCGTGGGCGCGCCCGCGATCGGGTGGGATCAGACCGCCAGATCCTCCAACATTTCGGTCACGAGGGCGGCGATCGGCGAGCGCTCGGAGCGCGTCAGGGTCACGTGCGCGAACAGCGGGTGCCCCTTCAGCTTCTCCACGACCGCCACGACGCCGTCGTACCGGCCGACGCGCAGGTTGTCGCGCTGCGCCACGTCGTGGGTCAGCACGATCCGCGAGCCGGAGCCGACCCGGGACAGCACGGTGAGCAGCACGTTGCGTTCCAGGGACTGCGCCTCGTCCACGATCACGAAGGAGTCGTGCAGCGAGCGGCCGCGGATGTGGGTGAGCGGCAGAACCTCGAGCATGCCGCGGTCCACCACCTCGTCGATCACGTCCGTCGTGGTCAGCGCGCCGAGGGTGTCGAAGACCGCCTGGCCCCAGGGGTTCATCTTCTCCCCCTCGGTGCCGGGCAGGTAGCCGAGGTCCTGGCCGCCGACCGCGTACAGCGGCCGGAAGACCACCACCTTGCGGTGCTGGCGGCGCTCCATCACCGCCTCGAGGCCCGCGCACAGCGCCAGCGCCGACTTGCCGGTGCCGGCCCGCCCGCCGAGCGAGACGATGCCGACCTCCGGGTCGAGCAGCAGGTCGAGCGCGATCCGCTGCTCCGCGGAGCGGCCGTGCAGCCCGAACGCCTCGCGATCGCCGCGCACCAGCCGCACCTGCTTGTCCGCGGTCACCCGCCCGAGCGCCTTACCCCGCTCGGAGACCAGCACGAGGCCGGTGTGGCACGGCAGATCGGCCGCCTCGGCGATCTCCGCCCGCCCCTCCTCGAACAACCGGTCCACCACGTTGCCGCCGATCTCGAGCTCGGCCATGCCGGTGTAGCCCGAGGTGATCGCCAGCTCCGCGCGGTACTCCTCGGCCGGCAGCCCCACCGCGGCGGCCTTCACCCGCAGCGGCAGGTCCTTGGAGACCAGCGTCACCTGCCTGCCTTCGGCCTCCAGGTTCTTGGCCACCGAGAGGATGCGGGTGTCGTTGTCCGGAGAGGCGACCGCGGGACGGAATCCCGGCGGCAGCACGGTCGGGTCGGTGTGGTTGAGCTCGACGCGCAGCGTGCCGTCCGCGTTCCCGATCGGGATGGGCGCGTCGAGGCGTCCGTACTTCACGCGCAGCTCGTCGAGCATCCGCAGCGCGGAACGCGCGAAGTATCCGAGTTCGGGGTGGTGACGCTTGCCTTCGAGTTCGCTCACGACCACGAGCGGGATGACGATCTCGTGTTCGTCGAAGCGGGTGATCGCGGCCGGGTCCGCGAGGAGGACGCTGGTGTCCAGCACGAAAGTGCGCCGTTCGGGACGGGCGGAACGGCGCTTGGGTGTAACGGCCACTTAGCACGACTCCCTGTGGCGCGCCGTGCCCGGCGCGCCCTGAACGAGGGTGGGACTTGCACACCGGTCACAACGGTAAGGAAGGGGGGCGGCTCCAGGCGAAGAGTTTTCGGCTGATCACCGGACCGTGCGCGGCAGCCTTCCGAGGTCTGCCAGCGGGGCCGGTGTCACACGTCATACCAGGGCATTACCCCTTGCGGCCTATGCGAAAACGGTCTCCGGCCTGGCCTGCGGCGCAGTCCTCGGACGTGTCAGCGCTCGTTACGCACCATAGCGGCGCTGCCGCAGGCTGTAATCACGCAGTGCGCGGAGAAAGTCGATCTTGCGGAACGCGGGCCAGAAAGCCTCGCAGAAGTAGAACTCGGAATGCGCCGATTGCCAGAGCATGAACCCGGAAAGGCGTTGCTCTCCAGAGGTGCGGATGAGCAGATCCGGATCGGGCAGCCCGCGAGTGTAAAGGTGCTGCGCGATATGTTCGACGTCGATCACCTGCGCCAGGTCCTCGATCGACGTACCGCGTTCGGCGTGTTCCTGGAGCAGGGACCGTACCGCGTCGGCGATCTCCTGTCGGCCGCCGTATCCGATTGCTGCGTTAACTACGAGGCCGGGGTTGTCCGCGGTCCGCGCGCCGATTTCCTTGAGGGTGCGGGCGAAATCGCCGGGCAGCAGGTCCAGCGCGCCAAGCGGGCGTACGCGCCAGCGTCCGGTGTCGGCGAGGCTGCGTACTGAGCCCTCGATGATGCGCAGCAGGTCGGCGAGTTCCTCGGCGGGCCGGTTGAAGTTGTCCGTGGAGAACAGCCACAGGGTCACCACTTCGACCCCGGCTTCCTCGCACCAGCCGAGCAGGTCGTGGATCTTGTCGGCGCCGCGCTGGTGCCCGGTGGCGATCTGCTCGCCGACGGACTTGGCCCAGCGCCGGTTGCCGTCCATGACCACGCCGACGTGACGCGGCATGCGGGAACGGTCCAGCTTCGCGGTCAGCCGTTTCTCGTACACGCCGTAGACGAGGTCTCGCACGCTCATCTCCGACGCCTCTCCTCGGCCCTGCGGTTCTCCTGCGGAACCCTATAACCATCACAGCCGCCCCAACCCCCGAAGAGGCGAGGCGGCTGTGAGGATCTGGTGAAGATCCGCTCAGATGACGGTTACTACCGGCTCGTCGCGCAACGAAGCGAACTCAGTTCAGCCAAGCCGGGACTTGAGCGCGCGGTGTTCCTCCCACAGCGCCTCGGGCAGGTGGTCGCCGAAGCGCTCGAAGTGCGACGGGATCAGCTCCGCCTCGTGCCGCCAGGCCTCGACGTCCACGGACAGCAGCTGGTCGAGGTCCTTGTCGTCGATCTCGAGGCCGTCAAGGTCGAGCGCGTCCGGGGTCGGCACCACGCCGATGGGCGTCTGCACGCCGTCCGCGCGGCCGTCGAGGCGGTCGACGATCCACTTGAGCACGCGGCTGTTCTCGCCGAAGCCGGGCCACAGGAAGTGGCCGTCGTTCGCCTTGCGGAACCAGTTCACGTAGTAGATGCGCGGCAGCTTCTCCGGGTCCGCGGCCGCGCCGACCTGGAGCCAGTGCGCGAAGTAGTCGCCCATGTTGTAGCCGCAGAACGGCAGCATGGCGAAGGGGTCGTAGCGCAGCTCGCCGACCGTGCCCTCCGCGGCCGCGGTCTTCTCGGAGGCGACGTTCGCGCCGAGGAAGACGCCGTGCTGCCAGGACAGCGACTCGGTGACCAGCGGCACGGACGTGGCGCGGCGGCCGCCGAACAGGATCGCCGAGATCGGCACGCCCTTGGGGTCCTCCCACTCGGGCGCGATCGTCGGGCACTGCGCGGCGGGCACGCAGAACCGCGAGTTCGGGTGTGCGGCCGGCTCGGGCGAGTCCGGGGTCCAGTCGCGGCCCTTCCAGTCGGTCAGGTGCGCCGGGGGCTCCTCGGTCAGGCCCTCCCACCACACGTCGCCGTCGTCGGTCAGCGCGACGTTGGTGAAGATGGTGTTTTCGGTCAAAGTGGCTATCGCGTTGGCGTTGGTGGCCATCCCGGTTCCGGGCGCGACGCCGAAGAATCCGGCCTCAGGGTTGATCGCGTAAAGGCGTCCGTCTTCGCTGAAACGCATCCACGCGATGTCGTCGCCGACCGTCTCGACCTTCCAACCGGGGAGGGTCGGGGAAAGCATCGCGAGGTTCGTCTTACCGCACGCGGACGGGAAGCCCGCGGCGATGTACCGCGTCTGCCCGTTGGGCGGGGTCAGCTTGAGGATGAGCATGTGCTCGGCGAGCCAGCCCTCGTCGCGGGCCATGACCGAGGCGATGCGCAGCGCGTAGCACTTCTTGCCGAGCAGCGCGTTGCCGCCGTAGCCGGACCCGTACGACCAGATCTCGCGGTCCTCAGGGAAGTGGGTGATGTACTTGGTCGGGTTGCACGGCCACGGCACGTCGGCCTGGCCGGGCTCCAGCGGGGCGCCGACCGAGTGCACGGCCTTGACGAAGTCGCCGTTCTCACCGAGTTCGTTGAGCACCGCCTCGCCCATACGCGTCATGACCCGCATCGAGAGCGCGACATAGGCGGAGTCGGTGATCTCGACGCCGAGCGCGGAGAGCGGGGAGCCGAGCGGCCCCATCGAGAAGGGCACGACGTACATCGTGCGGCCGCGCATCGAGCCGTCGAACAGGCCGTGCAGCGTCTCGCGCATTTCGGCGGGCGCGACCCAGTGGTTCGTCGGCCCGGCGTCTTCCTCCCGCTGCGAGCAGATGAACGTGCGATCCTCGACCCGGGCGACGTCGGAGGGGTCCGAGGCCGCGTAGAAGGAGTTGGGCCGCTTCTTAGGGTTCAGTCGCCGCAGGGTGCCCTTCTCGACCAGCTCGCCGGTCAGCCGGGTCCACTCCTCGTCGGAGCCGTCACACCAGACGATCTGCTCCGGCTTGGTCAGTTCGGCGACCTCGCGCACCCAGGACAGCAAGCCCGGATGGCGGGTAGGGGGATTCTCGGACAAAAGGGATTCTGCAAGGGCGAACGACATCGCACGCACTCCTAAAGTACGCCGGGGGTCCGCACCTCCCGGGCGTGGTGAGGGGTGTTTTGGACTATAGCCACGAGTGTCCGCATCGTGGATACCTAAATCCTACGCTCGGGTAACTTACGGATGCGTAGGTTACCCTTGAGATGCCAACGGGCGCACCGACGCGGCGTGGCGCAATGTCCTGAAAAAGAATGAAACAGCAGGCCGCGGCAGCGGCCGGGACGGGAGCGCGATGTGACGAATCTCATGGGCCCGGGCGGTGAAGCACTGGATCCGCGCACCTCGGCTGTGAGGCACGTCTCTCCATCTCAGGCTGTGGCGTCCGCCACAGAAGCGGCCGCGCAGGCGCTGCAGCACGCGAAACCGAAGCTGCGCGGCTGGTTCCACGCCGGCACTTTCCCGCTGGCGCTGGCCGCCGGGATCGTGCTGATCGCGCTGGCGCCGACGGCCGCGACCGCGGCGGCGTGCACGATCTTCGCGGTCAGCTCCTGGCTGCTGTTCGGAGTGAGCGGCGTCTACCACCGCGGCAACTGGGGGCCGCGGACACAGCTGGTGCTGCGCCGGCTCGACCATACGAACATCTTCCTGATCATCGCCGGGACGTACACGCCGATCTCGGTCGTGCTGCTGCCGCGCCACTCCGCCGAGGTGCTGCTCACCCTGGTGTGGACGGGCGCGCTGCTCGGCATCGGCATGCGCGTCTTCTGGCTCGGCGCGCCGCGATGGGTATACGTGCCCTGCTACCTGGCGCTCGGCTGGGCCGCGATCTTCTACATGCCGCAGCTCGTGCGGCACGGAGGCTGGGCGGTGACCGGGCCGATCATCGCGGGCGGGCTGCTGTACTCGATCGGAGCCGTGGTCTACGCGCTCAAGAAGCCGAACCCCTCCCCGAAGTGGTTCGGCTTCCACGAGATCTTCCACCTGTTCACGATCGCGGCCTTCGTCTGCCACTACGTCGCGATCTCGATCACGGTCTACGCGAGGACTTGAGCGGACCACGGCACTCAGAGGTTGATCTCCAAGCGGATGATGTGATCGGTCGCCGAGACCGTCTGCTCGCTGAGGTGGAAGCCCTTCACGTGCTGCAGGCCGACGGTCACAGTGACCGTTCCCTCAAAGTCGCCGTTGACCACATAAGCAGGCACCGCTTGGCCCGGCCGCACCGGAATCGGGCTCGTGGCGGGAGGATTCAGCGTGGGATTGCCGCTGTCGTCGTGAGCCTGCGCCGAGCTGAAGGTCAGCTGCAGGAAGGCTGAACCGGGCATGGAGAGCGCGGTTCCAGAGCCTTCGTGGACGACCCTGCTCACGTACTGCGCCTTGAAACCGGGCACCTCGCCGGTGAACTCGAAGGAGACCCAGTACTCGCCGCGGCTGTTGTCGCCGAGAAACACTTCGCCAGCGTTGATCGACTTGAGCACCGGAACCGGCGGGACGGATCCCGCGAACGGGCTGCTGGTGGGTGTCGTCGGCCAGATCGGCGGATAGAGACCCGGCGCCGCCGACGCACTGCTGCTGCCGGCCGTGACCGGCGAGGCTGCGATCGTCGCGCCCGGCAAGGTTCCGACGGATTGGGACGCGGCGGGCGTCGGGCTCCCGGTCACCGCGACCGGGGTGTTGGTGTTGCCGACTACCGGTAGTCCCTTGTCCGCGTTGCCGGGCACGCCGGCCGCGACGCACGACGCGATGCCGGCCGCGGTGGCGACGCAGACGGCGGCCAGTGAGATCCGCACCCTGACACGCTGCCGCTCGCGGGCGATGATGCGTGAGGCGTCGAAGCCTGGCGGCACGGTGCGTTGAGCGTATTCGTCCATGGCGTACACCAGTTCCTGCTCGAAGGGTGACAGCGGACGCTTCATGAGTCCCCCCGATCCGCCGGACGGTTCGGCAGCAGTCGGTTTGCTGGATTCAGACCAGGACCCGGGTCCTGGCTCGCGGGCGGCGGTCCGGACGCGGACACCGCGAAGTCCGGTTCCGTGCCCAGTGCCGCCCGGAGTTTCGCCAGGCCGCGAGCCGCCTGGGACTTGACCGTCCCGGTCGAGCAACCCAGCGCGTGCGCGATCTCGGCCTCGGACAGGTCCTCGAAATAGCGCAGAACCAGCACCGCGCGGATCCCGGTCGGCAGCCGCAGCAATTCGGCGATCATCGATCGCCGCAGCTCCACCTGCTCGACCTGCCGCTGCGGGGATTGGCCGGCGGGCACGGACGGCCGCGCGTCGTCGAAAGGCACCTCGACGATCCGCCGACGCACGCGCCACCGGTCTTTGAGGGAGTTGACGAGGATGCGGCGCACATACGCCTCCGGCTGTTCGGCCGCCGCGACCCGCTCCCAGTGCCGGCAGGCCCGCTCCAGGGCGGACTGCACCAGGTCCTGGGCGTCCTGGCGGTTGCCGGTGAGCAGGACGGCGGTGCGGAACAGCGCGGCGGAACGCGCGGTGACGAACTCTTCGAACTCGGCGCGGGCTCTCGCGTCCACCTCAACCCCCCTCAACCACGAGCGTTGACGGACCAGACCGCCGGTCGCGGCCGCGAGGTTGTCGGCGCCATGGAAATGTGACGCAGGTCACATTACCGAGGATCGCACCATTCCGGGACGGCGCCTAGGGCCGGTCCGGTCGATCACGCGAGCAAGACGGAGGTGACACGGCGATATCAGCCAGTGGAGTGCGGGTGCGGTCACGCGCAGAACGGGCCCGGACAGACGAAGGCCGCCGGCACGTCCGAGAGCAGCGCCTCGGCGACCGCGAGTCCGTAGCCCGCGAAGCGCGGCGCGCGCTCGGCCAGCCGGGAGGCGGCCGCGAGGGCGCGGTGCGCGTCGTCGAGGTGGTCGAGCGAGCCCGCGGTCACGGCGTAGGCGACGAAGCCGGCGGCCGCGGCAGAGGTGCCGGACGGAGTCGCGTTGTCGGTCGGATCGCTCGGCCGGAAGTACAGCGCGTCCGCGTCGGCGGCGGTGTCGTGGAAGCCCGCGTCCGAGACGAACTGCTCGCGTACCGTCTCCAGCAGCCTCGCGGCGCGCTCGAGCCACTGCTTGTCGCCGGTCGCCGAGTACAGAACGCAGAATCCTTCGGCGACGCAGCCGTAGTCCTCCAGCACGCCGGGGTTCGTCGAGGCGACTGCGTCGCGGGAGGTGCGCACCAGGCGTCCGTCACGCAGGTGCACGTCCGCCAGCAACCGGGCCGCTCCGAGCGCCGCGTCGAGCAGGTGCGGCATGTCAAAGGCCAGCGACGCCTCGACCAGCGCGGTGATCGCCAGGCCGTTCCAGGCGGCGACGACCTTGTCGTCCCGGTGCGGCTGAGGTCGCTCGGCACGGGCTTCGAGGAGCGTGATCCTGGCGCGGTGGTAGCGCGGCTCGTCTTCCGGGGCCGGGTCGGAGAGCATTTCGAGTACTGACGTGCTGTGCTCGAACGTGCCCTCCTCAGTGACATGGAAGAACTCCGCGGCCCAAGCGCCATCCTCCTCGCCGAGGACTTCGCGCAGTTGTTCCGGCGTCCAGGCGTACGTCAGGCCTTCGACGCCTTCGGTGTCGGCGTCGAGCGCCGAGGCGAAGCCGCCCTCTACGGTGCGCAGCGAGGCCAGCAGGAACTTGGCGGTCTGGATCGCGACGCGCGCGAAGAAGCCCGACGCGGGGCCGGAAGTGGAATCCGAAGCGGAACCGGAAGCAGAGTCGGAAGCAGAGTCGGAACCCGTATCGCCGGCCTCGGTCGCCTTGTACAGCAACGTGTATACGCGCAGCAGCAAGGCATTGTCATAGAGCATCTTCTCGAAGTGCGGCACGGTCCACGTGGCATCGACCGCGTACCGCGCGAACCCGCCGGCGAGCTGGTCGTAAATTCCACCGCGGGCCATCGCCTCGCAGGTGCGCCGCACCATGTCGAGCGCCTGAGGCGAAGACGTGCGGGCGTGATGCCGCAGCAGATGCAACAGCGTCATCGACGGCGGGAACTTAGGAGCCCCGCCGAACCCGGCGTGTACGGGATCGAAGTCGCGCACCAACGCGGATACTGACGCGGCCAACTCCGCCTCCCCCGGCGCGCCGCCGTCCACCGGGGCCGCGGTCTGCGCGAGCTTGCCGGCGATGTCCTCCCCCACACGCTCGACCTCGGAGCGGCGCTCCCGCCACGTCGTGCCCACCGCGTCGAGCAGCTGCCGGAAGGAGGGCATGCCACCGCGCGACTCCCGCGGGAAATAGGTGCCGCAGTAGAACGGCTTGCCCTCAGGGGTGGCGAACACCGTCATCGGCCAGCCGCCCTGCCCGGTCATCGCCTGCGTCGCGGTCATATAGACGGCGTCGACGTCCGGCCGCTCTTCACGGTCGACCTTCACGCACACGAATCCGGCGTTCATCGCCGCCGCCGTCTCCACGTCCTCGAAGGACTCGTGCGCCATCACGTGGCACCAGTGGCAGGCCGCGTAGCCGATCGAGATCAGCAGCGGCACATCGCGCCGTCTCGCCTCAGCGAACGCCTCCTCGCCCCACGGCCACCAATCCACCGGATTGTCCGCGTGCTGGAGCAGATAAGGCGAGGTCGCAGTGCCGAGCCGGTTCATGGACTCAGCCTCTCACACCGCTCAGAGGTGGTCCCATATCACCACGGGCGCGTTAGCCCTTCGGCTGACACTAGATGATCGTCGACGGCGCCGTCTTACTCAGGTAGTCCTTGAATACTCGGCGGATTTCAGCTTGGACATAACCCGCCTGCGGGGTGTTCGGCAGAACGTCACGCTCGAACGGACGCCGACGCGAACCCAGGTACCTGACAACGCTCGCCGAACCTACGTTGGCGACGAACAGCTCCCCTTGGGTCTTCACATCGGCGCGAAGACCTTCGAAGTTTCGAGCCAGCGTGATGCCGAGACCCGATGTGTAGTACTTGCACTCGACGACCAGGATGCACTGACTTCCCCGAGGCGCAAACCTCTCCATCCGGCACAACGCGGCCTCAGCTCGCGGCAGGACGAGTACATCGCACTCGTGGAGTACGCCCGAAGTGCCCTGGACCCGAACACCGAGGTGGACCTCCAACGGCGGCGCCCCGTCGAACTCGATGACAGCGTGGGTGTAGGGGATGGCGTCGCTGTACAGCTGGCCGGGACTCGTACGGAAGACGAGGTCCTTTGTAGGCTGGCCGTGAACGTTCTCGTACCAGACGGTGGCGCCGTGTCTACTGGCCGTGGCTACAACCAGGGAAAAGATGAACCCTTCCTAGACATCCCAGACATCTGATGCGGAACGATAGGAGATGCGGTTCGTGGACAGCAGGCCACGGATCTCGTCGATCAGATCGTCCGTCGCACTCACGATCTCACCTCCGCCTCAATTTGTCTCAACAGCCGCTCCAGCCGTATCCGGCCTTCGTCGACGTATCGGTCAGTCAGCTCGATCGGCTGCTTGCTACGACGCTGAGGCGGTCCTTGTTCGGGTGCGAAGATGACAGTGCTCGCACCCTCGCGCTCGCCGACTTCCTCCTCAACCGTCACAAGGGTCTTCAAGGTCTCGGCTTCAATTACTGGAACTTCGACGAGCACGCGCCGCAGTGCTTCGATGAGTACACCAACCCTCTCCTCCACACTCATCGCACGCGTCGAGATCACCAGCGTTCCCTTGCGTTTAGCGCTCTCGTACGCGGCTCCATGTCGTGATCTACGAGAGTCGCCGGTGGGAGCACGCAGTTCCTGGACGAGCGCTTGCCCGTCGAGCTCATCCGTGACGTTCCACTCTTCTCCGCTGCCACGCGCGCGACGCTGTAGCAGCTTTTCTTCGGACACACCGACGGCTATAGCGCTGTCAACCTCGTCGAGAAGCCATTCGAGCGAACTGCCGTCCAAGATCTCTCTCAGCGACCCTTCGAGTCTGATCAGCTCGTCTGGATTCACGACACTCTCCGCACGTCAGAACGCTGGCGCGTACTACTTGACTCAATTCATTACGCGGCACCTGTGACGCGCCACTTCACCCGGCCGCCGCCAGTCCACCTCGTTGGAGCGTGCTGCCGAAGATACGGCAAAGTCGCGCCAACAGGCCGCCTTATGGCCTGAAGGCATCTTGATGCCTCGAATTTTTGACACTATGATGCTTGCATGCGTACCACCTTGACGCTCGACCCCGACGTGGCGGACCTTGTCGAAGATGCCGTCCACCGTATGCGCACGTCGATGAAGCAGGTCATCAACGACGCGTTGCGCCGTGCGCTCTCTCCGGCCGCTTCACAACGAGAGACGTACCACGTGCCCGTCCACGAAGCCGCGCTCCAGCCCGGCCTGGATCTGTCCGGGTTCAATCGCCTGGCCGACGAACTCGAAGACGCGGCGATCCTCGAGACGGTGAGGCGTCGCAAGTCGTGATCGTGCCCGATGTCAATCTCCTGCTCTACGCGGTCATCACCGCGTTCCCTCAGCACAAGGCCGCGCACGCATGGTGGGAGGAGACCATAAACTCCTCGGCCGAGATTGGCTTGGCGGCCCCCGCCGTCTTCGGGTTCATCCGGATCGCCACCAATCCCCGCGTCCTCAACCCGCCACTAACCGTGGAGGCCGCGACCGGACACGTTTCGGCGTGGCTCGCACAGCCAAATGTCAGCATCCTGACTCCGGGGCCACGCCACTTCGAACTCGCCTTCGACCTGCTGCGCGGAGTGGGGACCGGCGGCAACCTGACCACCGACGCCCAGCTAGCGGCACTCGCGATCGAGCGCAACGCGGAAATGTGCTCGAACGATACCGACTTCGCCCGCTTCCCTGGCCTGCGCTGGACTAACCCGCTGTCGGGCTAATCCAGCACCATACCCGTTCAACTGCTGTACTTAGCGCATCACGTGGGACCAGTGGCAGGCCGCGTAGCCGATCGAGATCAGCAGCACCACGTTGCGGCGTCTCGCCTCGGCGAACGCCTCCGCATGGACTCAGCCTCTCATATGGACCCAAGAGCGGATCGACTACGCAGCGCTGGAGTCACGCGGGTGAGGTCGTGAGACCCATGGCGCCGGCTTGAGCAGCGCCGACGATGCGGTAGACGGTGGCGGCGTCGGCTAGGTCGAGGAAGACGGGCGCTTCGTTGGTGGCCGCAGGGCTGAGCAGGGAGGCAGTCGCCTGGCCCGGCTGCTGCTGCGTGGCCGGGACGGCCAGGTTGAACGTCAGCGTTCCGGTGTCGGACAACGCCGCCGGACGCAGGTCCGACAGGGCTGCGGACACGATTCGGGGGCGCCGCAGGTTCCACACGGTCGCGACGCGCTGCGTGGTGACCAGGTAGGTGGAGCGGCGAATCCGGGCGCGGCGCCACAGCAGTCGTCCGAACATCGAATGGATGCCAAAGGCTATGAAAGCCAGGACGGCGATGGCGAACGGCCAAGCGTGTTGTGAGATCGCGAGTGCTTCCATGATGCCGACCGCGGCGGTCCAAGCGACGCCGAACAGCGAGGTGTACACGTCGTGCGCGCCGTACCACCAGCGCACCCGGCCGGGCCGACCGATCCACAGCACCTGTTCACCCGGCATCGCTGTCCAACCCGCGGGCGTCGCGTCGGTGAGCGCAGGCAGGGAGTCGGCGGATGACCACGCGGTACTCGCCTCGCCGTGGGATAGCGCAGTGAGTGCCTGCTGGACTGCCGCGAGCGCCGTGCTGGCGTCCGCGCCGGAGAGCGCGGGCAGGACGGGCGTCGGCGCCTCGCGGCGGAAAGGCGACGGCACCGGCATGGGCCGTTTCGCCTGACGCCCGTCCCCGAATCGCAGGGTACTGGTGCCGTCGCCGTGCTGCACGAGCTCCGGCTTACGCAGTGAGCTGATGTACGCCGAGCTCGCGACGCGTACCCGCAATCCGCCGGTGATGATGACGCGCCGATCGGTCACCGCATATGTGACGCTTGCCCGCACACGCGGCTGGATGACCGCGAGGTAGATCAGGTATCCGACCGCCTGAACGAGCCCGCCGACCACAACGATCATGGTGAATGCGACGAGCCACCCCGGCTGCGAGTGTTTGAAGAGCGGCAGGATGAATAGGGCGAGCGCGATCGGCACGCCGATCACCAGGTAGAGCGCCATCCCGAGCTCCTGCGCGGAATGCCGCGCCCGTTGCGGACGACCGGTCCACAGGATGCGCTCCCCGGCGAACAAGACCTGCTCCGGTTCCACGTTCACTTCCGCCCCGCTCCCCGCCCCCGCCGCGTGGAAATCGCGGCCCGCTGCGCGATCGTCTCAAAGCCGTCGGCTCAGCTGTTCGGACTGTATATCCGGTCGTCGAGTTGTGCCAGGGGCCGCAGGCGCCGACCGAGCGCGGCGTGGTGTGTAATGGCGCTGATCGCTTGCGGAGGGAGGCCGACGTTGGTCGGATTGCAGGGGCGGGTGACCGGGCGGATCGCTCCGGGCCTGGT
>Ga0070739_10002883_pt1 | contig 22165 bp, 20 predicted proteins | sample Coa_R1_7_FD_66445 | JGI IMG/M metagenome (GOLD analysis project Ga0070739, IMG submission 66445) | Surface soil microbial communities from Centralia Pennsylvania, which are recovering from an underground coalmine fire - Coalmine... | ecosystem: Environmental > Terrestrial > Soil > Unclassified ... | reverse complement strand
GTTCGAGACGACGCGAACCTGCAACTCATCTGTATCCTCACTCACTGAGAGAATATCCAAGCCCTCTGGCAACGCTATGAGTGGGGGTGTTGGCATTCCTTGCCACCTCCATTGCACATTTGCAGTGAAGTGTAGCAGGTCCTCTCGAAATTACCAGCTTTTCACCACAAAGTTGGGAGAACCGTGAGGGGTGACAGATATTGAAAGTACCTGTTGCAATAAAATTGCTGAAATCAATGCCCAAAATCCAGGCTCTTGGTCTGGGGTAGGGTGACCATAATGGATGGCGTCTTCGCTACCGAAGACGCCGTGAAGCGAGCACGAAGACCTGACCGCACACATGGTAGTCACAGCAACTCGCGTCAGCGATGGGACCTCGTGAGCCTGGGAAAGAGGAGCGTTGGTCCTATTCGAGCGTGAGGATGTCCTGGAAGATGTTGACCCGGGTCATCTCCCCGGCCCGGCCACGCTCACCATAGAGCGACCAGTTCCGAAATTTGGCATAGCCTGCTTTGTCCAGGCGGCGCGTCTCACAGATCGCAGAGAACGCCTGATGCACGACCGCTGGCTCAGGCTGGACCCCTTTCACCCAACCCAGAACCTCAGCCGGGCTATGGCAGCCGTCTTGCCGCTCTTCGTGGGCCATATGACGCTGGAAATTGTAGTCGATCATCCATTTGTCGTGAGCCGCCAACAAATCTTCCCAGGTTTGCGCTTTTTCAAAGCTTCAGTCGGCCATACACCTCTGCACACCAAACGCCGCCTCTATATAATTTTGATAGGTCTGGCCTTTTTTGATCTCTTTTTTCTCGATGCCGAGCTGTTCGCAGACACGGCGGGTTGCATGAGAGATGAAGACACTCCCATTGTCCGAGACGAGGATCTCAGGAACGTCATGCTTGCGGACCGCCGCATAAAACACGGCGAAAAAGGCTTCCGTATCCTGCCGAACGGAAATAGCTGAGGAAAGAATGGCGCGCGAAAAGTTTTCCAGGATACTAATGCAGTAAACCATCTCGATTCCCTGTAAACCATGCATGTCCAGGTTCGGCGTTAGCATAATCTGATTGCCGAAATTCCCTATCCTGTTTTGCAGATACCGGCAATGGATCGTTGCCAGATTTGCTGAGATACAAACGCAGGAACTACGGATGCCAGGATTCCTTGCTAACGAGTACACTCTCTGAGAGCAAGAGCAGGAAAAACGACTTTCTCAGAAAGAGGGAAAAGGAATGAGTGAAACTAATTTGCATCACATGGAAGATGCCAATTTCATTGTCCAGGCGCTCGACCTCCACAAAACATACGACACAGGCAAACTCAAAGTCCAGGCGTTGAAAGGAGTGAATCTGCATATTCAACGGGGAGAAGTCGTGGCGATCATGGGCCCCAGTGGCTGTGGCAAGACTACGCTGTTGAACTGCCTGAGTGGCCTGGACAGCGTGAGTGCGGGCATCGTGAAAATCGCCGGACAGGATATCCGCGCGCTTTCCGATCGGGAACTCACCGCGTTTCGTGCTCGCGAAATGGGCTTTGTCTTCCAAACCTACAATCTGCTGCCGGTCTTGACCGGGCTGGAAAATGTCGAGCTTCCTCTGCTGGTGAGCGGGGTTGCTCCCAAAGAAGCCCGCGCGCGCGCGCGGGTGAGCATTGAGCAGGTGGGGCTGCTCGACTGGGCACGGCACCGTCCGGCTGAGATGAGTGGAGGGCAGCGCCAGCGCTTTGCCATTGCGCGTGCTCTGGCTACGATGCCCGCCATCGTGTGGGCCGATGAGCCGACCGGAGCTCTGGATAGCGCGACCAGTCAGGAGATTATCGATCTGATGCTCCATCTCAATCGCGAGCATGGCCTGACCTTCGTCTGGGTGACGCATGCCATGGAGGTGGCCCAACAGGCCCATCGCCTGATCACCATGCGTGATGGACAGATCGTGGATGATCGACAATTACAGGACGAGAGTCCCGTTTCTGGTGTCATAGAGATGGCTCGTTCTACAAACGCCAGAACAGAAATCGCTCGTTTCACAGGCGCCCGACAGGAAAGTGGGGAAAAGCATGAATAGACTCTCTGGCTGGTCCCCAACATCGCTCGCCCTGCTTATGGCGGCGCTTACAGTAGGCATTTTGCTGGTCGTGTTCGGGTTAGGTGCCAGTAATCCGTTGATCCGGCGCATGGGCCTGCGCAACGTGGTGCGCCGTCCCACCCAGACCCTGATGATGCTGATGGGCCTGACGCTCGCGACGGTTTTTATCACTGCTTCATTTGGATTGCAGGAGAGCTTTAACCAGTCAATGGTCTCTGACCGCTTGCTGAAAATGGGCAATGTCGATGAAGCGGTGAGCGGCACCTTTACCCAGGCACAGGTTAACGGAGCACTCGCCCACCTCCGGCAAATGCCCCAGGTTCAGGCCGCGACTGGCATTCTGTATCTGCCAACCGGAGCGCGCATATTCTCTGAAAGAACCGCACTGAACAATATTGATCAATATCTGTACGGAGTTCCGCCAGCGTTCGATCAGGTTTACGGACCCGTCTTCGATGATCAGGGGCACCAGGTACATTTTGCGGATCTGGGTCCGAACGATGTTTTTGTCAGTAGTACGGTTGCGCGCGATGAGAATGTACGGGCGGGAGATCGGCTCCAACTGGTGTTCGAGGAGCAGACCAATGAGACATTGGAGGTCACGGTTCGCGCGGTGCTCTCCCATGACCTGGCTGTGACTGATGGTGAGCTGGAGTTCGGTGGCTCCTATCCTGAAATCATCATGCCGCTCGCGACAGCCCTCTCATTGAGCGCGCGGACGAGTTTCCTGGCTCCTGTGCCCAATGTGCTGTGTGTAAAAAATGTTGGGTCAGGCGGCCTGAACGATACCGGTCCGGATGGTAGGCGCGGCCAGCCGGTGCTTGATTACCTGGCACAGTTCTTTCATGCGGCCCCTGATGCACGGGGCTTCTTTCCCACCTACTTCGATTCGATCATTCTGCATCCCCTCAAGCCAGAGATAGCCGAGAGCCAGGGGAATTTCTCGCCACTGGATAACAAAAGCGACTATATCGCCTCGCCTGCCGCGCGCCAGTTCTCATTGATGCTGCCAGTCTTTACAGCGCTGCTGGTGGGAGCAGGCATGCTCCTCCAGGCGCTGCTCTGTTTGTTGCTGGCGGCAGAACGCCGGGCAGAACTGGGGATGGGCCGGGCAATTGGCTTGCAGCGCTCTCACCTGGTGCAGGTCTTGCTGATTGAGGGCTGCGGGTACGCGGTCATCGCTGCCTCGCTTGGCCTTTTTCTGGGTGTGGGAGCAGTTGCGCTCGAACTCATGGTTCTCTCCCAGATACCGGCAGCGGGGGTGCTCTCCAGCCATATCACGCTCCACCTGGCTGTAAGCTGGCAGAGTTTGCTTAGCCCGTGGTGTGGGAGTGTCCTGGTGATCATGCTGGTTGTCTTCATCACCGCCACCTGGATCAGCCGTACAAATATTGTAGCGGCCATTCGTGACCTGGATGAGTCTTTCTCGACGCGGGCATCGTTCAGAATGGCGCTGCACACTCTCTGGACGTCGCCTCGCGATGCGGAAGGCCAGCCGTTGCCGAAGACATTCGCGCGCAGCTTCTCTCGCCGGAGTACTGCCGTGGGCCGGTTGTTATGGGAAGGTTTTCTCCGTGGTCCGCTCTGCCTGCTCATAGGGGGTGTCCTGCTCAAGTTGACAGCTACGCAGGGAGCCAGTTGGATACAGCAACTGAGTATCGCACTTCTTATCATGGGGGGAGGGCTGCTGGTGAGCTGGCTGGCGATGGTGCTGAAGGCTCCGAGCGTGTTCTCCTGGCGCCTGGGTTTGAGTCTGGTCGGTCTCGGCTGGCTCGTCTATGGTGTCTGGACGGGCAGAAGCTTGCTGCTGATCATTTTTACCTCTGATGTCTCAGCCTTAGGTTCCCATGTGTATATCGATGCTTCCCCTCCGGATGTCGTGGTCGGCCTGTTTTTGCCACTTTTCGGGGCAGTGCTGTTGGTAATGAGTAACATTGACCTCCTGGGCGCGCTATTGACCCTCTTGTTCCGCCGCGTGCGTGGTCTGGCTCCGATCAGTCGCACCGGATTGGCTTATCCACTCACCTTTCGCTTTCGGAATGGCGTTACCATCACACTGCTCAGCTTGATTGTCTTCCTGGTCGTTCTGGTGGTCACTAATAATCTGAGCAGCATTCAACAAACGGATATTCACACGACCACCGGCAATTTTCAGATGGAAATCGATGGAGAGCAGCTCGATCTGGTTGACCCGGCCCATGCCACGAATTTGAACGCGCAGTTGCTCGCAACTCCACAGACACTGCCACAGGAGATTGCTCTGGTGACACGGATGCGTTTCGCGTATGATCCCCATCACGCTCGACCAATCCGCCTCTCGCTACCAGGCCACCCGGTGTATACGTATACCAAAAACCCCGGCCCGTTTGTGGCCGATAACACGTTCCTCTCAAACACAACCATGCCTCTGTTCGCGCGGGCACAGGGATATAGCTCAGATCGTCAGGTCTGGGATACCGTTCGGGATCAGCCAGGGTACGCGGTATTGCAGTATGTTGGAAACGATAGATTGCCGACGAGCCAGGGGTTTGCGCCCTTCACGGCTGAGGTACCGCAGACCGGCGATCCGCACGCATCATACCGCCCGGTAACTGTGATCGGGCTACTGCCCTCGAATGCCTACTGGGGAACTATGTTCTTTTCCGAGAAAACGGAGGCCAGTCTTGGGGCAACGCCCTATGATCGTTTCTCGTTTTACTACTTCCGGCTCCAATCGGGGGTGAGTCTGCCCCAGGCTGCCAGCGCGTTGAATAATGCGCTCCAGCTCAACAGGCGCGGGATTGTGCTGAATTCGCTTGTGCAGGATTCGCTGGATTCCTATACTGCCAGCCTGACGCTCTTTCTCGCAAGCTATCTGGCGATGGGCCTGCTCTTTGGTGCGTTCTCAATTGGGGTGATCACCAGTCGCGCAGTAGTAGAACGGCGGCAGCAGATCGGCATGCTGCGTGCTCTGGGGTTTTCACGCAACCTGGTGCGGCGCTCGTTTCTCCTGGAAGCAAGCTTTGTGATTACCTTGAGCCTGCTGGTGGGATCTCTGCTGGCCTGGTGGCTTGCCTCTCAGATTACGAGTCCGGTGGCCCAGGCGTTTTCTTTCCCATTTGGTACAGTTGTCCCGCTTTTCGTAGGGAGTTACCTTGTGGTTCTGTTGTGTACGCTCCTGCCTGCGAGGCGAGCTTCCCGCATTCCGCCTGCCGAAGCCTTACGCTACGAATAGGATGTCTGCGGGAAAAGAAAAGTTTTTGATCGTGAAGAAAGGATAGAATAATGTCAGAAGAACGGACGCAAGAGGGAACAAGGCCGGAAACATCAACGCTTTTCCAGAGCAGGCCCCAACGGCGTTCCCGTCGTGGGCTGGCATTCCTGCTGTTCCTGCTGAGCGGAGTTGTGATTGTAGGGGGTATCGCCTTTATTGCCTGGCAGGCTCTCTCGCCGGGTTCGAATACGTCAGGAACAGGCGCGTTAGCCATCCCGAAAGGGAATAATAACAGTGGGTCTTCCGTCCCTCCCGGTTGGAATGATCCTGCGACCTACTGGGACCCGATCAGAACGACGGTAGCCCAGGGGCTCCATCTCAGCGTTGCTCAGGTCACGACGAGATTACAGGCGGCGTCTCCTCAGAGTACTTCTACTCCCACTTCTTCCAACAAAGGCAGCCCGCCTGACCCCGGTGGCGCTATGACCGCTCTGGCGGCTCAGCAGGGCCTTTCAATTGAGCAACTGCGCACACTCGAACTCAATGCCTTACAGAAAGGCTGCAACGCTATGGTTGCTCAGGGAAAATTGTCGCAGGCAGATGCGAGCCAACGAATGCAGACGTTCAATGGTTGGGATCAGGGCACGTTGAACTGGTATATTATGCATGCTTTTACTGGTCAATAATACATATGGACAAAATCACGGGGAGATCTCCCCATGATTTTGTCCATGAGTCTGTCAAGAGTTTTGGTTCTCCGTCATCTTTCGTACAAGAAAATGTGGTAAAATGAAAGAAACCATTCTCCTCTCGACATTTCAAACTTCCTTTCAAGAAAAGAGTCCATGTCCATTTTCACGTTATTACCTGACCTTCCTGACTGTTCAGTGGAAGAGGTGAGCCAAACGGAAGCAGCCATTGTGATTACTGCTTGTGCTACAGCCCCAAGCCGCACTTCCCACGCGATGCGCAACGAGCATGTTGAAGAGCTAATCCTGATTGGAGGAGCGAGAGTCGTTGAGAACGGGACGTTGATCCTGTAAGAGAAAGAAGAAGCAGCGGAACGGGGAGCCAAAAAGGTAGAAGATGAGGAAAAAAAAGCCAGGAAAAAAGGCCACAAGATACCACTCGGAGCGGTGAAGTTGTCCGAGAAGGAAGCAAGGGGGTAGTCGGCAAGCGCGTCGTTAAGCGGTCGCCAACCCGAGCGAGGCAGCAAAGGGTGCCGGGATGCCGAAGAGTTTGATCGTGACGGGACCAGCTGTTGGAGGACGCGCATTGCGAGCCAGCCGCTCTTGCCACGAGAGCCACGAATGGGCTCGCTGCGCACGGGAGAGGATCACGTTCGCGGTGCAAGCCCTTGCGGTGACGGGTGGTGAGAGGCTCACCTCGAGGCGCTGGTGTCGCACGAGCCGCATGCAGGCCCGTCGATGCTCTCTGCGGCGGGAGGAGTGCCAGAGCAGGGGAGCAGAACCCACCTGCAGCGGATGCGGCAGGATACTGACCTGGCGCGGTTTCGCGGTGGCGCCGCCATTCCACTGGCACTGCTCACGCAGCGGACAGGGGCGGCAACGGCGAATGCGGGCGGCATACACCACACGCAGGCTGCCATCGGCTTCCCTGCGCCGCTCCTGGACAACAAGCTTCTGCCCTGCGGGACAGCCCCGCGTCCTCCGGCTGGAGAGGAAAGTCTTGACCAGAGAAGCGGTCCGCTTTCCAGGGCAAGCCCACCTGAGGGGGGAGCATAGCCCGAGGGAGGAGCCGTGTGCGGTGAGATAGAGGGGATGGGAGGAGCAAACCGGGTGGCGCGCAGCGGAGTTGGCTCAACCTGATGGCCCAGTTCCAGGAGTACGTTCCAGATCCATTGAAAGACGATTTGCCAGGCTTCTTGTCCAGCGGGTGCATGACTGCACCAGCGATCCGGGTCCTGTTCGTCATCTTCATCGGCAAGCACTGGTTCAAAAGCGCCACGATGCAGGTAGAGGGCCACGACATCGGAGGCGGTGAACCCATCTTGCGGGAGATGGGTGAAAAAGAGGTCGTAGACCACGCCCTTGCGGGTGCGACCGATGCGGCTCTTTTCCTCGGTCGCCAGGTGGCTAGCCACGACGACGCGGCAGGGGCAGCCCTCTGGCCCCACAGGGACATCGGGACAGTCGTAGAGAGTGCGCACGAGGGTGCTTTCCGGGCGACTGAAGTGGGCATCGGGGGGCAAGTGGAGCCGCGCCTGCACGCTCGGATGGTCCAACACCGTGGAGTCTTTGCCTCGCATCACGAAGAAGCCGTCCAGGTCTGCCATGACAGCCCCAGTGCCGGAGAGGCCGTCCAATCGCAGCAGGGCGCGTGTTTGAGGCAGACCGAGCGCCTCGAGATAACGACGGATGACCTCCAGTGCGAATGCCAGTTCCTTAAAAAGGTGCATGAGCCGCATTTCCACCGGCATTGACAGTGGAAATATCCATAATTTCTAGCCTTTTCGGGAGGACTGCTACTTGCTTCACTTCCATCGATTCCTTGATCCTTCTACAAAAGCCTTTTTACTCCTGTAGAATGATCTATCAATCCATGAGTAGCAAGTAGCCTGAATCACCAGGAGTGAGCCAGAACCACTTTCTAGGGCATTTACCACCTCACAGAAGCATGTCGACGAAGCGCTCGGGGCGCTGCAATCGTTGCGTAAGGAGCAATAAGGGCACCTTTGCTATTGAACGTTCCCTTCCTCACTCGTGCGTGGCGGCCAATTGTGTCTCCTGAAACAAGCAGTTCAACTCCTGGAGTGTCTGCTTGATGGTCAAATCGCCGCCTAAACACCGGTGGATAACCTGGCCTCCTTCCTTGTGAAAGCGGATAAATCCTGGATAGCGCGGACGAAGATACGCGCCCTCCATTGTTCTAATCGTATTATAGTAAAAGTCGTTACTCGCTGTATTCACATCTCTATCGATCCACGCTCTTCTAGAGGCTGGTTGCCCACTATGGGCAGCATAAATGGTCATTTGAGTCGATGGATGAGCGACATAGACAGTATATTCACAGGCCAGTTCAATGTTTGGGGAGTAAGCCGATACACCCAGTCCGACACCGCCCAGAAGGCTTCCCAGTGGCCCTCTATCCTTATATCCTGGCATGTCCCCAAATTTGATGATCTGCCCCTGCCCATGTGGGCGTGAATAGTTCACATAGCCAAAGAGCAGTGGGCAGTAAATGACCTCATCGCTCATAGACATGCGTTCCAGGGCCTCTATCGGATTGGCTTGAAGAGATGAAGGATGCAAGTAGACTAAAAACCGTTGCAGCAAATCCAGCGCGTACTCACCGATATCCTGTCGTACCACCACATTGGATCCTAAAGTAAATAGATCAGCGCCACGATTCGCGCATAAAGAAAGGAAACTGCACATACAATCAACCGGTGCGAGAGGCCATATACCACTACTCTCTCCTTTTCTTGAGAGATCAGCGACCAGTTCCAGGGCCTCATCCCATGTCGCCGGGAGGCTGCCCGTTGAAAGAAGATCGGGCCGATACGCCGATACCTGGGCCGCAGCATCGATAGGAAGCGCCCAGAGATGATTATTAAAACAGTAGCTTTCAAACGTTTTTCCAATACTTTCTTCCGCTATCTGCTGTAACGTCCTCTCGGCGATATGGGTATCGAGCGGAATCAGATCTCCTGAACTATAGACCTCTCCAACGAAAGGATGATCAAAAGCAATAAGATCATAGGTTCCCGCCAGTTGGTGAAGTGGTGTATGGGCAAAATCTTTCAAGGACCGCACTTCCCACTCGATACGAACCTCTGGTCGATGCAGGGAAAATGCATGTGCTGTTGCCAGTAGCGGTTCTTTCCCACGTGGATGATCCCAGGTGATACCTCTCAACACGCTATTCTTTCTCCTCTATTTTTAAATTACCTTGTTCCTGTGCAATAACGCTATTTCCCCGGCGGAAAAATTAATTTCTTGCAATATTTCGTCGGTATGTTCTCCTATTCTGGGAGCCGGGCGCCGAATCTGGCCGGGTGTTTTCTCTAAGGTGATAGGAATATTGACCGTTCGCACCGTCCCGGCTGTTGGATGCTCATAGGTAGTAAAAATATGATTATGAAGTGCCTGAGGATCCCGGGCCAGTTGCTCGTGATTCTGGACCGGAGCGCACCATACATCGTGCGCGTCTAAAACCTCTAGCCACTCGGCGGTCCGCCGCCTCACAAATGTCTTCTCCAGAAGCCTCTTGATCTCATCACGGTGAGCGAACGCTTTTTCAGGTGTATCGTATTGCAATAGAACTGGATCACCGTCAATTAAACTGGTCAGACGGGGTACCGGCATCATGGCAATAGCAATATAACTATCGAGGGTTTGATAGATACCAAAGGGAGCGCCAACAGCCGCGTGACCATGATTTTCTGCTGAACGGTGAAAGAAGCATCCGCTATTTAGCTGCACGGTCAGTTCTTGAATTTGCAGCGCAATGAGCGAATTGAATAAATTGGTTTCGACTTTCTGACCTAGCCCGCTTTGTTCTCTCCACAGCAGGGCCGCTAAAATCGCATACACAATATGCATCGCGCCATACTGATCGGCTAAACTTACCCCCATGGGTACAGGCGGATCATCCTCACGCCCCGTCAGAGACGGGATACCTGTCATCGCCTGAATGAGTAAATCCTGGCCGGGTCTCTTTACGTAGGGACCGCTGGAACCGAAGCCGGAGGCGCTACAATAGATAAGACGGGGATTCACATCGCTAAAAAATTGATAGCTCAAACCCAATTTGTCCATGACCCCCGGGCGAAAGTTTTCGACAACTACATCGCTCGTCCTGGCAAGGCGCGTGATAATCTCGCGCGCCTCCGGTTTCTTGAGATGCAGCGTAAGCGAGCGTTTATTGCGATTAAAAGCCAGGAATGAGGCACTTTCTCCTCTCATATACAACTCTTGCTGCGAAAAGTGACGCAGCCAATCACCTGACTGCGGCATTTCTACCTTGATCACATCCGCTCCCAGGTCCCCTAGCATTTGCGTTGCCAGAGGTCCCTGCACCATTTGAGTAAAATCGAGAATGCGTATATGGCTCAGGGCGCCGATCATCCTTCATCACTCCTCTTCAGTTATCTGTTTCGACTGGTTTCTGCCACGCGCTCTGAAAGCGTGGCTGGCGGTGTTGAGCGAAGGCCGCAATGCCTTCCTGGGCATCGCTGGATATAAACAGGTTCAGGAGACGATCCCGTTCGAGAGCTAATCCTGTACTGAAAGGAAACTCCAGGCTGGCGTTGAGAACTGCCTTCGCCTCAGCCAATGCAGTTAATGGCTTTGTGGCGAGGCTGTATGCTGCCTGCGTCGCTGCTGTGAGCAAGCTATCCGGTTGTACCACCTTATAAACAAGACCGAACGTGGCAGCTTCCGCGGCGGAGATCATCTCTCCGGTCAGGATCAAACGCCTGGCTTGCTGGATGCCAAGCAATCGAGGCAGCTTTTGCGTTGCGCCACCGCCGGGAAAGAGGCCGAGACGTATTTCCGGGAATCCGAATTGTGCTTTCTCAGATGCGACAATCATGTCAGCGCTCAGGGCAAGCTCGAAGCCTCCGCCGACTGCATAGCCATTTACAGCCGCTATTACCGGTTGAGCAAGCTGCTCAATTTTACGGTTGACTCCACCCCCCAGTTCGGTAAAGTGCTGGAATTCTTCCTGGGTAAAGCGCATATATTCATGGATATCCGCTCCAGCGGCGAAGGCGCGCCCTGTGCCGGTTATGACGATGACATGCACACGACTATCTCTCGTTGCGACATCGAGCAGAGAGTCGAGTTGTTTGAGGAGTTCGCTACTCAAGGCATTTAATTTTTCTGGCCGATTCAACGTAATCAGGGCCATTGGTTCCTCGATCTGGAGTAGGACGTATGCTGTATGCTGCACTGCTGTGTTTCTCCTCCCTCGCCTGCAAATTCTTTTGCCCTAACTGGCTACTCATTTACCGATTGTAACATGATATTGAATACAGCATGCTTGATCTCGCCCGGCTGAAATATCAGCGCAGTGCCGGTCTGGACGGCATGGGCCAGGCCACGAGCATCTGGAGCGCTGAACGGTTCCAATCCTATACAGTACGTGCGCCCATACCAGGGAAAGCCCACTGTGCCCCCAAATTCCTGCCAGAACCAGAGGTACGGAAAGAGGTCCAGAGGCCATTGGACAGTCACCTGCAATTTCAGCCCGGGGTTGTAGATCCGGTACTCTCCACGCCGCAGACCACTCAAATACATAAGATCCGCGCTGCGAATTTTCCGTGAGGGAAGCACGCTCAAGTCCAGGTGTTCCCCTGCTATCGTCTTGCCATCGGGCCAACGATACTGCCCTGCTAAGAGCCGCGAATATGGTCCCACCTGCTCATCACCAACCACGCTGTCAGCAGGAACAAGAACGCGGCACCCTTCATCGATAAAAGGCGCTCCAAAGGCAGGATGATGGCCCCAGACAGCCTCAAATGGCTCTGCCCCGACATTCTGAATAGCCTCGGCCACTTCGAGACGCGGTTCGGTCAAGGACAGGCTTACCGTCTTCTCCAGCTTAAAGGGGCTGCGCCGTCCCTGCGTCTTGAAGCGGGCGCCTATCCAGCCTGGCCGTGAATAGTCCTCGGCACTCCAGGCCAATAACCCGGCTTCGCCATGAAAACCCATCTCAATGCCACGATAGCAGCAGGCATCGCCTCCATTCGGGAAAATGGTTGACCACCCACCAATCCAATGTTCACACCAGTTGGTGAACGAATCCGGTTGATAGGTCTGGCCCGCCGTCAACGATCCAAATGGAGCTTTCCAGAGGATATCGATATCTACGGGTTTGTAAACGAGTTTCTGGATGGTCGCACCCTGGCTTGCGATGACCAGAGCAGAAAGTGATTCTGTTTCCAGAATCACGCCAGTTCTCACCAGTTCCGTCTGCCAATGGAGCGAACTGCTCATGTGCTCCTCCTTCTGTTACCCTTCCGTTCTTTACACACCACCGAATGTCGCACTTTCCAGGGCATTCCCGCCTTTGCCTTTCCGTTCAGCGTTCATTTTTCGCGGCGTCAGGGATTCAGAGCCGGCAACCCGGTCCTCATAACCATGAGGCGTTTCAAAAACCTGAGAGATAGCCGAGGCCGTGTCGAGCAACAGGGCAGGGATCTTTTCAGCCGCCTCCGGCGTTGCTCGCGCCGTAGGCAGCCCGACTGCGATGGCATATTCTATATTCTCTACCTGCTCGCCCAGGATGGGAACGGCATATATCAGGACACCCTCTTCACTCTCAGCATCGTTGATGGCGTAGCCGCGCTCGCGTATCAGTTGCAATTCTTTCTCTAATTGCGCCACGTCAATGATCGTATGTGGCGTTACCGAGTTAAGCTTTGCATGCTCAAACCAGTACTTGCGACGTTGGGGACTCATATAAGCAAGAAACACTTTGCCTAACGCCGTGGCATGAAGGATGGTATAGGGTTCCACCGACTTGAGCGCCAGCACGCGCGGACTGACCAGATTAATAAAAGGGACAACAGTATAGCCACGCAGATAGGCGGCCCAGCATGTTTCGTTGCCTACCTTTTGTTGCAGGATTTTTAAGTGTTCCTCCATCATTTCAAAGATAAAGAACTCCGTTCTCAGATGCCAGGAGAGATCTATCAGAGCCGGACCTATGGTATAGCCCTGGCGCGGTCCCACCTGCCGCAAATATCCACGCTCAACCAGCGTCTTCACCATATTGTGAGCGGTTGGATTTTTCATTCCGCAGGCCGCCGTGATCTCCGCCAGGGAAACAGGTGACTTGCGGGAGCAGACAAGCTCAAGAATATCTAAACTTTTATGGAGTGCTTGCAATGCCATTGCACTTCTCTCCTTTGATGTTATGCTTCATACACGATGGGTCTATGGAGCGCGACTCGTCAAACCGCCATCGATGACGATAGCCTGACCTGTAATGAAACTTGCCAGATCGGATGCCAGGAACGCCACTAATGCACCTACTTCCTCCGGCAAGCCAATGCGTCCTAGTGGATGCATGTCTATCCATCCCTGGCGCACTGCCGCCGCATCCTCCACCTTTTCTAAAAGATGATCGTTCATCGGCGTATCGATGGTACCCGGCGCAATCGCATTAATACGTATTCCCCACCGTGCATATTCGACAGCCGCCTGCCGCGTGAGCGAGATGATTCCTCCTTTTGACGCTGCATACGCCGCCCATCCAGGCCAGCCCAGAAGCGCTTGCACTGACGTTGTATTGATAATGGAGCCTCTTCTCTGCTTTATCATGAATGGAAGGCTGTACTTCATCCCCATAGCCACACCCAGCAGGTTCACTGCAAGTGTCTGCTGCCATCGTTGCAGCGACAGATCCAGCACACTGCCTTCCAGAGCAACACCAGCATTGTTATGCACGATATCCAGTTGCCCAAATTGCCTCACAACCCCGGCCATCAATCGTTCAACCGCCTCGGCGTTGCTGACATCAGTGACCTCTACGCTGGCTTTCCCTCCATCCGCTCGAATAAGCGAGACCGTCTCCTCCGCAGCTTCGCGGTTTTTGTCCACCACAACGACACATGTACCATAGGATGCCAATGTCCGTGCCGACGCTCTGCCAATACCCATTCCTGCTCCGGTCACGACTGCAACCCTGTCCCGTAAACCTTTCATCTCGTCTCCTTTCCTCTTGCAAAGGATAAACCCGTTTATCCTTTGACACTACCAACGACGGTTTGCACAAAATATTTCTGGAGCAGCGCAAAAATAATCACGATGGGAGCCGCTGTAATCACAGCTCCTGCCATAATTGCACCCCAGTTGGTAGCATAAGCCCCAATAAACGAATAGAGTCCGACTGTCAGGGTGAACTGCGAGGGATCATTCATCAAAGATGATGAGAACAGGAAATCCTGCCATGTGGTTAAAAACGTATAGATTGCTGTCGCAATGATAGCTGGTTTCGCCAGAGGAAGCAATATCAGATAAAACGTTTGCAATAAATTACAGCCATCAATGGCAGCAGCTTCATCCAGATCACGCGGGATTGTATCAAAAAAGCCGCGCAGCAGGAGGATCCCCACGGCCATTGTTATCCCGGCATAGGCCAGGCCAAGCGCGAAGCGACTATTGAAAAAACCAACGGTTGCCCAGAGTTGATACAGCGGAATAACGATGGCGGCTCCAGGAAGTAATTGTGTAATCAGCACACTCAAATACAAGTGACGTTTGCCCAGAAAGTGGAGCCGGGAGAAGGCGAAGGCAGCCAGTGTTGCCACAGGGATATTCAGAAGAGTGGCGAAACCGCAGGCAACCAGGCTGTTGACGAAATTGGCCGGCAACGAAGAATTCGTGAGTACATAGGTATAATTGGCGAGCGAAGGGTGGTTGGGTACTATCCCACCCGTTATCACATTGCTTGTTCGTAGTGAGGCACTGATAACCCAGACGAAAGGAATGATGGTAAATACCGCTACCACAACGACGCCTATGCGTAAGAGCGCGCGCTTTATGCGCTTCGTAACTTTCATAGTTCTTCTCCCTGGCCGCGAAAATACAGGGTCAGCAGACTGAGAACGAGAACCAGCAGAACCACCGAGATCGTTGCGGCCCGATTCAGATCAAATTGTGAGAACGCCACGTTATAGATCCAGATAGGCAGCGTTTGCGTCGCAGCGGCAGGTCCCCCCTGTGTCATGAGATAGATACCGTCGAAATAGTTGGAGGTCCAGATCACGCCGAGGATCAGGCTGGTCGTGATGACGGGCCGCAGCATCGGCAGCATCACATACCGCAACGATTGCCAGAAGGTTGCCCCATCCAGCAGCGCCGCCTCTAATAGTTCGGTGGGAATGGTTTGTAGTCCGGCCAGTAACATGAGCATATAAAATGGGAACCCTTTCCATATGCCCGCGACAATTACAGCGGGCATAGCCCACGCCGGATCGGCCAGCCAGGAAGGGGGAGACGGGATAAAGGGTTGCAGCAGACTGTCGATGGGGCCTTGAGGAGAATACAGGAAAACCCATGACGTTGCCGCGATGATGCCAGGCAAGGCCCACGGCAGTATCAGGAGCGGCTTGAGCCAGCGCATGATCGCCATCTCATGATTGATGAGTATGGCGACGAGCAGGCCGGCAACAAATTGAAAGATGGTTACCGCAAGGGTCCAGTACAGCGTCAGCAGGAGGGCGTTATAGAAATCAGCCGCCTGAAAGAGCTGCACATACTGTTGCAGGCCAACAAAGACAGAATCTTCTCCTTTTATCACAAAGAAGCTGCTGATGATATTTTTGATAACTGGAAAGCCGATGACTCCAAACATTAAAAGGTATGCTGGAGCCAGGTAGAGGTACGCCCCACGCGATAGAAGCCGGCTCGACAGGCTCTTACGCTGTTTTACGGGTGTATCTCTCCTTATTTGCACAGGCTCACGTTGCGTCATTACCCGCACCGGCAACTCCTTTCAGGCCAGTGGAACCAGCGCTCTTCACTGGCCTCTGGTTCCACTGGACATGCTGTCAGCAGGATCTATCACGCTGATCCCACCCTGCATTATTGACCTAGCGCTTATTGAGAGCGCTTTCAAGCATCACTGGCCTGTTTGCTGGAGAATACCACTGAATTGCTGCTGCGTGTCGGCCATCGCCTGTTGTGGAGTCTTTTGCCCCAACACCACCTTTTGTAATGATTGCATCATGGCGATAGATTCCTGCGGCAAACCAGGATTTAAGGCAATGGGATGCTGGGCATTGAGGTTCAGAATTTTCCAGTACAGGTCGTACACCGGGTCTTGCAAAGCTGTTGCCAGCGGCGTCGCGGCTTTCAGGGCCGGCATCAGGCTGGTGAAGGCAATGGTATTTTTGGGTTGAAATATGTACTGGTAAAATGTACGAATAGCTGTCATCTTCGCGTCCGATACGTAGGAGGGCACGGAAAGAATCCAGCCGCCGGTTGACGAGTCGACGGTAATATCTTTGGGCAAGGACTCGCCAAACTGCACATTCGGGTTGGTCTGTTTGATGAGGGGAATTTCCCAGAACCCGGCGACGATCATGGCCGTCTTGTTATTCGCAAACGAGATATCATAGGTATCGGCTTGCGTGTTCGAGACATCGGAGCGGGGGGCATACTTTGCCATATCTGCGTAAAATTGCACGGCCTTGATAACCTGCGGAGTTTGCAGGGTGGGCTTGCTCAGATCCGGGCTGAGGAAGTCTCCTCCGGCCTGATGGACCATCGGACCGATACCCGAGTAGAGGCAGAGCCAGTTTTGTGCGCCCGCATAGCCCCATCCATAAATTCCTTTGCCAGTATCGGTTATCTTCTGCGCGGCCGCCAGCATGTCGCTCCACTGGACCGTTTCGCCAAACGGCTTTACCCCGGCTTGCTGGAAGAGCGTTTTGTTCCACAGGAGTACCCGCGTCCCGGTATCGATAGGGATGCCCTGCACCTGCCCATGCCATACCGCAGCGTTCCAGGCAGCGGGGTAGAAGTCCGAGGATTGCAGCCCCGGCGATCCGGCAATGGCTTTATCAATCGTTTTCAAGTATCCGCGAGATGCAAACAGGCCAAAATCCACGGAGTTGACCAGAAGGATATCCGGGCCTGATCGGGCATTAAATGCGGCGACGCTTGCATTGTCATAGTTTTCAAAGGGAATGCCGCGCGTCGTGATTTTGATATCGGGGTGAAGACGGGAGAAATCAGCGATGATCTGGCCCTGCTGCTTTGCTGCCAATCCACTTTGCGATGGCTCCCACAGCGTCAGGTTCACAACGTTTTTTTGCGACTGGGAAGATCCACAGCCTGCCAGGAGAATTACGATGAGGGGAATGAGCAACGCTGCCGCAATTTTTTTCATGTTCATCAAAGTACCTGTTTCCTTTCATTTACTGGCGCAAGGTGAATCAGCACTGTTGCCAATGCGTGAGGCTGTAGTCTTACCCGTACATCATTGTCATGATCGCCCCTCAGCGCCTCTATGGGCCGTAGCTCCAGGCCGTCAAACAGGCTGGCAGAGGCGATGCATACGGGCAATGTTACACGCGCAGTGGTAGCTTTCCCTTGCATCTCGACAAGCCTTACGACAAGCGCGTTGGAATCTTCATGTTTTTTGATGGCTGTGATCATCACCTCCTGTGGTTCAATTGATAGCAGCATTTGCCCTGGCGCCTGTTTGCTGCCGACCCGGCTGGTATGACTCATCGGCCCGGCGATAAGACTATGCGTGGCGCGCCCGGCTCGCTGCATAGCGGTGGTGGTCTGGGGGGCAAGATGGATAGCTGCATGAAACGTGTGAGTTCCCTCCTGGCTATACCAGTTGCCTCGCCTATGGATGCTTCTTTTGCTCGCCAGAAGCACGAGCTGTAACATGGTCCCAGGATGGCGGTCGGTAGGATCTTCCCAGTCGGCCACCATCACAGGCGTAGTGAGCGTTACAGTAGCCCGTGACAGTCGGGCGGAGATCCAGCGCAAAATTTCTCTGGGACGACTATCGCGGAATTCCTCTGTTTCCGCCTGCCCAACCGTCGCCGCTCCAAAGGGGACGCCATAGCTGATGGATTCGGCCCGCTCTGCAAGTGGCAGCGCCCAGCGTAACTCGCGGCTGTGCTCGCCATTCCATCCTCGAACCTCTATCTCTATGTCTATGCGCTGGAGATCTTTATAGAAGATGTATCGCTCTACTATCTGGCATTGACGATGCCTGGCATAAACCGCGACAACCCAGCGCAGCGGCCCTTGCTCAACAAGCTCCATGTTTTCGGCAACCGGGCGCGCCTCTCCCTGGACAACGGGCTGAAAAGGGCGCACGATTTGCCAGCTATAGACGGGATCGTGCTCGTGAGTTCCGACATCTACGCCTGGCGACTCCAGTTGGATCACCTCGCCGCCAAAGTAGTAGTCGCTCGAGAGTACGCGCTGCCCATCGATTACCAGTTCAGCAAGACCGCCACGCGTAACACGCGCAAAGCACCTCTGATGCTCCCACACAAAATCTTCGCTCGCTGCGCGCGCAATCTCCTGCTCCTCGCGTGAGCTGAGGTGCTCGGGCGAGTTTTCAACCAGATGAAAGATGCGATAGCCAGTGGCTGGTATGGCACGAGCAATGAAGCCGATACGCCACACCCCCGCCCTCCCCGGCCCTGGCTGCCGCAACACCTGGCATTCTAACCGTACCCCGCTTTCATCCTCTACGCCCAGAAGGCCGGCAGCCTTCTCCGTAATGGGGATCTCGATTTCCACCCAATCAGTGACGGGCCAGGAACAGGGATTAAATACTGCGAAGCGTCCAGGTGATCCGGCCAGCACGGGCGCTTCTTCCGCTATGGCCTTTAACCCGCTCTGCATAAGCTCCTGGGCCTGAAAGCGGCCCCGATCCACCCGCTCTTTAAAAACCGCATCGGTTCCTTCCCCGTGCAGTCCTCCATAGCCGTGATCGGGATAGAGCGTATCCGCCCAGGCCCGTTGCAGCAGCTGCTGTGGATAAAGCTCCCAGGATTGTCTCTGTAGTGCAAGGAGGCAGTGCAGCATCTCAGCCCCCACCAGAAGATTTTCAGCCTGGCGCATGGATGACAGGATGGTATTATGTCCTGGCTGATGAATATATACCCAGGGGTTGGGCACCTCTCCTTTCACAACTGGCAGCCTGGCGAAGCTACACCGCCGGGCCAGCCAGTTGATATAATCCTGTACAGTACCGATTCTGAGCACAATCTGCCTGTGAGCGCCGGCTGGCTGTGCATTAAATTGCTCAACCAGATGGATAACCGATATATCAGGCAGCACATAATCGGCCCCCATCGTTACCGCCAGTGCACATGGCAGGTCACAGGCGCGCAGCTGCTCCTGCCATTGATCGATGAGTTCATTCAGATCCCGCCGCAGTTGTGATACGGTGAGGTTTTGCCCCTCGCCGTAGGCAGGCCGGGACTCTAAAGGTGAATAATGACGTTTCAATGTATCAAAAACCTTTGAGCGACCATATGTACCCTCCCAGTAGGAAAAGGTCAGCATGCGAGAACCGTCAGGGGCTTCCCACCAGTAGAGTCCCGGTTTATTTCGAGAGAGCACGAGGTATTGAAACCCCGCGTGGGAAAGTATCTGCGGGAGTTGAAGTGTCCGCGCCACAACATCTATATGCCAGTAGCTGCGCGCGTTAATGCCATACTCTCTCAGGAGCCAGCCACGGCCCAGATAGAGTTGGCGGAGAAGTCCTTCATCCGTGAGAATTCCTTCGTAAGCCTGAACATAGGAGCCTCCCCATTCAAAGCGACCTTCATCTATATATCGCTTGAGTAAGGGCGCTCTCTGAGGGCGCCGGTCGAGATATTCCCGGAAATAGAGACCTGCTTCCATAACAAAGCGATAGTCGGGATGCTGCTCCATCCCTTCCAGCGCCGCATCGATGATCTGGGCGCGGTGATCGGCTATCTCAGCCGGTGTTCCTGCCCAGCCGATGTCATTATGACTGGAAGGAATGACAAAGACCGTCCAGACCTCATTCTGTGCCTGAGCCACACCATTATCCTTTTCTAGCTGAAGCGCTCTGAGAAGCAGACCAGCTTTCATAGAGATCCGGCCCTACCTGACGAATCTTTCCCTCGCTTACCCAGAGCTTGAGTATAGAATCGACCATGGTAAGGCCGCGAAACTCCTGCTGTTTATCTGTCTTGAGGCAAAGCTGCCTCCATAATTCCTCAAGCCTCAATGGCTCCCTCGCCTGACGCAGCGTTTCGAGGAGCAGATCATCGACCTGATTGATCGCCAGTTCAGTACGGTCAATCAGGTCGAGGAATTGTGCCGGGCTGAGCACGCCGAAGTGAGCAAGAATGATCGATACGCAATCAAGGTCACGGCACAACCTTCTCAACTTCGCCAGCGTAGATCGAAGCTTAGCGGGCGCCAGATACCCATGAAAAATTGTCCAGGCGGTCCCAGGGATGGCATCACCAATTAGCAGGGTACGCGTAGAAACCTCGAAGAAGGCGAGTTCCTCAGGCATATGCCCGGGGACATCAAATAAGCGCAGGAGAACTCCCCCCCCCAGATCGATTTCATTCCCTTCTTGCAAAAGCAGATCTGGCTCGGTTTCTCCATCCAGCACGCCCATCAATTCCTCATAGAGCTGAGGGGTGGGAGCAATGATCTCTGGATAGCGCGCCCCAAACTCGCGCCAGTGAATGGCGAAATCCGCGATCCAGTTTCGTGCCCAGGGCGAACAACCAATCAGGAGATTTGGAAAGGTAGCCAGCATCTGCCGGTTGCTGCCGATGTGGTCGTGATGCGGATGCGTCACCAGCAAATAGCGCACACGCTCGTCAACAACTCCTGCCATAACGGGAAGCTGCCGCAACTGAGGGAAAAGCGTGCGCACCCCGGAGTCCAGAAAAGCTCCACACCTGGCTCCTTTGACGAACACATTAAAGATCGGGATCTCAGGCGTTAAAGCAGCCTGGTGTACAAATATCGCTGCGTTGACTTGCACGGCTGTCGCTCCGAATTCAATAATATAGAAAATAAAATCAATATTGTTGAATAACTCTTGGGGTTATATACCATATGAACATCCGAAAGTCAAGTGTCTCGCTGTTGAGACAGGGCTATGTAATTCTCCTCACGCCACGCCCGAAAGGAAGAGTCTGGGCGGGACACCCCGCGCCCCGCAAGGGGGTTGCCGCCCCCTTGACCCCCGCTTCTGGCGAGCATTCAATAGCCCTGTTGTTGAGACAGCAACAACGCCCTGCCATTCGATTGACAGATAGAGAGGGGAATGATAGTATCCTGAACACAGTACACTTCAAAAGAAAGGGTGTCAGTCGTGAAACAATGGGATGGAGATGAAGCTCTCTTTGCATTGATCGAGCAGGAACTTTTTACATCGGTGATCGGGGACGTTATGGATAAGCTTGGACTGCGCCGCCAATTTCTTCCCCCCACGATCAAGCCATTAGTAGGAACCATGCGGGTTACAGGCCGGGCAATGCCGGTGCTGGAGGCCGATGTATTTGCCGAGAGATTTGAGGGAAGTTCCAACACGCTCATGACGAAGCCTTTCGGCCTGATGTTCAGGGCGCTTGATGACCTGAAAGCGAATGAGGTGTACATCTGCACGGGTGCGTCTCCACAGTATGCTCTGTGGGGCGAGCTGATGAGTGTACGCGCGCTCCATCTGAAGGCTGCCGGTGTGGTCCTCAATGGCTATGCCCGCGATACCTTCGGCATTATTCGCCTGAATTTTCCTGCTTTCGCCTTTGGCAGCTACGGACAGGATCAAGGTCCCCGTGGGAAGGTGATCGATTTTCGCATTCCGATAGAGATTGGGAATGTGTTGATCAACCCTGGCGATATCGTGGTTGGCGATATCGATGGGGTCTGCATTGTACCGCGCGAGGCGGAGGAAGAGACGTTCCGGCTGGCTCTGGAGAAAGTGCGCGGTGAGAATATGGTGCGCAAGTCTCTGGAGGATGGTTTAAGTGCAGAGGAGGTCTTCGCCAGGTATCAGATCATGTAGCATGATATGTATTGTGCTAGACTTCTTGATACTGGAATCCCGTATTTCGAACATGGCTCTGCGTCAAGGCTGGATGCCCGGTGTACTCGACATCATCCCGAGAGTTAACGCGGGATGGTTTTGCGATAGCGCATCAAATCGCACAGTTCTCGGACCGCTTTCGGGAGAATAAAACTGGCTTTGAGGAGTCCATGTCCCAGCAAGGCGGCAAGCCACTGGCTATCCTTGACAACGGGATAGTTCTGGGGTGACATCGTTCTCTGTATCCTTTCCACGCTTGCTGGAAAGAGCAAGCACTGGTGTTCTGTCTGGGTAGACGAAGCTTCTGCCAGAGGGACGCAGAACTCATCTGTCAGGAGCAGCGTGCAGCGGC
>Ga0070739_10002882_pt1 | contig 22173 bp, 18 predicted proteins | sample Coa_R1_7_FD_66445 | JGI IMG/M metagenome (GOLD analysis project Ga0070739, IMG submission 66445) | Surface soil microbial communities from Centralia Pennsylvania, which are recovering from an underground coalmine fire - Coalmine... | ecosystem: Environmental > Terrestrial > Soil > Unclassified ... | reverse complement strand
GAGCACCGGACTCAGCGGCGGCAGCGAGCCGGCCAGGTGCGCTTCCGCGGCGCGGGCCGTGGCCTGCACCAACGCGAGGCTCTGCGGGCTGGCCAGATGATCGCCGCCGGTGATGTCCACCGCGCCGAGCAGCACGCCGGTGCGCGGGTCGTGGATCGGCGCCGCCGCGCAGGTCCACGGTTGAACCAGGCTGCTGTAATGCTCGGCGGCGAAGATCTGCACCGCGTGGTCGACGGCGGTCGCGACGCCGGGGGCGTTGGTCCCGGCGTGCCCCTCGTCCCAGCTGGCACCGGGCACGAAGTTCATCGCCTCGGCCTTGCGCAGCACCCCGGCGTGCCCTTCCACCCACAGCAGCCGGCCGACGGCGTCGCAGACCGCGAGGACGTGCTCGCCGTCGTCGGCGACCGCGCCCAGCAGGTCGCGCAGCAACGGCATCACCGTGGCCAGGGGATGCGAACGGCGGTACTCCTCCAGCGCCTCGTCCACCAGATCGACGGGAGCGAGGGCGTCCGGCGCCACCTGCGCGCCGGCCGATCTGCGCCAGGAATCGGCGACCACGGGGCGTACCGGCCCCGCGATCGACGAGCCCGTCACGAACGCCTCGTGCGCTCTGCGCAGCTGCCCGGCCCGCCGTCGCGGGTCGGCGCCGATCTCCAATGCCAGCCAGGGATTGCCCACCAGCGCTCCTCCATGGCGAGGGCCGTTCCCGACGCCATCGTCACCTATCCTGCACGGTAAGGCAACGGAGCGTGCTGGAGTTGAGCAGACTGGTGCCGCGATTCACTCTTGCGGGATAAGGGAATACGGCGCACTCGGTTATACGTGCACTGACTCGTCCGCCCATGGACGTCAATGGAAGCGTTCGACGAAGCGGCGTTGCCAGGGCGTTTCCACGGCGCGTCGCGCATAACATTCGCGCACGTATGCGATTGCGTCGCGCGGCGCGAGGCCGTCGAGCACGGCCAGGCACGAAAGCGCAGTACCGGTGCGGCCGATGCCGCCCCCGCACGCGATCTCGACTCGCTCGGTGGCTGCCCGGGCCCACGCGTCGTGCAGCGCGTCCACGGCAGCCGAAGGCTCAGCCGGCAGCCGGAAGTCCGGCCACCGCAGCCAGCGTGACTCCCAGGGAACAGCGGGCGGTTCCTTGCCGAGCAGATACAACGCGAAGGTCGGCTCCTGGCCGTCCGGAAGCGCCCTGCGCAGGCCACGGCCCCGGACGCGCCGGCCGGAAGGCAGGGTCAGCAGCCCCGCGGTCCCCGGCTCCCACACGGCGGTCATCGGGCGAGCGTAACCGACCCGCTTCGGCCTGCCTCTGTCGGCGCCGCCGCCTACGATCGCTCTTATGTCCGCTATCACCGCCGCTGTCGCAGTCGAGGGGTTCGAGCCGGAGCAGCTCGAACTGCACCGCCGCGAGCTGACCGGGTACTGCTACCGCATGCTCGGCTCGTTCGCCGAGGCGGAGGATGCGGTCCAGGAGACGCTGATCCGCGCGTGGAAGGCGCAGGGCGGCTTCGAGGGCCGCTCCTCGTTGCGGACCTGGCTGCACCGGGTGGCCACCAACGTGTGCCTGGACATGCTGCGCGGGCGCAAGCGGCGCGCGCTGCCGATGGGCCTGGTCCCGTCGACCACCGCCGCGGAGGTGATGCGGACCGGTGACATCGGCCCGGAGATCGGCGAGGGCAGCTGGGTGCTGCCGGTGCCCGATTCCCGAGTCCTGCCCGAGCACGCGGATCCGGCGCAGCTGACCGCGCAGCGCGACAGCGTCCGGCTGGCGTTCATAGCCGCGCTGCAGCACCTGCCGCCGCGCCAGCGTTCGGTACTGCTTTTGCGCGAGGTGCTCGACTGGTCCGCGGCCGAGGTCGCCGATCTGCTCGACAGCAGCGTCGCCGCGGTGAACAGCGCGCTGCAACGGGCCCGGGCCACCCTCGCCGCGCAGCCACTCGACGCTTCGACGGCCGAGGACCCGGCGCAGCGCGACCTGCTCGCCGAGTTCGTGGACGCCTTCGAACGCTACGACGTCGGCCGGCTCACCACGCTGCTGCACGACGACGCGGTGCAGGCGATGCCGCCCTACGAGCTCTGGCTGTGCGGTGCGGCGGAGATCGGCCGCTGGATGCTCGGTCCCGGCGCGGAATGCCGCGGCTCGCGGCTGCTGCCGGCCGGCACCGCGAACGGCGCGGTCGCGTTCGGGCAGTACCGCAGCGACGGGCACGGCGGCTTCACGCCGTTCGCGCTCCAGCTCATTCGCGTCGACGGCGACCGGATCGCCGAGATCCACAGCTTCCTCATGCCCGAGCTGCTGTTCCCGCTCTTCGGCCTGTCCTTGACCCTCTGACCGCCCTTCGAACCGATCGCCCTTCGAACCCATTGGCGCCGCGGCGATGAGTTTCGCCGAACCGGATCGTCCAAGCCGGTGAAAGCGAACCATCGCACCGGAACCGAAGGGGACCGAAGATGAGCCTTCCGCAGGTCGTCTCGCGCGAGGAGTGGACCGAGGCCCGCAAGCAGCTGCTGCTGCGGGAGAAGGAGCTGACCCGGGCGCGCGACGCGCTCAACGCCGACCGCCGGCGGCTGCCGATGGTCCGGATCGACAAGCCGTACACCTTCCAGGGCCCGGACGGGCCGGCCTCGCTGGCCGACCTGTTCGAGGGCCGCCGCCAGCTGGTGGTGCAGCACGTGATGTTCGATCCGGACTGGGACGGAGCCTGCAAGGGCTGCACTGCGGGGGTCGACGAGCTGTCGCCCGGCCTGCTGGCGCACCTGCACTCGCGCGACACCACGTACGCGCTGGTCTCCCGCGCGCCGCTGGAGAAGCTCCAGGCGTACGCCGCGAGCCGGGGCTGGACGCTGCCCTGGTACTCCTCCTTCGGCAGCGACTTCAACTACGACTTCCACGTCACCCTGGACCGCTCGGTCGCCCCGGTCGAGTTCAACTACCGCGACGAGCACGAGCTGGCCGGGGCCGGGCTGACCTGGATCCTGGAGGGCACGTCGGAGCAGCCCGGCATGAGCTGCTTCCTGCGCGACGGCGACCAGGTCTTCCACACCTACTCGACCTTCGCCCGCGGCACCGAGCAGCTCGGCGGCTCGTACGCGGTGCTGGACATGACCGCGCTCGGCCGCCAGGAGGCCTGGGAGGAACCCAAGGGCCGGGTCGAGAAGCCGCACGGCGCCGACCCCAGCTTCTCCGACTGATCCCTCGCCCCGACCGCAACCGCAGGGCAGGGGCAAAGCGCACGGGGGACATGCAACGGGGGTACGGAGGCGACTATGACCGGTACGGCCGTGAGCTGGGGGCTCGGTGCGGCCCTGGCCATAGTCGCCTCCGTCGCGGTCTGGCGGCTCACCCGGCCGCCGGCGCGCCCGGCCGCGGCGCGTCAGCGTACGGATTCGACCCTGCATCTGTTCATGGCGCTGGGCATGGCGGCCATGCTGCTGCCGCACGGCGAGCCGATGGCGATGAAGATCCCGGTGGCGCCGGCGATCGGTTTCGGTGCCGCGGCAGTCGTGCTGATCGCGCGAGGCCGGCTGCATCACGCGGTGATGGCTGGAATCATGACGCTGATGATGCATGGCGAACGGACGCCAGTGTCCATCAACGCGTCGTCTATCGACGCGTCACCAGCCCACACAATGCCAACCGGCGGGCCCATGCACGCCGGGACGATGCGGATGGCGATGTCGTCCGCTGGGTCCGGTGCCTCGCTGCTCCTGATCGCCGCATTCTGCTACGCGGCCGCATCGGCGTGCGTATTCGTGTGTCGGATGTCGGCCTTCGCGGGCTACGGCAAGTCCGACTCCTCGCGTCGATGCGCCGCCGATCCGCTCGGCCGCGGCTGCGAGATCACGATGCTGATCAGCACCGCGGTCATGCTGCTGCCCATGATCTGAACGACCGCGCCGGTCAGATCGAGCCCAGTCAGATCGAGCCGGGCGTGCCGCTGGGCACGATCTGCACGCCCAGCGGGACCAGCGAGATCGGGATCAGCTTGAAGTTGGCCAGGCCGAGCGGGATGCCGATGACCGTCAGGCACAGCACCGCCCCGGTGACCAGGTGCCCGATCGCCAGCCACCAGCCGAACAGCAGGATCCAGAGCACGTTGCCGATCACCGAGGCCACTCCCGCCGTCTGGCGCGGCAGGATCGAGCGGCCGAAGGGCCACAGCGCGTAGTTGGCGATACGGAACGCGGCGAACCCGAACGGAATCGTGATGATCAGGACGAAGCACAGCAATCCGGCCAGCGCATAACCGATCGCCAGCCACAGTCCGCACAGCACGAACCAGATGACGTTCAGGATGAGTCTCATACTTACAAGCTCACCGCATCGCGCCGTTCAATGCACCTGCGCCGGACGCCCGCGGTCGGGGCGCCCGGTCCGCGCCGCGAAAGTTACGGCTTCCGGCTGCGGCCATCGATCCGACGTTCGACACACGTCGCGGCGTTGCCCGGCGTCGCGCCGAAACGCCGACGCGCCGTGAGGCACGTGCAAGTTTCAGGGTCGGGGGTTGTCAACTTCCTGCACCCCGAAGCCGGCGCCGCGCCGCACCGGCGAGTAAAGCCGCTGCTGAACGTCCGGTTTGCCGGGCAAGGCACCGGCCGGAGCCGCTCGGTCTCGCGCGGGTTTGGTTACCCGGCATTTACCAGCACCGCCGCGCCCCGCTAGTTTTCCGGCGCGCCGGGACCCGCGGGCGGCCCGGCGATCCGCGCGGCCCGCACCGGCGCAGGCCGCCGCTCACCGGGAAGGGATTGCTTCGGGATGCGCGTACCAGACCTCTTCGATCGGAGGGGCGCCTCGGCGCGCCCCGATCCCGCCCGCAGGCGCCGAGGCGCCGTCGCCGTCGGCGCGTCCGCCGTGGCCATGCTGACGCTCGCCGCCGTCACCCAGCTGACCGGGGTCGCCGCCGCCGGCAGCATCGCGAGCGGCACGCAGTTCTACGTCTACCCGAACTCGGCCGTGATGAAGTGGGACGCCGCGAACCCCGGCGACTCGCGCGAGCCGGCCATCGCCTCCCAGATCGCCTCGCAGCCGCAGGGCATCTGGTTCGCCAACTACAATCCGTCCACGGTGCAGTCCGACGCCTCGGCGATCACCAGCGCGGCCGCCGCCGCGGGCAAGACCCCGGTGCTGGTGATGTACAACATCCCGAACCGCGACTGCGGCGGCGCCTCGACGGGCGGCGCGCCCGACACCGCCAGCTACAAGAGCTACGTGCAGAGCTTCGCCAACGGACTGGGCACGCACCAGGTCATCGTGATCCTGGAACCGGACTCGCTCGCCCTGCAGACCTGCCTGTCCTCGTCGCAGGCCGCGGACCGCGACGCGGCCCTCGCCTTCGCCGGCCAGGCGATCCACGCCGCGGACCCGGCCGCCAAGGTCTACATGGACGCCGGGCACTCGAGCTGGAACTCGCCCTCGGCGCAAGCCGCGGCACTCAACGCGGCGAGCGTGAAGACCAGCGCCGACGGCATCTTCTCCAACGTCTCGAACTTCATGAACACCTCGGACGAGGTGAACTACGACAAGCAGGTGCTCTCCGCGCTCGGCAACCCGTCGAACCTGCACATCGTGGTGGACACCAGCCGCAACGGCAACGGTCCCGCGCCCGGCAACCCGTGGTGCGACCCGAGCGGCCGCGCGCTGGGCCAGCCGCCGACCGCCAACACCGGCGACCCGGCGGTGGACGCCTACCTGTGGGTCAAGCCTCCGGGCGAATCGGACGGCTGCGCCGACGCCGCGGGCACCTTCGACCCCGCGCTGGCGTACGCGCTGATCGTCAACGGGCCTACGCGCAGCTCCTCGCCGACGCCGTCTGCGACCAGCGCCAGCCCGTCCGCCTCGCCGAGCAATTCGCCGTCCGCGTCCGCCTCGCCCTCGCAGAGCCCGAGCCAGAGCCCGTCGAGTTCGCCTTCGGCCAGCGTGGGGTCGGGACCGTGCCACGTGACCTACGCGAACTCGAGCACCTGGCCGGGCGGCTTCACCGCGAGCGTCACGATCAACAACACCGGCACCGCACCGATCAACGGCTGGACGGTGACGTTCCGCTACAACGGCGACCAGAAGGTGACCAACGCCTGGGGCGCCACCGCGTCGCAGAGCGGGGCGACCGTGACCCTCACCAACGTGTCCTATGACGGATCGATCGCTCCCGGCGGAACGCTGACCGGGGTCGGGATGCAGGGCACGTGGACGTCGAGCAACGCGGCCCCGAGCAACTTCACGCTCAACGGAGCGGCCTGCTCCTGAGCCGCAGCCGCTGCCCGGGATAACGGGGACGGGGAAGACGGCCGGTCCGGCGACGGACCGGCCGTCCGCGTGTGGGCGGGAACGGACGCCCGAATCAAAGGCCTTAGGCTTCGCCGAATAAGTGCTCTCATCTGCGGTTTCAGGATACCTGGAAATAGCTTTAAGGTTATTTTCAGCTTACTTTGCGGACAACCGCGATGATCCGGTGTCAAATGCGTACGGGTTGCAGGCGGTCCGGGCCGACTACAGCTCGTCGTGATCCGAGGGCAAGCACTCGGTTCGTACCTGCACGTCTGCATCCTGCGACAACCCCGAAAAACCCACCGCGGCCGAATCGGCCGCGCGGGGAACTGCGCGAGGAGAAAAGATCCCATGCTGAACCACAACGGCGCGGGTAACACCCGAGCCGGACGCACCACGCCGCGGTCGCGCCGGACCGTGGCCGGACTCTGCACCATAGCCCTGGTCGCCTTCGGCGCCTCGATGTCCGCGGGAGCCGCATCCGCGCACGTCGTCTCCGATGCCGCGACCAACACCCCCACCCACACCAGCGCCGCAGCCGCCGGCGGCACCGTCCACTACGTGCACACGCACGGCCGCACCCTGCGCGTCGAGACCCACGGCCGCTACGGCGTGGTCGCCCAGCACGGCGCGCGGTCCCAGGCCAAGGTCCGGCCGCAGGCCGGCGGCGACCTGATCTACAACGGCGGCCCGGTCGAGCACAACCCCACCGTCTACCTGGTCTTCTGGGGCAACCAGTGGGACAGCGACGGCAACGGCGTGCAGCAGTACCTGCAGGGCTTCTTCGGCGGACTCGGCGGCTCCGGCGACAACTGGTCCACGATCATGACCCAGTACACCGACAGCAGCGGCGCCGGCCCGTCCTTCAACGGCTCGGTGCTCGGCGGCACCTGGGTCGACGACTCCGGCTCCGCCCCGGCCAACGCCTCGCAGTCCGACATCGCGGCCGAGGCCCAGGTCGGCGCGCAGCACTTCGGCGTGTCCGGGCCCGACGCGGACGTGTTCGTGGTCAGCCCGAGCGGCACCAGCCCCGACGGCTTCCCGAACTCCGGCTTCTGCGCCTGGCACGACTGGAACGGCACGACCGCGTACACGAACATGCCGTACGTCCTGGACGCCGGCTCCGGCTGCGGCGCGGACTCGGTGCAGAACCAGCTCGACGGGTTCAGCATCGTCGGCGGGCACGAATACGCCGAGGCCGTCACCGACCCCGAGCCCTCCAGCGGCTGGGTGGCCTCCGACGGCGAGGAGAACGGCGACCTGTGCGCCTGGCAGGGGCTGACCACCCTGAGCCTGTCCACCGGCACCTACGCGATCCAGCCGACCTGGAGCAACAACGCGGGCGGCTGCGCCACCTCCGGCTGAGCTCCGCCTCCAGCCGGACTCCACCGAACCGCAAGTTGTTGATGGTCGTGTGCATTAACGCACCGACGGGCTGGTCCTAGCGCGTCCGGCCCGTCTGACCGCCTGCCTGGCACGAGCCCTATCCGGCCCGTGCCAGGCAGTTTTCGCGTTCGCTGATGGCGTACGGCCCCGCACTCGCGTAATTCTGTAATCGTGTAATCATCGTTGCATGGCTACTCATCAGGAAACCACCGAGACGCTGCGCGGCTGGTTCACCGGCCGGCTGCCGGAAGGCTTGTTCGACGGACCGCCCGAGGTGACCGTCGACCGCGAGGAGATCACCGTGATCGGGCGCATCCCCGAGCCGGAGACGGCCGAGGGCGCCTCGGCGGCGGAGAAGGCGGCCGCGGTCGCCGGGCGGATCAAGGAATTCCGCGAGCGCACCCGGTCCGCGCGGATGCGGGTCGCGCGGGAGGCGGAGCACGAGTTCCGGCGCAAGGTGTCGTGGTGGGTGCGCTGCGGTGAGACCACGCAGCCGTTCACCACGCTGTCGGTGCCGGTGATGACGCGGCTGAAGCAGACCGATCGGCAGCTGCTCGACACGCTCGTGGACGCGGGCGTGGCACGCAGCCGCAGCGACGCGCTGGCCTGGTGCGTGCGGCAGGTCGGCCAGCGAGCCGAGAGCTGGCTGTCCGACCTGCGCGACGCGATGCAGAAGGTGGAAGAGGTACGGGACGCCGGTCCGGATCTGGACTGACGGACCGGCCGGTGCGGATTCGCTCGGTCAGGGCTGCAGGGCGCCGGTCGTCGGCACCGGCGGAGTCGCCGGAGGCACCCGCGGCTGGAGCGCACCGAGCTCAAGGGCCGCTCCGATCCAGGCGGCGCCGAAGGCCCAGACCGACAGGCTTTCGCAGGCGTACAGCGGGGTCACCGTCCAGTGGTCGCCCCAGTGCACCGCGCCGGCGATCACCGCGATGGCGAGGAAGGCCAGGATGAGGATCCCGGCGGTCAGGTAGGCGTGGTTGACCCTGCGGCGCTCCTCGACGGCCGGATCCCGGAACGACCAGATGCAGAACATCGCCAGGGCCGTCAGCAGCACCCCCGCGAAGCTCAGGTGTGCGTAACCGATCGCGGACTGATACGGCGTCGGCACCTTAGGCGCAGTCGGGCACAGCGCGACCGCGATCGCGAAGATCCCGGCGACGGTACTCCACTTGTCGTCGCGCGCGTTGTACCGGTAACCGACCAGGAACACGCCGAGCGCACACAGGCCCCCGACGAAGATGTTGCGTGTGCTGGTGTAGTACGAACTGCTCATCGAGCTCGGCATGATCTCGGTGTGATGGCCGAACTGCACGAAGATCCAATTGCCGAACGGCAGGACGATCGGCAGCAGCAGCCCGATCGCGCCGATCCCGAAACGCAGCCGCTGCACGGTTCTTACGTCTTGATCCGGTGTCATGGCAGCCCCCCTTGGCAGCCGGGACGAAACTCCCTTCCGTGATGGTCCCCTAACCCGGAGTTAACAAACCGTGATCGTGCCTGATCACGGGCACGTCGCCCGTTCGGAGTAACGCCTAGCGCTTGCGGCCGACGCCGCCGTAGATCCCGATCCACGGCGGCTCGGTCGAGTCCGGCGCCGGCCGCCAGGAGGAGACCGAGACCAGGCCCGGCTCCAGCAGGTCGAAGCCCTCGAAGAAGCCGAGCACCTGCGCGTGGGTGCGCAGCGTCAGCGAGGCGGTGGCGTGCCGGTACACGTCGAGCAGCTCGGCGAGCGGCTCGAAGTTCTCCGCGGTCTCCCGGTCCCGGGTGGCGTGGCTGATCACCAGGTAGCTGCCGGCCGGCAGCGCGTGGTAGAGGCGGGCCACCAGCCCGGCCGGGTCCTCGGCGTCGCTGACGAAGTGCAGCAGCGCCACCAGCAGCACGCCGATCGGCTGGCCGAAGTCGATCTGGCCGTGTTCCCGCGCGCGCTCCAGGATCTCGTCGAGCCGGCGCGCGTCGCCGGGGATGAAGGCGGTGTTGCCGACGCCGGTGAGCCTCGCCTGCGCGTGGACGGCCACGATCGGGTCGTTGTCGACGTACACGACGCGGGCCGCCGGGTCCACGGACTGCGCGATCTCGTGCGTGTTCGGCGAGGTGGGGATGCCGGTTCCGATGTCGATGATCTGCCGCACCCCGTGCTCGGCCACGAGCGTGCGCACCGCCCGGTGCAGGAACGCCCGGTTCGCGCGGGCGCCCGCGACGATCGACGGCAGAGCGCTGATGATGCGCTGGGCGGCCTCGCGATCGACCTCGTAGTTGTCCCGGCCGCCGAGGTAGTAGTCGTACATCCGCGCCGGATGGGCGACGCTGGTGTCGATCTGGTCGGCCGTCAGGCCCCGCTCGGACATGACGGTCCTCCCTTCGTTCCGCACTGTGGTCCCGATGCTAGCGCTGCCGCGCTCCCCGAGGCGGGGAACGCGGCAGCTCTATGCCAAAACGGGGTCAGACTTCGAAGCGGCCCTTATCAGGGATAGCTGGTCACGTCGACCGGGGTGGTGTTGGACGGTGTGGCGCCTCCCGTGCCGTTGATGACGTGCTCGATCACGCCGACCCCGCCGAGCGAGACGGTCAGCAGGTCGTGGAACTGCACGCCGGAGGTGGACGGCGCCTCGAAGGCGTGGTCGTTGACCACCGCCGGGTTGACGTTGAAGTAGCAGTAGCTGCCCATGCCGTAGGCCTGGTGGCTGGTGACCCCGGGCGCGACCTCATAGGCCGCGTAGCCGTTGGTCGAGCCGTTCATCCAGGCGGCCTGGTTCGGCGGGTCGTACGGGTTCTCGTTCTGGAAGAAGATCGTCTCGCCGCCGTTGCCGTTCCACTGCACCTCGTAGTTCTGGTAGTGCTCGACGAACAGGCCGGTAGCCAGCACGTTGTCGCCGTTCACGACCAGTCCGTGCGCCGCGGTGTTCGTGGTCCAGCCGACCGTGCCGCCGTTGCCGTGGTCGGCCCGCCAGGCCCAGATGTCGTTGATCAGGGTGTTGTCGGCGTTGACGATCAGGCTGTTGGTGGCCTTGCCGGCGATGTCGCCGCCGATCCGGAAGAACACGTCCTGGATCGAGTCGGGGTTGGCCGCGTGGCTCACGGTCGAGCCCTGCGTCCCGACGGTCAGCAGCGCGTTGGAGTTGGCGGTGCCGGCGTCCAGCAGCAGGCCGTTGAGGCGCACGCCGTCAACGTCGGCCACGTGGATCGTGTCGACGCCGTTCACCGGGATCAGGGTCGGGAAGCCGAGGCCCATCACCACGGTGTTGGGGTTGTTGACCTGGAGCGTCTGGTCGATGTTGTACACGCCGGGGGTGAAGAACAGGTTGCAGCCCTGGGCGAGCGCCGCGTTCATCTGCGCCGCGGTGTTCGACGGGGTCACCACGAAGAACTGGCTCATCGGCACCGAGGTGCCCGGCGTCGGGCCGCTGTTCCAGCTCGGACCCGAGGCGTTGGTGCGCAGCGAGGGCAGGAACACGTGGTAGTTGCCCGACGAGTCAACGTACAGATACGGCACGTCGCGCGAGACCGGGGTGGTGGCCAGCGTGGTCATCGGCGGACTCGGGAAGCTCTGCGCCGGGGCGCCGTTCACGCCGGAGAACACCATGTTCCACACCGAGCCGCTCCAGCTGCCCAGGTTGCTGTCCTGGGTGTACCACTGCTGCTGCGACACGCTGGAGGCCTGGCCGGAGACCTTGGAGTCGGCGATGTAGCCGCCGCTGGCGTAGCCGTAGCTGGCCGGGTACAGCTCAAGGCCGCCGTGCACGTCGACCCGGCGGAACGGACCGGCCTGCGCCACCGCCCAGCGGTCGCTGCCGGCCGAGGGGTTGATGGCCAGGTTCTCCGCCGAGCGCCAGAAGTTCTGCGTGGCGTTGCCGGTGCCGTCGAAGGCGTCCACGGTGACGTCGCCGTTGATGGTCACGTCGTCAGGGTTCTGACCCAGGCCCTGGATCGAGGTGTAGTAGCCGATGTTGGCCTCGGCGCTGTAGGTGCCCGGCTTGAACAGCAGGGCGTAGCGCTGGGTGCCGAACTGGTTGAGCTTCTGGGTGTTGAACACCGAGTCCAGCGTGGACTGGATGCTGCTTGAGGACATGCTCGGGTCGAAGATGTCCACGTTCGGGCCGAAGTTCGGGGTGTTGGACTGGCCGGTGCAGCCGGGCGGCGGGCCCCCGGTGCTGCTGGAGGAGGGAGAGGGCGAGGGGCTGCCGGTGCCGCTGCCGGTGAACACGCCGAACTCCCAGAGCGAGTAGCCGTACGGGGTCGCGCGCGTGGTGCCGTACATGCGGATGTAGCGGCCTGATCCGGTGACGTTGAGAGTCTGGATGCCGCCGGTTCCGGTGGTGGTGGAGTAGATCGAGGTCCAGTTCGCCGCGTCGTTCGAGGTCTGGATCTGGAACGCGGTCGCGTACGCGGCCTCCCAGTTCAGCGAGACCTGGCAGATGGACTGCGTGCTGCCCAGGTCGACCTGGAGCCACTGCGGGTCGCTGAACGCGGAGGACCAGCGAGTGCCGGTATTGCCGTCCACGGCGTTGGAGGCGGGGAAGGTCGAGTTCTCCAGCGAGGAGGCGGTCGCCGGCTTGCCCAGCGCAGCGTCGGCGGTGCTGCAACCGCCGCCTGCGCCGAGGGTTCCGTAAACCTGGAACTCCCAGAGCGAGTAGCCGTATTGCGTCGCCCGCGTCGTGCCGTACATGCGGACATAGCGACCGGAGCCCGTGATGTTGAGGGTCTGGGTACCGCCGGTTCCGGTGGTGGTGGAGTAGATCGAGGTCCAGGTGCTCGCGTCGTTCGAGGTCTGGATCTGGAATCCGGTGGCGTAGGCGGCCTCCCACTGGAGCACGACCTGGCTGATCGACGCGCTCTGGCCGAGGTCGACTTGCAGCCACTGCGGGTCGCTGAACGCGGAGGACCAGCGGGTGCCGGTGTTGCCGTCGGTGGCGTTCGAGGCCGGATACGCGGCGCTCTCCAGCGACGAGGCGGTGGTCGGCTTGCCCTGCGAGAGCAGGGTCGGCGCGGCGTTCGCCGCCGTGGTGCCCGCGACCAGCGCGTACACGGCCAGGCTCAGGGCCGCGGCCACTGCGGCGGCGGCCCGCGCCCAGCGCGGTAGTTGTTTGCGAGGCGCTAACGCGCCGGAGGAGCGTGCCTTCATTGACGTCTCCAGCTTCACCGGGAGTGTGGGTGTTCGGAAGGCGGATAGGTTCGGAGAGCGCTCTCCGAAGGGGATAGTCGCGCCCGGGTTTCGCGCGTGTCAAGGGGCTCGCACAGTTCCGGAACAGAGCCCGTCCGACGACCAGGGTCCGGTTCCTGCGTGTTTCAGGGTTCGAGCGGGGCGAATGCGGCTTCGGATCGGCCGTGCTTTTCGGTCCGTGTCTGTTGCGGGGTTCAAGTGGCGCGCGGGCGGCTCCCGACCGGCCGCCCTTAGCCTGCGCCGGGTCAGCCCACCGCGTCCCGGAGGTTTGCGCCGATGAGCGCTGTGCCCATCCCTTTCCGGCATGAAGTGCCGCAGAGCGAACTCGACGATCTGCGCGACCGCCTCGCGCGCACCCGCTGGCCCGAGCCGCAGACCGTCGACGACTGGTCGCAAGGCGTCCCGCTCGACTACCTCCGCGAGATCGCCGAGTACTGGCGCACCGGATACGACTGGAGGGCCACCGAGCGGCGACTGGCCGAGCTCAGTCAGTTCCTCATCGAGATCGACGGCATCCGAGTGCATTACATTCATGTGCGGTCGCCGCACCCTGATGCATTGCCGCTGCTTGTGACGCACGGATGGCCCGGTTCGATCACGGACCTGCTCGATCTGGTCGAGCCATTGACCAACCCGGCCGACCCGGCGGATGCGTTCCATCTCGTGCTGCCCTCCCTGCCCGGTTACGGATACAGCGACAAGCCGTCGACGCCCGGCTGGAACGTGGAGCGGATCGCCGAGGCCTGGGCGAAGCTGATGGCGGATCTCGGCTACGGCCGCTACGGCGCGCACGGCACAGACTGGGGCTCCTTCGTCACCGCGGCCCTCGGTACCGCGGACCCGGCGCACCTGGTCGGCATCCAGATCGCGATGCCGTTCGCGTCCGCGCCGAGCGAGCCGGTCGAGCTGTCCCAGCGCGACCTCGACGGGCTGGCGGCCCTCAAGGAGTTCCAGAAGCACGAGGGCGGCTACTCGGCGATCCAGGCCACCCGGCCGCAGACGATCGGCTACGCGCTGACCGACTCGCCGGCCGGCCAACTGGCCTGGGCGCTGGAGAAGTACTGGGCGTGGAGCGACCACGACGGCGATCTTGACAAGGCGATCCCCCGCGATCGGGTGCTCGACGCGGTGAGCGTGAACTGGTTCGCGCGCACGGCTGCGTCCTCGGCGCGGATCTACTGGGAAAGCCACAACGCCATGCGGTTCGACCCGGTGCGCGTTCCGGCGGGCTGCTCCACCTATCCGAAGGACGGGCGGATGCCCAAGCCGTGGTGCGAGCGGCGGTTCACCGACCTGCGCGAGTGGATCGACCACGAAGAAGGCGGCCACTTCCCGGCGCTGGAGGATCCACAGCGGCTCTCCGAGGAACTGCGCGCCTTCTTCCGCCCGCTGCGCTGAGTGAGGCGGTCGCGCGTCCGCGTCCGCACGGCCCCGGGTCCAGTGCCGGTCGAGCCCGCGCCGAGGCGGCTTGCCTACCGTCCAGGCGAACGGCCCGCCGACGCGACGCGGACCGCCGGAGCAGAAAGGGGCCGCGCCGTGCCCGAGAACTCCTCGTCACCCGAGTTCCCGTTCCCGGGATCGAGCTGGCGCGGCCCCGCGCCGCACAGCGCGCGGCTGCTGGCCGAGTGCCCAGTCGCACGGGTACCGGTGGCCGGCGGCGGTCATGCCTGGATCGTCTCCAGGCACGAAGACGTACGGGCGGCGCTGGAGGATCCACGACTGAGCCGCGCCGCGTGCTACCTCCCCGGCGCGGTGCGCTTCTCCGGATTCTTCCAAGCTCCGCCCGGTATGATCATCTCCGTCGATCCGCCCGAGCACACGCGGCTGCGGGACTTCGCCGAGCAGGCCCTGACTCCCGCGCGGGTCGCCGCGCTGCGCCCGCGGATCGAGCGGGCGGCAGGCGAACTGGCCGACTCGCTGCTCGAGCACGGGGCGCCCGCCGACCTCGCCGCCGGCTACGCGGCGCCGCTGGCGCTCAGGACGATCTGCGAGCTGCTCGGTGTGCCGGCCGAGGACCGGGCCGTGTTCGACGGCTGGGTCCGCCAGATGGCGGACGTGACCAGGCCCGAAGCCGCGGCGCAGGCACAGCGGCAGCTTGACGGCTACATGACGAAGCTGATCGACGCGAAGCGCGACGACCCGGGCGACGACGTACTCAGCGCGCTGATCACGGCGCGCCGCGGCGCAGACGCGCTCGACGGCGGCGAACTGGTCGTGTTCGGATACACCCTGCTCGGAGCCGGCTACGACTCGACGGCGTCGCAGATCGCGAACTGCGTCCTCGCGCTGCTGAGCGACCACAGGGAGGCGTGGAGGCGGCTCGGCGCCGATCCCGGCGCGGCGGGCCCGATCGTCGAGGAGCTGCTGCGCGCGGTCAACCTCAACGCGACGGACACCTCCGGCCTGCACCGGATCGCGACTCAGGACGTCGCCATCGGCGGTGCGGTCATCCCAACGGGCGAGGCCGTCTTCCTGGGGTTGACCTGCGCTAACCGGGATCCGGAGGTATTCGCGCAACCGCAGCGGCTGGATTTCGGCCGCTTTCCCTCCGGCGGGCTGCCCGCGGCCCAGGGCGGCCACCTCGCCTTCGGCCACGGCCCGCACTCCTGCCTCGGCGCGCCACTCGCCCGGCTCGAACTGGCCGTGGCGCTCAGCACGCTGGCCCGCCGCTTTCCCGAGCTGCGCCTCGCCGTACCCGTCGGGCAGCTGCGCTGGCGCACCGGCGAGGTCAACCACGGCCTGGCCGCGTTGCCCGTCACAGGGCTCGACGACGCGTCCCGCTGAGCGGCGGCCTCGCCGACCTCGCCGACCTGTTCCCCTCCCTGAAATCGAGCCAGAGGAAGCCCCGATGACCGACGAGACGATCCCCGCCACCGGCCTCGAAGTGCGGCTGCGCGCCCATCCGGGCGACCAGGTACGCGCCGACGACTTCGAGGTAGTCGAAATCCCGATCGCCGAACCCGGCGACAACGAGGTGCTGGTCCGCAACGAGTGGATGGCGCTCGGCGCGGTCTACCGCGACCAACTGGACCCCGACACCGACCTGCCGATCCCCACCTTCCAGGTCGGCCAGCCGCTGTGGGGCCGCACGGTCGGCACCGTGCTGCGCTCGAACAGCCCGCTGCTGGCCCCCGGCGACCTGGTCGAGCACTTCTTCGGCTGGCGCGAGTACGCGCTCGGCCCGGCGCAGGCGTTCTTCAAGCGCGACCGCGACCTGCTGCCCGCCCCCGAATACTTCCTGTCGCAGGGTCCTACCGCCTGGCGCGGTGTGGTCGACATCGCCGACGTACACGACGGCGATGTCGTCTTCGTGTCCGGCGCGACCAGCGGCGTCGGCGCGCTGGCCGGGCAGCTGGCCAAGGTGCGCGGGGCGGCGCTGGTGATCGGCAGCACCGGCTCTCCGGACAAGGTCGATTATCTCAAGTCCCTGGGTTTCGACGCGGTGTTCGACTACCACGACGGCCCGGTCGCGCAGCGCCTGGCCGCACTCGCCCCGGACGGGATCAGCGTGTTCTTCGACAACGTCGGGGGCGAGCAGTTCGAGGCCGCGCTCACCGTGGCCGCCCACGGCGCCAGGTTCGCCCTGTGCGGCGCGCTGGCCGGCCAGTTCGGCCGCGGGGACGGCGGGCGCCCGCGCCTGGACCTGATGCGGGCCTTCCCGAAGGAGCCCGTGCTGCGGCCGTTCGCGACCCTGCACACGCCCGACCAGATCGAAGACTGGAACCGGCGGTTCGCCGAGCTGCTGGCGCAGGGCGCGCTGGTCTACCCGCACACCGTGTTCGAGGGCTCCGTCGCCGGGCTGCCGGAATCCTTCCTCGGCCTGCTGGCCGGCCGCTCGCGCGGCACGGCGGTGGCGCGCCTCGTCGCACCGGAAAGGGGCTGAGCGGCCGTGGCCGATCGCACCTTCGAGGGCCGGACCGTGCTGGTCACCGGCGGTGGCACCGGCATCGGCCGGGCCGCGGCCCTGGGCTTCGCGGCGCTCGGCGCCGACCGGGTACTGGTGGCCGGCCGCCGGCCGGACCGCCTCGCCGAGGTCGCCGGGCTGCATCCGAGCGTGGTGCCGGTGCCCGCCGACGTGACGACCGAAGCGGGCGCACAGGCCGCGGCGGCAGCGGTGCGGGAGCACGGCGGCGTACTGGACGTCCTCGTGCACAACGCGGGGATCTTCCGCTTCAGCCCGCTCGACGCGATGGACGCCGCAGTGGCGCGGGCGGTCCTGGAAACCAACGTTCTCGGCCCGGTGCTGTTGACGGCGCAGCTCCTGCCGTTGCTGCGCGCGCCGGGCGGCGCCATCGTGGTGGTCTCCAGCCGCGCCGGGCACAACCCGGCGCCCGGCGCGGCCGTGTACGCCGCCAGCAAGGCCGCGGCGCACAGCCTGACCCGCACCTGGGCCGCGGAGTTGGCGCCGCGCGGTATCCGGGTCAACGCCGTCGCGCCCGGCTTCGTGCGGACCGAGGCGTACGCGGCGAACGGGCTGCCGCCGGAGGCCGTCGAAGGGCTCTTCCAGTCGGTGACGCAGGAGATCCCGCTCGGCCGGGTCGCCGAGCCGGAGATCATCGCCTCCTGGATCACCCGCCTCGCCGATCCCACCGAGGATCTGCTCACCGGTCAGATCGTGACCGTCGACGGGGGCATGGACGTGGCCTGAGATCCGCCGGGACGCGGCGGCGGGGCGGGTGGCCGGTGCCGGCCGCCCGCCCCGCTTCGTCACGTCGAGGACACGGCGACCAGCGCTCGAGGGCGGCTGCGTACCGTCCGAGGTGCCGGCGCCCCGTTCACCCGACGGTGCCGACGGCGGCCAGCCGCCCGGGATGGTGACTCACGGAGGTGCCCCTTGCCCACCCCGCACGACGCTGACACCGCGGCCGAGGTCTTCCCGCTGCCCGGATCGTCTTATCGCGGCCCGGCGCCGCAGTACGCGAAGATGCGCGCCCGCTGCCCGGTGACCCGCGTGCCCTCCGACGGCGGGGCGGACACCTGGGTGGTGACAGGGTACGAGCAGGCACGGGCGCTGTCCGCGGATCCGCGGCTGAGCCGGGCCGCCGCCTGCGCCCCGGGTGCCGCACACGTGGGCGGCACCATGTTCACGCCGCCGGACATGATCATCTCCCTGGACGACCCCGAACACGCGCGGCTGCGCAAACTCGTCGTGCGGGCGTTCACCGCGCGGCGGGTGGAGGAGCTGCGCCCACGCGTACAGCAGATGTCTGACACGCTGCTCGACGCCGTGGCGGCCGGCGGCGCCCCGGCGGACCTCGTCGAGAGCTACACCCTGCCGCTGCCTTCCGCGGTCATCGGCGAGCTGCTCGGCGTGCCGTCCGAGGACCTGGCCGACTTCGCCCGCTGGGCCCGCGCGTTCGCGACGGTCGGCGGCGACGGGCAGGCCGCGCAGGAGGGGCTCGCGAAGCTGAGCGAGTACATCGTCGGGCTGATCGCCAGAAAGCGCGCCGAGCCGGGCCAGGACATGCTCTCCGCGCTGATCGCGGCCCGCGACCAGCAGGACAGGCTCAGCGAGGCCGAGCTGGTCACCTTCGGCTTCACCCTGATCGGCGCGGGCTTCGATACCACCGCGAGCCATCTGGCCAACAGCGTGCTGACGCTTGTCGCCGACCACCCGCAGTGGTGGCGGTGGCTGGCCGAGGACCGCTCCCGCGTTCCGGCCGCGGTGGAGGAGCTGCTGCGCGCGGTCAACCTGTTCGCGACCGACACCACGGGCTTCCCGCGGGTGGCGACCGCGGACATCGAGGTCGCCGGGGAGACCATCCGGGAGGGCGAGCCGGTGATGATCGTGTTGTCGGCGGCGAACCGGGATCCGGCCGTCTTCGACGACCCGGACCGGCTCGATCTGGCTCGCACGCCCAATCCGCACATCGCCTTCGGCCACGGGATCCACCACTGTCTCGGGATGCAGCTGGCCCGCATCGAGCTGCAGATCGCCCTGGACGGCCTGCTGCGCCGCTTCCCGGACCTGCGGTTGGCGGTGCCCGAATCCGAACTCGAATGGCACACCGGGGAGGTCAACCACACGCTCGTGGCGCTTCCGGTCGCGTGGGGTAATTGAGCGGGCGGGCCGGCTGGAACGTCGCGCAAGTCTGAAAGGCCGGGCCACGTCGGTGGCCCGGCCTTCTCAGTTGTCTTCGTTTCCTGTTGTGTTTCTTCGCTGTGTTCCTTCTCGGTGCCCGGCGAAAAGTACCGGCGGATAGGTGCGTACCGCGGCGGTCTCGTACCGCAGCGCGATGTGGCTCGACATCACCGTCACGTCCCGCCAGAAGCGCTGCAATGGCGCGGACTCGCTGTACCCGCTCGTACCGGCGGCGGTCGCCAGGGCGGCCACAGCCTGCGCGACCAGCTCCGCCGCGAAGACGGCGTTGCGCTCGTTGCGGGCCATCAGCGCCGGCGTGAACGTGGCCGCGTCGAGCATCGCGGCGTTCTGCTCGACCAGGTGCCGGGAGACGTCGACCTGTCCGGAAGCACGTACGAGCTCGATGTCGGTCCCCGGCGTGCGACGCTTGCCGGCCAGAGCCGCCGAAGCGGCCGCGAGCGCGCCCTCCGCCGCGCCAACCGCGGGCGCGATGAACGTCAGGCCGCCGACGGCCTGGAACGGCACGTTGTGGCACGCCGCGGATGAGGCCGGGCTGACCCCGGTGATCATGTGTGAACGCGGGAACGCCAGATGGGCCGGCACGAATACGTCGTCGGCCACGACCGTGTGGCTGCCGGTGGCCCGCATGCCCACCGAGTCCCAGGTCTCCAGGATCTTGAAGCTGCCGCGCGCGAGCGCGAAGAAATACGGCTCGGGATCGGCGCCGGACACCGACGCCGGGGCGCACAGCAACGCCCAGTCGGCGAACTCGACCCCGCTCACGTAGCCCCAGCTGCCGCTCAGCCGCCAGCCGCCGTCCGCGGCCTCGGCGCTGCCTCCCGGGACCAGGCCCGCGACGACGAACGCGTCCGGCGTCGGCCCCCACAGCGCCGCGTGGCCCTCCTCCGGCAGGTGGGAGGCGTAGCGGGACGAATAGGCGCTGAGCGACGCCGTCCAGGCTGCCGAGGCGCACGCACGGCCGAGCGCAAGCACCCCGGCGGTCAGGTCGGTGAAGGTGCCCTCGGCGCCGCCCCAGCGCGCGCCGACGAAGTGCCGTGCGAACCCGGCCTCCCGCAGCGCCTCGACCACCTGCGGCGCCAGCCGTCCGGTCGCGTCGGCCTCGGCGGCGTGTCGCGCGGCGATCTGCACGGCCCGAGCCAGCGCCGCGCTGTCCAGCCCGGCGCTGTTGTTCCCTGCGCTGTCCAGCGCCGTGTGATCCAGCGCGCTGGGCGAAGGACCCGCGCCGGGTGTGGTGACTTCAGACACAACGGACATTTATGATCTCCTACCCTGACATGGACGAGCGCGTCCCGGCGGCCGGCCGGGGGCCCCGGCGCCGAGGAAGGCGGACCGGACGTGCCGCGAGCCAGTGTGCTGACACCGGCTCGAGAAGGGCTGCACCAGGGCTCGCGGCGAAAGCCGACGCCGGCCCGGTCCCATTTCGGGGACCGGGCCGGCGTCACGGGCAGGCGAGCGGTGCGGCGGGCGGCTCAGCCGGCCGCGGCGGGCTCGGGCTGCGCCGCCGGACCGTGGCCGGCCACCCGGCGCGGCAGCCCGTAGGACACCGCGAACGTGAGCGCGATCACCGCGAGCGAGGCGATCAACGCGGGCTTGAACGCCGAGGCGAAGGCGGCGGCCGCGGCCGCGGACTCGGCTTGGCCGCGCGGGCCCGGAGTGATGTTCGCGTACCCGCCGAGCGGAGTGAGGAAGACCACTGACACCAGGGCGATGCCGAGGGTGAGACCCAGCTGCTGCATCGTGTTGATCAGCCCGGAGGCGGATCCGGCGTCCTCGTGCCGCACATCGGCCAGCGCGAACATCGGGATCGGGGAGGCCACCGCGCCGAAGCCGATCCCGATGACCAGCAACGGCCCGGCCATGTCCCAGGTGCCGATCCGGGCTCCCCGCGCCTCGACCACGGCCAGGAACGCGCCGAGCCCGGCCAGCAGGACGATCGCGCCGAATTGCAGCACGGCGCGGCCGAACTTCGGCACCAGCGCGGTCACGGACAGCGCCGAGGAGATGAACGCGCCGAGGCAGAACGCCAGCGCGGTCAGGCCGGCGTGCAGCGGCGTCCAGTTCAGGCCGATCTGCATGAACAGGTACCAGGCCAGGAAGAAGGCGCCGGTGAACAGGAAGATTGCCAGCTGCAGCCCCTGGCCCGCGACGAAGCTGCGCGCGCGGAACAGCTGCGGCGGCACCAGCGGGGAGCCCTGCGCGGCGGCCTTGCGGCGCTCGAACCACGCGAAGAGGGCCAGCACCGGGACCGCCAGCGCCATCGACGCGTAGCACCAGGCCGGCCAGTGCAGATCGCGGCCCTCGGTGAGCGGGTAGAGCAGTAGTAGCAGGCCGACCGTCGCCAGCAGCACGCCGACCAGGTCGAGCCGGGTGTCCGCCGGGCCCTTCGACTCGCTGATGTGCCGCGCTCCGAAGTAGAGGCCGAGCAGGCCGACCGGCACGTTGATGAGGAAGATCGGCCGCCAGTCCAGGCCGACGACGTTGAGCTGCACCAGCACCCCGCCGATCAGCGGGCCGCTGGTGGCCGCGAGGCCGCCGACCGTGCCGTAGATCGCGAATACGCCGGGTTGTTTTTCCTTGGGCACCGTCACATGGATGATCGACAGCACCTGCGGCACCATGATCCCGGCGAAGGCGCCCTGGAAGAGCCGCGAGACGATCAGCATCTGCGGATCGACGGAGAGGCTGCACAGCAGGGAGGCCGCCGCGAATCCGCCGACGCCGATGAGGAACACCTTCTTGCGGCCGAACAGGTCGCCGAGCCGGCCGCCGGTGATCAGCAGCAGCGCGAAGGCGAACACGTATCCGGCGGACATCCACTGGACCGCGGTGTAACTGGCCTTCAGGTCGCGCTGGATCGATGGGAGGGCCACGCTCACCAGGTTGCCGTCGAGCATGTCCATGAACACCGCGACCAGCAGGGTGACCAAGGCGATGGTCTGGTTGCGCCGCGTCGGATCGAGCGCGCCTGACCGGGTGGTGGGAACGTCTGTGGTGGTCATCTTTCTTGCTCCGCCGGATGCCGGGCACACGTGTGCCGTGACGGAAGGGTGGACGCATCAGTCTGGCGCCGGGCGCTCGAGAAGCGGTGGAGCCAGGCTCGGAGCGGCGGCCGGGCGGGCGGCCCGAGCCCCGCTCGACCGGACCCGGCGACGCTGGAGCATCCGCATCCGGCCAAAGCACAGGAGGTCAGCCGTGTCGGAGGAAGAGTTCGCGCACCGCCGCGGCGGGGTCCTGATCCTGGGCGGCACGGGCTTC
>Ga0070739_10002878_pt1 | contig 22189 bp, 18 predicted proteins | sample Coa_R1_7_FD_66445 | JGI IMG/M metagenome (GOLD analysis project Ga0070739, IMG submission 66445) | Surface soil microbial communities from Centralia Pennsylvania, which are recovering from an underground coalmine fire - Coalmine... | ecosystem: Environmental > Terrestrial > Soil > Unclassified ... | reverse complement strand
GGCAGCTTCTTCGGGTCGAGCGTCTGCACCTGGTAGTACTCGTCCATGAGCTGCTCGAGGCGGGTGATCTCGTCGTAGCTCTCGGCGCGCATCATCGCCGGGACCAGGTGGTCGACGATCGTGGCGTGCGCGCGGCGCTTGGCCTGCGCGCCCTCGCCCGGATTGTTCACGATGAACGGGTAGAAGTGGGGCAGGTCGGCCAGGGCGACCTCCGGATAGCACGCCTCGGAGAGCCCGACCGCCTTGCCCGGCAACCACTCCAGCGTGCCGTGCTTGCCGACGTGGATCACAGCTTGGGCGCCCCAGACGTCGCGCAGCCAGCGGTAGTAGGCGACGTAGTGGTGCGTCGGCGGCAGGTCGGGGTTGTGGTAGATGGCGATCGGGTTCTCGCCGAAGCCCCGCGGCGGCTGGATGCCGACGAAGACGTTGCCTAGCGCCAGACCGGGCACCATCAGCGCGTCGTCGTAGGCGTAGACCGTGCCCGGCGGCGGCCCCCAGCTTGCCGCCAGCCCGTCCTGCACGGTCGCCGGAAAGGCGGCGTGCCAGGCCCCGTACTGCTCGCTCGCCACCTGGCCGGCCGCCTGGGCGACCTGCTCGGCGGTGAGGAACTCGCGGTCGTAGGTGCAGCGGTCGATCAGGGTGTGGATCAGGGCGTCACCGGAGGCGGGGATCCCTTCCACGCGGTAGCCGTCGGCGGCCAGGGCGTGCAGGATGTGGATCACCGACGCCGGCGTGTCGAGGCCGACGGCGTTGCCCAGGCGGGCGTTCCGCGACGGGTAGTTGGCCAGGATCAGGGCGACGCGCTTCTCGGCGTTCGGCGTCCGGCGCAGCCGCGCCCAGCGTACTGCTAGCCGGGCGAGGTATCCGACGCGGTCGGCAGCCGGCACGTAGCGCTGGACCGGCGCGCCGAGCAGCGGGTCGCGCTCCAGCGTCTCCTTGAAGCTGATCGGCACGGTGACGACGCGGCCGTCGAACTCCGGCATGGCGACGTTCATCGCCGTGTCGATCGGAGTGAGGCCGCCGGCCGCCGCCTGCCACTGGGCGCGGGACGAGGTGGCGTTCACGGCCTGCAGGATCGGCACGTTCAGGCGGTCGAGAAACTCCACCGACCAGCCCGTGGCCAGGCTCGGCCCCTGCACCGCCACCTTGCCCATCGAGAAGCTGAGGGTGTTGACGACGACATCCACCCGCGAGCGGCCGGCGGCGTCGAGCAGGAAGCGCTGGAAGACGCGGGGCGTGCCCCCCGCCTCGGCGGTCTCGTCCTTCAGGCTGTAGCAGTAGACCGGCAGGACGCTCGCCCCCCACGCCTCGACGGCGCGGACCAGCGCGTCGACGAAGGCTAGGTTTCCGCTCATCCAGTGGGCGCGGTAGAACAGCAGACCGAGCGTCGGGCGGCTCGGATCGACGCGGCGGGCCAGGTAGTCGTCCAGCTCGATCCCGTCCGGCTCGTCCGGATGGTAGAGCCCTTCCCAGGGCAGCTCGCGCGGCGGGTCGTAGCTGGTGGGCCGGCCGAGCAGGCGATCGGCCAGGTAGCCGAGCAGCGCGCGCAGGTTGGCCACGCCGCCGTGGAGCAGGTAGCGGAAGACGGTCTGCACCACCTCGGGCGGAGCGGTGCAGGCCGCGGCCAGGTCGAGATCGGGCTGCTGGTCGCCGGGGCAGGCGACGAGCGGCACGCCGGCCGCCTGGCAGCGCGCCCGCAGCTCGTCGAAGCCGGGCTCGAAGGCGCGCTTGCCGCCGAGCAGGCGCACGACGACGACCCGCGCCGCCGCGGCGGCGTCGAGGAAGGCCGCCAGATCGGCCGGCGCCTGCAGGGCGGTCGGGTTCGCCGCCCGCACGGCCGGGAAGTCGGCCGGCAGGCCGCGCGCCGCGTGGCTCAGCGCCAGGATCTCGGTGTCGGCCGTGGTCAGGAAGACGATCAAAACTCGATCCCCTTCTGGGCCTTGATCCCCTGGTCCTTGTACGGATGCTTGATCGGCTGGATCTCGGAGACCAGGTCGGCCACCGCAATCAGCTCGGGCGGCGCGTTGCGGCCGGTGAGCACGAGGTGCATCATTGGCGGCTTCTCGGCGATCAGCGCCAGCAGCTCGTCCACGCCGACGAAGCCGGCCGTCATCGTGGCCATGATCTCGTCGAGGATCACCACGTCGTGCTCGCCGGCGCGCACCGTCTCGCGGGCGCGCGCCCAGGCCGCGCGCGCCCGCGCCTGGTGCTCGTCCATCGGGATGCGCTCGTCGCGCAGGCCCTCGATCGTGAAGCCCTGGCCGATGCGCTCCAGCTCGAAGTACGGCGCGAGCAGCGCCAGCGAGCGCTGCTCGCCGGTCTTCCAGGTCCCCTTGATGAACTGGATCATCCGCACCTTCATCCGGTTGCCGGCCGCGCGCACGCCGAGGCCAATCGCCGCCGTGGTCTTCCCTTTCCCATGGCCCGTGTTGACGATCACCAGCCCCTTCCGCTTCCGCGGCGCCGGCCGGCGCCGCGCTGTCGTCTGCGTTTCCTGTGACGTCGTCTCGGCCATCTCAGCCTCCAATCTGCTGGCCGATGGCTGCTAATCCGCACAGCGCGTACAGCCGCGGCAGGTCCACACTCGCCGCGACCGCGTCGGCCAGGCGATCGTAGGGATCCTCGTGGCGCGCGGCGCCGAGCGCGAGCGGGATGCCGCGCCGCCGCGCCAGCGCCGCGAGCAGCGCGCGGCGGACGCCCTCGTTGTGAAAGAGCCCGTGCAGGTACGTGCCAGCCACCAGCCCGTCCTGCCCCACCGCGCCGTCGAGCCAGGAGGCCCCCTGGCCGAGGCGGGCGAACGGGGCGACGGCGCCGCTGGTGCGGCCAAGGTGGATTTCGTAGCCCCGCAGGGCGAAGCCGCCCAGGCAGCCGAAGAAGCCCTGCTGCGCCAGCACCTCGCCGGTCACCTCGCGCGTGGCCTTGTCCGCCGTGAATACGGTCGCCACGTCCAGGAGGCCGAGGCCCAGCGCCTCGGCCGGCTCCCCCTCGGCGCCGTCGGGGTCGGCCAGGCGCCTGCCGAGGATCTGGAAGCCGCCGCACAGGCCGAGCACGGGCACGCCCGCCGCGGACAGGCGGAGCAGCGCCGCGCCCAGCCCGCTGCCGCGCAGCCAGGCCAGGTCGGCCAGGGTGCTCTTCGTGCCGGGCAGGACCAGCAGGTCGGGCACGCCCAGCTCGTGCACGCTGCCGACGTAGCGCAAGCGCACGGCCGGCTCGGCCTCGAGCGGCGCGAAGTCGTCGAAGTTGGCGATGCGCGGCAGGCGGACCACGGCGACATCCAGCGCCGGCGCGTCCGGCCGCGGCGCCCGCCGCGTGGCGAGGCCCTGCGAGTCCTCCTCGGGCAGGCGCAGGTCGGGCAGGTAGGGCACGACGCCGAGGACCGGGCAGCCGGTGCGCTCCTCGAGGAAGGCCAGCCCGGGCCGCAGCAGGTCGACGTCGCCGCGGAAGCGGTTGACGATGAGGCCGCGCACGCGGGCGCGGTCGGCCGGCTCGAGCAGGTCGAGGGTGCCGACCAGCGCGGCGAAGACGCCGCCGCGGTCGACGTCGGCGGCCAGCAGGACCGGCGCGTCGGCCAGGTGGGCGACGGTCATGTTCACGAGGTCGGTCGCGCGCAGGTTGACCTCGGCCGGACTGCCCGCGCCCTCGATCACCACGACGTCGTGGGCGGCCCGCAGGCGGGCCAGGCTCTGGGCCACCACGTGGAGCAGCGCCGGCCGGGCGGCGTGGTAGTCGCGCGCCGACAGCCGCCGCCAGACCCGTCCCCGCACGACGACCTGGGAGCGGGCCTCCCCTTCCGGCTTGAGGAGGATCGGGTTCATGTCCACGCTCGGCGGCACGCCAGCCGCCTCCGCCTGCGCCGCCTGGGCGCGCCCGATCTCGCCGCCCTCGACGGCGACGGCGGCGTTGTTGGACATGTTCTGCGCCTTGAACGGCGCGACCCGCAGCCCATCCCGCCGCAGCAGCCGGCAGAGGGCGGCCACCAGCGCGCTCTTCCCCACCCCCGACGCGGTGCCCTGGACCATCAGCGTTGGGGCCGGGGAGTGCGGAGTACTGAGTGCGGAGTACTGAGTCATGGTTGCGAACGTCCATGCGCCGAGGTGGGTTGGGGCGCGGCGATGCGCCGGGCGGCCTGGACGAGCGCGCCGCACTCGGCCAGCGGGCGCGCGGCGATCCGGACGTGGCGCGGCAGCCCGAAGGACGTGCAGTCGCGCACGTAGATGCCGGCCGCGCGCAGCGCCCGCGTGACGGCAGCGGCGTCGCCCACCTCCAGGAGCAGGAAGTTGGCCGCCGAGGGCAGCGCCCGCCAGCCCAGCGCCCCCAGCTCGGCGGCGAGGAACGCCTTGGCTTCCGCGGCGAGGGCGCGGCCGCGCGCCACATGCTCGTCCTCGTCGAGGGCGGCGCAGCCCGCCGCCTGCGCCGCCGCGTTCACCGACCAGGGCGGCCGCGCCCACTCCAGCGCGTGCGCGACCTCGGGCGCGGCCAGGGCGTAGCCGAGGCGCAGGCCCGCCAGGGCGTGGTCCTTGGTGAGCGAGCGCACGACCACCAGCCGCGGGTCGGCGAGCAGCGACCGCGCGTCCCAGGCGTCGCCCACGAACGGCACGTAGGCCTCGTCGAGGACGAGCAGGCCCGGCGCCACCGTCAGTAGAGCCGCCACCTCGGCGCGGCCGCAGTACACGCCCGTGGGGTTGTTGGGGTTGCAGAGGAAGACGAGGCGCGGCCGCGCGGCGTCGATCGCCCGCCGCACCACGTCCCAGTCGGGCTGGAAGTCGTCCTCGGCCCGCGCGGCCACCTCGACGACGCGCGCGCCCGCCAGCCGGGCGGCGCGGGCGTACTCGGCGAAGGTCGGGCCGATCACCAGGGCCACGTCGCCGCGCTGGAGGAAGCACAGCCCCAGCAGCCAGACCAGGTCGGCGGAGCCGTTGCCCACGACGACCCGGTCGGCGGGCAGGCCGAGGCGCGCGGCGAGCGCGGCGCGGAGGGTGGCGGACTCGCGCTCGGGATAGCGCTCCAGCGCCGCCGCCCGGGCGGCGGCCGCGACGCGCGGCGACGGGCCCAGCGGGTTGGCGCTCGCGCTAAAGTCGAGCGCGCCGACCGCCCAGGGCGGCGCCGCACCGTGTACGGCCGGCGCGCCGCCCGCCACGTCGAGGCGCGGCACCAGCGCGCTCATCCCAACCCTCGTGGGTGACGCCTCAACCACGGTCTGCTCCTGTCGATGCGCTTGCCGGCGACTGAATGCGTCGCCGGCGTCCAGCTTCCCTCGTGCCAGCCATGCTAATCTCGGCGATCGCCGCGCCGACGGCGTAGCCGCCCAGCGCCAGCGCCGCGGCGCGGCGGGCGAGCACGGTAGCGGCGCGGATCGTCGCCGCGGTTGGCAGGCGTCCCTCCGCTTCAAGTACGTAGTGGTCCCGCTTCTCCAGGCGGCAGCCGAGCGCGCCGGCCGCCGCGCTCATCGGCCAGCCGGCGTTCGGGCTGGCCGTGCGCCCGTGGTCGCGCCGCAGCACGCGCCAGGCGCCGGCCGCGTCGGCCCCGGCTAGCGGCGCGGCGGCGACGAGCAGCGCGGCCGCCAGGCGCGCCGGCAGCCAGCTCAGCGCGTCGTCGAGGCGCGCCGCCGCCTTGCCCAGCCACTCGTAGCGCCCGCGGTAGCCCCACATCGCGTCGCAGGTGTTGACCCAGCGGTAGGCCATCGCCCCGGGCAGGCCCAGCGCCGCGTACCAGACCAGCGGCCCCAAAAAGCTGTCGCCGAGGTTCTCAGCCACCGACTCCACCGCCGCCGCCGCGACCAACGACGCGTCGAGCGCGGCCGCGTCCCGGCTCACGAGCGCCCGCAGCCGCTCGCGCGCGCGAGGCAGGTCGCCGGCGTCCAGGGCGCCGGCCACCGCCCGCGCGGCTTCGTCCAGCGCCCGCACGGCGAACGTGCTCTCGAGCAGCAGCGCCCCCACCGGCAGGCCGAGCGGCGGCAGCCAGGCCGCGACGGCGCGCAGCAGCGTCTGCGCGCCGAGCGCCGAGGCCACCGCGCCGCCGAGCAGCACCGCCGCGCCGTAGGCCAGCTCGGCGGCCGGTCGCTGCCGCGGCGCGCGCCGCTCGGCCTGCGCAATCGCCTTGCCCATCCACACCACCGGGTGGCAGCGCGCCGGCGGCTCGCCGCACAGCGCGTCAACCAGCACCGCCAGCGCCAGGACCGCCAGCGAGCCGGCGGGCCGCGCCACTGGCCGCTCACACTTCAAACGAAAAAGCCTCCGATTGCTATTCGCAACCAGAGGCAACCGAGCGCCGCGCCAGCGGGCCGGCGCGGCGGGGCGTTCTCTCTACAGCGAAGAGCAACAGGCCCTCTGCCCGGGCAGGTCTTCTGGCTCGCGAGCACGATGCTCGCCTACAGCGGCGCGACCGCGGCGGCTTTGGACCGCCTTTCCCTGCGTGAGCCGATCCGGGCAGCTATGCGATTGTCGGCAGCGCCCCGGTTCGCGGAGCGCCTTCGGCCAGTATACGGGCCGCGGGGGGCGCTGTCAAAACCTCACCGACTTCACACGCTATCTGTGGCCGTGTTCACTGCCGCGATGCGGTGCGCCCGGTAGGCTGTGTCCATCGGACGACGCCGCCAGTATCCACTCGGCGTCAGCGATTACCGCCGAAAGCCGGCGGCAGCCGGGCCGCCCGCCGTGGAACGGTCCACGGAGACGGGCCGGTCCCTGGCCGCCTGAGGCAAGGAGTGACATCGATGACCTCTAGGCAACGCTTGGCGCGTGCCCTCGTGAGCAGCCGCGGCCTGATCATTCTCAGTGTCGGCCTGTGGCTGCTCTACACGGCCCTGGCGTTTGGGGCCCTTGCCGATCAGTGGCCGCTGTCTCCAGAGGCCGCCACGCGACCGCTCGCAGGCCCACTCGCGCAGGCCGCGGTACTGTGCGCCTTCGGCGCCATCGCCGCGTTCTTGGCCAGTCTCATCCGCGGCGCCATCTTGCTCGTGCGCCTCGCGCTGCGGCGCTAAGTACCACCTGCAGGCCGGCCCGGAAAGCTAGCAGGGCAGGTAATAGTACGAATAGTAGGGGTACGGGAAGCAGGTCCAACTGGTGAGTGGCAGGCTCGTGCGGGGCGAGAAGTACGAGCTGGAGCCACTGGCGTAGCCGCCCGCGTACCCCGAAGGGCTCGTGACCCCGACGAATCCGCCCCACGCGGTTCCACTATAAGTGCTGCCGCCCCAGACGTCCGAGTAGTTGCTCGGGAGAGTGCCACTGCCGTAGCAGTTGACGAAGGTGAGCTGTCCGATCGTGTTGCTGGAGCAGAAGGCGGACTGGCCGCCCGGCGCGGCTCGCGCCGTGCCGCGATCGACGGCGAGCAACGCCGCCAGCAGGATGAGTACGGCGATCCAGCGGAGCACGGCGATCCTCCTCGCGCATCTCCTGGCCAGCGACGCCCCGTGCCGCTCAGGGAAGTCTACCACCAGGACGTACACCCTCGGCAGCAGCACCCAGAGCGGGAAGAGCAGCGCGATCCCGGCGAAGTCCGTGCTGATCAACAGCAGCACCAGGCCCAGCGCGTAGCCGACGAGGGCCAGCCAGCGCGGCACGATCGCCGTGCGCAGCCCGATCCCGGACGGCGCGAACCTGAACACGGCGGCCATGCGGATGGCGAAGGCATTGATGAGCGCGTCGATGGTCCCCTAACCGACAGTATAGAGTTCACCGCGGCCTGGGACGCTGCCGCCGACTACGAAGGCTCGCCCGGCGCCTCCCGGGCGACCGCTTCGCCCCCTGGCGCGGAGGAGCAGCCGCCAGCGCCCTGCTTTGCTACAATCCTCGGCATACGGCCGCCGTGCGCCGCCCCCAGCCCGCGCTTCGGAGATGGTGAGGATGGAGAGCCGCTGGTCGGATGCCGACGCCGCCGCCCTGCCCGCGCTCGACGGGCTCCTGTACGCCTCGCGGCTGGTGGGGCAGGACCCCAGCCTGGTCCTCTGGGGCGGCGGCAACACCTCGGTCAAGCACACCGAGCAGACGCCGGTCGATGGCGACGTGGCCGTGCTCCGCGTCAAGGGCAGCGGCTCGGACCTCAAGAGCGTCCAGGTGCACGACTTCCCGGGCCTGCGCCTGGAAGCGGTGGGCCGCCTGCGCGACCGCGCCACGCTGCCGGACGACGAGATGCTCGCCTACCTGGCGCTGTGTACAGTGGACGCTAACGCGGCGCGGCCGTCGATCGAGACGCTGCTGCACGCCTGGCTGCCGGCCCGCTACGTCGTGCACACGCACGCCGACGCCATCCTCGGCCTGACCAACACGCCGCACGCGCGCCGCTGGACCGAGGACGCCTTCGGCGAGGAGGCCTGCTTCGTCCCCTACGTGCGGCCCGGCTTCGACCTGGCGAAGACGATCGACGCCGCGCTGGCCGCGCAGCCGCGGGCGCGCTACGTGGTGATGGAGAAGCACGGCCTGACCACCTGGGGCGAGACGGCGCGCGAGGCCTACGAGGCGACGATCGCCGTCTGCGACCGCGCCGAGCGCTTCCTCGCCGCGCACGCGCGCACGGACCAGCCCTTCGGCGCGGTGCGCACGGCGCCGCTGCCGGCGGCGGAGCGCGGGCGGGTCTACGCCGCGGTCGCGCCGACGCTGCGCCAGTTGGCGACGGCGCCGCTGGACGAGAACGAGGGCCGCGGCGGGGCAGGCGCGGCCGCCGCCGATCCAGCGCGCGGCGGGGCAGGCGCGGCCGGGAGCGCCCCGGGCGGCGGGCCGGCGCGCGCCCCGCTGCGGCGCATCCTGCGCTTCGACGACGGCGACGACGTGCTCGAGTTCGTCTGCGGCGAGAAGGCCGAGCACCTGGCGACGGTCGGGCCGGCCACGCCGGACCATACGCTGCACACCAAGCTGCGGCCGCTGTACGTGCCCTGGACCACGCCCACCGACCTCGACGAGGCGCGCGCCGCGCTGCGCCGCGCCTGGGATCTGTACGCGGTGGACTATGCTGGCTACGTCGAGGCGGGCGGGCGGAGCGGCGGGCTGGCCGAGGCCGCGGCCGGGCGCGTGCCCGCCGACGTGCTCGCCGAGGCGGCCGCGCCGCGCCCGCGCGTGGTGCTGCTGCCGGGCGTCGGCATGGTCACGCTGGGCAAGGACGCCCGCGCCGCCCGCATCGCTGGCGACATCTACCACCACGCCATCGCCGTGATGCGCGCCGCCGAGGGCCTCGACGCCTACGCGTCGCTCGAGCGGCCCGACGCCTTCGACGTCGAGTTCTGGCCGCTCGAGCTGTACAAGCTGACGCTCGCGCCGCCGGAGGGCGAGCTGGCCCGCCGCGTGGCGCTGGTTACGGGGGCCGGCAGTGGCATCGGCCGCGCCATTGCCCGCCGCTTCGCCGCTGCGGGCGCCCACGTCGTCGCCACCGACGTCGACGCGGCGGCGGCCGAGCGCGTGGCCGCGGAGCTGAACGAGCGCCACGGCGCCGGGCGCGCCCTGGGGCTCGGCCTCGACGTGCGCGACGAGGCCGCCGTGGACGCCGCCTTCGAGGCGACCGTGCTCGCCTACGGCGGGCTCGACCTCCTCGTCTCCAACGCCGGCATCGCGCCCAGCGCATCGCTCGTCGAGACCGACCTGGAGACCTGGCGGCGCAGCTTCCACGTCAACGCCACCGGGCACTTCCTGGTCGCCCGCGCCGCGCTGCGGCTGTTCGAGGCCCAGCGCGGCGGCGGCAACGTGGTCTTCGTCGCCACCAAGAACGCCCTAGCGCCGGGTGCCTCCTTTGGCGCCTACAGCGCGGCGAAGGCGGCCGAGGTGCAGCTCGCCCGCGTCCTGGCGATCGAGGGCGGGCCGCTCGGCGTCCGCGTGAACGTGATCAATCCGGACGCGATCTTCCAGGACTCGGCGCTCTGGACCGAGTACGTGCGCGCCGTGCGAGCGACGGCGCACGGCGTGCCGATCGACGAGCTGCCGGAGTTCTACCGCAAGCGCAACCTGCTCCAGGTGCCGGTCTACGCCGAGGACGTCGCCGAGGCGGCACTGTACTTCGCCTCCGACCGCTCGGCGAAGACGACCGGCTGCATCCTGACCGTCGACGGCGGCGTGCGCGAGGCCTTCCCGCGATGATCGACCTCGCGCCCGAGGTCGCGGCGGCGCTGAGCGAAGGGGGCGCGGTCGTCGCCCTCGAGTCCACCGTCGTCGCCCACGGCCTGCCCTGGCCCGACAACCTCGCCGTGGCCCGGGCGATGGAAGCGGCGGTGCGGGCGGCCGGCGCCACGCCCGCCAGCATCGCCGTCCTCGGCGGGCGGATCCGCGTCGGGCTCGGACCCGACCAGCTCGAGCGCGTCGCCTCCGACCGCGCCCTGGCCAAGCTGAGCTGGCGCGACCTACCCGTGGCCCTGGCGCGCGGCGGCGACGGCGCGACGACCGTGGCCGCCACGCTGGCCGTGGCCGGGCGGGTGGGGATCCGCGTCTTCGCCACCGGCGGCATCGGCGGCGTGCACCCCGGTGCCGAGACGACCTTCGACGTCTCCGCCGACCTCGGCGCGCTGGCCCGCACGCCCTGCCTGGTCGTCTGCGCCGGCGGCAAGTCGCTGCTCGACCTGCCGCGCACGCTCGAGCTACTGGAGACGCTGGGCGTGCCCGTGCTCGGCTACGGCACCGACGACCTGCCGGCCTTCTACACGCGGCGCTCCGGGCTGCCGGTGGCCGCGCGCGTCGAGTCCGCTGCCGAGGCGGCGGCGGTGGCGCGGGCGCAGTGGGCGCTCGGCCTGGACGGCGGGCTGGTGCTGGCCGTGCCGCTGCCGCCCGAAGCCGCCCTCGACGAGGCGGAGGTGGCGGCGGCGCTGGCGGCGGCGAACGAGCGCGCCGCCGCGGCGGGCGTGCGCGGCCCGGCCCTCACACCCTTCCTGCTCGCCGACCTGCACGAGCACTCCGGCGGGCGCACCCTGGCCGCGAACGCCGCGCTGCTGCGCCAGAATGCCGCCGTCGCGGGGGCGGTCGCCGTCGCGCTGGCGCGTGCCGACGAGCCCGAGGACACGCTACCCTAGTACTGTGGGACAATTGATGTGAGTAGGGTTTGCCGCGGCAAACCCTACTCACATCAATTGTCCGAAGCCAGTAGAGTGGAGGCCCGCGGTCGACTGGGCGAGCCGGCGGCGACTCGCCGCGATTCGAGGCCAGCACGCGAGAGGAGAGAGGCCCATGGTCGCGACGACTTTCGCCGACGAGATGGTGGCGATGGTGCAGCGCCGCCACTGCGTGCGGCACCCGCTGACCGAAGCCTGGGTCCGCGGCGAGCTGACCCGCGAGCAGCTCGGCCGCTGGGCGATCGAGCACTACCACTACACCCGGGACCTCTATTTCTTCATCGGCCGCATCCTCTCCAACTGCGACGTGCCCGAGGGGCGAGCGATCGAGCTGGAGAACCTGGCCGAGGAAGAGGACCCGCGCGACATGCACAACCAGCAGCTCCTCGACTTCATCGGCGCCTGCGGCCTCGATCCCGTCGAGGCGGCGAAGAGCGATCCGCTGCCGACGACCAAGGCGCTGCGCGACTGGCTGCAGCTCCTGTGCGAGAAGCGCACCTGGCAGGAGGCCGTGGCCGGCTTCCACATCGGCATGGAGTCGCAGTTCAACACGATCTGCGCGCGCTGGGCGCCGGTGCTGCGCGAGCACTACGGCTTCGACGAGCACGAGCGCCGCTTCTTCGACACGCACATCGGCGCCGACGCCGAGCACGGCCGCCGCGCGCGGGAGGTCGTGGCCAAGTACACGCCGCCGGAGCTGCGCCCGAAGGTGCTCCAGGCGATCTGGGAAGGGACCGAGAAGCGCTGGGGCTACTTCGACGGCGTCTACATCAAGAACGTCCTCGGCTACAACCTGGGCAACCAGCCCTAACCCCTAACCCCTCCCCCGGTCCCTCCCCGGCGCGGGGAGGGGAGAAAGAGCGGGGACCCGGGGGTGTGGGAGTGTCCCCCACGACTCCCCCTTTCCCCGCGCCGGGGAGAGGGGGCTGGGGGGAGAGAGGTTCACTTGTGCGTCGCCACGTAGACGCCGTCCCAGGTGCGGGGAGGCGGCGCGGCGGCGTACTGCTCGGCGCGCTCGCGGTAGAGGCGGCTCGGACCATCGGTCGGGTCGAGGGCCAGCGCCCGCGCGAACAGCGCCGCCGCGCCCGCCCAGTCCTGGGCGCGGTAGGCTTCTAGCGCCCGCGCGTAGACCGCGAGCAGCTCCTCCCGCTCCGAGGGCAGCGGCCCGGCCGGCGCCAGCAGCTCGTAGATCGCCACCGGCTCGGTCTTGCCCTTCACCGCTACCAGGTCGAGGAAGCGGTAGCGGTAGGCGTCGCCGGCCGCCTCGCGCGTGCTGGCGCCGACGATCACCCGCGTGCCGTACTCCTTGTTCAGCCCCTCCAGCCGCGAGCCGAGGTTCACGCTGTCGCCGAGGACGGTGAAGTCGGTGCGCAGCGGCGAGCCCATGTCGCCGAAGACCATCGGGCCGGTGTTCAGGCCGATGCCGATGTCCAGCGGCGGCACGCCGCGCGCCTGCCAGTCGGCCCGCAGGCGGTCGAGCTCGGCGAGCATGTCCAGGGCCGTGGCGCAGGCTAGGCGGGCGTGCTCCGGCTGCGTGAGCGGGGCGTTCCAGAAAGCCATGATCGCGTCGCCCATGTACTTGTCCAGCACCCCGCCGTGGCGGAAGAGCACCTCGACCATCGCCGCCAGGTACTCGTTCAGCAGGGTCACCAGCGCGCGCGGCGCCATCTGCTCGGACACCGTGGTGAAGCCGCGGATGTCGGAGAACAGCACCGTCATCGTCCGCAGCTCGCCGCCCAGCTCGAGCCGGTCGGGGTCGCGGGCCACCGCCTCGGCCACGGCCGGCGACAGGTAGCGGTTGAGCACCCGCCGCAGCGCCCGCCGCGCCGCCTGCTCGAAGACGACCTGGTAGCCGGTCAGGCCGACGAAGGCCAGCACGAGCGCCAGCGGCGGATAGAGCATGTTCAGGATCGTGCCGCGCTCGAACGCCTCCGAGGCAACCACGAAGTAGGCGGCGAGCAGGCCGCAGCAGGCCAGGCCCGCCCAGGCCGGGCGCAGGCGCCAGATGAGCAGCGCCGGCAGCAGCGCCAGCAGGAAGATCGAGGCGAGGGTCACGCCGTGCGGCGCCGGCACCAGGAAGCTGCCGCGCAGCAGCGTCTCCGCCGCGTTGGCGTGGATCTCGACCCCGTACAGCTTGCCACTCGGGCCTTCCTGCTCGTCCTTGAAGCGGTCGGACCAGGGCCCGACGAAGACGATGCGGTCGCGGACGGCGGACAGGTCGGCCGTGCCGTCGAGCACGTCCACCAGCGACAGGAACGGAAAGGCGCCGCTGCCGTCCGCGGTCGCCGCGCCAGCGTAGTTGATGCGGAAGCGATACAGGTCGTCCACCGGAATCTCGCGGCCCGCGAACGGCAGGTGCCCGTCCTGGAGCGGCCCGTCCAGCGGCGTCGGCCGCCGCAGGTAGCGCGCGGCAGCGGCCAGCGACAGCGACGGTAGCTGGCGGTCGGCATGCTCGATCAGCAGCGGCACCGCGCGGACCACCCCATCGCGGTCGGGGGTAACGTTCACGTGGCCCTCGGCGGCAGCGGTCGCCACTAGCGGCGGCAGCGACTCGGCCAGCGCCTCGTAGGTGATCGGCGCCGGCCGCTGCGCGGGGTCGCGCGGGTCCTCGGCAGCCGCGGCCAGGACGACGTTGCCGGCCTGGCCGAAGGCCTGGGCCAGCACCGCGTCGTCCGGCGTCTCCAGCTCGAACAGCACGTCGAGGGCGACGACGCGGGCGCCGGCGGCGGTGAGCTGCTCGACCAGCCGCGCGAACAGGTCGCGGGGGTAGGCCGCCGTCGGGCGATTGCCGATCAGCGCCTCGTGCGAGCGGGCGTCGATCCCGACGACGGCGATGCGCGTCGATCGCTCGGGCGGGCGGCGGAAGAAGACGTTGGTCGGCGCCGCCTGCCAGTCGGGCTGTAGCTCAAGGAGGTAGGCGACGGAGAGCAGAGCGGCGACGGCGGTAGCCAGGCCGAGCAGGCGCCGCAGCCGCTGGGATTCGCGCCGCGGCATCGTCGTCTCCCTTCGACGGCCCTGGCTCGAGTCGCGCCTGCATTCTAGCCGATCGTCGAGAACGCTTTGCCACCTGCCGGGCAGCGTTCACCGCGGAACCGTCCGCTGGCCTGCCACGCAACGGGGACACGTAAAAATGCCGGTAGAGGTACTATCGTAAGCGGACGCGCTCCCGGCAGCCGTGCCGCGGCGGCTCGTCGGGGAAGGGAGTCGTCGGATGCGTGGTAGGCTCCTGGCCTGGTTCATCGCGCTCCTGGTGATCGCCACCCCGCTGCCGGCCGCTGCTCGCCCGCTGGTCCAGTCCAGCACGGCGACCCTGAGCATCATCGCCAGCCCCGTCGAGGTGCAGGCGCCGGGCGCCGCCGCGTTCGCCCCGGCCCGCGACGGCCAGACCCTCGCCGTCGGCAGCCACGTGCGCACCGGCGCCGACGGCCGCGCGGTGCTGACCTTCTTCGACGGCACGACCGCCGCCCTCGATCCGGGCACCGACATCACCCTCGACCGGCTAGAGCCGAGCGGCGAGCAGCCGGGCGGCCTGCTGATGGGCGTCGGGCTCACCGCCGGCCGTGTGTGGACGCAGGTCTCGTCGCTGTTCAACCGCGGGTCGAGCTTCGAGGTGCAGGCCGCGGGAGCGACCGCGGTCGCCCGCGAGGGGGTGACTGGCTTCGGCATCGACCCGAACGGCAATCTCTGGTGCTGGGGCATCGGCGGCCAGCCGCTGAAGGTCCGCACGGCCGGCGGCGAGGTCGCGCTGGCCGACGGGCAAGAGGTCGGCCTGGCCCCGCCCGGCGTCTATGATGCCCAGAGCCCGCGCGGTGAGCTGGGCGTGGTCCGGCCGCGGGATTTCGGCCCGGGCCTGCTGGAGGTGCGCGCCGACGGCGCGGCCCAGGTGCGGCTGGTCAACCCCCGCGGCTTCACGGTCGGCTTCCCGCTGGCCGACCTGGTCGTGAACCAGGTGCAGGACGCCACCACCAGCCTGCCGCAGGGGCCCGATCGCTGGATCCACATCCCCGGCCCGCTCCCCGGCCTGTATCGGCTCGTCCTGCAGCCGACGAGCGACGGACCGTACCAGGTGCATGTGACCCTCGGCCTGGACGGGCGCGAGCTGTTCGCTCAGGACCTCGCCGGCAGCGCGCGCGCCGGCGAGCCGCAGATCGTCGACCTCACCATCGCCGCCCGCGACGGCGTCCCGAGCGGCGCCCAGCTCGGCCCGGCGCGCCCCCTGGCCGGCCCCGCCCCGGGCAACTTCGTTTACCCTTGACGTAGACGTACAGGCTCCCTTGCTGAGCAGGGAGTCGGGATGCCGCTGTGCTCAATGGCGCAGGGCTGCGGCGGTAGTTGACGGGGGATCGGTCAGCCCGGATGCCTGACCGGAGCGTCGAGATCAACCGTGTGCGCGGGGCGCTCCAAGGACCGAGCTGCAAGCATCGCTGTCGCCGTCGGTACACGTGGCATCGTGCTGACTGACTATCCCGGTGTACTTGGTGGCGCTCCTTGCCGGGACGTAGAGTTAGACGATGGAGACTGTGTCGGATGGCCAGCGGCGACTAGCAAGGAGTCACTCATGGGAACCGCGGCGGCATCGCCAGGCAGGAGAGTAGGGGCGACGCTCCGTCGCGTCGCCCCGGCGATCGGACTCTTCTTCCTCGCCCCGCTGGTTGCCGAGTTCTTGCTCGGCAATCTCCCCATCAGCATGCTCCCCGCGCTCGTCGTCCTGGCACCGATGTATGGCGGGGGGGCCCTGCTCATCCGCGAAGTGGCCCGGCGACGCGGACTCGGCTGGCCGAACATCATCGTGCTGGGCCTGGCATACGGCATTCTCGAGGAAGGGCTCACCACGCAGTCGCTGTTCAATCCGAACTACGCTGGCCAGCGCCTGCTCGACTACGGCTACCTCCCAGCCCTTGGCATGGGCGCGGTGTGGACGCTGTATGTGCTTACCCTGCACACGGTATGGAGCGTGAGCGTCCCCATCGCGCTAGTCGAGACCCTGGCCCACGGTCGCCAGACAACGCCCTGGCTGGGCCGGCCTGGGTTGGCGGTGACGGCTCTCCTGTTCACGATCGGCATCATCCTCACGACCGCGATCAACATGTGGGCGTGGCCATACGTTGCCTCCCTGCCGCAGTTCTCCGGCGCCGCGATAGCGGTCGTTACGCTAGTGGCCATCGGCCTTCGCCGGGGACGCACGGTCAAGGGCACCGCCCCGATTGCGGCCGGTCCTGCCCGGGGCCAGGCGCCGAACCCCTGGCTGGTCGGCGCTACCGGGCTGTTGGCCGGTGCGATCTTCATGGAGTTGCCGCGGAGCATCCCGGCGTGGGTGCACGTCCTTTGCTACGTGCTGCTCGGCACCGGCATGATCGGCTTGGTGCGCTGGTGGTCGGCCCGGCCAGGGTGGGGCGATCCGCAGCGCCTCGCCCTCGCGGGAGCCGCCCTGTTGACCTACGCCTGGCACGCCTTCCCTGAAGAACCGGTCGTTCCGGTCTCTCCCACTCTGGACCTCGTCGGCAACGCCGTCTTCGCGCTGGGCGCCGTCATCCTCATTGTGATCGCGGCCCTTCGGTTGCGCCGCGAGACGCCGCGCCCTGGAAGCGGGGGGCCAAACCTCAGGGGCTGTGACCGTTCAGCCCTCCTGGCCTGCCGCAAGTAGCGCTGGCGTCGTGCGCGATCTACCGAGACGCTGAGCCTCGCCCGCCAGTCGCCGTGCGGCGCGCGCTCAGCGCTGCGTGCCGATCACCCGAAGCAGGGGACGCAGCCGCTCGCGGAGTATCCAGTTACTGCGTCCCCGACGCGGGCGCGCAGTACCTCGACCAGCTCCTGGTCACTCGCCCCAGCAATGCCCAGCCGCTCCTTGAGAAACGCGGTGTCCGCGCGCACGCCCTCGGCGTGCGCCACGCCAATCGGATCGGCCGCCAGCCGAGTGCGAAACGACTCGTCGTTGGCCGCGCGTGCCAGCAGCTCCTTGAGGGTCGGCGATTGTTGCGCCATGGCAGTCTCCCTTCTAGTCTCTGGATAGCAGCAAGGTAGAGTGGACGAGGCGGCATCACCCCGTCGCTTCCAGGCGGGCCGAGCTGGCGGCTGGGTCCTCGGCCGGTGCGTCAGGCGCTGGACAGATCATATAGGACCATTGTTGTTTCCGCTAGGTTTCCGCGGAGGACTCGACCTGGAAATCCAATCTTCCGGGAGAGCACACACCTGTCAGGACCGGCGCGAGGGCCACCGCGGCCGGCTCGGCCGCGGTCACTTCCGGCGGGCAGGGGACTGCGCGTGATCTGTACGCGAGAGGAGGAACATCCCCCGAGCCCCAGGGGTATTGGGTCCCTCCCCACGATAGCGCCAGGAGCAGCGGCACGGCGCCGGCCATGAGCGCTGCGGCGCCGCCGGAGCGGGCGGCTCGAGGGTGCCAGGGGGCGCAGCCGGGGCACGCCTACTCCTGGCCGCCAGGTTCTGACCGCTTCTTCAGCCCTGGTCAGGCCTTCTCCAGAGCCGGTTCAGTGGTCCATAAGCCCGCTCGTAGGCCGTCTGAAAGGCGTCCCAGCATCCGGCCAGATCCGATACGGGTGCCACTGTCGGCTCGTGGTGTACGAACCCGCCAAATACCTGCTGACAGAGGTCGGCGTAGAGTCGAGAGAACAGCAGGCAGGTATGCCACACGTTGTCCACGGGTTTGCTGAACATCATCAGGGGCTGGGGGTCGAGAAGGCGGAGGCCCAGGTAGCGTCGGAACTCGAGGATCGCCTCGTCGACCCAGCCGGAAGGCATTGCCGCGTCTCGCAATAGTCGATCGCGTACCGGGCTCAGATCGTAGTCCTGCAGCGCCTGCAGGGACCGGAGCTGCTCGGGAGTGAGCTCGATCGCCGGCTGTACTCCCAGCGGACGGCGGCTCACAGGTATCTCCACAACGCCTTCCGCTTCGCTCAGTAGCCGGCCTGCTTGTCGACCAGGTTCTTGAGCGGCTCGCCGCGGACGTAGCGGCCGAGGTTGTCCACGAACTGGGCCATGATCTCCTGGTGGTAGCGCGGGAAGCTTACGCCGCCGCTGTGCGGTGTGATGAGCACGTTCGGCAGCGACCAGAGCGGGCTGTCGGGCGGCAGCGGCTCCCGCGCGAACACGTCCAGCGCCGCGCCGGCGATCCAGCCTTCCCGCAGCGCCTCGATCAGCGCCTCCTCCTGAACCACCTCGCCGCGCGCGACGTTGATCAGCCAGGCGGTCGACTTCATCTGGCGGAGCTGTGTGGCGCCGATCAGGCCGCGCGTCTCGGGGGTGAGCGGCGTCAGCAGCACGACGTAATCCGACTCGGCGAGCAGGCGGTCGAGCTGGTCCGGCGGGTACAGGGCGTCCAGCTCGGGCGCCGGGCGCGGGTGGCGCCGCGTGGCGACCACGCGGAACCCGAAGCCGCGGGCACGAGCGTTCACGCACCCGCCGATCTCGCCGTAGCCGACGATGCCGATCGTGCGGCCGACGAGGCTGACCGGGACGTCGACCTTCTTCCACTCGTGGCGCTCCTGGGCCCGCACCAGCTCTGGCAGGCGCTTGCTGACGGCCAGGATCTGCATCAGCACCCACTCGCTGACGGGGACGCAGTGCAGCCCGCGGGTGCGGCTGAGCAGCACGTCGCTCCCGACGATCTGGGGCGTCAGGTCTCCGTCGACGCCGGCGCCCATGGTGTGGACCCAGCGCAGGTGGGGCATCAGCGGCAGCAGGCGGCGCAGGCCCGGCGGCATCATCCCGCCGCCGCGGAAGAGCACCTCCGCCTGCGACACGTCGTCGCGCGGCTCGCCGGCGGGGCTGACCCAGGCGATCTTGACACGGGGCGACACGGCCTGAACGGCGTCGGCGTCGGGCCCGCGCAGGTTCTCGGAAAGCGCGACCACCACTGGCTTGTCCGATCCGTTCACCGTAGCTCCTCCCCGCGGCAGCAGCCGCCCTCGGCCTCAGGATAGCAGAGGCGGCCGTTGGGACGGGGGCGAGTGGTTGCCCGGTAAGGCGCGGTCCTGTATCCTCCAGGTAACGGCGTATGGTAGAGCATACGGAGCGGGGTGGCACGATGCAGGCGACTGGCGACGGGCGCGCGACTGCCGGGGCGCCGCCGCGCCTCGTGCCGGCCGTCGACCGCGCCGTGCGGCTGCTCAACGCGCTGCGCCGCGAGCGGCGCTGGCGGGGCATCTCCGAGCTGGCCCGCGACCTCGGGCTGAACAAGGCCACCGTCCGCGACATCCTGCTCACCCTCCACCACCACGGGTTGGTCGAGCGCGACGCCGCCACCACCCGCTTCCGCCTCGGCTACGGCCTGTACGCCTACGCCGGCGCCCTTGGCGAGGGCAGCGACCTGACCGCCGTGGCGCGGCCGTTCCTGCGGCGGCTGGTCGAGCGGACCGGCGAGACGGCGCTGCTCGGCCTGCTCGATGGCGAGCGGATCCTGATCGTGGACAAGGAGGAGCCGCCAAGCGACCTGAAGATCTCAGCGCCGGTCGGCCGCCGCCTGCCGCTCTACGCCGGCTCGTTCGGCAAGGTGCTGCTCGCGGACCTCGAGCCGGGGCGCCTGGCGCGGCTGCTCGCCGAGCGGCCACCGCCGGCCTTCACCGCCCGGTCGGTGGCGGACCCGGCCGCCTACGGCGCGCTGCTGCGGCAGGTGCGCCGGCAGGGCTACGCCGTAGACGACGAGGAGTACCTGGACGGCGTGCGCGCCGTCTCGGCGCCGGTCCGCAGCGCCGACGGGCGCGCCCTGGCCGCGCTCACGGTGGTCGGCTTCAGCACGCGCATCGGCGACGACAAGCTGGCGGCGATCGTCGAGGCGGTCGTGGACGCCGCCGAGCAGGTATCCCTACGGCTGGGCGCTCCGCCGTGGCGGCCGACGCCCACCTGGGACGACCAGGCGCCAGCCTCAGAAGACAGGGGGCCGTTCGCGGCTCAGCGCAACGGGGCTAGCCGCGCCGACGGCAGGGAAAGGGAGTAGCGCTATGGCTTATCGTGTCGATTCACCGTACGCGGTCGTCGATCTCAGCAGCGGGCGCATCGACTACGACCGCACGCCCGAGCCGGTGGTGCGCAAGCTCTTCTCCGGCCGCGGCCTGAACATGTACTACCTGTACAAGTACCTGCGCCCTGGCACCGACGCCTTCGATCCCGACAACCCGCTGATCTTCGGCACGGGCCTGCTCACGGGCACGCCGAGCCCAAGCCCGAGCCGCATGAACGTCACCTTCAAGAGCCCCGAGTCCGGGATCATCGGCGACGGCAATATTGGCGGCCACTTCGGCGCGCGGTTGCGCTCGGCCGGCTTCGACCGCCTGATCTTTCTCGGCCGGGCGGACAAGCCCGTCTACGTGCTCGCCGAGGACGGCCAGCTCTCGATCCACGACGGCTCGTTCCTCGTCGGGCTCGACTCGCAGCAGAAGCAGGAGGCGCTGCGCCAGCAGCTCGGCACCGACATCCAGGTGGCGACGATCGGCCAGTCGGGCGAGAAGCTGGTGCGCTTCGCCTGCGTGCGCAACGGCCTGAAGGCGTCGGCGCGCTGCGGCGGCGGCGCGGTGATGGGCTCGAAGAACCTACTGGCGATCGCGGCGCGCGGCAAGCAGCGGCCGGGCTTCGACAACAAGGAGTTCATCCGCGTCGGCATGGAGAACAAGCAGTACCTGTACACGTCGAAGGTGATCCGGGTGCTGGGCACCGTCGGCACGGCCTTCCTCTACGACACCAGCAACCACCTCGGCGCGATCCGCACCCACAACAGCATGCTCAACTTCTTCGACGACACGCTCAACGCCGAGGAGATCGAGGAGCAGGTGGACAAGATGGTCTCCTGCTTCGGCTGCTCGGTCCACTGCCGCCACAAGAACAACCAGGGCGGCGAGGGGCCCGAGTACTCGACGACGGTGCTGATCGGCCCGAACATCGGCATCAGCGGCGCCGACAAGATCGTCACCCTGAACAACATCTGCAACGACCTCGGCTTCGACACCTCGTCGGTCGGCTCGATCCTCTCCTGGGCCTTCGAGCTGTACGAGCGCGGCGTCATCGACAAGGAGACCACCGGCGGCCTCGAGCTGCGCTTCGGCGACTTCGAGCTGGTCAAGGACCTCCTGTACATGATCGACCGCCGCGAGGGCTTCGGCGACGTCCTGGCCGAGGGCACCTACGCCTGGCGGACGTTCGGCAAGGAGAGCCTGGACTACCTGATCGCGATCAAGGGCCTGCCGCAGTCGGACCCCCACGACGTGCGCTACATCAAGTCGTTCGCCCTCGGCATCGCCGTCGCCTCGCGCGGCGCCGACCACCTCCGCAACCGCCCGACGCTGGAGATCCTCGAGCTGCCGGCCGAGGTGACGAAGCAGCTCTATGGCGCCGAGACCAACCCCGACATGACGGCTTACGATACCAAGGAGTACGTGGTGAAGTTCTCCGAGGACATCTACGCCGTCGGCGACGCGCTTGGTATCTGCCGCTTCGTCACCCAGGGCTTCAACAGCCCGCACATGATCGACTGGGAGCGCTTCTCGGCGCTGATCGAGCAGAACTCGGGCTGGAAGTACGACGCCGACCAGCTTCGCGAGGTGGCGACGAACATCCTGAACCTGGAGCGGATGATCAATATGCGCGAGGGGATCAGCCGCGCCGACGACACGCTGCCGAAGCGCTACTTCGACGACCCGATGCCGGGCCGGCTGACCAAGGGCCACAAGATCGACCGCGAGGAGTTCGCCGGCATGCTCACGCGCTACTACCGCCTGCGCGGCTGGAACGACGAGGGCGTGCCGCCGAAGCAGGTGGTCGACGAGCTGAACGCGCTCGTCCAGCCGGAAGTGCCGCTCGTGGTGGAGGAAGAGGCGGCGGTCGCCGCCGGGTAGGGGATACGATGAAAGTAACCGTGCGGCTGGGCGAGCCGCTCTGGCGCACCGTCGGCCAGCGGCGCGTGGAGATCGAGGCGCCCGGCGACCAGCTCGCGCTGCCCGACCTGGTCGAGCGGCTCGAGGCGGCTTATCCGAAGCTGCGCGAGGAGCTGGGCGCGGCCGGCGAGGCCGACCCGACGAGCCTGGACTACCACTTCACCTTCTTCCTCAAGGACCGCATGGTGAAGCCGCACGACATGGCCACCGAGCGGGTCGGCGACGGCGAAGAGGTGATGATCGTCCTGCCGATGGCCGGGGGCTGAGCCGGCCGCGGGCGCCGACGCTC
>Ga0070739_10002877_pt1 | contig 22190 bp, 18 predicted proteins | sample Coa_R1_7_FD_66445 | JGI IMG/M metagenome (GOLD analysis project Ga0070739, IMG submission 66445) | Surface soil microbial communities from Centralia Pennsylvania, which are recovering from an underground coalmine fire - Coalmine... | ecosystem: Environmental > Terrestrial > Soil > Unclassified ... | reverse complement strand
TGCCGCGCAGGAACGAGTAGTAGCTGTAACAGTGCAGATGCACGAACATCGCGCTCAGCGTGACAGGCAGGGCGTGGACAGAATCAGGCCGGTGGGCTTCTGGGCGTAGACCCGCCGCAGCAACAGCCCGCCGCCATAGAACACGGCGTTCCACCCGAACCGCTGGCGCACCGCATCCACGCCGCGGTTGAGGTACCAGCGCCGGTTCGCCACAGCGTCGAAAAGTTCGTTCTGCCGCTGCTCCGGCTCCAGCCCCTCCACAGTCAGCCCCACCTTGCCGATCGCTACGCGCCGCGTGTAGAGCCCCTGCAACAGCTCGCAGGCCCTCTGCAACAGCAGCTTCTCATCGTTGCTGGCCGGCACCAGGCGCACCCGGCGCGCGACCGCCAACCGATCTGCGTACTGCAGCCGCAGCACCAGCACCCGCGCCTGCTGTCCCCGCTGGCGCAAGGTGGCCGCCACGCGTTCGGCCAGGTATTCCAGCAGCGCCGTCAGAAACATCCGGTCGGCGGTGCCGCCTTCGATCGTCGTCTCCCGCGACACCGATTGCGCTCGCTGCGGCTGCCGGACCGGTCGCGCGTCGAGCCCCCGGGCACGCTCCCAGAGCTGGCGGCCGACGACGCGGCCAAACAAGGCCTCCAGCGCGGCCAGCGGGATCTCCCGTAACTGGCCCACCGTCTGCACGCCCCTCTCGGCCAGAGCCGCTGCATGCGCCGGCCCGATGCCGTGCAGACACGCCACCGGCAGAACCTCCAGGAACTCTGCCTCGCGCCCCGGTGGCACCACACAGAAACCCCGCGGGCGGCGCAGGCGCGAGGCCACTGCCGCCACTAGCTTCGTCGTCGCTCCACCGACTGAAACCGTCAACCCCAGCGCGTCCTCGATCCGACGCTGGAGCCTGCGCAGCACCTGTGCCCAGTCCGGGTACAGGCGCTCGGTGCCGGTGAAATCCAGATAGAAATCGTCGCAGGCCGCCGGCTCGACCACCGGGGCGACATCTTCCAGAATCCGCTGCACCCGCGCACTGTAGTCGGCATAGTGCTCATATTGCCCGGGCACCACCACTGCCTGCGGACACAACCGTAACGCCTCGCGCAGCCGCATGGCCGTGCGCACCCCGCACCGCTTGGCCTCATAGCTGGCCGAAGCCACCACGCCGCGGCCGACCAACACCGGCCGGCCCCGCAGGCGCGGATTTAAAAGCTGCTCGACCGAGGCGAAAAAGGCGTCCACGTCAACATGCGCGATGCGTGGGCTGCGGGCAGTCATCGCAGTAAGCTGAAAGGGTCTGGCCCGCAGGGGCCAGGGAAAATCCGCACTTGACTATAGAGCGAATAAAAAGAGAAAGTCAAATGCCCCGCCCACTCCTCATCGCTCACCGCGGTGCCAGCGCCACAGCCCCTGAAAACACCCTGGCCGCCTTCGCCCTCGCAGCCGCACAGGGAGCTGAGGCCATCGAAACCGATCTCCGCCTCAGCCGCGACGCCCAGTTCGTCTGCTTCCATGATGCACGCCTCTCGCGGACCACCGATGGCCGGGGCTGGCTCTCCCACTGGCCACTGGAACGGCTGCGGCGTCTGGATGCCGGAGCATGGTTCGCCCCACAGTACGCTGGCCAGCGCATTCCGTTGCTGACCGAGGTGCTGGAACTAGCCCGCCAGTATCACCTGGCGCTCTTTTTAGAGCTGAAAACGCGTCTCTCCAGCCAGCAGCTCCACGCGCTGCTGACGCTGCTCGCGCCGTTTCCCCGGCAGCGCCTGTGCGTCCTGGCCTTCCGGGCAGAAACTCTGCGCTATCTGCACCGGATGGACCCGGCTTTCCCGACTGGCTTACTGGTTGAAAGGAGCGCCCGGGCAGTTCGGCAGGCGTGCGCAGTCGGAGCCCGGTTGCTGGCGGTGCGTCATCGGGCTTTTCATCAGCGCCTGCTCACGCAGGCCAAAATGGCAGGGCTCGAGGTGGTGGTCTGGACAGTGAATGACCCGGCCGTGGCCCGACGGTTGGCAGCCGCGGGCGTTGATGGCATCATGACCGATGACCCGAAACGGCTGGCTGCTGTGATCGGCGCACCGATGCAGCCCCGTTGATTCTGTGACCGGGAGAAGACGCTTTATGCCCCATTCATCCAGGCCCGCCTTGCCTCAGTTGCCCCCAGGGCTGAGCTTCCAGCTCGAGCGAACTGTGTTGCCCGAGTGGACCATTGCGTACTACGATCCGCGCCTGCCGCCGGTGCTCTCCACGCCCGCGATGATTGCCCTCATGGAGATTGCCGCGGCCTGGGCTGTGGCTCCGCACCTGCCGCCCGGCACCATCACGGTGGGTACGCGGATCGTCGTGGATCATCTCGAGCCGGCGCGCCCGGGGGATCGGCTACGGATTCGGGCTCGCCTCAGCCGCCACGAAGGTCAGTTTCTGGTCTTTAGCGTGGAAGCGCGGGCCGGTCGGCGCCTTCTTGGCCAGGGTGAAGTCTTCCGCGCCATTGTGGACACACAACGTTTTGCCCGTGAACGCCGCCCCGTGATCCGGCGCAATCGAAGGGCAACGTAAAAAGTCGGGGCGGAATTCAGGAGTTCCTAGAACCGATGTCGGACGACCGACGGCTGGCTGCCATGCGCTGAATCATCAGCAACACCAGCGCGCGGTCGTTTTCCGACATCCCTGCGGTATAACGCTTGAGGTCAGACAGGATCCGCAGCTCTTCTTCCGTCAGCTCGCCGGCCAGACGCCGGGCTTCGCGTTCCTCGGGGGTGTCGGGAACAGGGAAAAAATCGGCCAAGCTCATGCCAAGAGCATCGGCAATCTTGGCCAGTGTCTCGAGAGAAGGCACCGTGTGTCCATTTTCCACGCGGGAGAGATAGCAGCGGAGCAAGCCGGTACGCCGTTCAATGTCACCCTGCGAAAGCCCTCGGCTGGTGCGATAGCTACGGATCACATCTCCGATATGCAGGTTTGGCTTCTCCTTGGGCATCGCTACGGTTCACCCTTGAGTTTGTACTCGGGCTACAGTGGCTGACAGTTATTTGTACCAATTTTGGTGCCATTCAAAGAAGGGCGAAACGGTCCGGCCGGGCGTACTGGTACCTAAGAGTAACGGTTATAGAACTCGCCTGGCCACCGCTCTACTTCGGCAGGGTCACCATCAGCGGCTGCGCCAGCTGGAACTCCAGCAGTGTTTCGCTGGGCACTTTCACCTGCTCGCCCCGGGTAATCAGCGTAATGCCAGTTCCAGCAGCCGCACCGATGCCCGCGCCCTTGGCCGCGCCGCTGCCGCCACCCGCGATGGCGCCAATGACGGCTCCGATTGCCGCACCGCCCACGGCACGCTTGACCGTCTGCCCCGTACGCGAAGCGCCAGCTTCTTGATAGGCACCGGTGGTGATGGAATGCACCGTGCCGTCAACCAGGCGAATACCCGTCAGCTCCAGAGCCAGCTCGGATTTTCCGGTGAGCCGCCCCGCTGACTGCACGGCAACCAGCTTGCCGTACACATCGGCACCCTTGCGCGCCACCACTACATCACCGATCCGCAGATCGTCTTCCAGGCTAGCGTGGAAGATATCCCCGACCTTGTTCGTATCGGAATCCACGCTATCGATCATGCGGACGAGCAACCGCGTGCCCTGCGGCACAGTGACGGTGCGCGTCAGGCGTGCCGGCTCGGCAGGGGTGCTGGCCGCTGAGGACCGCGAGGTGAACTGGATGGACAGGATGTCAGCCGTGGAATAAACCTTCACTTCGCCGTTGACGAGAAACTGCACCTGATCTTTGGTTCCCCCGAGATAGGTCCCGTAAACCACCTGCCCACTCTTCAGTCGCAAGGTGTGAGCCTGAGCGCCAGCCGCAAGCAGCAGCGCCGCCACCACCATGGCTGCTTTTGACAACCATCGTCTGGGATCCATGATCTCCTCCCTGGACTCGCTTGGCCATCCTCCCTCTAAGACGCACCGCTCGGCTGAAGCGTTGGATGCCTCCGCAGGGTGTTATTCTACATCGGTGGTCGTCGCGAGGACTGCCATTGTCACCCACGAAGCAACAGCGCTGCTCCCGCAACGAACAGCATCCCTGCCACCGCAAAGGCCAGCTGCGGCGCCAGGCTGGTCCATAGCAGTCCCACCAGTGCACTGGAGGCAAAATCGCCGACTGCGTTGACGGCGGCCAAAGTGCCGAAGGCCAAACCGTGCTGTTCGGCCGGGACCAGTTCGGCGGCGACGGAATCCTCCAGAGCCTCCTGCATTCCCGTGAACATGCCGGCAATCACAAAGATCGTCGCAAGCAGACCCAGGCGGGCCGAGCCGCTCCAAAGCAGCGCCGCCATCCCGGCCGCGATCAGGTACGCCGCAGCCAGCAGGGCGCGACGATTGCCGAGCCGATCTCCCAGCCAGCCACCCGCATAGGCAAACGTCGCATACAGAACGTTGCGCAGCAGGTAAAGTGTCATGCCCAGTTGCGCGGCGTGTGCCGCGCCCTCGGCTGGCGTCAGTTTCTGCGTTGCGTAGAGAATCAGCAGCGTCGGCGAAAAATCGCCCAGTCCGAAGATGCCGACAGCCAGCAGGAAGCGTCGGTAAGGACGGGGCAGGGCTCGCACGCCGATCAGCAGCGACCTGCTCTGCCGCACCAGCGGCCGTTCACGCACGAGCAACGCAAACGCCAGCATGGCCAGTATCCCCGGCAGCAGGCACCAGAGGAAAACCAGCGGGTAGTCGCTGTGCGTTCGAGCCAGCAGCCACAACGCTGTAAGCGGCCCGAGTACAGCCCCGAGCGTGTCCATCATCCGCTCGAAGCCGAAAGCTCGCCCGTAGGCCTGTTCGGGAACCGCGGCCGCGAGCAGTGCCTTGCGCCCAGGCGTGCGTGCACCCCGCCCCAGCCAAGCCGTCACACGCAGCAGCAGAGTCGCGACCACGTTCGTCGCGGCGGCCAGCGCCCCCGTGGCCGCGGCCGTCACCGCGTAGCCGGCCACCACCAGCGGCTTCCGACGTGGTAAACGGTCCGTCAGGTGTCCAGCAATGAGTTTGGTCAAGGCCGATAGGCCGTCGGCCGTGCCTTCGATGGCGCCGAGCCAGCCCGGGCCAGCGCCGAGGCTCGTGAGGAAAGCCGGAAGAACCGCCGTTGCGGTCTCATGGCTCCAGTCGCTCAGCAGACTGGTCAGGCCAACCCCGAGCGTGGTGGCATTGAGCCATCGCTCGCCAGCAGGCACCGGCTCGTTTTCCGAAGTCAAACTTGGCCGCTCCGCAAGAGTCACTCTTTAGCGCTTACCAAATGCATGCGCGCATCGTGTGGCGCAGCCAGCGGGCTGTCAGCTTCCTGCTGCTCACTCTCCTCCAGCTCATCCTCAGCCTCGGGCAGCAGATGCTGTGGGAGCACCCAGGCATTTGCGATGACCGTGGGAATGATCGCACTCCCGATCACCGCAGCAACCAGGAACGAATACTGCGCCCGGGTGATCAGACCGTGGCTAAGACCGTACAGCGAGGAAATGGTTCCGAAGGTCAGGCCCGTCGACATCATCAGCACATAATACAGACCTTCGCGGCTACGATACCCGTGTCGCCAAACAATCGGGAACAGCCCTCCCAGCTTCGAGAGCATCTTGCCGCCGAAAAGAGCCAGGAAGATCAACGGGCCGGCGATCAGAGCCGGCAGGGAGACGAACGAACCGGCACGGAGGAAGTAAAACGGAGTCAGCAAACCAAGCGTCAGGGTGCGGAGCCGGCGGATGAACTGGTGATCGCGTCCAACCGAACCGGCGAGCACCATGCCGACCAGATAGGCAGGCAGCACTGGCTCGCTGCCGGCCCAGGCAGCCAGCGCACCCAGCCCGAACAGAACCAGGGCTAGCAGCTTCACCTCCATCTCGGAGGCGTGGTTTCCGTAACGCCGAAACAGCGAGGGAATCAGCCACGGCAAGGCGGCAATCACCGCCGCCCCTGTCACCACAAACACCAGCGTCCGGTAGGTGAAAGGAGCGAACAACAATCCCAGCGCCACCACGGTTCCCAGATCGTTGACAAAACAGGAAGCCAAAATGGCTTTGCCGAATTCCGTCCGATTCAATCCGAGCTCCAGCAGCACGGCATACACCACGGCAACCGAGGTTGTGGACAATGCCACGCCGGCCAGCCAGCTCGCCTGGACCGACCAGTGCAGCAGGTAGCGAGCCACCGCCGCACACCCCAGAAAGGGCGCTAAAAAACCGACCATGCCCACGGCAAGCGCCTCTTTCCATTTTGCACGGAACACATCGGGATCCAGTTCCGCTCCGGCCAAAAACGTCAGCACGATGGCACCGGCACCGGCCAGCCAGGTGACCCACGGGGTGGACGGAGCCAGCCCGTCGGGCAGATGCACGCGCAGCAACGCCCATTGCGCGAAGATGCCGATCACAATTTCCACCAGCGCTGTGGAGACTTTCCACCACCGCGCCAGAACGACCGCCAGCACGGCGCACAGCACCCAGATGCTGGCCAGAGACCACACCTGCAGCATGTTTGTTCCTCCAGCAGTGAGTTTGTCGAGGGTGCCTGCGGCTCGACTCCCGACAGCACCCTGTCAGGAGTCATCAGCCGCCCGGCCTATCAGGCAGGACAGCGATTAACGGCGGAACTCCATCGCCAGCCCTCAATATAGCAAAGCGCAAAGACGCTCGCAAGCCGACGGATTCAGGAATGACCCGGAACGCTCCTGGAGGGATGAAGCTGAAGAAAGCGCTCGCGGCTGGCTACAATGAGCGCCCGGGCCGCCTGCGGCCCACCCCAGCCCCGCAGCTCGGTCCGCTTGCCTTCGAGCTCCTTGTAAATGGTGAAAAAATGCTCCACCTCGCGTTTCACGTGCTGCCGGATCTGATCCACCGTATGGATCCCTTCGTAACGGGGATTGGTGGTGGGCACAGCCACAATTTTCTGATCCACGCCATGTTCGTCGCTCATATCGAGCATGCCGATCGGACGTACTTCGAGCAGGCAGCCGGTGAACGTGGGCTCGTCGGAAATGACCAGCACATCCAAGGGATCGCCATCCTCGGCCGTTGTCCCCGGAATGAAGCCATAATCACCGGGGTAGTGCATCGGCGAATACAGTGTGCGATCCAGGCGAAACAGGCCAAGCGCGCGATCGTACTCATACTTGTTCGTCGAGCCTTTGGGGATTTCCACCACCATGCGGACGACTTCCGGGCACTCGGGACCCGGATCGATCATGTGGAGCACGGCCACCTCCTGCAGGCATGCTGAGAAGCTCGCTGGACGCGCCTTCGACCGGCCGTCGGCCATCGTGCCACAGCGGGCCACGGCGCCGCAAATCTCTTCAGCGGTGCCTGTGCGGCAGCGTCTCCTCCTGCAAACGTGCTAGCCGCTCCCGGATCTGGGCAATCTGGCGGTCGAGCTGAACAGCCATCTCAAGCAAAAAGTCGCGTCCCTCGCGGCTGGATCGATCAATTTTGATCCGCAGACGGTACAGATCCGACCGCAACATCAGGCGAATTGCACAGTCCAGCCGGTTGAGACGGCGCTTGAGCCAGGTGAAGCGGCGAATGGCCCGCACCAGTTCGCCAGCAGGTCCCTCGGCGGCCACAGTCTCGACGTTGCACTGGTAGTCGTCGACGAGCGCGCGCAACTTCATCTCGTCGCCCTTCTGATAGGCCCGATTGGCCTCCGCCATGAACCATTCCCGCAGCCGGCGATCCCGTTCGTCTACGCTGAAGTCAGGATGCAGGCGCCGGGCCACGTCCCGATAGAGCTTTTTGAGCGAGGCCGGTCGGGGCGGAGGCACCGGCGGCTCGGCCAACCCCATCGTGGCGTCCAGCGCAGCCCGGGAATTCCGTGCCTTGCGTCGGGCGCGTCGCGCCGCCGCCTGCGCCCGCTGATCGCGGGGCCGGCGTCGCGCAATGGCCTCGGCCAGCTCCGCCTCGGCTTCATCCAGCTCGACCAGACGCGGCCCGACAATCTTCAGGTAGCGCCGCTGAATGCTGCGCAGCTCTTCCTGCAGCTGTTTGTAAAGCTCTTCGGTTTCGGCCAGCTTGTGCTCAAGCTGCGCGCAGAGCTGACGGCGGCGACGGAGTTCCTCTTCCTCGGGTGACGCCAGCGCCCCCAGCGAAGCCCGCAAACCAGCCCGCAGCAACGAGAGCGGCGATTCCGGACCTGTTTCGTGATCGGTAGCCAGCGGGCCCGGCTGCTCGACCTTCTCCGGCGAGGAAGGTTCCGCAGGGGGCTGCGGTTGCGAACCGGCAGTGCGGACGTTTCCCGCCTCCGCAGCTCCGACACAGGCGCCCGCTTCCTCTGGCTCCCAGGTGCCCGCGGGAGCAGTCTTCTCTGGCGTGCCCATTGTGACGGCTGGCCCCTGCCCTCTCAGCCCGGTGTGTACTGGGCACTCGTGTTCTGTCTCTTGCCCTTCCGGCCCGCCTTCAGGATCGGCTTCAACCTGCAGCGTGGCCAGAACTTGGGGAAGCTGACCCCGGCAAAAGCATGACAGCCCCCGACATCTTCTACAACAACCTCCCGCGGCGCCGTGTCCGGAAAATCACTCCGAGGACGGCCGCCGTCGCCCCTTTCCCCTGGTTTGCATCGCCGCGGCGCGCCCGAACCACTGGTGCCGGAGGAGGGGGTCGAACCCTCACGGCCTCGAAAGGCCACGAGATTTTGAGTCTCGCGCGTCTGCCTGTTCCGCCACTCCGGCTCGATGCGCGCGTGTCGCTTTATTCTAAATCAGGCGCCTGGCGTCCGCATCCACAGGCTCCCTGCTGGCCCCGAGGAAAAAAGCCGATTGGAAACATTGATGAGAATTAAAAAAGTCTGAAACTATGAACGCTTTGCTGCATCGAAAAAGACGAGGACAGTCCAGGATGAGAAAATCTCAGCTGTCGGTTACGCGCAGTCTCTTTCGCACTCCGGTGCCGACCCGGCCGGCCGAACCTGAAGAAGATGTGTACGCGCTGCAGGCAGAGATTTGTCGGGCGCTCGGCCATCCGCAGCGCATCCGCCTGCTCGAACAACTCGGGCAGGGTGAATCGAGTGCCCGCAAGCTTCGCCAGGTACTCGGGCTCAGTCGCATCCGTCTATCCCAGCAACTGGCCCTGCTGCGCCGGGTGGGATTGGTCCAGGCGCGGCGCGTCGGCCGCGAAGTCTATTTTCACCTCACCGTGCCAGAGGTCCTGGAAGCCTGCCACCTGATTCGCCGCACACTCGCCCGCCGCCTGGAAAGAGAATCGGCGCTCATTCCAGCACTCAGCCGCCTTCCCTCTCCCGAAGATCCTATACGCAGGAGCAAACGATGAGCGTGCGTGGTTGGCTGCTTCTGATTGGAAGCCTCTTGATGCCTGGCGGTACCGCACTGGCCCAGACACGACTCAGTTTGCGGTTCGCGGTGGAGCAGGCCTTGGCGCACAACCCATCGTTGCGAGTCGCACAAGAACTCCAGCAGGTCAGCCAGGCTCGCTTCCGTCAGGCCCGTGCGGGCTGGTGGCCGCGGCTCGACCTGCAGCAGGGATTCAGCCGCGGTGACAATCCAATCTATGTTTTCGGCGCCAAGCTCACCCAGCGGCAGTTTTCTGCACACGACTTTGCCCTACCGCTGTTGAACGCTCCTCCACCGTTGGACAACTTCCAGACCCGCTTGACCGGTCAGGCTCTGCTGTTCGATTCCGGCCGGACCCACTACCAGGTGGAGGAGGCCTCGCTGTTTGCCGCCTCCGCAGCCCAGCAGACCGAAGAAGAGCGCCAGAGCCTGATTGCCGAGGTGATGCGCACCTATTACGACTGGCTGGTCGCGCTGGCACAGCAGCAAGCAGCCAGCCAGGCCGTGGCCAGCGCGCAGGCCAGCGTCGAGCGGGCGCGAAACCTGGAGCAGGCGGGCCTGGTGGTTTCTGCCGATCGCATGAGCGCTGAGGTCTTTCTGGCGCAGATGCAGGATCGCTTTCTCCGGGCCCGCAACCAGGTCGAGCTGGCTCGGTTGGCTCTGGCCCGTCTGACGGGAATCCCAGCTTCTTCCATCAGCGAACCCGCCGACCAGTTCTCTGCACCCGAAGCCGTCTCCGAGCCACTCGAGCAGTGGGTGGCCACAGCACTGGCGCATCGGCCGCTGTTGCAGGCCACGCGCGCGGCCACCGACGCCGCCGCGGCTGCCCTGAAGCTTGCGCGAGCCCAGTTCGGCCCAACACTCGGACTGTATGCGAGCTTCGAGCGCGACGCACTCACGCTGGGCGGCCCCTCGGGCACAAACTGGCTGGCTGGCGTTCAGCTCAACTGGAATCTGTTTGCCGGGGGCAGCGACCGAGCTGCTCTGCAGGGAGCCCAGGCACGCTACCGCGCCAGCGCCGACCAGCTTGACTGGGTGCGGTCGGGGATCGAACTCGAAGTTCGCCAGGCTTTCTTGACCTTGCAGGCAGCCGCCCAGCGCGTGACCGCCACGCGTGACGCCGTCGACCAGGCCGAAGAAAGCCTGCGGATCATCCAGAACCGTTACGCTGCCGGCCTGGTTCCTATCACCGAGCTGCTGCGGGCCCAGGCGGCACGACTGGATGCCCACATGAACTACGCCGCGGCCCTGCATGACTGGCACGTGGCGCGGATGGATCTGGAACGCGCTGCAGGCCTGCTGACGCCGAATTCACCGCTAATTCCGGCACCAGGAGCCCGACCGTGAAGACTCAAACCACGCCGTTACTGTTGACACTGGCCCTCGCCAGCCTGCTGGGGGCCTGCGCGCGGACCGATCAGCCCGGGCGAGCAGTCGAGCCCGTGCGCGGGATGACCGTACTCACCCTGCACCCGGAAGTCATCCCCAACGAGATCGCCGCTCCCGGAGTCGTGCGTGCGGTCCGCACCGCGCGATTGTCCGCTCAAGTGATGGCTCCGATCGAACAGATCCGAGTCCGTGAGGGGGACGCCGTCCACAGCGGGCAGGTGCTCGTCGTGCTCGACGATCGCGAACTGCAGGCACGGCGCGCGGCGGCGGCTGCAGCGGTCACACAGGCGACGGCCGCCACCGAGGCAGCCCGGCAGGCCCTGGCCTCGGCCCGTGCCCAGGCGGCGGTGGCCGAGAAAACCTTTCACCGCTACGAATTTCTCCAGCAGCAGCACTCGGTCAGCCCGCAGGAATTCGATGAGGTACGCGGGCGCTGGGAGGCAGAGCGGGCTGCTGTGGCAGCCGCTGAAGCTCAGCTCAGCCAGGCAGAGGCCGGCGCCCGCCAGGCCGCAGAACAGCTTCGCGCTGCGACTACGGAATTGAGTTACACGCGGCTGCGTGCGCCGTTTACAGGCGTTGTCCTTCGCCGGCTGGCAGACCCCGGCACGCTGGCTGTCCCGGGATCCCCGATCCTCGAACTCGAAGACAGCTCGCAGTACCGCCTAGAAGTCGTGCTGGACGTCGAACTGGCTGAACACATCCGCCGCGGTTCGCAGGCGCGTATCACATTCGATGCCCTCGGCCGGCGAACATTCACCGGAACGGTCGTCGAACTCGAGCCGGGGGCTGACCCAGCATCCCACACCAGCATGGTGAAGCTCGCCCTTCCCCATGATTCTGCCCTGCGCTCCGGCCTGTTCGGGCATGCCTGGTTCACGGCAGGTACTCGCTCAGCCCTGCTGATTCCCGAGACCGCCGTCGTACAGCGCGGCCAGCTCACGGGCGTGTTTGTGGTGGATGCCACCGGGATCGCGCACCTACGGATGATCACCCTGGGCCAAGCCTTCAAGGCAGGCGTCGAAGTGCTCTCTGGACTCGACGCCGGTGAACGCATCGTCGCCAACCCCGGCCCGGCCGAACTTGACGGCCGGAAACTGGAGCTTCAGCCATGAGAATGGGCATCGCCGGAAAGATTGCCGGGGCATTCATCCAGTCGCGTCTGACCCCGTTGATGGTCCTGGCCGCACTGCTGCTCGGGGGCTTCGCCATACTGGTCACACCCCGCGAAGAAGAGCCGCAGATCGTCGTACCGATGCTGGATCTGTTCGTGCAGATGCCCGGCGCCTCCGCCCAGGAAGTCGAACAGCAGGTGGCGATTCCAATGGAACACTTACTGATGGAAATCCCGGGCGTCGAATACGTGTACTCCACGAGCCTGCCCGGGCAAGCCATCGTCACAGTGCGCTACCGGGTAGGAACGCCGGAAGAGGATGCCATCGTCCGCACCTACAACAAGATGTACTCCAACTTCGATCGCATTCCCCCGGGAGTCACCCCGCCTCTGATCAAGGTTCGCTCCATTGACGATGTGCCGGTGCTGGCTCTGACTTTCTGGAGCGATCGCTACAGTGATTACCAGCTCCGCCAGATCGTCGACGAGATCAACCAGCAGGTCAAGCTGGTCGAGGATGTCTCTGCCACCACCATCATCGGGGGACGGCGGCGGGAGCTGCGGGTTACGCTCGATCCGGCCAGGTTGGCTGCCTATCACCTCAGCCCTGCCCTGATTGCACGGGCCTTCGAGCTTTCCAACACGCGCAGCAGTGCTGGCAGCTTCGCCCAGGGCAACCGCCAGGTGGTTGTCGAGGCCGGGAGTTTTGTGGCCACGGCCGAGGAGGCCCGTCAGTTGGTGGTGGGCGTTTTTCAGGGCCGGCCAGTCTATCTGGCCGACGTGGCGGATATCACCGAAGGCCCGGCCGAGGCCAGCTCCTACGTGATGTTCGGGCTGGGCGGCGCCGCGGGATCCCACAGTACAGCCACCTATGCGGCAGTCACGCTGGCGGTTTCCAAACGCAAGGGAGCCAATGCCGTGCAGCTCACGCAAAGGGTGCTGGCGCGTGTGGGCTCGCTGCGCGGGACGCTGCTGCCCGACGACGTGCACATGACCGTCACGCGGGACTACGGTCGCACCGCGCTCGACAAATCCAACGAGCTGCTCAAGCACCTGCTGCTGGCCACGGTGTCGGTGGTCGTGCTGGTGGGGCTGATGCTGGGGTGGCGGGAATCGGGAGTGGTGCTGGTGGCCGTGCCGGTCACGCTGGCGCTGACGCTGTTCATCTTCTACCTCTACGGCTACACGCTGAACCGCGTCACGCTGTTCGCCCTGATCTTTTCCATCGGCATCCTCGTGGACGACGCCATTGTGGTGGTCGAGAACATCGTCCGGCATTTCCGACTGCCGCAGAATCAGGGACGGCCCCGCGCGGCTGTGGCCATCGAGGCCGTGAACGAAGTGGGCACGCCGACGATTCTGGCAACGCTGGCGGTCATCGCGGCCATTCTGCCGATGGCCTTTGTGCGGGGCCTGATGGGCCCCTATATGCGACCCATTCCAGTGGGGGCCTCGGCAGCCATGCTGTTTTCACTGGCCGTGGCGTTTGTGGTCTCGCCCTGGGCGGCGCTGCGCCTGCTAGGCCGCCAGAGCGAGCATCATGTGGTGGATGAAAGCCAGAGCTGGACGCAGCGTCTGTACCGGCGTGTGGTAACGCCGCTGGTCGAGCAGCTGCGCTGGCGCCGGCTGTTTTTCCTCCTGGTGGCGCTGCTGCTGATCGCTGCCTGCGCGCTGATTCCGCTCAAGGCCGTTCTGGTCAAAATGCTTCCGTTCGATAACAAAAGCGAGCTGCAGATCGTGCTCGATATGCCCGAGGACACCCCGCTCGAGCAGACGCTGGCCGCCGAGCAGGCCATCGGGACCTATCTGGCCACACATCCGCTGGTCGAGAACTTTCAGATGTACGCGGGCACGTCGGCACCCTACAACTTCAACGGGCTGGTCCGCCACTATTTCCTGCGCCAGCAGCCCTATCAGGGAGACATCCAGGTCAACTTTGTCCCGCCCGATCGCCGCCCCCTGCAGAGCCATCAGATTGCGCTGGCACTCCGTGGCCCGGTCGAGGCGATTGCGCGCAAATGGAAGGCGCGCGCCAAAATCGTCGAAATTCCTCCAGGCCCGCCGGTGCTCTCGACCCTCGTCGCTGAGGTCTACGGCCCCTCCTATGCCGAGCAACTGGCGCTGGCCCGCCAGATCCGAGCCATCTTCGAAAACACGCCCGGCGTGGTAGACGTAGACTGGATGGTGAATGCAGCACAACCCCGGCTGGACTTTCAGGTCGAGCGGGACAAGGCCGCCCTGCTCGGCATCTCGACCGACGATATTCGCCGGTCGCTGGCCATCGCGCTGGGCGGTGCGGACGTGGGACTGCTGCACGTGCCGGAAAGCCGGGAGCCGATCCCGATCCATATCCAGCTTGCCCGGTCGGCCCGTTCGGACGATCAGAACCTGAGACGGCTGTTCCTGAACACTCCTGACGGCCAGATGGTTCCGCTGGGAGCCCTGGCTCATCCGGTGTCGTCCACGGTGGACAAGTTCCTCTATCGCAAAAATCTGCGGCCAGTGGTGTACGTCATCGGCGATGTGGCTGGAGGTGAGGAAAGCCCCGTTTACGCCATTTTGAAGATGAAGCAGAAAATCGCCGCTCTGCGCATTCCCGAAGGGTATCGCGTCGAGCAGTATTTTGCCGGCCCGCCGCCTTCGACTCAGCATCTGGCCGTGACCTGGGATGGTGAGTGGCACATCACCTACGAAGTGTTCCGGGATCTGGGCCTGGCGTTTGTCGCCGTTCTGCTCCTGATCTATTTGCTGATGGTGGGATGGTTCCAGTCCTACAGCGTGCCTCTGGTGATCATGGCGCCGATCCCGCTGACGCTCGTGGGCATCCTGCCAGCCCATGCACTGGCCGGGGCGTTTTTCACGGCGACCTCGATGATCGGGTTCATCGCGGGCGCGGGTATCATCGTGCGCAATTCGATCATCCTGGTGGACTTTATCGAGCTGCGCCGCGCGCAGGGAATTCCGCTCGAGCAGGCCGTGGTGGATGCGGGCGCGGTGCGCTTCCGGCCGGTGCTGCTCACGGCACTGGCGGTCGTGGTCGGGGCCAGCCCGATTCTGCTCGACCCCATCTTCCAGGGCCTGGCGATCTCGCTGATCGCCGGTGGGATTGCCTCGACCCTTCTCTCGTTCGTCGCGGTTCCTTTGCTGTATCTCACCAGCCAGAAACACCGGCTGGTTTCTCAGGAGGCCTGACATGACACTGGAACGTTCGCTGCGAGGTATCGCCGGCGCCTTCGTGCTGCTCTCGCTGGCGCTGGCGGTGTGGGTCAACAAGAACTGGCTGTGGTTCACCGCCTTTGTCGGCGCCAACCTGCTGCAGTCCGCCTTCACCAACTGGTGCCCGATGATGGCCGTGCTCCGGCGCCTGGGCGTCCGCGACAGCCAGGCGTGCTGCGCGGGTGAATAGCGAACCGGCAGCAGGGCCTGCACGGTACGCACCCGCGCACCGCTGCGGCCTGCAGATGACCATGGAGGAAGGACGATGGAAGCGTTTCGCCCGCGCAACATTCTCTGTGCCGTTGATCTCGGCCCCACCACGCCGAACGTGCTCGCATGGGCCGGACGCCTGGCGACGATTTTCGGCGGGCAACTCGACATCTTGCACGCCCACGGGTGGGAATTGCCCGAGTATTTCACAGCGACTCAGATGGAACAGCTTCTGGCCGAGATTCGACGCGCACGCAAAAAGCTCGAAGAGCACCTGAGCAAGCTAGCGAAGGATGCGACGGGCGGTCGGATCGCTGTCCGGGTCCACGTGGTCGAAGCCCCGCCTGTAGACGCCATTCTGGAGCGGGCGAAACAGTGGCCGGCGGACCTGGTGGTGGTAGGAAGCCACGGGCGCACCGGCCTGGCCCGCTTCGTACTTGGATCGGTCTCAGAGAGCATCCTGCATCACAGTTCGGTGCCGACGCTGGTGGTCCGCAATCAACCGCCAGCCAGCGGTGCGCGTCTGCTCTGCCCGGTTACGCTCACGCCCGAGTCGCTGGGCGCGCTTGAGATTGCCGCGGAGGTCGCGCAAAAACTGCAGGCCGAACTCGACGTGCTCCACGTCGTCGAAGCAGACGGGGCAGATCTGCAGGCCGAGCGCGCCCGCCTGTGTGAGGCAGTCCCCGAGAGCGCGCGCCAGCGCTGCACGCTGCGGGAGCAGGTACGGTCGGGCCGTCCGGCCGAGCAGATCGTTCTAGCAGCCCGCGAAATCAAAGCAGACCTGATTGTCCTGGCCGCGGCCCGACGGTCGTTCCTCGAGTGGACGGCACTGGGCATAACCACTGACCGCATCCTCCGCTACAGCCCCTGTTCGGTCCTGGTGTTACCGTCAGCAGCGACAGACCCAGGCACGCCGTCCCCCGGACTCAAAGCAAAGCGATCGCAAGGTGCGCAATGATTTTCCAGGGAGGTCCGGCTGCAATGAGCAGCACCCGATTCGAACATACGGTGGAAACTGTGAAGTCCTTCGACCAGGCTGTCGAAGCAATCCAGCAGGCAGCCCAGCGTCATGGCTTCCGTGTCCTCTATATCCATGACGTAGCTGCCGATCTGGCCGAGAAGGGTTTTCGCCGCGAGCCGCTGAAAATCGTGGAAATTTGCAACGCCAGCTACGCCAGCCAGGTGCTCGACCGGGATGTGCGGATGGCCCTGATGCTGCCCTGCCCGATTGCGGTCTACCAGCAGGGCGGGCGGGTGAACATCAGCACGATGCTGCCCGAGATCATCGCGCGCCTCTGTCCTGAGGCCGGGCTGGAGGGGCTGGCCCAGCAGGTCCAGAAACAGGTCGTAGACATCGTCAACGAAGCGGCCCGCTAGAAGGCACCCAAAAGCCCTTGCCTGGCCGAGGGCACGGGCTTGCCGGCCCGAGCGTGGCCCCCTACTTCTGCAAGGCTGGACGGCTGCTGGCACTGCGGCCGGACCGAAGCAGAGGATTGCGCCCGAGGCTCAGCAGATTCGCCATCAACCGATAAGCGCCCGGAATGCCCTCGGGCAACTGGCGATAGAGCGCCAGCGCCACATACACGTATTCACCCCGCCCGTAGGGCGCAATCAGTAACCCGCCGCGTTGCGGGTCCTGTCCGGGATCGTGCATCTCGAACAGCGCCTGCCAGCGGCTATCCCAGCTTTCCGGGAAACCGTGGCCGCGCTCTTCCACCCAACCCTGAAAATCCGCCGGGCTGATGAGATTCGGCCAGCGCAGAGCGGGATGATGCGGCAGGAGAAACTGCACGGCGGAGTCCTCGTCCGTCACGGTCTGCCCCCGACCGATGCGGAGCGGATAGGGGGCGAATTGATGGTCGTAGTCGGCGGCCTGATACTGCACCACGACCACGCCTCCGGCACGCACATAGGCGAGCAGCCGCTGGTTGTACATGCTCAGCGCCGGCCGTACCGAATACGCGCGCTCGCCGATGACGATGACATCGAAACGGCTGAGGTCCCCCCGCGCCAGGTCCCCGTCGGACAGCAGAACTGGATGAAGTCCCAGCGTTTCGAGAATTTGTGGAATTTCGTCGCCTGTGCCCGCGACATAGCCGATCTTCAGGTGACGTGGGAACTGCAGATCGGCCGCACGGAGACGATAGACGGCATCCCTGTAAAAGTAGTATGGACGCAGTCCCGGATAGCCAACGCGCTCATAGCCTTCGCGAAAGGTCTCGCCGTTCAGGTGGGCTTCCGCGGCGATGACGTACTCCCGCGGCCGCAGTTGCGCTGGCCGGATGATGAACTGCAGCCACTGGCTTTGCCCGTCGGCACGAAACGCAAACGGGGCCACCAACGGCTGGGCGCTCCAGCCTGGCGGCAGCCGGAGCTGGACGGTACCTTCGGCGGGCCCTTTGTTGTTGTTCTCGACACGCACGGACAGCGGAAACGCAGAAACAGCAAGCGGGACGACACCGGCATGCGGTTCCACCCAGAGAGACAGCTTCGGCCCGACGACCAGCGGCTCGGCCACCTGCCCGAGTCCGGTCTGATGCTGGAGCGTCTGCGCCACCTGCCCCAGCCATACAGGCACGCCGTCAAATTCGCATTCTATCCACCCGGAAACGGGGTACGGAGCAAATGGAAGGTTTTCGCTGGCAGGGTCGGTGATGTCGTAATAGGCCTGATGAAGCGACGGACGAGTGAAGTAAGGCCGCGTGTACCGGGCGCGGTCCGGCACAGACACACGAAAGCGTTGCTCGAGGACCCCGCCTGCAGGTAGGGTTTCGGGCCACTGCCCCTGTGCCTGCACCTGCCAGTCTTCGCCGGACGGTGTCTCGACCCACACCCGGCGCACCCGCACGGGGCGATCGCCGATCACCGCCGCGCGCACGGCCAGGGCAAATCGCTGGCCGGGAACCGCAACGCGAAACGTGTCGGCCGGACCCCGCAGGCGCGCCAGAGGCTCGGTAGGCTCGCGTTCAGCAACCACCGTGACGCGCACAGACAGACCAAGCGCCTGGGTCAGAGCAGCATTGAACTGTGCCTGTTTGATGCCCAGTTCGTAGAGCACGTCGGCCCGCGCTGGTTCCGGCAGCGAGCTCGTTTTCACCTTCTCGATCAAAGCGACCAGGCTCTGCTGGCCAGAGGCAAGCAATGGCGCAATCGCAGATGGATGCCGCGCGTCAAACTGCGCCATGGCCTGCTCGATCAGCGCGTTGATCTCCACCAGAGATGTGCGGAGAAAGCCTGCCTGTGCCGCGGGTGCCAGATCCGCAATACCCGGCAGCGAAACGTCCAGTCCCGCAAACAGCGAATCAGCCTTGCCTGGACCGGACACGCGCGAACCGAACAGGTGATAGGCGACATCCGCAGGTCCAGGAGGCGGGACGGCCACGCCGCCATTCTGCGATCGCTGCATCCCTAAACCTTCGCGTGCAATCTGGGCATAGGTGGCACCCAGCAGGGGATCGTAGTGCCCTTCAGGAATAACAACGTCTGCCGACAGACGACCTTCGATCCACTGGCCGGTGATGTAGTTGAAGAACCGCAGCGGGTAGTCGTGCCCGTCGGCATAATCCCAGATCCGGTCTCCCTGAATGGCGAAGGTGGGCACTCGCGCGTACATTTTTCGAGGCGCCCACGGCCGGAGGCCCGATTGGATTTGCTCGGGAAACACCGCCGGATCCCCGGCCAGTTGAAACGCGCGCTGGGCTATTTCGCCAGCCATCTGGTGATGCCCGTGGCCGTCGGAGGGACCACCGACAAACACAGAGACGACGACCAAAGGTCGCACCAGCCGCACCACCCGGACCGCATCGAACAGCGGACGCTGTGCCGACCACTTGGCGACGGTCTCTTGCTTCGATTTCGAGAACCCGAAATCCACCACGTGCCCGAAATACTGACTCGTGCCGTAATAGGCGTCCGCGGCCAGCAGCTCTTCGCTTCGCAATAGCCCCATGGCGTCAAAGTAGTCCGCGGTCATCAAGTTCTGTCCGGATTCGCCGCGCGTGAGGGTGAGCAGGGCCACGCGTGTTCCTCGGCCCCGGGACTCGTAGGTCAGCAATCCCCCGTCTTCATCGTCCGGATGGGCGGTCATCATGAGCAGGCTGGCCCGGGTGTGCAGTTTGAGCAGACTCTGCCACAGGGCAGCTGCGCCCCGATCGATCGCCAGCGGCCTTTCCGCAATCGCGGGCTCCAGACGGTCCGCCCAGGGAACCTGGGCCCCGGCAGCCACAAGAACAAGCACCAGCCCCAGCAGCCCTGTTTTCCAGAGGCTCACACCCTTCTTCATCACATCGCTCCGAAGCAGGCTATCTGTGGATTGCCCCAACGCCTTCTGGCTCATGCCCCGTGCTCCGCGGCATCGGGAGCAAACGGCCACTCGCGCCGCCTCCGGGCCCGCACCAGATAGACCCCCAGCCCGGTGGCCAGAATCAGCAGCGCAACGCGCAGCTCCCGCCAAAAATTTGGTCGTGCGATCAGAATGTAAACGAACCCGCAGATGGCCGCCACCGCCGGCAGCGGGTACGCCCACATGCGGAACGGTCGCGGCAGATCAGGACGCTTCCAGCGCAGCACGAGGACACCGACAGCCTGCACCAGAAATTGCAGCAGCAGTCGAATCACCACCAGTGCGGCAATGGCCTGCTGAAGCGTCAGCAAACAGAAGGCTGTCGCCACGCTGCCCAGCGCCAGAACCGAAACCGAGGGAAATCGTCCCCGGGGATGCAGGCGCCCGAAGATCCGAAAGTAGTTCCCATCCAGGGCGGCCGCATAGGGAACCCGGGAGTACCCCAGCAGCAGCGAAAAGACAGAAGCGAACGCCGTCCAGAGAATCAGAGCCGTCACCAGTCGGCCCGCCCAGACGCCGTACAAGCGCTCCATAAAAGCGGCGATGATGTACCGGCGCGCTTCAGAATGCGCCGTCGTCAGCATCTCGCGCCAGGGAATGACACCCAGGACGGCCATCGTCATCATCAGGTAGAGGGCAGCCACCAGGAGAATGGAGAGAATGACGGCGCGCGGAATTGTCCGGCCCGGATCCCGCACCTCGCCCCCTAGAAAGCACACATTGTAGTACCCCCAGTAGTCATAGCTGGTGATCAACATGGCGGCACCAAGCCCGTGCAGAAAGCCGGCCGAGAACTGGAACGCGCCGGGCGGGAAATCGAAAGCCAGTCGGGATTGAAAATGACTGAAGCCCGAGAGAATCGTCCACAGGATCGTTCCCAGAACGCCCCAGAACAAAAATCCTGCTGTCCGGCCAACCATCTCAATCCGCCGGTAAGCGAGCACCGTGGCGGCCATGCAGACCCCCATGGCCACCAGTGTCGTGGCCGCTATAGTGATGGAACCATGCCAGCCACTGAACGCCGCCGGCACCGCCACAAGCTCGCGAAGGAGGCGCGGCCACAGGTAGGCGGCGTACAGGGAAAACCCGATGGCTCCGGAAGCCAGGCTGAGCGGCGCGCTGAAGCTGAGTTGCCAGACGTAAAGGAACGATAACAGCTTGCCGAGCCGTTGGGGACCGTAGATATCGCGAATGTACGCATAGGACCCACCAGCATCGGGCATTGCCGCACCCAGTTCAGCCACCACCAGTCCGTCGCAGACTGCCAGCAGCGCTCCGAGAACCCAGCCCAGCATGGCCTGTGGGCCGCCCATTGCCTCCACCACCAGCGGCATGGTGATGAACGGGCCAACTCCCACCATGAGGTTTACATTCAGGGCCACCGCACCGGCCAACCCCAGACCGCGGACCAAGCCAGTTTCGGTGGTCGCATTGGGCTGTGCCGCCATCAGTCTTCTGCCCTGTCCAGACGTCCTGGCTACCGCACTCACCCCTCAAAGCGGCTTTTCTCACACGAAGCGGTCACTCCAAAGGACCGTAGCTCAGGCGAGGCATGCAAGTCGGATCGGCCGATTCGACCAGGCGCTGTAACTGCGCGTGCGTCCGCGCAAGGAGTTGCTGTTTCTGCTTCAGCCATGCTTGCTGTTCGAGCAACTGCTCCTCGGTGGATTCGATCTGGCGAGTCACTTCCTCCGGAGCCGGGCCGCCTCGGACCCGGCGTACCCGCACAAATTCCTCCGGTGTCAGCGCTGCGGTCAGTTCGGCCTCCGGCGTCCGCAGCGGCCTGCCCAGTCGCGCCTCGGCCAGTTGCTGCAGGGCGCTCACGACCCGCTCCGGTGTTCTCTGCTCGCCGCAGTGCCGCACCGCTTCGGCCACCAGCCGGTGGGCCTCGGCAAACGCCAGCCCGTCACGCCGCACCAGCACGTCGGTGAGCTCGGTCACTGTCATCAAGCCGCTGGCAGCCAGCTCGCGCAGGCGTTTCGTGTTGATTTCCGCCGATGCCAGAGCCGCACCCACCAGCGACCAGGCCACACGCGCATCCCGCAACGCCTCGAGGGCCAGCGGCTGCACGTCATCCTCGGCATCGTTGATGTCCCCGAAGGGCGTGTTGTGAAGCATCACGAGCACCGCCTGCGCCCGCCCCAACGCACGGCTCGCCAGGGCACGCGCATGTTCGAGTGCGACGGGATTGCGTTTCTGCGGCATGATAGTGCTGGCCTGGACGAAGCCATCCGCCAGGCGCAACAGCCCGTACTCTTCCGTACACCACAGAAGCAAGTCCTGCACAAACCGTCCCAGATTGTTCACGGCAACCGCAACCGCCATCAACGCTCCCGTCAGATAGTCCGCACTGGCAATCGCATCGTAGGAATTTTCGACCAGCCCTTCGAATCCGAGCCAGTGAGCTGTCAGGTCCCGGTCGACGGGGAAACCCGTCGTCGTCAGCGCGCAGGCACCGAGCGGACTGCGATTGAGGAACGCAAACGCATTGCGCAAACGCTCGACGTCGCGGCCGCTGAAAGCCGCTGCAGCCAGCAGGTAATGTGCGAGGGTGGTCGGCTGCGCGGGTTGGGTGTGCGTATAGGCCGGGATCAGCGTCTCACGGTGGGAGCGGGACAGCACGAGCAGTGTCCGCCGTCC
>Ga0070739_10002876_pt1 | contig 22194 bp, 16 predicted proteins | sample Coa_R1_7_FD_66445 | JGI IMG/M metagenome (GOLD analysis project Ga0070739, IMG submission 66445) | Surface soil microbial communities from Centralia Pennsylvania, which are recovering from an underground coalmine fire - Coalmine... | ecosystem: Environmental > Terrestrial > Soil > Unclassified ... | reverse complement strand
CCGGTTCCGGGTCCTGTCGCGCCGCTTCCGGGACCGCTGCCAGCTGGCCCGCCGTAGATGTAGCCCTGAAGCGGCTCGCCGAGTGCCTCAGGGTTCTCCCAGTGGTTGTAGCGGCAGCTCCCGTTCCAGTCGTAGTTGCACTCGTCGACCGCGATCGAGGTCGGGGAGGCGACTTGCTCGACGTATTGCACGTGGCCGTATCCGGCAGAGTTCGCAGTGCCAAACACGGCGATCGCGCCGGGCACCGGCTGAGAACCGGTGGGGATGCCCGCCCGCTGCGCATTGACCAGCCACTGCTCGGCGTCCCAAACGTAATAGTCGGTGCCGTCACCTCCGACGACACGGTTGCCACCTCGGGGCACGCCCGCCGCGACGGCTGCGTTGTAGATGTCGGAGCGCTTGAGATATGCCAGACAAGTGCATTGGGTGACCGTGCTCGTAAAGGGGCCGCACTGGAGCGCGGTGCTCCCGCCCTTTCCCGCCGGTGTACCAACCGGCGTCTCGAGCGAGGCGGGATCCCCGATCGATCCGGTCGAGCTGGAGGAGGACGTCACGATTAGCAGCGCGATCGTGGCCGAGCCACTCTTTCGCCCGTGCGTGCACCGAATTCGGATGCGCCAAGTCCCGGACGGAGACGTCGACAGGATCGTCCAGCGCCACGCGGCACGCCCGTGACGGTCGACCTTCACCTCGACAAGCTGCTGCGTGACGTCCTTGACGCTGACGCTCGCCTGGCACAGCGCGCCGCGGACGCTCTTAGCCGCGATCTCGATGAGATGGCCGCCGCCGGAGGCAGGCGCAAGCGACGGCGTCGAGAGCCGAACGGGAAGACGCGACGTTCTGTGCTGGCGCGCCCAAGCCGGCGCCGCACTGAGCAGCATCACGACACCACAGAGCACCAGGAGCCCACGAACCAGCGCGCCGCTGCGCCGACTGAAACCGGCTGCCACCAACGTATCGGAGATCATCCGATGTCTCCTCCTGTGCTCCAAAGAAACGCAACAACCCCCCCAACTACCACCATGTACGGCAGGCGCTCGGAACACCTCACATCGGCACGCATCGCGACCCCCAAGGTCATTCGGCCCTGACCACTCGATCTCCTAGCGTGCCTGAGCCCCATCAGCAACACGCCCAATCCCGCGACCCTCAGGCTCACGGGCTCGTGAGAAGATGCCAGACCTTCAAGGCCGTCGCCACCGTGAAAACTACGGGCTTGCCTGCCCGGCATCCATACATCCTCGCCGCGACGGAGCTGTCCGAGGGAGCGTCCGTGACGGGACTTGAGGGCGTCCGCCTTTCTGTGTAGGCGGTGGTTCATGGTCACTAGGGCAGGCGGTCTCCGAATTGGATCCTGAACGCGAGCAGGGCCTTCGTCCAGCCGCCGATCGACCCGAAACCGCCCACGGGAATGCCGGCATCGAAGATTCCATGCCGGTCGACGTGTCTTCATGGAGACCTGGACATGGTGAACTTCACGCGGATGTTGCCCGAACTGACCACCGAGATGAACGCAGCTCTCAGTGGTGATCTGGAGCCGGTTGACTGCGTACTGGCCCTGGCTGGGACGGCAAGCGCTCAAAGCGACGCCACCAACGCGAAGATTTTTCGCACCGTCTCTGCGTCGATGGTTCTACGCAGGCTCCGTTACGCCTTCACGGCGGACCGCACGAGGTGAACGGCGGTCATGGCCATCACCTTCTGCTCTGTTGGCGTTGCGCCGTTGATCGTGAAGTTCGCCTCGAGTATGCGCCTCGCTGCCAGCTTCTTGGCGTAGTAGTAATACTCATGGCCTTTGAAGCCTACGATGCTGCGCCAAACGCCGTGTCCGAGATTCTTGATGTTGAGGGGCGCATACTTCGACGGTCTGGCGGTCGCGTGGAGGTATGCCTTCGCAGTTGCGTCAGTCTCAATGGTCAGTCCAAGGTACTCATTGGGATCATTGTTGATCGTCAAGGACGCGCGGTAAGCAAACGATGCGTTCGAGGGGACCGAACATTTGACCATGTAGCTCGGATAGCTCGAGGGGGCCGGCACTTGAGCTCTGTTAGTAATTAGAACAATTGGCTCAACCCGAGTCTTGTAAGTGATCCTTTGGGCCGCCAGTGCAACCACCGGGCTGATCAGCAGCGCGGTCAGCACTGCCAGCAGGAGTCGTGTTGGTGCGTTCTTGATGGCGTCGTCCCTCCGGTTCGTCTTACTGATTGTCGGGCATGCAAATTGCCGGGCCTCCCGTTTCCAAGGCAGGCTGCCCCAGTCGTCGCGCCGGGTGTGCGCCACTAATGCCAGTAGCGCACCGCGCCAACAAATGGGAGTCCAGCCTCCTCCCAAGCAAGGGAATGGAGCTGGACGGGGACGTTGTAGTCATTGGCGTCCCAAAATTCCCCGTTTCCGGCATAAACACCGGCGTGCTCGATGTTGCTGGGGAAGCTACCGCCGAAGTAGACGATGTCCCCGGGTTCGAGGGATGCCTGGTTCGTGATGTACTGACCCCCGCCGGTTTCCGGTTGTGTTCCGCTATGAGATAAGGCCGCGTTACCGGTGCCCTGATAGACCGCGTACAGCGTGAGCCCTGTGCAGTCGAAGCCTACCGTTGTGCCGCCGCACCCACCATTGCCAAAGTCGCCGTCACCGTGGGAGGGCCCTGCGATCGTTCCGCCGTCGAAGCAGTAAGCCTTCCCAGCCATTGACGCAGCCGCAGCGACGATTGCCTGGGCCTGTGATGTGCTGCCACCGGAGGCGCTACCTCCGCCGCCGACGAGCTTGCCACTTGACCAATCCCAGATCGCGTTGTTGCCTTGGTAAACGACGAGATTGTTGTCATTTTGAAGGACGACACGCGAACCGGAATAGCCAGCAGTTTGAGAGTTCCACTTCGGAACCCCGGCGTTGTAGACGACGAAGTTGCCATCGCTTTGCATGACAGCGTACGCACCAGCTCCGGCCGGGCCAGCGTCCCACAACGCCTGGGTCCCGTGATATAGAACTAGGTTGCCATCGGTCGCCTGCATGATGAGCTCGTACTGATGATCCGGAGACAGCAAGTACGCCCCAGGTCCCAGCGTCCAGCCGTTGAGCTGGTTACCGAGGTAACCGCTGCTCCAGTCCCAGATTGGGTGACTCGCGTGGTACAGAACCAGATTGGAGTCATCTTGAAGGGCCAAATTGGCTCCGGGAAAGCCGGCGGTGTTCGAGTTCCACACCGCGGCCCCAGCACGGTTGTAGACGACGAAGTTGCCGTCGTTTTGCATCACAGCGTAGGCACCAGCTCCGGCCGGCCCAGCATCCCACAAGGCCTGGGTCCCGTGATACAGGACTAAGTTGCCATCGGTTGCCTGCATGATGAGCTCGTACTGATGATCCGGAGACAGCAAGTACGCCCCGGGTCCGAGTGTCCACCCATCCAGACGGCTACCGAGGTAACCGGCGCCCCAGTCCCAGATCGGGTGGCCAGCGTGGTAGAGAACGAGATTGGAGTCATCCTGAAGGTTCAGCTGGGCTCCGGGAAAGCCGGCCGTGTTCGAGTTCCACGTCGCGGCCCCAGCACTGTTGTAGACAACGAGGTTGCCGTCGCTTTGCATCACAGCGTATGCACCGGCTCCTGCCGGCCCAGGATCCCAGAGAGCCTTACTCCCCTCGTAGAGCACCAGATTCCCGTCACTGGCCTGCATGACGAGCTTGTACTGGCCATTTGGGGACACCAAGGACGAGCCAGGACTGAGCTTCTCGCCAGGAGTGAGGCTGCTTTCGCTCGCGCCGGTGCTACCGCTGCCGGTGCTACCGCTACCGCTACCGCTGCCGGTGCTACCGCTACCGCTGCCGGTGCTACCGCTGCCGGTGCTGCCGCCGCCGGTGCTACCGCTGCCGGTGCTACTCCCGCCGGTGCTGCTTCCGGTGCCGCTACCGCTGCCGGTGCTGCCGTTCCCATGTCCCCTACGCTCAACCAGCGATCGGATGGCCCGGGAGTGCCAAAAGACTCGCCTGTTATGTAGAAGCGCAACCCGGACCTCGATAGCACCAGGAGTCGCGGGCGCGCGGAACCACAGCCTCACGAGACGACCGCCACGCGCGTCAGTCGCGTCTCTCAGAATCCAGTGGCGCCCGCTGAACTCTTGAAGCTGCGCTGTCAGTCGGCCCGCGGAAGACGACGGCAAGATCTTTACTGTCAGGCGGCCTCCAGCGACCACGACGCGCGGTACTACCACTCGAGACGTGTGCGCTGTCCGGGCCAGTGCAACAGCAGCCCCAAAAGGATTGGCAAGCGCGATCACCAGGCAAAAGCCCAGCGCTCCGAAAATTCGATGAACAGCACCCCGCATCGCCCACTCCATGGGATGCGCAACATACCACGAGGCCTGCATGCGAAACGGAGGCCGTCCAAGCGGGAGCCCCGAGGCTCGGTATACCTATAAACGGCGTACCTGCCCCAAAAAGCTTCGAAATGCAGGCGCTCAACCTTCCGACCAGGTGATCGCAGCCACCGTAGCCCTCCGTAACCGAGCACCCCACCCGCACGGCCGGAATCCGTGCTTTTCACGGATTGACGCGACCCTGCCGCGCGGCGAGCCCACCCCCAGGCTGGTCCAGCTGTGAAAGGGGCAGACGGTTTCGTCCCGCAGGGATACGCCGACAGCCGTGCATTGTGCATGCGCAGCGCTCAAGCCAGCGAGCGCAGCGGAGATGGGACTCGGACCCACGACCGCCTGGACCACCGGCGCCACGTAGATGGTGGACGCTCTATGGCCTAGACGTGAACGACAGACCTTCCGCCGCCTCCACCACTCGCGCCGGAGCGGCGAAGACCTCCTCGATCCACTCAGCCTCGTGGTCGCTCGGCGCGAAGTGCGCATAGATCGCCGTGGTCCCGGGGTCGGCGTGGCCGAGCCAGCCCTGCAGCGTGCGCATGGATACGTTGGGGCTGGCGGCCATCATCGTGCCGAATGTGTGGCGCAGGTCGTGGAAGCGGACTTGGCGAACCCCAGCCTTCTTGAGCGCCCGCTTGAAAGCCTTTGACACAGCGGAAGCGTCGAGCGGCAGACCGGTGCCGCTCGGGTGCGTGAACACCGGGTCCTCGTCACCCTGGTAGGGCGAAAACTCATACAGGCGCTGCAGCTCAGCCGCCAGCCGGCTTGCCAGCGGCACGGCGCGTCGGGATGACTCGGATTTGGGCGTGTCCTCCTTGCCGCCCACATAGGTCCGCACCACGCGGATCTTGCGTGCCGGCCAGTCGACGTCCTTCCACCTGAGCCCGAGCAGCTCGCCGCGCCGCATCCCTGTCATCGCGGCGGCTAGGACGAGGACGCGCTCGACCCTCCCCAACGGCTCGTCGGGCATCGCCCGCAGCACGGCCTCAACCTCCTCGATGGTGAGGAACCGGAGCTCGCCGTCGGTCTCGCTCCGCCCTTTCCTGGGCTTGTCGTAGGACGCGGCGGGGTTCATCGCGATCCATCCCTTCTTTTTGGCGGTGTCGAGCATCGCGTCGAGAAGGCCGAGGATGTTCCGGCGAGTCTGCGTGCGCAGCCCCTGGTCGCGGAGGTGGCGGTCGAACGCGGCCACATGTTCCTCTCGGAGTCGGTCGACACGCCGGTCGCCGAAGAACGGAATGAGATGCGCCTGGATGACCGAGCGGTAGCCGACGGCCGTGCTGCGCTTGAGCCCGGCGTTCTCCTTCGCGGCAAGATGGGCCTCGGCGACGTCCGCGATCGTCCTTCGCTCCTGTAGCGGCACCATCAGAACAGGCTGCTCCATGATGCGCCGCAGCTCGGCCTCCGCCTGCGCTTTCGTGAGCCCGTCACGCGTCCCGCGCGGGCGGACCTGCCCCAGACGCCGCATCACCTGGCGCCCGTCCGCGGCCCGCCACTTCCCGTAGTAGGTGTCGCCGCGGACGACCAGGGAACCGGATCCGTGCCGGCGCCGATTCGGCTTTGGAACCCGAAGGTCAGTCACGGCTCGTCGGGACTGGTAGCAGGATTGGTAGCAAGGAGACCGAGGATCGAATTGGCTTCGCTTGCTACCAATCTTGCTACCAATTTGAGCAGAAGTCAACACCACTCACGGCACTTAAGCCCAATAAATAAGGGAGTGTGAGAACTAGCCGCACCCCCATCTTTGCGTCTACGGAACCGAAGGTCGGGAGTTCGAATCTCTCCGGGCGCGCTGGAAAAAGCCCCGCACCGGCGAGCGTGCGTGGCTTCTCAGATCCGCGCGACTGCGACAAGGTGCCCGTCGACGACGTCTGCGCTGCTCGCGGCCCCGAGTGGCGCACCGGCCTCGTGCGCCTGATCACCCGGCGGTTGACTCGAACACCGGCGTCGATGTGAGACAGCCGCCGCCTAATGGCGGCCGTCGATCGTGACCGGACGGTCCGGGCGCAGTCTGCAGCCGGCGAGGTGGCGGGCAACGACCTGCCGTTCGCCGGCCCCGATGATCTTGAGCTCGACGGTCGAGCCGTCCGCGAGTCCGGACGGCAGCCGGATGCGCCTGATCTGGTGCGCGCGCACCGTCTCGACGCGGTGACGATCGACGTAGATCGCGACCCTGAGCCTCCGCGTCGCCGAAGGCCGCTCGCGGACGCGCACCGCGAGGGCCGACCGCGCGGGGCAGTCGGCCGGGACGGCCTTGGCACCAGCCGCCCAGGAGAACGGACCACGGCCGGCGAGGTGGTGGCGTGCCGGCGAGACCGCGAGCGTGACCGTCGTGGCACCGGGGTGGCTGACGAGCCTCAGGAGGTTGGCGTCAGGGGCTGAGGTGACACGAGCTCCGGCGACGCTCACCGCATACCCGTTCGGGTAGTCGAGGGCCGGGATTTCGACCTCGGTGTCCACACCTGGGCGGAAGCTGCGTCCGGCAACCGAGCGCGTGGAGTAGCTGAGCGTGAACCTGCGGGTGGCCGCGTCGTAGTGCCAGGCCGTGGGGGTTCCGGCGATCAGCTTCGGGTACGGGCGCACGAGCGCCTCCAGCACCGGCAGGTTCAGGTTTCCGGGCGCGGTGGGTGATTTTGCGCCGACGCGGACGACTGCACCGGGGCTCCCGCAACAGTCCTCCCAGGCCCAGTACGACCAGCCGATCATGTGCTGGTCGGCCTCCGTCGCCATCCGATCGATCAGCGTTGTGTTCGACGTGTTTCCCCATTCGTCTTCGAGCAGCCCGTCGCCGGCCCGGTCGGCCTGCGCCTCCGCGTGGCCGAGGACCAGCTGCTCCTCGATGCCGCAGTCCTGTCCGGGGTCTGCCTGGGGCAGGCCGGGCTGATCGCCCAGGCAGTAGTTGTGAAAGGCGAACACCGCGTTCGGGTCACCGATCGAGCCCAGATGCGTGTCCGCGCCCTGGTCGAAGAGCGCGTGCGGCTCATAGAACACGAGATGGCGGCGCTCGTCTGCCCGCATCGCCGGAATCACGCGACGGTAGAACGCGTTCAGCTCGGCATCGAAGACGGGGCAGCCGCTCGGGTTGACGCAGCTCGGCCACTGCGAGCCCGGCCACGGCTCGTTCATCAGATCGAACCCGAGGAACGCCGGCCGATGCTCGAAGTCTCGGCCCAGGTAGCGGAGCACCTGCGCGTAGTGATCCTGCAGGCCGGTCCCATCTGCGGCCGGCGCATCGCCCCAGAAGTTGTCCCACGCGCGCTCCTCGGCGGGGTCGTAGAGATAGCTCTGGGGAAACGGGCCGGGGACGTTCGGCGCGCCATCGGTGATGACCATCCAGCTCGGGAAGCCGCCGCCGTCGAACTCGGCGGCGTACATCCCCTGCATCATGTCGACGAGGTCATACACCCCAGCGAGCCCGAGCTGGTGATCCAGCTCCACGTACTGGTCGGCGTACGCGTCATCGAAGTGTCCGAGCTGCGGCTCGACACCGGCGAAGTAGAGGCTGACGCGCGCCAGATCGAACCCCTCGTCGCCGATCAACCGGACGCTGGTGGGCGCCAGGTCCCGCTGCTCGAGGCCGTGCGAGTCGAGGTGGTCTATCTGCACGCCGTGCAGAATCACCACCCGCCCCTGCGGGTCTGTCAGCCAGCGACCGTGGTGGGAGAGCAGCGGCAGAGCCAGAGCGTGTCCCTGCGAGAGCGCCCAGACGACGGTCGAGGCGAGCACCGCGGCGATGACCGGCGCGCGCATCGACGCAGTCCTCCCCGGTCGCCCCGGGCCGGCGCTCGGAGGCGGCGGCGTCCAGCCGGGACCGTGGAACATCACGCCGAAGCGTTCACGCCAGCCGGATGCCCGCCTGAGGTCCCGCCAGATTCCGAAGTACTCGTGGAAGGCGACGCGAGCAGGGTTGTGCGTGTGGATGTTCTTGGTGAGTCCGTAGCGGACCGCCTCGGTCTCGCGCTGATAGGAGCCGAACAGCCGGTCCCAGACGATCAGGATCCCACCGTAGTTGCGGTCCAGGTAGATCTCGTTGGAACCGTGGTGGACCCGATGGTGCGATGGGGTGTTGAGAAGTGCCTCGACCGGTCTGGGAAGCCGGCCGACACGCTCGGTGTGGATGAAGAACTGGTAGGTCAGGCTGATCGACTGCTGGAGGACGATCATCCACGGCTTGAACCCGGCCAGCGCGAGCGGAACCCAGAACGGGAAAGCGGTCATCGGCACCCATGTCTGGCGCAGCGCCGTCGAGAGGTCGTAATGCTCGCTCGAGTGGTGCACCACGTGGCTGGCCCAGAACAGCCGGACCTCGTGGCTGGCGCGGTGAAACCAGTAATAGGCCAGGTCGTCGGCGAAGAACAGAAGCACCCACGCCCACCACGCGCCTGACGGGATCCGCAACGGCGTGAGCTCGTAGACGGCTGCGTACCCTGCGACGACCGCGACCTTCCATCCGAGGTTGATCACCACGTTCCCCAGCCCCATGGCGAGGCTCGTAGCGGTATCCCGCGTCTCGTAGCCGCGGTGCCGTCCGTCGCCGGCGTGGCGAAAGGATGCCCATTCGACCACCAGAAGGCCGACGAAGAAGGGAATCGCGTAGAGGATCAGGTCGAACATCGGTCTCCGCCAGATCCCGCATCTGGCAACCCGCCTTACCAGTATCACCAAACCGCGGCAGATCTGTCAAGGCCTTCTGCCAGAATGGTCCAATGCGCTCGACGACCGGAGAGCGGCGCCGTTACGGGGGCAAGACCTACGAGCAGCGCCAGGCCGAGCGACGTGAGCGCCTCCTCGACGTCGGCCTCGAGCTGTTCGGCACGCGAGGCTTCACGCAGACCAGCATCGAGATGATCTGCGACCGGGCCCGGCTCAACCCGCGCTACTTCTACGAGCAGTTCAACACCCGGGAGGAGCTGCTGGGCGCCGTCTACGACCGACACATCGAGGCGGTGACGGCACGCGTCGCCAAAGCCCTCGAGCGGGCACCACTCGATCCTCTCGCGCGCCTGCACGCCGGCCTGTCGGCGTTCCTCTCCGGCGTCCTCGCCGATCCGCGGGGAGCGCGCATCAACTACTTCGAGATGGTCGGGATCAGCCCCGAGCTCGAGAACAAGCGTCGCGGCGTGCTGCGCGCCTACGCGGACATGGTCGCCGCCCAGATCGCCGAGATCTCGAAGAGCACCCCGGTCCCGGTCCGAGACCACCGCCTCGCCGCGGTCGCGATGGTCGGCGCGACCGACGGGCTGATCATCGACTCGCTCTCAGGCGCAGGACGCAACAGCCGGCAAGCGATCCTCAGCACGCTGCTCGAGCTCGTCGACGCCGTCCTCAGCCGACGAGCCTGAAGATCGCCCTCACCGGGCGGCCGCGTACTGCTCGTCGGTCACGTGCTCCCCCCAGCTGACCGGGCTGCCGCTCTCGTCGGTCTGCTGCATCGCGATGTGGACCATGAAGCGCCCGGCGGTCGCGCCGTGCCAGTGGTTCTCGCCGGGCTCGAAGAAGACGCGGTCGCCGGGCCGGATCATCTCGACAGGGCCGCCTTCACGCTGGCAGAGCCCGACGCCCTCGGTGACGAAGATCGTCTGGCCGTGCGGGTGGGTGTGCCAGGCGGTGCGCGAGCCGGGGGTGAAGCGAACGAGGGCGGCTCCGAACGTCGACGTGCCCTGCGGGGCCGCGATCGCGTCGATGTAGACCTCGCCCGTGAACCAGTCGGCGGGGCCCTTCTGGGTCTCGATGCTGCTGCGGGTGATCTGCATGGTGATCTCCTCTGGTCGAATACCGCTGCGGCGAGCGGGCGGTCAGCGCACGCACGTCCGCGCTGCGGCGGACGGTCGGCGCCTGCACGCCCGTCGTACAGTGTCCACGTGGGAGTGATTGCCGAAGCGAGTTCAGCCCTCTCGGAGTCCCCGGCGGGGCCGGTCGAGCCCGGTACGCGCGTCAGGCTGCCTCCGCTGCGACAGCGGTCGGTCATCCGTCAGACGCTCGGGTTCGTGTTCTCCCCGCTCGAGACGCATCTCGGGGCACAACGGCGCTTCGGCGACGTGTGGTCGATCCGCATCCCCGCCCGTGACGACTTCGCCGTCACCTGCCATCCGGATCACATCAAGTCGCTGGTCACCGCCGGGGAGCAGCAGGCCCCGTCGATCACCGGCCAGTCGCCGCTGCGGCCCGTGCTCGGGCCCGGTTCCGTCCTCACCTCCAACGGGGCCACCCACATGCGCCAGCGCAAGCTGCTGCTCCCTCCCTTCCACGGCGAGGCCGTGGAGCGCTACGGCGAGATCATCGAGCGGGCGACGGAGCGCGAGCTCAGCCGCTGGCAGGTCGGGCGCACGTTCGCGCTCGCCCCGCGGATGCAGGCGCTCACGCTCGAGGTGATCACCGACGGAGTATTCGGAATCGATCTCGCCGCCGCCAAGGGCACGGCCGAGCGCCGGCTCAGCGACACGCTCCGGCTGATGCTGCGCGCCTCCGCGAACCCCGCCTACCACCTCGTCGAGCTGCAGAACGTCGGACGGATCGAACCGCGCGGCCCGCTGCGCTGGATGCGGATCTTCGTCGACCGCCAGATGGACGCCGTGATCCGCGAGCGGCGCGCCGAGGGCGGAGCCGAGGAGCGGGGCGACGTGCTCTCGCTGCTGCTGCGCACGCGCGACGAGGACGGCAACGCGCTGCCCGACTCCGAGATCCGCGACGAGCTCCTCACCCTGGTCCTGGCCGGTCACGAGACGACTGCCAACTCGCTCGCGTGGGCCTACGAACGGCTCGTCCGGACGCCGGCCGCCTACGATCGGCTGCGCGAACTGGTTCGGCGCGGCGGTCCCGAAGCCGACGAGTACGTCGAGGCGACGATCCACGAGGCGATGCGAGTCCGTCCCGTCATCCCGGCGGTCGGGCGGACAGTGCGCGAGCCCTGGCGGCTCGGAGACTATGTCGTGCCCGCCGAGACGATCGTGCTGCTCAGCATCGCCGCCGTGCACCACCGTCCCGACGTCTACCCCGATCCGTACGCCTTCCGGCCGGAGCGGTTCCTCGATGCGAAGCCGGGCACCTATTCGTGGCTCCCGTTCGGCGGTGGCGTGCGCCGCTGCCTCGGCGCCGCCCTGGCGATGCTCGAGCAGCGCATCGTGCTGCGCGAGATCGCGGCCCGGTTCGACCTGCGCGCGCCCAACCCCCGGCCCGAGCGGGCCCGCCAGCGCAACGTCACGATGATCCCGACCCGGGGCGCCCGGGTCACGATCGAGGCCCGGGCCTGACCGAGTAGCGCCGAGATGGACGCGCGGGTCGATGTCATCACCCTGGCCGTGAGCGACCTGGAGCGTGCGCTCGCCTTCTATCGCGACGGGCTCGGGCTCGAGTCCGCGAGCCTGACCGGAACTCAGTACCCGGGCGATGAGACGACGCCGGCGGGAGCGGTCGTGATGTGCGGCCTGCAGGACGGTCTGACGCTCGCGCTCTACCCGCACGCCGAGCTCGCCAAGGACGCCGCGATCGCCGCCGGTCCCCGGCACTCCGGCGAGTTCAGCCTCGGCCATCTCGTCTCGAGCCGGGACGACGTCGACGCGCTGCTCGCGCAGGCGGAGGCGGCCGGCGCAACCGTCACCGAGCGCCCCCACGAGCGCCCCTGGGGCATCTACTCGGGCTACTTCCGCGATCCGGACGGTCATCTCTGGGAGGTCATCTGGAGCCCGCCACAGGCGGGTGGCGAGCAATGAGGCACCGGACAAGCCGGACCTCCGCGGCGCCCCGAACCGGCACCTGACCGCGCTCGATGTGGAACACTGCGGCCGTGGGGATAGCCCGTCTCTGGTCGAATCGCGCGCGTAGGGGCGTCCTGATCGGAACCCTGGCGACGGCCCTCGCGCTGGCCGCCACCGCCGCCCCCGCCAGCGCCGCGACCAGCTTCAGCGTGCACGGCAGCGCCGAGCAGGTCTACGTCCTGAACGCACCGCCGAACGCGCGGATGGCGCTGCTCAACCGGCGCGGTCACACCGTCCACACCCAGCGGGTCGACTCGCTCGGCGGCCTGCTGTTCCGCAACGTCAAGCCGGGCAACGGGTACCGGGTCCGGCTGCTTCCGCGCGGACCGAGGTCAGGCCCCGTGACCGTGCACTCCGACGCGGCCGCCCCCTGGGATCCGGGCATCTACAACCAGTCGATCAGCGACGACGGCTACCAGTACCTGACGACGCGCGACGGCACGAAGCTGGCGCTGACCGTGTGGCCGCCGACCAGGGTCGCAGGCGTGACGAACACGAAGGGCCTTCCGCCGATCCCCGCCTACCAGCCTCCGTACCCGACCCTGATCGAGTACTCGGGCTACGCCTACGCCGACCCGTCCGGGCCGGTCAACGGGATCGCGGCGCTCGCCAACGCGATGGGCTTCGCGGTCGTCGACGTCAGCATGCGAGGGACTGGGTGTTCGAGCGGCGCGTACGACTTCTTCGAGCCGCTCCAGAACCTCGACGGCTACGACGTGATCGAGACGATCGCGCACCAGCCGTGGGTGCTCGACCACAAGGTCGGGATGATGGGCATCTCCTACGGTGCGATCAGCCAGCTGTTTACCGCCCAGCTCGATCCGCCGGACCTCGAGGCGATCGCGCCGCTGTCGACGATCGACGCGACGGCGACGACGCTCTACCCGGGCGGGATCCTCAACGACGGCTTCGCGGTCGCGTGGGCCGAGCAGCGCCAGCAGGAGGCCCAGGTCGCTGGGGCCAAGGGCGCGCAGTCATACGCGGAGAGCCAGATCAAGGCGGGCGACCAGACCTGCAAGGCCGACCAGGCGCTGCACCCCGAGGCGGCCAACCTGATGCACAAGATCCGCGCCAACTCGCATTACAACGCGAAGGTCGCCGACCCGCTCGACCCGATCACGTTCGTCCACAAGATCAACGTCCCGACGTTCATGGCCTGCCAGTGGGAGGACGAGCAGACGGGCGGGCACTGCCCCGACCTGGCCGAGCACTTCACCGGCACGAAGCTGAAGTGGTTCAACTTCACCAACGGGGCCCACATCGACTCGCTCGACCCCTACACCTACGACCACTGGTTCGACTTCCTGCAGCTGTTCGTCGCCCACAAGGCGCCGATGCTCACCCCGGGCCTCGCCGAGACGACCGCGGCGTTCCCGGTCGCGGCGCAGGCCGCTTTCGGGACGAGCGACTTCCAGAACGTCACGCTCCCGCCCGACCCGATCCAGCAGATCCCCAGCTACTCGGCCGCCCTCCAGGCGTTCGAGCAGCTGCCCGAGGTGACGGTGCTGTTCGACAACGGGGCGGGCAAGTCGCCGAACGGGCAGTCGATGCCCGGCGATCCGTACCCGGGGTTCCGGCAGGGCTTCTCGAGCTTCCCGATACCGGGGACGACGGCACGCTGGTTCTACCTCGGCCCGAAAGGCACCCTCAACGCCAGCCCGGCCCGCGACGAGGGCATCAACTGGTACACGTCCAACCCGAAGGCGCTGCCGCTGAACGACTGGGGCAACCAGGCGACGACGGGCGGCGGCGGCCTGTGGGGCAACGCCTCCCAGTGGGACTGGCAGTGGAAGCAGAATCCGTCCGGGACCGCCGTCTCCTACGTCTCCGCGCCGCTGACCCAGGACACCACGGTGATCGGCGCCGGCGCCGTGCACCTGTGGGTCCGAGCCTCGACCCGCGACGTCGACCTCCAGGTGACGCTCAGCGAGGTGCGCCCCGACGGCAACGAGACGTTCGTCCAGGACGGCTGGATGCGGGCGAGTGAGCGCAAGCTCTCCTACAGCCCGACGAACCTGTTCAAGCAGCGCTCGACGCTGCTCGAACCGATCCCGAGCGAGCTGGCCCGCGACGTCCGGCCGATGCCGAGGAACAAGTTCGCCGAGATCGTGGTCCCGCTCTACTACGAGGGCCACGTCTACCGTGCCGGCTCGCGGATCCGGATCACGATCGCCGCCCCCAACGGCACCCAGCCGATCTGGGGCTTCGAGCACACGAAGCCGGCCAAGGGCACGGCCAAGGTGTCGATCGAGTTCTCGCCGCGGATGCGCTCGGCCCTGATCCTGCCCGTCGTCCCAGGCGTCAGCGTGCCGACCGGCCTTCCCGCCTGCCCGAGCCTGCGCAACGAGCCGTGCCGGCCCTACGTGGCGATCACGAACCGCACCTCGCGCCACTGAGCCCGCGACCTGATCGGACGCTGACAACTCCCGCGTCGCGCCGGGACGGAAATGGGAAACGTCGGGCAATGGCCTCCGCAGCCGCGCGCCCCGACGAGATCCCCGAGGGCGCCGCGTGCTTCATCACCACCACGCACCGCCCGATCACCGAGGTGACGACCGGCCTCAACCCCGAGGGCGCGCTCGTCGACGAGCCCTCCGACCGCGCGTACGTCACCTGCTCGCGCAGCCATGAGCTGACCGTCATCGAGCTCGCCACGCTGAGCGTCGTCGGCCACATCCCCGTCGGGCAGGAGCCGACCGACACCGCGATCGACAACCTCACGCGGCGGCTGTTCGCGTGCGACCTGCGCTCGAGCAGCGTCACGGTCATCGACCTCGACTCAGAGCAGCCGGAGGCGAGCCTCGACGTGCCGCCCTACCCGTCGTCGCTGACGATCGACGAGCAGCGGCGCCTCCTCTACTGCGGCTGCGCGGCGGGCGCGTCGGTGGCGGTGATCGATGTCGACGAGCTTCGCGTCCTGGCGACGGTCCCCGCCGAGCTGGGCGCCGGCGGCACCGCCGTCGACGAGCAGCGCCAGATCGGCTACTGCGCCAACTTCCTGACCGGCTCGATGACCGTGTTCGACTGCCGCACCCGGCAGCCGGTCGACCGCATCGAGCTCGGGCGAGCGCCCTGCTCGGCGATGGTCAACGAGGCCAACGACAGCCTCTACGTCGTCAACTCGGGAGCCGACGCGCTGCTGCGGATCGACCTCGCGACCCGCCGGCCGGTCGCCGAGATCCCGGTCGGCCGCGGCCCGGTCGGCATCCACTCGTCAGCGAGCGGAGACCGCATCTACACCGGCAACCGCGGCGAGGGCACGGTCAGCGTGGTCGGCGCCGCCGATGACCGCGAGTGGGCGCGCTTCCCGGTCGGAGAGGCTCCGGCGGGCCTCGCCCTCGACGAGCGCCGAAACCGCCTGCTCGTCTCGAACGCCGGCAGCGGAACCGTCACCGTGCTCGAGGACCTGCTCACCGGGCCAGCACAGCGTCTGGAGGACCCTCCGCACCCGCTGGTCGGCCGGCCGCTGCCTCCGTTCGAGCTCCTCGACCTCAAGACCGGCCGCCTGCGCCACAGCCGCGAATGGTCAGAGCGCAAGTACATCCTCAACTTCTTCGCCAGCTGGTGAGGACCCTGTAACGCGGAGGCGCCGGTGATCGAGTCACTGCGCCGCCGTGCCGGCCGGTTCGGTCTGGACATCGTGCTCGTGAATATCTGGGAGGGCGGGGTTCACCTCGACGAGGCGGCCGCCTACCGCGAGCGGTGGGGGATCGAGGGAACGCTGCTGATCGACGACACCGCCGCCTACGCGCGGGCGCTCGGGGTCCGCGGCGTTCCCACCAACGTCCTGATCGACGACGCCGGCCGCGTGCAGGCGGTCGGCGTCTCCTCCGCCGACGAGCTGCTCCGCGCGGCCGAGCGCCTCGAGCCGCGACTGCGCGAGACCGGCCGCGACACCGAGCACCCCGCGGACGCCGCCCCCACCCCCCGGGACTTCGTCATCTGAGCCACGGCCGCGCTACGGTGTCGGCCGTCGAGGGAGGACGTCGATGACCGATGCCGACAAGACACGCCGCCAGGGCCTCAACCGCCGCCAGCTGATCACCGGCGGCGCGGCGGCCGGAGCCGGAGCGCTCCTGGCCTCCGCAGAGCCGGCCGCGGCGAAATCCAAATCGCCGCGGGCGCGAACCAAGACCAGACGGGTCGAGGTGGCGATCGTCGGAGCCGGGATCTCCGGGCTGACGGCCGCGAGAAGGCTGACCGAGGCCGGGCACTCGGTGGCGGTGCTCGAGGCGCGCGGCCGGGTCGGGGGACGGGTGTGGAACCACGATCTCGGCGGCGGGCACGTCTCGGAGCGCGGCGGGACCTGGGTCGGACCGACGCAGGATCGCGTGCTCGCGCTGATGGACGAGCTGCACGTGCAGAAGTTCGCCACCTACGACTCCGGCAACAACGTCTACATCGCGGGCGGGATGAAGAGCACCTACAGCGACACGAGCCCGCTCGGCACCGCGCCCCCCGACCCCGAGGCGACCGCGGACATCGCGCTGGCCGTCGAGCAGCTCGACCAGATGGCCACGCAGGTGTCGGTCGAGGCGCCGTGGGAGGCTTCGAGCGCGGGCAGCTGGGACAGCCAGACGCTCGAAACGTGGCTCGAAGCCCACACCTCCCCCGAGACGCGGATCCGGCAGCTCGCCGCCGTCGCGACGCGGGCGATCTTCGGCGCCGAGCCGCGCGAACTCTCGCTCCTCTACACGGTCTTCTACATCGCCGCCGCCGGCGACGAGCAGAACCCGGGCACCTTCGAGCGGCTGTTCGACACGCGCGGTGGCGCCCAGCAGTGGCGGATCGTCGGCGGCTCGCAGGTGATCCCGATCGAGATGGCGAGGCAGCTCGGCCGCCGCGTCGTGCTGAACACGCCGGTGCGGCGGATCACCCAGACGCGCTCGGGCGTGACGGTCGAGTCAGACCGCCTGACCGTGAAGGCCAAGCGCGTCGTCGTCGCGATCCCCCCCACCCTCCAGCCGCGGATCGTGTTCGACCCGCTGCTGCCCTTCCAGCGCGACCAGCTCACGCAGCGCTGGCCGCAGGGCACGCTGACCAAGGCGGCCGCCGCCTACGAGAAGCCGTTCTGGCGCGAGGAGGGGCTGAACGGCACCGCGATCGACCTCGATGGCCCCGTCAACGCCTCCTTCGACACCTCGCCGCCGGACGGCAGCATCGGCGTGATCTTCGGGTTCGTCGGTGGCGACGCGGCGCGCAGCTACGAGGCGATGACGCCGGCGCAGCGGCGAAGCGCCGTGCTCGCGCAGTACGCGCAGTTCTACGGGCCGCAGGGGGCGCAGCCGACGCTCTACTTCGACACGAACTGGTCGGCCGAGCAGTGGACGCGCGGATGCCCGGTCGGGATCATGGCGCCGGGCACGATGCTCGCCTATGGGCCCTACATCCGCCCCGCGATCGGGCGGGTCCACTGGGCGGGCACCGAGACCTCGACCTACTGGATGGGCTACATGGACGGCGCCGTGCGCGCGGGCGAGCGCGTGGCGAGCGAGATCCGCGCCGCCCTCTGAGCGCGGCGCCCTGTAAAACCCCGCCGCGTGCACATCGACCCCTACATCGTCCTCGGCGGCGCCGTGATCGGACTGCTCGTCGGCATGACCGGCGCCGGCGGCGGCGCGCTGATGACGCCGATGCTGATCCTGCTGTTCGGGGTGACTCCGGCCGCGGCGATCTCGAGCGACCTCGTCGCGGCGGTCGTGATGCGCCCGATCGGCGCGGCGGTGCACCTCCGGGCGGGGACGGTCAACCTGCGCCTCGTGCGCTGGATGGTCGTCGGGTCGGTGCCGGCCGCCTTCCTCGGGGCCTACCTGCTGCGCTTGATGGGCGACTCGCCGGCGGCGCAGCTCAACATCGAGAAGGCGCTCGGAGCCGCGCTGCTGGTCGGCGCCGCCGCGATGGTGCTGCGCTTCGTGCTCGACCGCGGCAGCGGCCAGCTCCGCACCGCGCGCATCCACGAGCTCGAGCTGCGCAAGCCGGCGACGGTCGCGATCGGCGTCCTCGGCGGGGTGATCGTCGGGTTGACCTCGGTCGGCTCGGGGTCGCTGATGATCATCCTGCTGCTGTTCGTCTACCCGACGATCTCGGCCAAGCAGCTGGTCGGCACCGATCTCTCCCAGGCCGTGCCGCTGACGCTGGCCGCGGCGATCGGGGCGCTGATCTTCGGTCACGTCAAGTTCGCCGTGACCGGGTCGCTGATCATCGGCAGCGTCCCCGCCGTGCTGATCGGCTCGATGCTGTCCTCGAGCGTGCCCGACCGCTACATCCGCCCCGCGATCGCGTTCGTGATCTTCGCCTCGGGGCTGAAGTACGTCGGCCTCGGCACGACCGCGCTCGGGTGGACGCTGTTCGCCGCGCTGCTGATCGGCGCTAGCTTCTGGCTCATGCAGCTGCGGCGCGAGGAGGCGGTGAGGCGATGAGCCGGCTGCGCAAGCTTCCGGCCTGGAAGGCGCTGAAGGCCCACCAGGCGGCGGTCGAGGCCCGGCACCTGCGCGAGCTGTTCGCGGAGGACCCGGGCCGCGGCGAGCGGATGACCGCCGCGGGCGCGGGCGTCCACCTCGACTACTCGAAGAACCGGATCACCGACGAGACCCTTGCGCTGCTGCTCGACCTCGCGCGGGAATCGCGGCTCGAGGAGCGCACGCGGGCGATGTTCAGCGGCGAGCGGATCAACGTCTCGGAGAACCGGTCCGTCCTGCACGTGGCGCTGCGGATGCCGCGCGGGCGGTCCCTGATCGTCGACGGCGTCGACGTCGTCGCGCAGGTGCACGAGGTGCTCGACCGGATGAGCGCGTTCGCGGAGCGGGTGCGCACGGGCGCCTGGCGCGGTCATACGGGCCGGGCGATTCGCAACATCGTCAACATCGGGATCGGCGGCTCCGAGCTCGGGCCGGTGATGGCCTACGAGGCGCTGCGCTTCTACTCACAGCGGGAGATGACGTTCCGGTTCGTCTCGAACGTCGACTCGACCGACTTCGTCGAGGCGGTCCGCGACCTCAGCCCCGAGGAGACGCTGTTCATCGTCTCCTCCAAGACGTTCACGACGCTCGAGACGATGACCAACGCGCGCTCGGCCCGCGACTGGATCCTCGGGGCGTTCACCGGCGATGAGGCGGTGATCGCGAGGCACTTCGTCGCCGTCTCCACCAACGCCGAGGAGGTGGCGAAGTTCGGGATCGACACCGAGAACATGTTCGGGTTCTGGGAGTGGGTCGGCGGGCGCTACTCGATGGATTCGGCGATCGGCCTCTCGACGATGGTCGCGATCGGGCCCGAGCGCTTCCACGAGATGCTGGCGGGGTTCCACGCGATGGACGAGCACTTCCGCGACACGCCGTGGGAGCGCAACCTGCCGGTGCTGCACGGGATGCTCGCGGTCTGGTACGGCGACTTCTGGGCCGCGCAGACCTATGGCGTGATGCCCTACGAGCAGTACCTGAAGCGCTTCCCCGCATACCTTCAGCAGCTGACGATGGAGTCGAACGGCAAGACCGTCACGCTCGACGGCCACGAGACCGACTACCAGACCGGCGCGGTCTTCTGGGGCGAGCCCGGCACCAACGGCCAGCACAGCTTCTTCCAGCTGCTGCATCAGGGCAACAAGCTGATCCCGGTCGACCTGATCGGATTTGCCAAGGCCTTGAACCCCCTGCGCGACCACCACGACCTGCTGCTCTCGAACGTGTTCGCGCAGGCCGAGGCGCTGGCGTTCGGGCGCACTCTGGAGCAGGTCCTGGAGGAGGGGACGCCTCCGGAGATCGCCCCCCACCGGGTGATGGAGGGCAACCGCCCGACCAACGTGATGCTCCTCGAGAAGCTGACCCCGCATGCGCTCGGGACGCTCGTCGCGCTCTATGAGCACAGCGTGTTCACGCAGGGAGTGATCTGGGGGATCGACAGCTTCGACCAGTGGGGGGTCGAGCTCGGCAAGGCGCTCGCCAAGCGGATCATCCCCGAGCTCGAGTCAGAGGCCGAGCCGGACCTCGAGCACGACAGCTCGACCAACGCGCTGATCCGGCGCTACCGCTCGATGCGCTCCTCGTAAACGGTGTCCCGGTGGCGGGAGACTTGTGGTTCTCCCGCCACCGCCGCGACGTCCCGGGGGTACGTCCGCCGGGCCTTGAGAAGGATCCAGCCGGCCGCCGCGAGCGTCACGAGCAGGATCAGGAAGCTCCACTCGAGGCCGTGGGCGGTGTTCGAGGAGACGCCGTGCGGATGCGTGCCGATCGGGGCCTGTGCAGGGGAGATCCCCGCGATCAGGTCGGCGAGGCCCCCGAACACGAGCGGCGCGAGCGCCTGCGCGAACGAGCGCAGCACGGTCCGGGTCGACTCGGCGCGCCCCCACAGGCGCGCGGGCATGATGTCGAGGCGGGCGGCGTCGAGCGGCGGGTTGGCCGCCGACAGCAGCGCCGCGCCGGCGACGTCGAACCACAGTGCCGGCGTCAGGTTGGTCGACACGAAGCCGGGGATCAAGAGGCCGGCTGCGCCGAGGTAGCAGAGGGCGGGGATCCAGATGCGCACCTCGAGGTAGCCGCGGTGCAGGAGGATGTCGGTGAGGCGGCCGCTGACCAGGGTGCCAACCATCGCCCCGATCACGAGCAGGCCGAGCACGAGCTCGGCGCCGGCCTGGCTCGTGTGGTAGTGGCCGCGGACGAACAGCAGCGCGAACGTCTGGAGGCCCGCGAAGAAGAAGTAGCCGAGCGACGATGAGATGATCATCAGCACGTTGGTCGGGACGCTGAGGATGTAGCGGATCGCCGGGATCAGTGGCATGTCCTCGTCGCGTTTGGCGCCGGGGTCGGCGCCGGGGTCGCCGTCGGGGGGCTCGGGGGCGTCGGGGGCGTCGGGGGCGGCCATCCAGCCCGCCGCGGCCTGCTCGAGCGAGACGACACCCGGCGCGAGGCGGCTCTGACCGCCGCGCAGCGGCTCGGGAACGGTGCGGTAGAGCTCGCGGGCGAGGAACACGCCGGGGATCGCGAGCAGGAAGAACGCGGCGCGCCAGTCGATCAGGCTCGCGACGCTGCCCATCACGATGAAGCCGAGCGCCGTCCCGGCGATCTCGCCGCCGAGGATGTAGGCGTAGACGCGGCCGCGCTCCTCGGCGGGGAAGTAGTCGCCGGTCAGCGAGGCGATCGCGGGGCCGGCGGTCGCGATCACGGCGCCGAGCAGGAGCCGCGAGAGGAGCAGGTCGTCGTAGTTCCCCGCGAACGCCCCGAGCAGCGAGGCGGCGCTCCACAAGAGGATCGACAGCGACAGCATCGGGATCCGGTGGATGCGGTCGACGAGCAACCCGATCGGGATCGTGAACACGGCGCCGATCAGCAGCGTGACCGAGCTGAGCAGACCGATCTCGGTGTTGCCGATCTGAAGCGAGTGCTCGAGCTGCGGCGCGACCGCGCCGACCGTGGCGGCATCGGCGCCGCTCAGCGCGAGCACGGCGCCGAACAGCGTGATCACCCGCGCGCGAGCCGGCCCGCCGACCCTCTTCACGACCTCGCCGCGGATCCTGGCGCCGACCCAGCGCGTGGCGCGCCAGGTGTGGCGTCCGGCCGCGGCGGCTGCGTCCCGGGCCGGCACCTCAGCCTCCCCGGAGGACCGGCTGGGCGGGCGCTCTGGCGAGGCCCGCGAGCGTCAGCACGCAGAGCCCCGCCGCGGCGGCGACCGGCACGCCGTCACCGGCCGACTTGGCGATCGCGCCGCCGGCACCCGAGCCGAGGATCTGTCCGCCCGCCCAGGCGAGGTTCACCAGCGCGGCCGCCATTCCTTGGTGGAGCCCTCCGGCCTCGGCGGCATCTGCGAGCATCGCCATTGCTGGCGCCCAGAACATCCCGAGTGACGCGGCGAGGGCGACGATCACCAGCCCGAGCAGCAGGTAGCTGCCTGGCAGGGTGAAGCACAGCAATATGGCGCTCGCCGCGGCCAGCCCGAGGCGCACGGGGGCCAGCCGCCCACGCCGATCGGATGCCTTGCCGACGACCGGCGCGATCGCTGACTCGAATGCGGCAGCAACCAGGAAGATGCCCCCGATCGCCGCCGCCCCTGCGCCTAGGCGGTGCAGCCGCAGTGGACCGAGCACG
>Ga0070739_10002875_pt1 | contig 22195 bp, 25 predicted proteins | sample Coa_R1_7_FD_66445 | JGI IMG/M metagenome (GOLD analysis project Ga0070739, IMG submission 66445) | Surface soil microbial communities from Centralia Pennsylvania, which are recovering from an underground coalmine fire - Coalmine... | ecosystem: Environmental > Terrestrial > Soil > Unclassified ... | reverse complement strand
TCACAACGAACGTAGCCCACATAGGTCGATCGGCAGACCAGTTCTTAAAGACTGCACCTATCACCTGCCGCCCCGGAGTAATTGTGAACTCTTCATCCCTAGGTGTCGTTTCCCATCCGCAAAAGGCAACTCCGCCGGCCGGAAGACCCTCTGGGATGGTATGAATGCCACCGGTGTCATCAAGATTGCACACGATATGGCCGTTCCCGTCTGGAATACACCGGTTCGCGCCCGATCGGTCGCTTACGAAATAGTGAAACCCCAGAACCCGCGCCCCCACTGGGAGTGCAACTGCCAGTGGCTTGCAGTCTCCTCTTCGATCGGGGAAAACGATGAAACCACCGTCCCCTCCGTTCTTGCGAGCTGCGTCGGCCGCATTCCGGAGTGCCGGGCCGACGAGCTGTTGAATTATGGGACCGATGGCCACAACAGCGGCGGCTTTTAGTGCCGGATTCATGTTGGCTGCTGCTGTGAAGGCAGTAGCTGCACGAGTCAATTGGTCCTCGATATCATACCTAATAACCTGCCCCTCATCCTGACACCCCGGCCACTCATCGCGGACGTAGTCACCAGGCTGTACGAGAACTCGCACCGCCGCTGAGTACAGCGTCGGATCCTTAGTGACATTAACGCCCGGTACCGGAATCCATGATGATGGCGCGGGAACCTGAGCGTGAATCGCCTGCAGCGACGCCAGGACGATGAACAGTGATCGTAAAACGTGGTTTTGCACTTTAGCCTCCAGACGCTTGTCTACCCCAACAACGTTCGTTGGTTCTGATCAGAAGATGCAGCGCACCCCCGGGCGCGTGCAACTATCCGCGGCAACTTAGGGAACTGCGGCAACTGCGGCAATCAGGCTGAAACAAACTCACTTCACCTGCGTCTTAAACTGATCTCCAAACGTCCTGCGCCTGTTGTTCTCGGTGTCTCTTATTTTCACGTTCCGGAGTTGGGCGGTTTCCGTTTCGCTGAACTCAGTCAACAGGCTGATCTTGTCGTTCAAATTTGGGATATCGCCTTCAGGCCACGTCGCGATGATGATCTGCTCTCTCGCACTCTCTTCCTGATTGCGTTCCCACTCGGCGATGATCCTCTGGACGCTGCTCCGCAGGATTTTGAGTGTCGGCCGCCGGACCAAATCGCATCGCTTTGAGCTTTGGTTCTCGCCCTTCGCGTTCCTCTGCCCAGTCCCGAACGGCACGTTCAGAGCACGGCAGGCCGGCATCTTCGAATATCGTCAATACCGCCTCCGTCGAAAGCAGCTGGGCAGAGACATCGATCGTCGTCTGAAGGACCGAGTCTATGATCTTGGCGGTCAGATCGGAACTCATCTCCTGGTACCAGGCTTTTTGTTCGGCGGACCACTGTTTGGGCGAAGTGGGCTGATATCCGGCGACAGCCTGTTTTATGCCTTTAAATACCTGTTCCTTTAAAATCGTGGCGGCCATATCAAGCCAATGTACCTCGATTAGGCGGTGGTGTAGGGCTAACAAAACGGCCGGTCCTGTACCAGCCGTTGCGCTTCCCTACTTCCTCAGGAGCGCCTGAATCTCATCCGCCGTCAGCATGTCTGGTTGCTTGCCCTCCGGCAGCTCCGGAGCATACACCCACATGCGTCGGCCGAGGCGCGTGAGGCAGTCCTTCGCCGCTTCTCTGCCTGCTTCATCACCGTCGAGAAGCACGCAGGCCGCTTTGAAATGGCGCGTCAGGAGCTCTTCCTGCGCTTGCGACATCGCGCTCCCCATGAGCGCCACGCAGGGATAGCCGGCAGCGCTCACCCGCAGGCAATCGAAGAAGCCCTCGACAATGACCACGCGGCGCCGAGTGTTCCCTTCCCCAGCCGCCCGGTGTAGGTTGAACAACTCCAGCGATTTGTGGAAGCCCGCCGGGAACTTGTACCGCGGTTCGCTGCCATCGACGGACCGGCCAGCATACCCGAGGAGCTCACCCTTCTCGTTACCGATTTCGAAAACGATCCTGTTGTGCATCGACCCGCGGCCCGGAAAGTAGCCGATACCGAATTCCCGCGCCGTGGCCTCATCCACTCCCCTGCTTTCGAGATACGGATGCGCGTGCTGAACGTCCTTCAGCGTGAATCCGAGCGGCTTATTTCCGCTTCCCTGCCCCGCTCTCTCTCCCTTTGAAACTAGTTCCGATTCAGGTTCCTTGCCCGCGGCGGTAGCCGCGCGCGCCGGCGCTTCGCCCGACACCGGCACGGAAAACCACTCCTGCAGCTTTAGCGCGGCATCGCGGATGGAGCAGCTCTCCATGGCCGCCACGAAATCGAGGGCGTTGCCGCCCTTCTTGCCGTCACGCGCGGCAACGCACGAGCGCGACTGGCATGCCCAGACGCCGCCCGTACCGCGCGTAAGTGTGGCCGTGAAGCTCTGGCCGCTCTTTTGGGAGCCGTGCATCGGGAGCGGGCATTTGCCGCGCAGCGCATCCGCGCTCACGCGGCGCAGCCCGATTCCGTAGTGGTCGATTACCATCTGCAGCGTGACGGCCTTTTTAATTTCGTCGAAACTGATCCACGACATGTGTGCCTCCAACGTATGTTATTGAAACTACTGCCGTAACGCTACGCGCGAACTATAAAACGGTCAAGGGCAAACGGGTTTCAAATGGAAGGTCTCTCGCTCCCCCGCAAGGGGGGCTGCCCCGCCCGGCAGTGGCGCCGTTTATTGCGAGAGAATCGGAGCGCACTGTCTCGCTGGCAAAGCCCGCTCTCGACGGACTCCGGGCAATATCGGACCGCGACCGGAAGAATGGCCGAGCCGGGGAACCAATCGGGTCTCTCGTAAAGTCGAATCGATTCCCGGCGAGGTCATCCGCCGGGGTGCGGCTATTCACCGCCGCGGCGACAGGAGCAGGGGCAGCCGCGAGTTATATACCATGCTTTCCTTCCCGTGTCACGTAACGGCTGCGGTCTCTCGTGCGAGTTCTGGTGCCAGCCGTTCGAGCGTGAGATCGTCGAACGCGATCACTGGATACGCCGCTGCCCATCTCGCCGGCATCATCGACTTGAATTCGGCCGCGAGCCCGTCGGCCCGGCCGCGGGTTGCCGTCACCGTAGCGACCCGGAAGAAGTCCATGCCCTCGAACTTGGCCAGATGGCGCCGCTGCTGGAAATACGCTGAGTAGCCCGTGACCTTTTCGCGCATCCGCGAATGGGCCATCGTCCCCCGATCCGCTTCGAGGAAGAAATGCAGGCTGCCGGCCGAACCCTCGATCGTGAACCAGGCATCGGGCCGGATCGGGATTACCGCGTTGTTGCTCGTCGTTACCCGGTCCCAGAGCGACGGACCCTCGACCCACCTCGAAAGCTCGAGCGACCGCGCCTGCGTGAGCATGATGAGCTTCGCGTGGATATCGGCGATAAAAACGGCGTGCTGGATGCCGAGCGGTTTCAGCTCGTTCTCCCTGAGGCGCCGACCGGCGAGCTCGCGCGGCGCATGCCCCTGATGGATGAGCGCCGCGGCACCTTCACGGTCAATGGCATAGACATGCTTTTCAGGGCGCTTGCGGACGAGCTTCAGATACTTCTCCCCGACGAGCTTGTCCAGCCGTTCCTGTGCGCGCTTGTACGACCGGCCGGAAAGCGCCGCGAGGTGGTCAATCGTCGCAAGGCGCAGCGCATACACGTGCCGCAGGAGCAGCAGATCGCTATCGACGAGTTGGAATCCTTTTGTCGTCGGCATCGGAGTGAGTGTTATTTCTTTTTGGGCTGCAGGAAATCGGCGGGAGGCAGTTCTGAGAATTCTACCGCCGGCGCAGGCAGTTGATAAGCCCGCGTGGGCGAAGCCTCAGGCGCCGGCGGCGCCGGCCGAAGGGATTCGTAGGCGCGGGCGAGCGCGCGACCGCGCAGCGCCTCGGGAATCCGCGGCTCACGGACGTAGTGCGCCTTTACGAAGACGGCCTTCTTATCCGGTACCTTCACGACAAAATGGCCGCGGGGCTGCCGCTTGATCGCCTGGAGGGCGACCGTCAGGAACTCATCGAGCGTCTGGAAGGTCCTCGACGATACGACACGGCGCTTCACATACTCGTGGAACGGAGCCCGGCTCCAGCTCTGCGTCCAGCTGCCGTTCAGGGTCAGCATGGAGCTCTGTTGCGTGCCGTCCGTTCTGGTTTCTGAACTCGACTCCTGCTCTCCTTGGGATTGGAACTCTCCGTACGAATCCGCACTCGACGTGCCGAGCGCATCGACGGCGCTCTCCCCTTCGATGTTGTGCGCCACGGCTATCGTCTCGCCGTTCGGAAGGATCGTCTCACCCGTCGAGATGCCGGAGTTCGTGCCCGTCGAATGCACGACTGAGAGCGCGTCACTGTGCGCGTGGCTTGCGCCCCACGAGCGGGAAGTCGCGCGCGCCCGGCCGCGCGCCGTGGCGGTGGACGTGCCAGTCGTCTTGCCGAGCGAGCCGCCGATCGTGAAACCGCCGGTCGTCGTTACGCGCGTGCTTTCCACCGGCTCGCACTCCAGCGTGGAGATCTCGTCCTTCACGGCGTATGGGTTGAACTGATCGATCATCAGCTCCTTCACGATGTCTTTTTCGAGTTCGCTCGCGTGGACGCCGCCGAAAACGATTTTTGTGCGGCAGCACTCCCGCACGGCATCGAATAGGTTGCTGTCCGCGGAGCTGAGCTTCATCTGGCTTGGAAACTGGTGCGCAAGGACTACGAAGACCTTCATCTCGCGGCCGAGGGTCAGCGCGACGGCAAGGTCTTCCGTGGCGAATTCTTGGGCTTCGTCGATGAGCAGCACCGTGGGCGTGCGCTCCGCCGCCGGAGTCGCGAACTTGTGCGCGAGGATGGTGTTCAGCATCAGGCGGCCCAGCGTCCGGGCATCGTCGGGAATGAGCGGGTTATAAAACCCGAGGTCGATGCAGAGCTTTTTGTGGTTACGGATCACGTCCCCTAAGTCGATGCAGTGCTCTTCCTCCGTGAGGATCTGCCGTATGAGCGGGTCCGCCACAAAGTTTTCCAGTCGGCCGAGGGTGGAGGCCGCCAGCTCTTCCTGCCGCTGGTCCTTCAGGCCGTCGAACCATTCGAGCGATTCACGCAGAAATTCGCTCTGGATGGCGCGCAGCAGGCCGGAACGCAGCGCGGATCGGCCGGAACGCAAGAGGCGCGCGGCCGTGTCGAGCCCGAGCCCCTGTTCGAACGCGATGGCGAGCGACAGGTACATCAGGCGGCCGAGCTGCGGCATCTCGTCCAGCGAATGCTGGCCGCGTGCGGCGAGCACTGCCGTCCGTGCGATTTTTGCGTGCCGCTCCGCCGGCCAGCCGTTCTTTCGCATAGGGTTGAATCCGGCGGGCTGCGCATCGCCGGGATTGAAGACGGCCAGTTTGCTGGTAAGTCCGTGGCTGATGGCGAAATCGGCGCACATGGTGGCGAAGCTGCCCTTGCAGGTCATCGCCACGACCGAAACATCCGGCATGACCGCGAGCCGCTGAAACAACGGCAGCATCACGCTTTGCGTTTTCCCGCATCCGGTGGGACCGATCACATCGACGTGCTCGGTCAGCCGGCCGAAGCTCAAGCCCACGCTGCCGCCGCTCACCACGTCCGTGCCGAGGGGAACTATGCGTTTCTGCAGCCGCTTCTCAAAGGACCTTTGCATTGTGCTCCTCCTCATAAAGCGCTTCGACCACCTGCTGGTACATGGCCTCCCGTTCGTCCTCCGCAAGGTCTGGATACTGCTCAGCGACCCATGCTCTCGCGTCCTGCTCCCGCGCGATCTTATCCTTCACGAGAGCCAGCTTGTCTTCCATCGTCCGCTGCTGGTTCTTGAGCTTCAGTTGCCTCATTTGTGTTTCTGTGAGTTTCCGCTTGGCCGGCTTCGGTGCGGCTACCTGTCCGGCCGAAGCCGGCGCCGCCGCGGCGAGCAGTCGCTTATCGAGGTCAACTCGCTCGGCGATGAGGAGCGCTTCGAGACGGCCAAGGAATATGTCAACAACGTCAGGGCGGTGCCGCCGCAAATAGCCGACGATATCGCGCTGTTCAAGGAGCTGGATGGCCTCTTCGCGAATCTGCTTCTGCTCAGAGATGAGGGCGCTGTAATGAACCTCCGCGAACTTCGCCCGATACTCAGCATCGCCCCAATTTCGGAACACTTCAGATCGAGTGCACAGAGCTTCAATCTGCCGCGCGAAATACGTGTCTGCGGCCACTTGCTGCCGCCGCGCTTCGATACGTCGCTCTTCTATGGCACGTTCTTCTTGGCGGCGCGCACGCGATTCTCTCGGCCCAACACTCCCCTCCGGCAAAACGGTGACGAGCGCGGAAATTACACCTTCAGCTCGCGTGAGGAAGTGTTTCATTGTGAGCGTGAGCCGCGTTTCAACGGGAGGATCGATACGGATGCTGTACCGGTGCTCACATCGATCTTCGGAGATAACTTCGTACTCGCCGATCCGCAAATAGCGATCGTTCACATGGAGCCAGCTATGCAGGCGCCGAAAATTGCCGTCGCCGTCGGTGCTGTAGAACGCATCCGCGATCCGGTCGCCGTATCCCTTCAGGAAGCCGCTCAGCGTGATCTCGTAGACCGGGTTTTTGTGCGGCGGCGCAGGAAAGAACACTTCCCTGCGGTCCGGATGGAGTAGTGCCCGGCTTTGAAATTCGTTGAGGCGCGTCGCTTCACGTGAACGCACCGGCTTCGGCGCTTCCAGCACTAACGCATTGGTGGACGGCCGCCGGAACACGCGGCGTGCGATGAGCGCGGCGGCGACTATGGCCACGAACGCGATTGCGCCGAGGTAGGCGACAGAAAACGCCATTGCCGACGCTCCTGCAGCCGGTACACTCTGGCCACACTGAATAGAATTTGTCGATCCGCATGCATCCATGGCTTGCCTCCTATGCGAGCCCCCAGTGGGCCATCAGGGCTAACGTGTTGTCGATTTCGGCTTCGTCGGTCGCCAGTCCGCTTACCGCCCTTGAGTCTGGGGCGGCATCGCGGGCCGCTTGACGGTTCAGTGCATTCAGGGGTAGCCTGGATGTGTCGGATTTGACGAGACTTATCGTCTCGATCTTCCGCTCGTGGGGCGTTTAGCGGGAGTAAGATGCTCTGTCTCACCACAGAGGCTCCAATCTTGTTCCTGCCAGCTCGCCTCGCGAGCGCCGCCGGGTTGTTCTCAGCAACCCGGCCTTCCTTTTGTTAAAGGACGGTTGCGGCCAGAGCGAGGTCCGTACTGGCTGGAAACAGCCACAGAATAGGGTGACTCCCATCCGAGCGCCAGACGAAGCTGTTTAATGGCGCTGATTCAGCGTTCTGTGGCGATACTACGCAATGAGCGGTTCCGGGCTTTGGAGGAGTGCGTCAGTTTTTGCTAGTGGAAGTTTCTTCCGCAGTCACCGGCGGACTGTTCCTGCCGATATAATGCGATCTATACATGACGTCGCGGCAGATCGAATGGATTCCAGAAGAAGCGTTCGTTGGACTCGCGTTCGCCGTCACCGGGCTCGCCAGGTTTATCAGCGAAAAGTGTAATCTGAGTCTCGGGGGCTGGCTCATTCTGTGGTACGTCAAGGCCGAGGGTCGGGTATCGGCGGAGGGCCCCGTCATTCTGCGATATGAGTTGAGCCAAGTCTTGGAAGCGAAGGGCTTTTCGAACTCGAACATCACGAAGCTGCTCGATACCTTACTCGCGAAAGAGCTGATCGCCCGCCACTCACTCACACCCACGGAACGCGAGGCGCTGTTTGGTTGCCCAGATGGCAACAGGCTGGCCGTCACGTTGACCGCAGCCGGTGAGCAGAAGATCGAAGAATTCAAGCGCGAACTCCGAGCGAGCTTCGAATCATGGCGGGTCCAGCAAACCGGACCCATGCGGCGCCTGCTGAAATCTCTGCGGCCAATTGCGCTGGCCCTAGCACGGGCCCTTATCGGCAAGCGAAAGAAATCCAGCCGAGCTATTGCCGCTTAGACGTGCATTGCTTCCCTGCCCTTCTCACTTTGAAACCAGTTGTCATTGCAGTCTGTCGCACTATGGCTACACTATACAGTCTGTAATGTCTAGCCACGCTGTCCAGACTGGACATTCTGCTGATACGCTGTAGGGTTAATGCGTAACCCCTCAAAGATGAAGATTACGCTCCTCGCCAAGAAAGGCGGCGTCGGGAAATCGAGTGTGTGCATTCTCCTCCACGAGGCGTTTAAACACGCCGGCAAGGCCGTAGCGATCCGGGATTGGGACGCGCAGGGCACAAGCAATAAGTCGCTTGGCTTCATTGAGGGCCAGAGGGCCGAAAGCGACAAGGCGTATGATGTGCTGCTCTACGACACACCCCCGAACCTAGAGCATCCAGTGACGGCCGCGGCCGTTCGGGAAGCTGACCTCGCAATTGTCGTCACCTCCCCTTCCCCTGCCGACATCTGGGAGGCCGAGGAAGCGGTCCGCTTCGTGCAGTCGAAGAACCCGGAGGCATCTGTCCGGGTGCTTTTCAACAAAGTGCGCAAGAACACCGTGCTCGGGAAAATGCTCGACGATAGCGCGAAGCTCGTCGGCGCTCCGGTGGTCCCGATCCATCTCTCGTATCGTGAGTGCTACCAGCACGCAGTCGGGCAGGGATGGCGGGCGCTTGATGCCGGCGCACGCAATGAGATCGTGCTTCTCGCCCTTTCCCTTCTCGAAAAATGACCGTATACTCAAGACAGACTGTGAACACTGACCAGACTGGTTAGTCTGTATACTCTGGCTAGTGTGTATAGTCATAACAGTCTGGCTATACTATGAAACAAGACAAAGCTGCGGATTTGCTTAAAGTTTTAGGGCAGAAGACGCCAACGGCAACGCCCGCGGAAACCACAACGGAGCCCACGCCGGCGAAAGCTGCGGCAACGGCGAAGCGAGCCAAAGCGGCACCAGCACCCAAGCAGGCCACGAGACCCGCAACGACGCACGCCAAACCGCTAGCGACTCGGGGCAGGGGAGTGCATCTCTGGTTTCACGAGGAGGACGAAAAGCTGATCCGTGAGCTCTCGGTGTGGCTTCATGGGCACCGGCCCCGGATAAACGACAGCCTCGTGATTAAAGCCGTACTCCGGGCCGCGAAGACGGATGCAGCGCTCCTTGCGGCCTACGATGAAGCCGTAAAGATCGACGGCCGTCTGCGCGAGGCAAAGAAGCGCCAGTCTGTATAGTCTGGCCACACTGTGCAGACTTCCCGTTCTAATCCACGTTCGGGCACATGGCACGAGGCAGCCGCCCAACAGGGGAGAGGCATCCGGAGCCCGCGTCTTTTGAGGAGACGCTACGGCAGTTGAATCAAGTGATTACGACGCTAAGTTATTGACTCTGCGTCAAGCACTTATCCACACCTGGCGGTGCGTCCTTTGAGGAGACGATCCGGGTCCTTTGGGGAGACGCCCTGCGCCCCTTGGGGAGACGAAACGCGCCCTTTGAGGAGACAAGGGTGCGTCCTTTGAGGAGACGAAAATGCCCGAAAGTGTTGATAAAATAAGGCTTTCCTCGCACTAGACTCTGTATTAGACTTATTGAGTATAAGAGACAACAACAACAGAACCGGTTGATGTTGTTTCAGAATCACCATGGAAGAGGCCACTCAAGCAACACCGGCGACACCAGCACAAATCGAGCAGCAGATTGCCGAGCTCGTTCCGCTGCAGGTTATCCGGACTGAAACTGTCCTCTCAAAACTGCCCATACACAACCTCGCGAAGAAGGGGACGATCTCCATCAACATCAGCCAGCGGAACGAACGAGGCGAAACCGCACTCCACTGGGAAGTGTCGCCACATCCGAAGTATGGCGAGCCGCGGCAGCTCGCGTACAAGCTCGACACGATTGTCATAAACCGGCGCATTGAAGAAGCCGGGAAACCGCTGCCCAAACTCATCCGGTTGGGCAGCTTCCGCGAGATCGCCGCAGCACTCGACCTCGGCGGGGGAGGGAACGCAATCCAGCGCGTCAAAACCGCCCTCCTCCAGAATGCATTCACGGCCATCACCGCAAAATTGGCATACGACGGCAATGACGGCACTGGCAAGACCTTGGAAGCCGCGTTCACGCGCTACGGCGTCGTCTTCACTGGGCAGAAGCTCCCGAATGGCAGCAAGGCGGATTCCGTCTACCTCATCCTGAACGACCCTTACCGTGACGTCCTGAACAACGCGCCGTTCCGGCCACTCAACTACGACTATCTGAAAGAACTCGCACCGGCACCGCAGCGGTTTTACGAAGTGGTGAGCCGGCGGATCTTCGCCGCGTTGAAGTATCAGCATGCTGAGGCGCGGCTCGCCTATAGCGAATACTGCACGTGCTCAGCACAGCAGCGCTATCACGATTACGACCGCTTCAAAAAGCAGATGTACAAAATCCACCGGCCGCACCTTGCGTCCGGATACCTCAAGGCCGTCCGGTACGAAGCGGTGAAAGACGAGGCTGGCAAGCCTGACTGGGACATGTTCTACATTCCCGGCCCCAAAGCGCGTGCTGAGTATCACGCATTCGCCAGATCCGGCCGTGTCATCGACCCCTCGCCGGAGATTGCACGTTCCGAAATAGCCATTGCCGCGCGGCCGGCGAAGAGGCGCGCCAGCACCCGCCAAAAACACTTTTCGTTCGAACCGGCGGGGGAGCCTGCGCTCGCCGACGGAACGTCGCCGCTTATCGCTGCGCTCACCAGCCGCGGCATCGGGGCAGGGAAGGCCCAGGAACTTGCCGCCGGCGCCGATCCGGACCGCATCATCGACCAGCTCGAATGGGGCGACCATCTGATCGCGAACGGCCGCGGCTCTATCGTGAACCCGGCTGGATTCTACATCCACCTTGTAAGCACCGGCGTTACGCCGCCGGAAACCTTCGAGACCAGCCGTCGGCGGAAGGCGAGGGAACTCGCCCACCAAGCCCGCGACCGCGAAGAGGCCATCCGCGCTAAGCGCCAGGACGCCTACGACGAGTTCCGCAGGGCGGCCGTCGAGCAGCACATCGAGCGGTACATCCGCCCGGAAGACTTCGCCGCCCGCGTCGCCGCCGAGATTAAGAGGGATCAGACGTGGGGCGCGAACCTGCCGATCGAGACTAAACGCCAGATCGCCGACCGGTACGTCCGCGCCGAGATCGCGCGTGAGCTGAACCTGCCCACCTTCGAGGAGTATTGTGCCCGGCTCGACAACACCGAACGCGGTTCAGCACGCTGAACTCACCTATCGGAGGAGGGGAAACAGGTGGGGAAATACCCCCGGAAATGATTTCCGCCCCATGCACAGCTATCGCGCGGCCGAAAGGCCGCAGAAACAAAGGGCTACCGCCCACTGGTGCGCGCACCCGTTTGCCGGCTTAACCGCCGGCTGCCCGTTGGTTTCGCTATTGCGACTTCGCTATCGCTCGGGTGCGCCTCTCCTGACCGGAGCGGACGACCAACCAACGGGCAGCCGGCGCTATCGCCCCTCGCCACAGCCTACCGGCCGGGCTTCGGCTCCGCTCACCGCTCCGGGCAAACGGGTGCGCGTTTAACTGGTGCGGCGGCCCGCTATTGCGGCCCGTAAAAAAACGAACCGCTGATCTGTGCCCCGGCTCACTATAATGAACCTGAAGAAAACTGCCGAGGTATAAGGCAGCTACAGTAAGCCTCAGACGGGTATCAATTTTAGTTCGTTCTGTCGATAGTACTGGCATGGAGCAAATCGCGCAGTACGCTCGGCACGACATTCCCTTCCGCCGCTTTTTCCTGCTCTGGAGTGAAACCTCCCGGCACCTTACAACACCGGGCGGCCGCCTGACGCTATCCTTGCTCCTCACAGCGGTGTTCTATACCGCGCTCTTCGCTGGCGTGAAGAAAGCCGAGTGGCCGGCGAGCGCTTGTCTTATAAACCTGCTCCTAAGCGTCGCTAGGAACCCCAAAAGCACCGGCGTCGTCGAGAAGCTGATTTCGCTCATTCGGGGCGGCCCGCATCCGCTCTTGTGAATCGCGGTCCAACTCGTTGCGAGGTGGACTTGGCGCAGGTGCCAACGCTCCAGCGCTTGTTGACTTAATTCTTTCAACAGCTTAGTATGAGAGTGTAGGTCCCGGTGAAGGCCTGCCCGCTTGGCAGAGATTGGCCTTCCGCAAGGGAGGATAGCCGAGGAACCACAAAACCCCAGTTTTATGGGGTTTTTGCTTTTTTGGGGACCTCGTTCAGGCTTCTCACGCTTCCCGCATCGACCGCACGATTCAGGAGCGCCGATTCCTTTTTCGATCCGGCGAGCGCCCCCCGGATGCAGCCTGCCCACATATCGGCGAGGCGAATCAAAGGCTCGCTCTCATCGCGGCGCCCTTTCACGAGTTCCAGCGAAATACCCCGCGCCCGCAGCGCGTTCGTGAGTTCCTGCGCCTTCTGGCGGTCGATGCCGTCTACATACACCCGGGCGGCATAGGCCCCGACGACTCTTGCCTTGATCGCCTGTTCGATGACTTCGATGAAAGGGAAGAAATAGGGAAGCGGCTTTTCGAAAGTTCCGAAGAAGACATCGCCACAGCAGATCTTCCGCTCCACCACCGTCTCGATGTATCGGAGCCGGCGGGCTGCTCTCGACTTGTGCCATTTTCGGTGCCCAGTTCCTGCGGTATGTTCCGCTTCCATGCATGCCCGCCGAATGTCTTCCTGCTCTCCTGCAGCGATGATAGCGACGACGACAAAGATGCTGGCCCTGGCATCCTGCCCGGTTTCATCGACATAGCAATACAGCTTTTCTTTCGCGCGCGATCCCATCCTCTTTTTAGTAAGACATCATACGTTTAGTGGTTGAGAACTATTTTATTCGGTAAATCAATGACTTGAACGCATTCTATCATATCTGAGAGGTGAAGTGACAAAATTGTGCTTGCGATATCAAAAGTGATAGGTGTACTCTCTATTCAGGTATTGAAACTTTCACAAAGGAGAGTTTAAGTGGCAAGACTGAGTGGAGTTCCAGTGATCGAGGTCAACGCCCACAAAGGCAAGAACCTCGATACGGTTTGCTATCGCGGTTCGGCACCGCTCGCGCATCTCGCGATGATTTCGCAGCCTGACATCTTCGATCAGGTGAACAACCCGAATGGGCTTCAGCGCGACCTCTCGCCGAAGCACGCGAGCGATGCTTACGAGTACGTCCGACGTCCGAAGAACGCTGAGTACCCGCGGGCCTTTCCGGAGATTGTTCTCAACGTGCGGGACAAGAAGATCCTCAAAATCGAGGAGACCGGAGACAACGGCACAACTCGCCTCAAATTCGATATCGGGGAAATGAGATCCGGCAAGGTCTATGTCAGCCGCGTCGACGGGAACCACCGGCTGTTTTACGCCGCGGGTGATGATCGGCGCGACCCGCTACTCACCGACGCGCCCTTCCAGATTCACCTCAGCCTCACGCAAGAACAGGAACGGTCGCTATTCGTGGATATCAATTCAAACCAGAAAGGCCTCAGCTCGTCTCATCTTTCCGTCATGCAGAGCCGCTTGACCGAAGAGGAGATCGAGATTCGCGATCACTTGGATCGGTGGATCGCTCATAAGCTCGCGTCCGACCCGGCGTCTCCATGGCATGGCTTAATCCATATGGGGGGATCGAAAAAGGGTACCCGCGCTCAGGGGCTCACACGATTGGTGAACTTCGCCAGCATTCAAGGCGGCATGAGCAAACTGCTTTCGAAGAGCCAGTACATTCATGACCTCGGCGATGCGCAGTTGCAGTACGTGGTCGTCCGGAACTACTGGCAAGCTGTCAAAACGGTGTTTTCGGAGGAATGGTCGAACCCGAAGGATTACCTGCTGCTCAAGAACATCGGCGTCTGGAGCCTTTCCATTCTCGCCGGCGCGGTCATCGATCGTAGCATGCCGCTCGGCAAGGTTGACGTGAAGGATTTTGCCCGCTATCTGGAGCAGACGCGGACTCGCTTCGATTGGAAAAAGGACGCCACTGGCGAAAGGGCAGTCGCCGGCATGTCGGGTAATCAGGCGGCGCTCATCATCGCTGGTGCCATGGCTGAGGAGCTCACCGAGGAATCGGGAACGAATATTATCAAAGGCCTTCAGGACCAGCTTCGGGCGCAACTTTCGCAAACCGCATGACGCGTGAGAAGGAACTCTGAATGCCGCTATTTACACGGAAACCGCTGCCGCGCGGCAACGCCCGGCTCGCATGTCCGAAGTGCGGAAACGTCCTGCTACTCGTTGACTATGGCCCGCTGAAGAACCCGAAGAAGGGCAAGCGCGCGAAAGGGCTTTTTGGGACTTGTATCATCTGTGGCCCACCGGCGCTCCGGATAACATCGGGGCACCCGCAGTGAGAGATTGTGTGGCTCCCGGCCGATGCCTTCGTCACAACCCCCGGCCCGCTTTTGTGCCGCCGGTGAGCGTCCTGGTGGGTCTCCGTTCTTCCGGTGAGTGCCTCGCGATTGGAAAAGACAAGATCAGCGTTATTATTTGATCTTCACACTGCCGTGTCCAAAAAGACCAAACGGCTGAAACACAAGCGCCACGGGCACTCTGATACCTCTTCGCAGCCAGCCCCGGTTCATCGAGTTCCTGTTGAGCAATCGCGCCTCGATGTCGACTTCGAAACTCTGCAAGAGGATGGGTGGTTGACCAGGGCCATCGGCAGTTTAATTGATTACCTGCGCGGGTGGTGGGAGAGAAAAGGGGCGATCGTCCAAGCTCTCGTCGACGATGTCCTTCTAAGTGTTTGCCTTCTTGCTACGATGGGCATCGTCCAGTGGCTTCTTTCATTTGCGGGACAATACATTCAGGGACTCGAAAGTCATCACGAATTTCACAGGCGGGGATTTGAGGCCTGTGACATCGCCATCGTAACATCGCTCGTGCGCAAGTTCGTTGTTCTGCTGTGGTTCCATCGATGAGTATTGGTGACAGACTTTATCGGTATGAGATCGGGAGCTGGAAGCCGAGAGCTGTCGGGCTCGCGGTCACGTGGGTTGCCTGTTTTCTTTTTTTCGTGTTGAACGACTCCCGCTGGCATCAAACTGCGGATCTTGTGTGGTACGAATCGGTCGCGATCAGTGTCGTTGTGAGTCTCTGTGTTCCGCTCCTACTCACTCGCGAGCGTGAGCCTCACCTCAAGATCGTAATTGAAGACTTGCCCGCGCTACGACTTATTGATCGGGAAGGGCACTGGCCGAATGAACCGATCGATAATCCGCCACAGCAGATTAACCCCTTGGACGATTTCGGGTCCCTTGTCGTTGGCGGTGTAATGTAGCCTATCCCCCCAACTATTGACTTCCCTTCTTGTGTAATATACATTACATACAGCAAGGAGCCCCCTTTGAATAACCGCCACTTTATGCCGAAGTTGGCACAGGAGAACCTGCCATCGACGTTCCGTTTGGTGCTCTCTGATCAGGCCCGGTCGGCGACACAGGAAATGATGACGAAATCAGGCCATAGAGCCTCTGATCTCATACGGATCGGTCTCGCTTTTGCCAAACTCGCCCTCGAAGAGAAAGAAAAAGGTCACGGGATAGCCGTCCTCGACCATACTGGTCGAATCCTCTACGCTGTTGAAGTACCGACACCCGGATCGCTGGGAACAGTCGACCCGCTGGCAGCGCCCACGACTCCTACCCAAGCAGAGTAATCTCCTGCTTGGTTTTTTATCTGACACGCACTTCCATGGTTCTCTCGGTCTCGCGTACCGCCCTCGGAAGTTTCGGAAGAAAGGCCCCGCGTGAGCTCGTTTGGTGGGAGTCGATAGCTCACGCGGGGGCGGCAACCGAAAGGGAGCTGCTGGGTGCCGGCAGCGGCTGAAAATGGCTCGGATCTTCCCTCTTACTGTGACGCTTCAGATGCAGGCACGGTTGCATGGTTGACACGCCGATCGCAACATTTTTTGTGTTGACAAGATAAGCATACAAGCTGTATAAAATACGTATAGGAGGTGACGCGATGGTCGTCAAGGCGAAACGCGGCGGGGCTGGGGGTTCTAAGTTAAGCGGGCGTCTCAGCTCCCTTCAACACTCCAGTTGGGTTTGGGAATCTTCAGTTGCAATGAGGGGGTTGCTTGCCATGATGAACGCCGTGGAGAAGCTGGATTTGGTTGTTCCGTACGTGGCTCGGATGCATCGCCGGCCTCAAACGACCCGGAACAGCCTTGCGCGTTATGTCATTCGTTCTGCTCGACGTGAGCGACGGTTGGTTGATCGAGATCCACCCATCGTCGAGGAGGTTCGAGACGGCAACAAGCGAGAGCCAAGCCCGGTTCGTCCGGGCTTGGCTTTTTTTACAAATCCGTACGCAGTTGCAATACGTCAAAGTCTCTTGACCCGGCGTACGTTAGAGGAGTACAATCTACAGTTTATGATGTATCTATTACCTGCATAGGCCGTGGAACATGCTACGTATCTTTTGCGTCTCAATTCAGGGAGTCACCTGAGGGCTCCAACGCAAAGTCAAGCGGCGTAACGACTTGACGGGAGTGCGGTATGGGTTTCTATGCGTTGGGAAAGCCTAACGGTGAGTCGAGGCGCTATGTTGGCGCAGAAATTGAACGATAGGAAGTTGGGAGTCTATGCGCCATGCCAAAACATCAGATCAGTGACAAGAGGGAGCAACAGAAAATGGGAGCGACGGCAACACTCAGAACTCGCGGGCCGGAGGTCGAGACGCCATCCGAACGGGTACCCGCCAGGCTAAACATATTTTTGTCCGAAAAGGCCCGAGAGGACCTGCGAGTTGTAGCAGGCATTAGAAAAACTACGCTTACTGAGGTAGTTCGCCTCGGTCTAGCGCTCGTAAAACTAGCCGTCGAGGAAGGACTTCAAGGCCATAAGTTGGCGATCACGGATGCTAACGGCAAGGTCCTGAAAGAGGTTCTGCTACCCAGTTGATCGTTTTTTTGGGGTGTTTGGGCATTTGGGGTTCCGTTTGCCAACACCCCTTGCCCACTCAGAGAAGATTGCCGTTACTGTCCCTGACTTCGACGTCGCCGAAATCGTCCAAGGGGTTAATCTGCTGTGGACGTGGATGATTGTTCCGCTCGTTCCGCGGAGGAGGAGGAGGTCGATCTATGAGGCGCAAGACTGGTAAGGCGAAGATGTATCTGCAATCATCATCGGGATCTGGATCCCGACTTTCTCTGGCTCGCACCCACGGAGGCCAGCCCCACCTTGCCCAACTTGGCACTTTAAAGCGTTCTCCTTAAAAAGAACGGCAACACTACATATTCGCCGGTTGTTCTGCTTGGGTCAACAATAAAAGTCTGCCGAATGGGGTTCCATTCGGTAGTCTACTCGATTTGAGAACTACCCATAGGCTAAAGAGCCCGGCACCCCAATCCCGCGGAGCCTTTGGCCTCGGCGGGTTTCCGCGAGTGCCTGTCCAAAAAAGATCAGTACGAGATGCGCTCAACCTCATCGAGCGCCACCGTATCGTTGCGACGATCGTACAAGCCCGTGGTCCGCGCCGATTCATGCCCCGCCATCTGCTGCGCAACTTCGAGCTTGCCGCCGTTCTGCAGGTACGTGGTGATGCCCGTGGCCCGGAAGCTGTGCGCACTGATCTTCGTGCGGATGCCGGCAGCGCGCGCGCGGCGCTGGATCATCATGTGTACTTCAGCCTGGGCGAGCGGCTGCCGGACGGTGAGCTTGCCGTACCGCAGGGTAGGGAAGAGGGGAGACTCCGGTTCCGAAGCGAGCCCTGAGGCCGCGAGCCACTCATCGAGGAGTACTTCGAGCGTATGGTGGCAGGGGAGTTCATTCACCTTGCCGCCCTTTTCGTGGAGCCGCACCCATCCGCGGCGCTTTTGGATGTAGTAGTCCTCAACTTTCATCTGAACTGCGGCGCCGACACGGGCGAACGTATACCCCATGAGCGCGATGAGCGCACGATCGCGGAGGTCGATGAGCTTCTTGGTGTCAATCGAATCGAGAAGCTGCCGCATCTCCTCGGCTGAGAGCACGGACGTTTTTCCTTTTTTCACGCTGTGCCGCGGTCCGCGGACCGCGTGCGCAGGGTTCAACGGGATCACATGCCCGGTTACGAGCCAGTCGAAGAGCATCCGGATTGCGGCGAGGTGCTGCTTTACAGTCGGCTTCGAAACGTGACGGCCGAGCTCCTCAACGTACGCGGCGACGTGGATCGGTTCGATAGCGGGAAGTACGAGCTTCCGGCTCTCACACCACATCGAGAACTGAGACACGGCGCCGAAGTACGCGCGGCGCGTATTTCGGTTTCGGATGTTCGCCGTGAAAAACTCCCAGAACCGCTTCGAGGCATCCGGCGCATTGAGGAAGATCGCCGGCAGCGGCCCAGCGGCCGGAGCGCCCACGGCCGCGAGCTGGCGGCCGGAAGGCTGCGGGATGTTCGCGGCTTCGTTCATAGGCGCCGGTCTCGCCGGCGGATGCCGAACTCTTCGGGATCAAAAAAATCCGCTGGGTCGATCTCCGGATCCTCATCGGCGCCTGCAGGCGCCGGCTCCGGCCGCCGTTTCCGGGCCTCAATGTCAGCCCGTTTCGGGTCGTCTCTCCTGTTCATGGTTGATATATGATAACGTCCTTTATCGTATGTTCAGTGTACGCCGGAAGCGGGGAGCTGTCAAAACGTTTTTCCACAGGTTTGTCGGTCGCCCGTTGTGCTACCGGGGGAAGTGTGGACTGAGTTTCCCACCAGTAATGAGGTTTTTGAAAAGATGACCTTCCGAATGACCTTTGAGCTACGGCTCAGAAAGGAGGTGCCTCCTTTCGATTCTCCGTGTTGTCGCTGTCTTCGGCTTATGCCTGTGGGCGGCAGCACACGGCATCCCCATAGCGTCAGAACTCCTGAAGCCGCTGCGCCGGTAGCTCTCGGTGGATCAGGTGCGACAAAACAACCGCGGACCGCCTCAGTCGCCCTGACTGGGCCGAAGGTGAGCACGCGCGGCCGGCGACTGCCCGGTATTCAGACCTCTCCAGCGGGCTCACGGAACGTTAGTCTACGGCGAACGACCGCGGCCGTGCTCAAGACCAGCAGCATGGCCCCAGCCAGTACTCCAGTCGTTGGCTCGGGGACCGCAGTGATGGTGAGCGTTCCGGTGATTGGAGCGGTTCCGACGCCCCCCAAATCAACGGTGCCTGTTATGTTTTGTGTACCGAACTGGTTCACCGCCTGCACGGTCAGGACGTCATTTTGAAGTGTGTCGAAGTTCACGAAACCCCACGTCCACTTTGTCCCCGTAAAACCACCAAACGACAAAAGATCATTGGGTCCGAGTGTGAAGTTCGAACCGGTTGCCGAATACCCGCTGGGGAGGGGTATGACCGTTGAGCCGGGCGGCAGAAAGTCCGGCCCATTGAGTGTATACCCCATCGCCGAACTTAGGCTAGTCGCGTTAAAGGTAAACGTGTATGTGAGCGGAGATGCCAGCATAACCGCCGGATACAGCACGATTCCTAATCCGAGCAGGAGTGTTCTGCGCATAAAGCGAGTATACACATTGTTGTAATGAAACAAAATCCATAACGAGCGAAATCCATCAGTCTTGCCAGCACCTACCGCGCCTACCTTCTGCGCTGCGTGGATAACCATCACGAAAGTGGGCCGCAGCAGACCGCCACGGGCGCAGCGCTCTTCACATTGCCCGTTGCTGCGTCCATCCGTAGAATTTAAACCATTCCCCCGCCCAATGCTCGAACCTGCCCCGATCGGCACCTATGCGGACAACTTTTTCGGCGGCGAGCCTGAGTTCAGCGTGCCATCCGCGGCCCGGCGGAAGCACATGGCCATCTTCGGTGCCACCGGCACCGGCAAAAGCACCTTGCTCGCGAACATGGCCGCTTCCGATATCGCCACTGGCGCCGGCGTCACCGTCGTCGATCCCCACGGAGGCGTTTTCCGTGATCTCCTCTCGAACCACATCCCCCGCTCCCGCAAAAACGACGTGATTGTTTTCGATCCGAGCGACCGCGAACACCCGATCGCCCTCAACGTGCTCGATTGCCCGCGGCGTGAGCAGCGCGGCCTTGTCGTCTCGCACGTGATGAGCATCTTTTACAAGCTCTGGAGCGATTCATGGGGTGCCCGCATGGAGCACATCCTCCGCAATTCGCTTTGGGTGCTCATCGAGCAGCCCCAGCCCACGTCGCTCCTCGCCATCTCAAAACTGCTCACGAACCCTGCGTCCCGCGCCGAGTTCCTTGATCGTGCCGGAAACGACAAAGCCGTTGATTTTTTTAGGAACCAGTTCGACCGGTGGCCGGCCGCCTTTCGCGAAGAAGCCATCTCCCCCGTCCTCAATAAGTGCGACGCCTTCCTCACCGATCCCATGATGCGGGCGATCATCGGACAAACGCGGTCCACGTTCAATTTCCGGTGGATGATGGACCGGCGTAAGGTGCTGCTCTGCAATTTCGCGAAAGGACTCATCGGCGACGACAACGCCCGGCTCCTCGGGTCTCTGGTGATCCTCAAAGAGAAGCTCGCCGCGCTTTCGCGCGAGGATACGCCGGAGCCCGAGCGCGTTCCGCATGCCGTATACGTCGAAGAAGCGCAATCGTTCCTTGGCGACTTCGAGTCGATGTTCGCGGAAACGCGCAAGTACTCCGTACCGCTTACGATCGCCACGCAGGGAGTTGAATCGCTCTCGCCGCGGGACGCCGCCGCGGTGTTTACGAACTGCGGTACCGTGCTCACGTCACGGTTGAGCGCTCCCGACGCGCTCCGCGTGGCGCAGGAGTTCGGCCCGGATGTTTCTTCGGACGTACTGCAGGATCTCCCCGATTACACGTTCTACGTCCAGACGCTCACGCAGATAGGCACCGTCGCAGGCGCTTCCCCATCCGCCGCGCATCGCGTGAACGCCTATGCCCCATTCCGGCCGCATGAGCACCATGCTTATCGCGAAAGTGCGATCGCCGTGAGCCGTGCGCGTTACGCGAAGCCACGCGCCATTGTCGAGGACCAAATCCGCCGCCAATTCTTCAGGGACGCGAAGACGGCCTGAGAACAGACGGTTTCGCCACTGTATCTCCCACCCTAAAGCCACTCGCTCGCATGGGGGAAAAAGATCCGCGCTGTTTCGCTTCACGGGCTTCTCATGGTAACGGGCAGCCCGCCGCCTCAAGGAACTACGACCCTTCGCCGCCGCGCTCCGCGCGAGCGGCCTTTGAGACGTTCCTCCTTGACCCGGCGGGCACCCAGCCCGTTTCCGTCGCCTCGCCGTGAAGCATCACAGCGCAAAGGTCGAAAACCAAACAACCACAGCGATGGGATACCTGCAAGAAGTTGACCGCTGGCTCGACGTGCTCTTCGCCGACCTCGCCGCAGAGAAGATGAGCTACGACGAGGTGAAGCGCGACATCCGCAGCCGCATCCTTGAGTCCTACCGGAACGGGAAGGCGGCGCAGTCCCCTGCCCCGCGCGACCGCGAACGGCCGCGTGCGCCCCGCCGCCGCGGCACACCACGCGAATGAAGACATACCGCGTGCTGCTCTACGAGGAAACGCACGGCGAGGTCATCGTCGAAGCCGAAAACGAGGACGCCGCCGAAGAGAAAGCGCTCTACTCAAAGTCAATCGAATGGGACGACGGCTCAGAAACGCACGTCTGCCACGTCGAAGAGCTGCCGAGCCACGAGTAGCGCGGCCGAGCGTACCCGAAAGGTCGAAATAAACGAATCAGGGCGCGGGAGGGCTTGACGTCTGAACGCGCCCGACTATGCTTAACCCTATGCCAAAGAAACCAGCCAAGCGGGAAAAGAAGCCGATGACGCTCGACCGCTTCGCCGTCGCCATCCAGACCGACCTTCAGGCGACGCGCCGGGCGGTTGCTGACGGCTTCCGTTCCATCCGCGAGGACATGGCGGCCGAGTTCCGCACCGTCCGCGATGAGATGCGCCGCGACTTCGCCACGAAGGCGGAAGTCCGCGAGCTGCGGGAAGACGTGCAGCGCATCACGGATGCGATGGTGACGAAAGCCGACCTCGACCGGCTCCGCGAGGAGCTGCTCCTCGAAATCCGGCAGGGCGAGCACGTGGACGAGCTGCGCGCCCGCCTTACGGTCGTCGAGGCGAAACTCGGCATCAAGCCCAGCCGGAAAGCCGCGTAGCGGCCCATTTTTGCCCCGTGGGAGGCCCCCACGGGGCTTTTCCATGCTCGCGAGGGCTCCCCACCCTATCGTGGCGAAACAGATCGACCCAGTAGGCTGGGCCCCTATTCCTCGTCAGCGAGGTCATCCACCCTTCCGGAAGGATTCCACCCTTCGGGAGGTCGAAAAATC
>Ga0070739_10002871_pt1 | contig 22209 bp, 19 predicted proteins | sample Coa_R1_7_FD_66445 | JGI IMG/M metagenome (GOLD analysis project Ga0070739, IMG submission 66445) | Surface soil microbial communities from Centralia Pennsylvania, which are recovering from an underground coalmine fire - Coalmine... | ecosystem: Environmental > Terrestrial > Soil > Unclassified ... | reverse complement strand
CCACGATCTCGGCGCTCAGGGACCTGGCCAGGCCGATCGCGGTGGTGAGGGCGGCGGCGGCGTGCTCGGAGCCGTCGATCCCGACCACGATCCGCCCAATCCGGGTTGACGCGATGCTCGATTCCATCGCGGTCAGCCTCCACCGGCCCGGAGGGAAGGGGAAGGGCCGATCGTACCGGAGATCGCGGGGCCCGGGGCCGGCATCCGGCCGGGCTCCGGCGGCGTCTCGCCGGGATGGCGGGTGGCGCGGCCGGCGGCGGCCGCCGGCACCGGCGGTCGGGGCCGGCGTTCCCGTTCCCGCTCCCACTCATGTCGATGGTGGATGGCCCGGCGGAGCGCGAAGGTGCCGACGTTCACCAGGTCGGGCCGCGCCGCCTCAAGGCCCGACGGCTCCACCGTCATCGGTGTGCCTCTCGCCCGTGGGCTCCTCATCGTTCACCTCCCACTCCGGCGTCTGCGCGGAGGGCTCGCCTCCGCCATGACCGCCATGGGATCGGGGTTCCCCCCGTCGGGGATCGGAGGGCCGGTCGGCCGGGCCCGCTCGGGTCCGGACGTCCAGGACCCCGGGAACGGTGCGGGCCAGGATCTGGGCCAGGCGGAGCGTGCTCCGGTCCTGGCCCGAGAGTTCGACCACGCCATCGCGCACCCGTACCCGGAGGCCGGCGAGACGCATGCCCTCGTCCGCCAGCAGACGCTGGATGCTGGCCTCCAGGTCCGCGTCGCTGCGCGCCATGACCTTGATCAGGTCGTGGCGGCTGATCACGCCCACCACGCGGTCGCCGTGCAGCACCGGAAGCCGCTTCACCCCGGTCTCGAGCATCCGGCGGGCCGCCAGCCCGAGGTCGGTGTCCTCGTCGACGGACATCACCTCGCGCGTCATGACCTCGTCCACACGCGTGGGAAGGGGCTCCGGGTGGGGTACGAGGGGGGTGGCCAGCGCCCGCGGGTCGGGGGTGGTCTCGAGCGGGAGCAGATCGGCCTCGGACACGATCCCGACCAGCCGACCTCGCTCGTCCACCACGGGCAGGGCGCTGATCCGGTGGCGGGCCAGCAGGCCCGCCGCCTCCTTGCACGAGGTGCCGGGCCTGACCGTGATCGCGGGCGAGGTCATCGCCTCTCCGACCCTCACGACCGGCCGACCTCCGGCGCCGGTTCCGCCGCGGCCGGATGACGCGACCTCACGTGCCCTGCTCCAGCGTCCGCCGGGCCCGTTCGTACTCGTCCTGGCTGATCTCGCCCGCGGCGAAACGCCGACGCAGGATCTCCAGGGGCTGGTCCGCCCGTGGGCGCTCGCCGGTCCGGCTCCCCATCAGGCTTCGGATGACCCAAACCGCGACCGCCACCAGGCCACCCCAGAAGATCAGGGTGATGAGGGCGTTGACCAGCATCATGCCCCAGCCGAACTGCCCCGGGTACCACCACATCATGTTCACGTGACCTCCTCGAGAGCACGATCTCACCTCCGGCGCCGGCCTTCCAGGGTCGACCGGCCGGCTACGTCCGGGACTCGGGTCACCGCCCGTCCGAGCGGCGCGGGCCGTTCGGTCCCCTCCTCCCAGTCGTTCAGCTCTGGGCCGGTCCCGAGGCCGCCCCTACGGTGGTGGCATGCACCTGCACCCGCAGCACCCCGAACTCCACTTCCGGGCGGGAGACGTGGTCCGCGACGTGGTCATCGGCATGTCCGACGGCCTGACCGTCCCCTTCGCTTTGGCCGCCGGCGTCTCAGGCGCGGTGAGCAGCGCCCACCTGGTGGTGACGGCGGGACTGGCCGAGGTGGCCGCCGGGTCGATCGCCATGGGCCTGGGCGGATATCTGGCCGCTCGGGGGGAGGCCGAGCACTACCTGCGGGAGCGCCGGCGAGAGGAGCGTGAGGTGGTCGAGATCCCGGATCAGGAGCTGGCCGAGGTGGTCGCCATCCTCGACCACTACGGGCTGGACCCGACCCTCGGCCGGGCCGCCGCCCGTGCCCTGCAACGGCGTCCGGAGCGCTGGGTCGACTTCATGATGCGCTTCGAGCTGGGGCTCGAGGAGCCGAACCCCCGGCGTGCCCTGGGCAGCGCCGTCACCATCGGCGGGGCCTACGTGCTGGGGGGCTTGTTCCCGCTGCTCCCCTACATGCTCGTCTCCGGCCCGCTGCGCGCGCTCCTCATCTCGGCCCTGCTCACGCTGGCCGCACTGGCCGTCTTCGGCTTCGTCAAGGGGCGCCTCACCGGCACCTCGGCCCCCCGCTCGGCGCTCCAGACCGCCATCATCGGAGGTCTGGCCGCGGGTGCGGCCTTCGCTCTGGCCCGCCTCATCGCCTGAGCCGCGGCCCCGGCCGGCTCCGGGCTCAGGAAGCGGGGGGCACCCGACCGCGGCCCGGCCAAGCCTCCAGGGCCAGCAGGTCGCGAGCCGAGACCATGCCGATCAGCCGGCCATGCTCCACTACCGGCAGGTGGCGGACGCCGCGCTCGAGCATGCGCTCGGCCACCTGGGCGCTGTCCTCCGAGGGCTCGGCGGTGACCGGCTCCGGGGTCATGTATGCGGCCGCCACCGCGGTCTCGGCGACGCCGTCGGCAACCGCGGCCAGCACGTCCCGCTCGGTCAGGATTCCCGCCAGGCGCTCGCCCTCGAACAGAGGCAGGGACCCGACCCCGTGCGCGCGCATGCGCATGGCCAGGGTCCAGATCGGCTCGGTCACCTCGCCCCGTACCACCTCGGGGCTGACGAACGTCCTGATCTCCATGGCTCGAGCCTGCGCCGCCGCCGGCCGGGGGGCGAGGGTCGAACGGCCCTCGACTCCGGGACCGATCAGCCGCGTCGGCCCGCCGCCGCCAGCCGGACGAGGCCGACCACGACGTCCCGTGCCAGCGTCGCGGCCCTCGGAACCAGGTCCGGGTCCGCGACCACGCCCAGGCCCATGGTGCGGCCGACGGTGAGCATGCCGAGGGAGAGGCCGAGGCAGGGGGCCAGGGGCAGCAGGGGGTAGGCCCCGATCAGGGGCGCGCCCAGGAGGCGGGGAGGCTCGGGCAACCCGGGCACATCGGAGACGATCAGGTGGGCGAACGGCAGCCTGGCCAGCGCCCGGGCCAGGGTCGCCTGGACCGGGGCGGCCAGGAATTCGACCCCGGCCAGCGCCGTCGCCAGCGCCGTCGCCTCGTGCCACCGACGTCCGGCGGCCTTCGCCTTCCGCACCTGGTCCAGGCACTCCGCCGGTGGCCGCCCCAGCCGCAGGTCGACGAAGATGGCGCTGACCCGATTGGCGGAGCCGTCGTGCAGACCCGGGATCGCGACCGGCAGCATGACCCGCAGGCGCCGCCCGGCCACCTCGGCCCCGGCCCGGCGCAGGTGACGGTCGAGGCCCAGCATCACCGCGGCCAGGGCCACGTCGTCGATCGTGCCCCCCAGAGTTCCCCGGACCTGCTCGATCAGGTCCATGGGGAGGTCGGCGGTGGCGAACGCTCGCCGGGGGCCGACCCGTCCGTTGAACGGCCCCGGGGGCACGAGCGGCCCCCGGGCCAGGTGCCGCACGATGCCGGCGGCCGTGGCCGGGGCGGGACCGGGGTCCGTCTCCCGCCCGAAGGCGGGCCGGGCACGTGGCGTGCTCGTCCGGTCGGCGTTCGGCGTCACCGGGGGCCCGTCGAAGATGGTGGCAACGGTCTCCACCCCGGCGATGCCGTCGGCGAGCGCGTGGTGGAGGCGGGTGAGCAGCGCCTGTCGGCCTCCGGGGAGGCCGTCGATCAGCGTCATCTCCCAGAGCGGCCGGCGCCGGGGCAGCGGCTGGGCGTGGAGGCGGGCGGCCAGGGCGAGCAGGTGACGATGGCCGGCGCGGGGAGGCAGGCGATGGAAGCTCAGGTGGCGGTCGAGGTCGAACTCGGGGTCCGCCAACCACAGCGGCCGTCCGAGGTCGAACGGGATCGCCAGCGGGCGTCGTCGCAGGCTGGGCAGCAGGGGCAGGCGCTCGCGGACCCGCTCCCGCAGCTCCTCGGGGCGGATCGGCCCCCGAGCCCCTCGAGCGGGGTCGAGGATGGCCAGCCCGGCCACGTGCATGGGCAGCCCCGGCGCCTCCAGGAAGAGGAAGGTGGCGTCGGCCGCGGCCATCGGCTCCGCCCCCAGCATCCGACCCAGACCGGTCGCGATCATCTCCTCCTCGTTCCTCGCGCCCGGGCCTCTCCCGGGCCGGGGACGTGCGGCCGGACCTGCCGGCGTCCCCGGTCAGAGGCTACCGAGCCCGGCAGGGGGCGGACCGGACCCGAGCTGACGGGGCGGCGCTTCCGGCTCCCCCGGGGCCCGTGCCCTGCCGGCCGGGGCTCGGGGACGTGGGCAGGAGCGGGGGCGAGCCGGGCCCGGGGCGGCGATGCGTCCAGCGAAGGACCCAACGGCGCACGACTCGGGTCCGCCACGACAGCGGGGTCGCCAGTGACCGCGGCGGCGCCATCCTCCGGTAGAAGAAGACCTTGGCCGTCTCGACCAGGGCCAGGTAGGCGACGACCATCGCTCCCAGTGCGAGGTAGAAGGGCGGCGGCAGCGGCGTGAAGCCGAGCGGCGTCCCGAGTGGGGTGAAGGGAAGGATCGCGCCCGCCAGTACGCATGCCGCACTGGCGGCGGCCAGGGCCGGGCTGGGCCGGCTGCGGAAGGATGGCGTTCGTCGGGTCCGGATGACGAAGATGATCAGGGTCTGCGTGGCCAGGGACTCGACGAACCAGCCGGTCTGGAAGAGCGCGTGACGGGCGTGGAACCCCCACAGCATGACACCGAAGGTCAGGAAGTCGAAGAGCGAGCTGATGGGACCGAAGACGACCATGAAGCGCTGGATCATGCCCAGGTCCCAGTGCGCGGGCCGGCGCAGCAGCTCCTCGTCCACGTGGTCGGTGGGGATCGTGATCTCGCTCACGTCGTAGAGGAAGTTGTTGAGGAGGATCTGGGTCGCCGTCATGGGCAGGAAGTCCAAGAGCAGCGAGGCCCCGGCTGCGCTGAACATGTTCCCGAAGTTGGACGACGTCCCCATCAGCACGTACTTGATGGTGTTGGCGAAGATGCGTCGACCCTCGACCACTCCTTCGGCCAGGATGCCCAGGTCCTTTTCCAGGAGGACCACGTCCGCCGCCTCCCGGGCCACGTCGCTGGCCGAGTCGACCGAGATGCCCACGTCGGCGTCGTGGAGGGCGACCGCGTCGTTGACGCCGTCGCCCAGGAAGGCGACGTCGGCGCCCAGCCTTCGCTGGGCGCGGAGAATCCGGGACTTCTGCTCCGGCGTCACCCGGGCGAAGATCGTGGTCGTGGGCAGGCGACGGGCCAGCTCCCGGTCGTCGATGCGGTCCAGCTCGGCCCCGGTCATGACGCCCGCCACGTGCAGGCCGAGGGCCAGGCAGGTGTGACGTGCCACCTGGTCGTTGTCCCCGGTCACGATCTTGACCTCGACGCCGAGCCGGCCCAGCCGGGCCAGGGCGTCGGCTGCGTCGTGTTTGACCGGGTCGTCGAAGATCAGGAGGCCATCCAGCTCGAGGTCGCGCTCGTCGGCCGGGGTGAGGGCCTCCAGGTCGGGGGCGGGGCGGGATGCCACCGCCACCACACGGGCTCCGGTGGCGAAGGCGGCGTCGAGGGCCTCTCGGGCCGCATGAGACATCGAGGTGCAGCGGTCTGCGATGGCCTCCGGGGCGCCCTTGGTCACCAGAAGACGGCCCTCCTCCGGCCACTCCACCAGGACCGACATCAGCCGGCGCTCGTGATCGAAGGGAGCCTCGTCCAGGCGTCGCACGCCCTCGACCAGCTCGGCCGCTCCCGCCACCTCCCAGAGCGCCCGGTCGAGGGGGTTGCCCCCGACCACCCGGCCGCGGTCGACGACGGCCGCGTTGCAGGCGAGACCCAGGGCCAGGGGGCGCCGTGACGGCCGGCCGGCCGGGTCGAGGGCGGCCGAGAGGGTCAGCCGACCCTCGGTCAGGGTGCCGGTCTTGTCCGTGAACAGGACCTCGACGTTGCCCAGGTCCTCGATGCTCACCAGCCGCTTGACCAGGACCGAGCGCCGGGCCAGCCGCTCGGCGCCGTAGGAGAGGCTGACGCTCACGATCGCGGGTAGCAGCTGCGGGGTGAGCCCGACCGCGATGGCGAGGGAGAAGAGGGCCGAGTCCAGGAGGGGACGGCGGAGCAGCGCGTCGATGACGAAGATCGAGGCGGCGAGGATCAGGGTGACGCGGACCAGCAGGCCCGAGAAGCCACGCAGGCCCTGCTGGAACCCAGTCTCGCCCGCGGAGCGGCCCAGCGCCCCGGCGATGCGGCCGAAGGCGGTCGCCGGGCCGGTGACCACGACCAGGCCGAGGCCGCTCCCGGCCGCCACCACCGTGCCCGTGAAGGCGCACGAGGCCAGCTCCAGGGGCGAGTCCGCCGCGGTCACGGGGAGGGCGGTCTTGGCCGCCGGCACCGACTCGCCGGTGAGCACGGCCTCGTCGCACTCCAGGCCGTGGACCTCCAGCAGCCGCAGGTCGGCGGGCACGATGTCCCCCACCTGGAGGCGGACCACGTCGCCGGGAACCAGCTCGGCCACGTCGACGGCGCGCGGCGAGCCGTCGCGCAGGGCCAGGCTACGGTGGCGGATGCGGGAGTGGAGGCGCTCGACGGCCCGCTCGGAGCGGAACTCGTTGACGAAGCCGAGCCCGACCCCGAGGGCGATGATGGCCAGGATGATGACCGCGTCGGCGTGCTCGCCCACGAAGAGGCTGACCAGGGCGGCCGCGACCAGGAGCAGCAGCAGAGGGTTGGCCAGCTGCCGTCCCAGCACCCGCCAGGGGCTGGCGGCGTGGCTCCGGAGGGCGTTGGGCCCGTGCTCGGCCAGCCGCCGCGCCGCCTCCCCCTCGCCCAGGCCACCCGGGGAGCTGCCCAGACGCCGCAGGACCTCGACACCGGGGAGACGGGCGGCCTCGATCAGGTCCACGGCCGTCAGCCGAGCGGCCGGCGTGGCTTGGCCCCATCCGGCGGAGGTGGCGTCCTGGCCTCGACCCGGACCCGGGCGTCGACCGGGGCCGCGCCGGACGGGCTGACGATGACCGGGTTCAAGTCCACCTCGGCCAGCTCGGGCAGGTCCTCGGCCAGCGCTCCCACCCGCAGCACCAGCTCCCGGAGCGCGTCCACGTCGGCCCGGGGCCGGCCCCGGTGGCCTTCCAGGAGCGGGAAGGTCCGGAGCGCCCGCAGCATCTCCTCGGCCTCGGATGGACCGAGCGGCGTCAGCCGCACGCTCACGTCCTTGAGCACCTCCACCGCCGTGCCTCCGGCGCCGCAGGCCAGCACCGGCCCGAAGAGCGGGTCCTGGACCACGCCCACGATCATCTCCACCCCCGGGGTCAGCATCCGTTGCACGATGAAGCCCTCGACCCCGATCCCGGCCGCGGCCAGACGGGCCCGCATCCGCTCCGCCGCCGTCCGCACGGCGCGGGGTCCCCGCAGGGACAACACCACCGCCCCGGCCTCGGTCTTGTGGACGATCCCGGGGCCGAAGGCCTTGAGCGCCATCCTCCCGCCCAGGGCGCGGGCCGCCTCCGCGGCCTCCTCGGGTGAGGCCGCCAGCCGGGTCTCGGGGAGCCGGATGCCGTAGCAGTCCAGGATCGCGGCCACCGCCTCCGGGCGCAGCCAGCCGGCGCCCTCCCCCAGCATCCGGGCCACGATCGCCCGGGCCTCGTCGGTGCGGGCGTCCGCCGGTCGCCAGGACGGGACCTCGGGCCGGCGCCGCCACTCCGCCCAGGTGGCCGCCCGCCCCAGGGCCCGGGCGGCGTCCTCCGGGAAGGCGTAGACCGGGACCCGGGCCTCGGCCGGGGCTGCGCTCGCGTCCTCGGGGTTGAAGACCCCGAGCACCGGCAGCCTCCCGCCCAGGGTGGTGGCCGCTCGGTGCACGGCGGCGGCGATCCCGCCGCCGTGGCTGGCCAGCGGGGGGATGAAGATCACGATGAGGGCGTCCACTTCGCCGCTCCCGGCCAGGGCGAGGATGGCGCGTTCGTAGTCCTCGGGCCGGGCGCTGGCGATCAGGTCGACCGGGTTGGCGGTGGCGGCCTGGGCGGGAAGGAAGGAGGCCAGCCGCCGGCGGGTGCCCTCCGACAGCGCCGGCACCTCCAGCCCGGCGTCGGCACAGGCGTCCGCGCAGAGGATGCCCAGGCCGCCGGCGTTGGTCACGATGCCGACCCGGCGCCCGCCCGGGGGCGGTTGGGTGCTCAACAGGGAGGCCACGTGGAACAACTCGCCCAGGGTGTCGGCCCGGATCACCCCGGACTGGCGGAAGAGGGCCTCGACGGTGACGTCGGAGGCGGCCAGGAGCGCCCCGGTGTGGGAGGAGGTGGCCCGCGCCCCGGCCGCGGAGCGTCCGCTCTTCACGGCCAGGATCGGCTTGTGCCGGCCGATGCGGCGGGCGAGGCGGGAGAAACGGCGCGGGTTCCCGAAGGATTCCAGGTAGAGCACGATCAGGTCGGTCTCCGGGTCCGACTCCCAGTACTCGAGCAGGTCGTTGCCGGAGACGTCGGCCTTGTTCCCGACCGACACGAAGGTGGAGAGTCCAAGGCCGAGACGGCGTGCCTGGTCGATCACGGCCAGACCCAGGGCCCCGCTCTGGGACATGAACCCGACCCGTCCCCGGGGCGGGGAGGAGGGGGCGAAGGTCGCGTTCAGGGGATGCTCGGGGTGGGTGTTGATGACGCCCATGCAGTTGGGGCCGATCAGGCGCATGCCGGCGTCGCGGCAGACCTCGAGCAGCTCGGCCTGCCGGGCCCGGCCCTCCTCACCGCTCTCGGCGAAGCCGGAGGAGATCACGACCAGGGCCCCCACCCCCTTCGCCGCGCAGGCCCTCGCCACCCCGACCACGGCGGCCGCCGGCACCACCACCACGGCCAGGTCGACCGGCCCCGGTATCCGCTCCAGGTCGGGGTAGGCGACCACCGACTGCACCACCGGGTGGGGGCTGACGGGATAGACGGGGCCGGGGAAGCCGGATTCCAGGAGGTTGTGGAGGACCTCGCCCCCGATCGTGCCCCGGCGGCGGGAGGCGCCCACCACGGCGATCGACCGGGGCTCCAGAAATCGCCGCAGGGCGGCGATCGCGCTCAGCTGCTCCCGTCGCTCGAAGCGCTCCCGGGCCTCCTCGGTGAGCGAGGTCGGGAACTCGACCTCGATCACCCCGTAGGCGGAGCGGACGTTGAGGGGAAGGCCGCTGTCGCGGAAGACCGTCAGCATGCGATGGTTCTCGGGCATCACCTCGGCGGTGAAGACCGAGATCCCGGCGGCGGCCGCGGCCGCGGCCAGGTGCCCGAGCAGGATCGTGCCCAGGCCCATGCCCTGGAGGGCGTCCGCCACCGCGAGGGCGACCTCGGCCCGGCCGGGGCCCTCCAGGGCGTAGGAGCCGTGTCCCACGATCTCGCCGCCGCGCCGGGCGACCAGGCCGTGGCGCTCGCGGTAGTCCACCTCGACGAACCGCCGGGCGATCGCGTCCAGATCCTTGACCTGGCTGAAGAAGCGGAAGATCCGGGACTCCGTGGACAGTCCGGCCAGGAAGCGCCGCAACGCCTCCCGGTCCTCGGGCACCACCGGCCGGATGTGGACCGTCGATCCGTCTCGGAGCGTGACGTCCACGTCCGGATGGGCCGGGAACGTCGCCTCGCCGCCCGACGGGACCTCTCCGCTCACGGCCCTGGCTCAGGTGGAGGGGACGACGCCGGCCGGGGCCGGCAGGGTCGGGCGCCGGCGGCATCCGGGGCGATGGTGGCCGCGGAGGAGCGGCCGGGGGGCGGATGGTGGGTCCGGCCCATCTCCGACCGCTCCTCCATGGGTCCGGTCAGAGCTCCTCGACGGGTGAGACCCGGCGCAGGTGGAGGTAGCCGAGGATGACCAGCACCAGCATCACTCCGGCCAGGGCGAAGGAGGCGATGGCGGCGTAGAGGGCCATCTGCCCCAGCTCCCAGAACCCGTATGCCTCGAGCAAGAGGCCGCGCAGCGTCTCGCCCTGGAAGAGGGTGGCCGCCTCCGCCTTCAGCTGGGCGTTGTTGGGCTGCTGCTGGGCCGCGGCGCTGACCTGGGCGTAGGTCTGTCCGTGGGCGATCTCCTTCAGGTGGACGGCGATGAAGTGGTTGGCGTACGCCTCGGCCTGAGGGCCGGTGAGGAGCTGTTGCCCGGCGTACGGCCTCAGGTACGGCCCGATCTCAGGGTTGGCCAGCTGGGGGCTGTTCGCGGCCGGGAAGAAGATCTTCTGCTGCGCCAGCTCGTCGTGAACGGTGGAGCTGACGAAGCTGTACCCCCACATGAGCAGCGATCCGGCGACGACCAGCACCACGACCAGCATGGCACCTCCGGCGGTCAGGATCGCGTCGAACGTCTTGCGTCGCATCTCGAGCCAAACCCTCCTGCTCGATGAAAACCTTCATTCGAGCTGAGTGTGGAAGCGGGGTCCGCACCCCCCACAGGGCCAGAGGTCCCGTCCGCCGACCAGCCGTCGGCCGATCCGGCCCGGGCCGATCGGCCCGAACGGTCCCTCATTGCGCTGGCCCGGTGGTGTCGAGAGCCCTTCTTGGGGGCGCCTCAGAACCGGCGGCCGGTGACCTCGATGGGGTGGACGGCGAGCCAGTGGTGCCGCTCGCCGGGCGCGTCGGGCCGCAGCTCGAGTTCCCGCTGCGCCCGGGCCAGGAGCTGGCTCGAGGCCGGGAGCTCCTGCACGATCCCCTTCACCACCACGCTCCAGACGGCCTCTCCCTCGGCGCCGTCCACCTCGAAGACCGCGCTCTCCATGAACGAGTGCTCGAGCTTGGTCCCGGGGGCGGTCCGGAACACGATCAGCTCGTCGAGGAGGGCGTAGTTGACGGGAAAGATCTCCGGATGCCCCTCCACCACCAGCCCGATCCGCCCCAGCCGCTGCGAGGCCAGCAGTCGGTAGCACTCGGGGGTGGAGAGCCGCTCCATCCCATCGTCGGCCCGAATCGGCATCAGCTCCCTCCTGGGCGATCCCGCCTGGCGATCAACCTGCACCCATCATGACCCGTCGCCCGGCCTGGCGCCAGCGCCGAGGGCGCCTCTCCGGGCCGATCGGGGGTCGGATCGGGCGCGAGCCGTCTCCTCGCTCTCCCGGAGAGTCGGCACAGCGGCGCGGTCCCGGCGCTGCGGGACCTTCGTCCATACCTCGCCGGCGACCGGACACACCCGCCGCGTGAGCCGCTGACGGTGGCTCCAGGACGCCGGCCCGGTCGGCCCCAGATCTCCAGGTCGACCGCCCCGCCTCTCGACCGGACACGTCTTGGCGAATCGCTCTGGCCGCGACGCCGGCTCCTCCCGAAGACGGGCCATGGTCCCCGGTCCCCCGGGACCCTGGTCCGTTGAGCGGAGGATGGACGATCACGAGGCTGGAGGCATGACGTCCACGACCACCGGGCGACCGGCCGGAGGCCCGGCGGGGCGCGGGCCGGACCATCGGCCGGCCCTGATGGAGGCATCACCATGAGCGTCGACCCCCGGATCCGGATCGAGGGCAGCGGTCGGCGGGCGCTCTGGCTCGCCACCCTCGCCTTTTTCGGCGGCTTCGCCGGAGTCGCGGTCTTCGGGCCGATGGTGCCCCGGTTCGCCTCCCTGCTGCACCTGACCCCGCTGGAGGCCGGCGTCCTGGCCAGCATCCCCAACCTCACCGGCTCGCTGCTCCGCATCCCCTTCGGGGCCTGGGTGGATCGAGTGGGCGGGCGCAGACCCTTCGCCGTGCTCCTCGGTCTCACCCTGGTCGGCATGGCCGGGCTCCTGGTCCTCCTGAGGGCCGCGTACCCGGGACACATGGACGGCACCTTCCCGCTCCTGCTCGCCCTGGGCACGCTCATCGGCTGTGGCGTCGCCACCTTCTCGGTGGGCATCGCCCAGGTCTCTTACTGGTTTCCCAGGGAGCGACAGGGCGGTCCCCTGGGGGTGTTCGCCGGCCTTGGCAACACCTCGCCCGGCCTCTCCTCCTGGCTGCTGCCCCTGGCCGTGGGCTCGCTGGGCATCCTCAGCGCGTACGGGCTGTGGCTGCTGGCCCTGCTCGTCGTCACCGTTGTCTACGTCTGGTTCGTCCGTGACGCCCCCTGGTTCCAGCTGCGGCGGCGAGGACGCGAGGCCGAGGCGGCACGCCTGGCCGAGCGGGGGACGGGCCTGGTCCCCTCCGGGTCGACCTGGCAGGGACTGGCCCTGGCCGCCCGGGAGCCGGTGACCTGGGCGCTGGTGTTCTTCTACTTCATCTCCTTCGGCGGCTTCCTGGCCCTCACCGCCTGGCTGCCGACGTACTGGCACGCGGTGTACGCCGTGTCCCTCACCGCCGGGGGCCTGCTGACCCTCGCGTTCTCGCTGGCCACCGCCCTGGTCAGGGTGCCCGGCGGCCTCCTCTCCGATCGCCTCTCGATCCGTTACGCCCTGGCCGGGAACTTCGGGCTGATCCTGGTCGCCTCGCTGGCGGCCGCTTTCTCGGGGAGCTTCGGTCTCTCCCTGGCCGCGACGGTGGGGATCGCCCTGGGCATGGGGCTCCAGAACGCCATCGTCTTCAAACTGTTGCCCCGCTTCGTACCCCACGCGGTGGGCGGAGCCTCCGGCTGGGTGGGGGGCCTCGGGGCGCTGGGCGGCTTCGTGCTGCCCCCGGTCATGGGCTGGATCGCGGGCGCGATGACGGGAACCACCGGCTACGAGCGAGGCTTCCTCGTGGTCTCCGGTCTGGCCGTCCTCGGCCTGGCCACGACCGGCTGGCTGGCCCGCTGGCGACGCTCGGCTGCCCGGGCGCCTCACCGCCGACCGCAGGCCACGCGGATCTGAACGACGCGGCCGCTCCGGCCCGCCTCGGCGCCGCCGTGATCGCCGGCCCTCCGGGCCGTGGGCCGGGGTCGGGGAGGGCGAAGCAGGAATCCCATCCGGGCCTGGCGCCGGCCGCCTCGGGGAGCCGAGCACCGGGCCGGGGCCGTGTGGGCCGATCCTCCGGCTTCAACGAGCCGGGGCGCGAGACCCGCGGCCGGCCGTCGAGCGTGCCCGCTGCCTCCACCCCGGCCGGCACGCGAACACCCGACCGGCGCCGCCGGCGCAGGAGACGGTCACCATCCAGCCGTTGGGGATCGAGGCCGTCGCCTTGCCCGTGCCCACCACCGCCGGCACCCTGAGCTGCCGGCAGAGCGCCGCCATGCGGCCGTAGCGGTCGCCGCGATCGGTGACGACGGCCGCCGCCTGCCGCAGGAGTGGCATCCAGTCGGCGTCGACATCGACGGTGACGAGCACGTCCCCGGGACGGCATCGTGCCGCCTCGACCAGGCTCCGCACCACGCATGCGCGGCCGCTGGCGTGGACGCCGGCGGCCGCCGCGGCGGTGCCCTCGACGAGGAGGGTTCCGGCCTCCATCGGCCCGCCGTTCGCATCGCGCACGTCACATCACCTCTCGAGTACAGGATCGACCCCCCGAGGCCAGATCGTCCAGGGGCCGATGGCCCTGGACGGCAGGGGACCGTGGCACGAGGTCGTGACGATCGCGATCGAGCGGCGCCGTTCCACGCCCGACGGGGCGTCGGCTCGCCTGGTGTGCGCACCCTCCTCGCCCTTCTCCCCGGAACCGTCGCCGACCGGGCCCTGCCTGGTTCGGGCGGCCGGCGCCCTTCCCTGCTCACCGGTCCGACCCACGCCAGATCAGGCGATGGACGGGGATCCAGCGTGGGATGTCCCGCAGGCCGGGGATGAAGGGCACCAGCGCCAGGGCCACCGTCAGCACGCCCATGGAGAGGATGACCAGCAGGTCGGCGCTGGAGGAGGCGTTGTAGGGCGGGATCTGGTACCACATGGTGTACAGCCAGAGCCAGGTCTGGCCCGGGTAGCTGCCGGTCTCGTTCATCACTCCCCACTGGCTGCCCAGCAGGTGCTGCTCCTGGGCCAGACCGGCGAAGTAGTCCCCGTCGCCGAGGAAGAGCAAGGGCCGGGTGAAATCGGTCTGATAGAAGCGTGTGCTGGAGCGGAGCTGGCCGTCCAGGGCGCCCGATCGGGCGATCGTGAGCAGGTTGCTCAGCATCTCCGCCATCGGGCCGTACGAGCCCGGCGGGACCACGACCTGACCGTTCCGCACCGTGGCTTTGTCGAGGGCGTGAGCGTAGGCGTCGAGCCAGCTCGAGCGCTGGCCGGGCGAGGCCGCCCGGTAACGGGCCAGGGCCGAAGCCAGCTGGGGGTTGCCCGCGCTCGCCGTCTGGAGCGGCTGAAGGACGAAGTCCCGGGCCGGGTCGACCGGCAGGTGGACGCCGGCCCACTCCTGGGGCTGGATGAACCCGAAGCTCTGCACCGAGCCGGTGGCGTGGTTGTAGGGAGGCCCGTACTGGGCACTGGTGCTCTGGCCCTGCAGCTCCTGAACGGCCGTGCGCTCGAACCCGGTCGGATCGGCCTGAGCCCAGCTCTGGATGGTGACCGGGGGGACGTCCGGCGAGGAGAGGACCGCCGCCAGGACGAGGACGAGGATCGCGGTCCCGGCCAGAGCCAGGACCAGCTCCTTGACGAGGTCGTACGGGACCATGCGGACGCCTGCGTAGTAGGCCGCCTGGTCCACGCTACGGCGGCTGCCCCTCATCGCTCCGACCTCTCCGACAGGGGCCTGACCACACCACGCATGCGCACGAGCAGGATGTGCACCACCACGAAGAGCAACAGGGCGCCCGGCAACAACAGGACGTGCAGCCCGTACATCTGCCCGAAGTTGAGGACGTTGAAGAAGGCGCCGATGCCCACCGAGTTCATGGCGTCCTTGGCATTGACCCCGATCCATTGGGAGTCGAAGTTCTCCTGCGAGAGGTAGCCGGTGAACGCGGTCCCGATGCTGAGCACGAAGAGCAGCACGCCGGTGACCCAGGTGAGCGCCCGCCCGTCGCGCCACCCCGCGCCGAAGAACTGGGCCCAGAGGTGCAGCACCATGAACACGAAGAACACCTGGGTGGACCAGAAGTGGAGACTGTTGAAGAACCTGCCCTGAGGTGAGACGTGCCACCACTGGGGACCGAAGAAGGCACAGACGGCGCCGCTGACGACCACCCAGGTTAGAGCGGCCAGGGTGATGGCCCCGAAAACGTACGTCCAGGAGCGAACGAAGGCGGGCTGACGCTCCGGGAGCAGATGCTCCAGCGGCAGCTGTCGCGCCAGATAGCGCCTGATCGCGAACGTCCAGCTGCCCCTCAACTCCGGGTCGATCCGTTCACTCATCGGTCGGAGCCTCCTCGGACCCGTGGTGGCGCCGATGTCCCGGGAAGGGAGCCAGCAGAGCCGTCACGAACAGCGCGATCATCCCCAGGATCAGTGCCCCGTTGGGCACCGAGATCAGGATGAACCCCCAGTGGAAGTAGGTCGCCGGGGTGTCCATGCTCCCTCCTCGTTCTCATGTCGCTCGGTTCCCGGTCCGGTCGGCCTCCGCGCGACATCGGGCCGCGGCGTCCCTCGGAAAAGGGGAGGCACGCCGGGTACGAGACCACGTGTCGCGCGCTCCCGGACCCTCCACGAACCTCGTATCCAGCATCGCTGACGCCCGACAGCCTGGCGCGCTGCGGCAGGGCGGCCAAGGGCCGATCGGACGTGGTTGAACGGGACCGAGGTCGATCCCGAGACCCGCTCGAATCGGGTGCGAACCCACCGGACGTGGGCCAGGTGGTGGTCACCGCTCGAGGACGAAGCGGCCGGAAGGGGAGCCACGGGGCCGCTGCCGGGGGTTGGCGCGCGCTCCGTGGCTGCGGTCGGGGCCCGAGCTGGAGGCCGCATCCGCTGGCCGGGTCTCGAGTCCCCGATCGAGCGGGGCATTGGACTCTGACGAACGCGACGGCGCGCGTGGAGGATGCTGGCCGTGGAATCGGACCGCCGGCCTCCGCGAGCGTTCACCGGTCGGGATTCCGCCGGCGTGTCGGCGGGCGCCGCCGTCGTGCCCCCTGGACCTCGGTCCGGGCGTTGGCTCCATGGTGGCGCGGCCGGTCGGTCGCGAATCGGCGAGAGCAGGAGGTAGATCGACCATGTTCGAGCGGATCGTGCTCGCGATCGACGCGTCGGAGCACTCGCGGCAGGCGACGCAGGTCACTGCGGAGCTCGCGGCCAGGCTCGGTGCGGAGGTGAGCGTCGTGCACGTCTTCGAGGTCGCCCCCGTCCCGCTGGCGCCCGGCGTGCGCCCCGTGGACGTGATGCCGGAGGCGAGGGCGAGCGCCGAGAAGCTGGTGGCGGAGGCGGTTGCCGAGCTGGAGCGGGCGGGGGTGAAGGCCACCGGTCAGGTCAGCGACACCGCCCGGTCGACGGCCGCCCAGATCATGGACGCGGCCCGGACGGCCAACGCGGGCCTGATCGTGATGGGCTCACGCGGCCTCTCCGACCTGCACGGGCTGATGGTCGGCAGCAACACGCACAAGGTGATCCACCTCGCCCACTGCCCCGTGCTGGTGGTCCGCTGACCCGGGTGGGGCCACGCCGCCCATGGTGCCGCCCCCGTACGGATCGCGGTTCGGCGTCACCCCGCGGGGAGCGGAGCGACGGCGCTTGCGGCGATCCCGGCCGGGGCCGCCGAGCCCACCGGACAGGTGACCGATGGCCCTGGCACGCCGGCGGCGGCGCCGGTAGCGTGGCCACGTGATGCAGCGCCTGCGAGCCGTCGTCCGGCCGGCGCCGAACCACGCCTCGCGCGAGGCCGTCGGAGAGGAGGGGTCCGCCGGAGGGACCGGGACCGAGCCTCGCGCCGGGTCCCCCCTGCTGCGGCTCTACCGGACGACGCTGGGCAACTCCCGCTTCGTGCTCGCCTGCGTCGCCCTGGGCCTGGCCGCGGGCCTCATCGCCTGGACCCTGGGGAGGCCGACGGTGGCGGACCTGGCCTGGGCCGCGACCACCGCCATCGCCCTGATCCCCCTGACGGTTTCCGTCCTGTTGGATCTCCTCCACCGCGAGCTGGGGGTGGACGTGATCGCGCTCCTGGCCATGGGCGGGGCCCTCGCCTTCGGCCAGCCGCTCGCGGGCGCGGTGGTGGCCCTGATGCTGTCCGGCGGTCTCTCGCTGGAGTCCTACGCCCAGGGCCGGGCCAGCCGGGAGCTGCGGGCCCTCCTGGCCCGAGCTCCCCGCATGGCCCGTGTGCGGCGGGGCGACGAGCTGCGACTGGTGGCGGCCGAGGAGGTGCGACGCGGCGACCTGCTCCTGATGGGGAGTGGAGAGGTGGTGCCGGTGGACGGGGTGGTGGCGGAGGGGGTCGCGGTGCTGGACGAGGCGGCCCTCACCGGGGAGTCGCGTCCGGTCGAGCGCAGGCCCGGCGACCTGGTCAGGAGCGGGGCGGTCAACGCCGGAGGACCGTTCGGTCTGCGCGCGACCGCGACCGTGGGGGAGTCCACCTACGCCGGCATCGTCCGGCTGGTACGCGAGGCCCAGGCCTCCAAGGCGCCCTTCGTCCGTCTCGCCGATCGCTACGCGGTGGTCTTCCTCCCGCTCACCCTGGCCATCGCCGCCGCGGCCGGGATCGCCAGCCGGGATCCGGTGCGTGCCCTGGCGGTCCTGGTCGTGGCCACGCCCTGCCCTCTGATCCTGGCCGTGCCGGTGGCCGTCGTCGGCGGCATCTCGCGTGCAGCCCGGCGGGGCATCGTGGTCAAGGGAGGCGCGGCCCTGGAGGCCCTGGCCAGGACCCGGGTCGTGCTGCTCGACAAGACCGGCACCCTGACCGCGGGCTCGCCCCGGGTGTCGGACGTGGAGACGTTCGGCACCCGAACCCCCGAGGAGCTGGTGCGACTCGCCGCCTCGCTCGACCAGGTGTCGTCACACGTCTTCGCCCCCGCCATCGTGGCCGCGGCCAGGGATCGGGGGCTGGCGCTGAGCATGCCTGAGAACGTGCACGAGGAGACCGGTCAGGGCATCGAGGGCAGGGTGGGCGGCCACCGCGTCGCCCTGGGCAAGGCACGATGGCTGGTGGGCGAGGGGGAGCTGCCGCCCGCGGTCAGGGCGGTGCGCCGCCGGACCGCCATGGACGGCTCGTCGAGCGTGTTCGTGTCCGTCGACGGCGACCTGTGCGGTGCCCTGATCCTGGAGGATCCCATCCGCGGCGACGCTCCTCGGGCCGTCAGGACCCTGCGCCGGGCCGGGGTCCGGCGGGTGGTGGTGGCCACCGGCGACCACCCCGACGTCGCGGAGCTGGTCGGAGCCGCGGTGGGCGCGGATCAGGTACTGGCCGAGCAGAGCCCGGCCGACAAGGTCCAGGCGGTGTTACGGGAGCGCGAGCGCGGCCTCACCGTCATGGTGGGCGATGGCATCAACGACGCCCCCGCCCTGGCCGTGGCCGACGTCGGCGTGGCCATGGGCGTGCGGGGGGCGAGCGCCTCCTCCGAGGCGGCCGACGTGGTCCTGACCGTGGATCGCCTGGATCGTCTGGCCGAGGGGCTGAGGATCGCGCGTCGGGCCCGGGCCATCGCCCTGCAGAGCGTCGTGGTCGGCATGGGCCTGTCGCTCGCCGCCATGGTCGCGGCCGCCCTCGGGTTCCTGCCCCCCGTGGCCGGCGCCGTCCTCCAGGAGGGGATCGACGTGCTCGTCATCCTGAACGCCCTGCGGGTGCTGGGCGAGCGCGGCGGCCGCGCCAGCGCCGCCGCCCTGGAGGTGAGCGCGCGGCTGGGCCGAGAGCACCGGGAGCTGATGCCGGTCGTGGACCGCATCCGGTGGCTGGCGGATCGGCTGGACGAGCTGCCGCCGGATGCCATCCGAAGCGAGGTGGAGGAGATACAGCGGGCGCTGGTCGGCCGGTTGCTCCCGCACGAGACCTCGGACGATCGGGAGATGTATCCCGTGGTCGCGCGCCTGATCGGCGGACGTGACCCTACGGCGCCGATGAGCCGCGGTCACGTCGAGATCGGACGGCTGGTGAACGTGCTCTCGCGCATCCTGGCCACGATGCCGGAGAGCGGCCCCGAGCCGGCGGATCTGCGCCACCTCCGCCGGGTCCTGTACGGCCTCCACGCCGTCCTCACCCTGCACTTCGCCCAGGAGGAAGAGGCCTACCTCTCCCTGCTCGACACCGAGCCCCGACGGCCAGGTTAGTCAGGCCCGACCCGATCGTCGCCGTGCACAGGCTCAGCCATGGGGAACGATCACGGCCCGTCCCTCGAGCCCCCCTCGCTCCAGCTGCCGGTAGGCGTCCATCGCCCTCTCCAGGGGGAAGGTGGTCACCCGGACGCGCACCAGTCCGCGGGCGCCGAGCTCCAGGACCTCGGCCAGCTCGGGCCGGCTGCCCCAGTACGTGGTCTGAACGGAGACCTCGTAGGGCACTGAGAAGAAGGAGATGGGCAGGGTCCCGCCACCCAGGCCGACCACGGTGAGGTCGCCCATGGTGCGGGCCACGGCCACGCCCAGCGCCAGGGTGGCATCGTTGCCGACGAAGTCGAGCACCAGATCGGCGCCCCGGCCACGGCTCGCCTCCCGGATCTCGGCCACAGCGGCATGGCCCGGGCTCACGGTGACATCGGCACCGCAGGCGCGCGCCAGGGCCAGGGCCTCGGGACGCGTGTCCACGGCCACCACCCGGGCGGCCGTGGTGGCCTTCAGGATCTGCACCCCGAGGTGCCCGAGACCGCCAACCCCGATGACCACGGCGGTGGCGTCGGGGGAAAGCTTGGCCCAGGAGCGGCGGATGGCATGGTATGGCGTGAGCCCGGCGTCGGTGAGCGGCGCCGCCGCCACCGGATCGAGACCGTCCGGGAGCGGGAGGAGGTGGCGGGCGGCGGGGACGAGCATGTATTCGGCCATGCCCCCGTCGAGCCCAAGCCCCCCGCCACCACCCGGCACCGGCGCTCCGCGGGGGTTCTCGCAATAGGTCTCGATCCCCAGCCGGCAACGCTGACAGGTACCGCAGCCCCAGGGCCCGTAGACGGCCACGGGCTGGCCGATCTCCAGCTCGGCCACGCCGGGGCCCAGGGCGTGGACCCAGCCCGCGTTCTCGTGCCCGAGCGTGAACGGTGGTCCCCAGCCGACCTGGCCGGCCTGGAACTCGCGCATGAGGTGCAGGTCGGAGTGGCAGGCACCGGCACCTCCGATGCGCACCACCACCTGGCCCGGGCTGGGCCTGGGTTCCTCCACCTCGACCAGGACCGGGTCGGACCGCCACTCTAGGAGGCGCAGCGCCCGCATGGCCCGCCTACCCGGCCTCCGGGTGTCGGCTCGAGGCCGTCTCCTGCCCCCGCCCGGACCCTGCCCGTCCGGGTCGGCCCCGCCGCCGGGGCCGGAGAGGAGCGGCGCCGGTCGTACCGCCGAGACCTCCCCGGCGCGAACGCGGCCGGTGACGAGGTGGATCGCCCGCTGGCGGGGCCGGCATCGAATCCACCAGCCTCCGGTCGGGCCGGGCGTTCCCTCCACTCCCCCGGGGGGAACGCCCCCCGGAGGAGATGGGGGAAGGGGAGGGAGGGTCCCAAGGAGCCGTCCGTGCCCCGCAGCCTGCGGAGCCGTCACCGGGCTCCCGCCGCGACCCCACCGGGGTCGGGACCTTCGGCTCCCTGGAACGACTCCAACCTAGGACGGCGGCGGCCGCGCCGGACAGGGCCGGGTGGCCCTGGAGCGAGGGGTCGTTCGCCCTCGACGAGACCGGCAAGGCGTCGGCTCCGGGGGCGCGCACGAAGGTGAGCACCCCCAGCTCCCAGTTCACCCGCCGGAAGCCGAGGTCGTGCAGCAGCCGGATCATGCGTTCGTTGTCGTAACGGACCTGGGCCACGATCTCGTCGAACTCGGCCGCCGCCACCGCCAGGACGTGCTCGAGCAGAGCTCGGCCCAGCCCCTGTCCCTGGCAGTCGTCGGCCACGGCGATCGCGATCTCGGCCTGGGTCCGGGAGATCCGGTACAGCCGGCAGTCCGCAACCATCCGGGCTTCCCCTTCCAGGATGGCCACGAACGCCATCCGGTCCCGGAAGTCGACCCGGGCCATGGCTCGGGCCAGCTCTGGGTCCAGGGGCGGCTTGTAGCCGAAGAAGCGCAGCCGCCGGCTTCGCTCGGAGAGCCCATCCAGGAGATGGCGCAGCGACTCGGCGTCGCCGGGTTGGATCGGTCGCAGCCGCACCCGTCGGCCGTCGCGAAGCGTGAGCTCGCGCTCGAAATCGGCTCGCAACCCGGTCGGCGCCCCGGTCTGAGTCACGTCCATCGTCACCAGGCTCGGACCTCGGCCGGGCCGGGTGAAGGGCCGGAGGTCCCCCGGCCGAGGGGCGAGATGGCTCACCCGGCGGAGACGGCCCTGGCCTCGGGCCGGACCGGCCGGACCGGCCGGCACGGCCGCCACCCGAGCCGGCCCCCGGCCGGTCCAGGACCGTGGGCCTGGCCGTGCAAGCACGGCTTCACGTCCCGGAACGTGACCTCGATCGACCAGCGATCGCCGGCGAGCTCGGTCAGCTGACATGAGAAGTGGTCCGGCGGCTTGCCCTCGGGGTCCGATGACCAGGCGGAGGGGGCGATCGCCGCAGGTCTCGTACCGGAGCAGGTCCCGGAACCAGAGGTCGTGCTCCACGAGGCAGCCGTGGATGATGAGCGGCTGATGGCATCAGCGCCGGCGGCGGTGACCTGCGACGAGCCGATGAGGCCCGGGCCAAGGCCACCCGCCGGGCGGTGGGGCGCACCGGGTCTCGGACCGGCTCGCGCTCTCCACCCTCCGGCCACCCTCGTGCGGCAGGGTGTCGTCCAGCACCGCCACCGCCGGGTCAGAGGGTGACGGCCCGGGCACAGGGGAGCCCACGAAGCAGGCTTGGTGGGGAGCCCCACAGGACCCCGGCCGTGGCCAGCTGCCCGAAGAGTCGGTGGGCGGGAGCCGGGTGAGAGCGGATGAGGACTTCGAAGAGGCGGAGCAGGTGGCGCCAGGACGCGGCGGTGGGCACGTGGGCAGGACCTCCGGGACCGCCAGGAGGACGCGGTGGGCAGCGGGCGCACCCCGCCGGCGGACGAAGAGGCAATGCGCCAGCCGGGCAGGCCGCCACGCCGGCCAGGGCCGAGACGGCGGCGAAGCCCTCCAGCCCGATCAGGGCGACCCGAACGCTGCGGTGCATCGTGACCTCGACCTCCCCTGCCCAAGGGCTGCCGGGGCCGGGACGCCGGGGGCGGTCACGGCTCGCCCCTGGCCGGCACGGCCGTGTCCCGACTCCGTTCCCGGCTTTCCTCCGCGGAGCCGGGCACCAGCAGCAGGGGGCGCCGGCAGGTGTGGGAGAGCTCGTGGCTGACGCTGCCCAGGAGCAGCTCGGCGATCCGGCCCCGGCCCCGCCGGCCCACCACCACCAGGCCGGCGTC
>Ga0070739_10002869_pt1 | contig 22234 bp, 24 predicted proteins | sample Coa_R1_7_FD_66445 | JGI IMG/M metagenome (GOLD analysis project Ga0070739, IMG submission 66445) | Surface soil microbial communities from Centralia Pennsylvania, which are recovering from an underground coalmine fire - Coalmine... | ecosystem: Environmental > Terrestrial > Soil > Unclassified ... | reverse complement strand
GACGCCGGACTTGTGCCATCAAATGAGCCGGTTATCTTTATGAAGCCAAGGACAGCTCTGAACTCACCGTTCCGCGATATTATCTCACCTGCATCAATATCGAGGCTTGACTATGAAGCCGAGCTTGCAGTAATAATTGGCAAGGATACAAAAAAAGTATCTGAGGAACAGGCAATGGATTCTGTATTTGGATACATGATAATGCATGATGTCTCTGCAAGGGATATACAGTTTAAAGACAAGCAGTTTACCCGCGGCAAAGGAATAGACACTTTTGCGCCTTGCGGCCCGTGGATAACAACAAGAGACGAGGTGCCAGACCCGCAGAACCTGCGCATAGTTACAAAGGTAAATGGAGAGGTGAGGCAAAACTCATCTAGCAGCAATATGGTGCTTTCGGTAAGGAGGATAATTTCAGACCTAAGCTCGATGATGACTCTGGAAGCAGGCGATATTATATCAACCGGAACGCCTGCTGGCGTGGCTATGTCAATGAAGGAGCCGAGGTATCTAAAGGACGGAGATGTCGTCGAGATTGCTATCGAAAAGCTAGGCACAATAAAAAATCGCGTGGTTTTTCGCTAGTCAATATTGAAGTAGTAGCACTAGCCGATTGCTTTGCAGCTTGGGCAGACACAGCGGACTACCAAACCTATACTGAAATGCCGCTGAAAATAATGGTAGGTTAGGTAGTTACAATTGAATTCATTATGTGCAGATGATAATCATTTATTAGTGAGCGCGGCGCGACTGTTTTTTCTGACAACTTCACACACCCACATGATAAGTCCCAAGGTTTTCTTTTCGCGCCTTAATGAGAACAGAAACAAGGATAGAATATCTGATTGGATGACAGAAGAGCAGCTGCTAAAGGCGACCGGGGAATTTTTTCTGGAAAATGGCTACAGTAAAATCGAGTACGGCAAGAACTTTGCTCGCAGTAATGGCGGATCAATATCGCTGCCAATTGTAGGATCAAAAGTACCGCAGGGAGAACAGTTGTTGACAGGTGTAGATAGCGATACTGAAACTGAGACAATCGGTGCATTCTTTAGGCCAAGAATAGACCAGTATGACCTGAACTTTTTTGGCACACTTGAGGACATACTCTTTGAGCTTGTGGATAACTATGCTGACACCACTGTTATGCTTGTCACTGACTCGCTCTCCTATTTCCCAGTTACAAAAGTTGAAGAGATCGCTGTGGAAATGAAAAATCTGATGGACGAAGGAATGTACCTGCTCTTCGTAAATAACAGGCATGCATATGCACTCTTTGACGAATTTGCAAAATTATCAAAGCCTATTCCTGCACCAGATCTGACTGGCTGATTGACTGATTGCCCATCAACTTGTATTCATTCACTATGATTGTGGTCTGTTACGATCACTTGCCTTGCCCAGTCGCATTATTTCACGCTCAAGCAGCCTGGCATAGTATTCGTACGACTCGACAAGCTTTCCCCTGATAGTCGCTATCTGTATTGATGCATTCAGAGCGTCAAGACAGCTCTCAAGTGATCTTTCTGTTGCAAAATTATTCATAGCTTTGTTGAATACACCAAGAAGCTTTCTCTGCTCATCACTTGCCTCATTTATCGCCTGAGTAAGCTGATCTATCTCATCTGAGCCTCCAAAAAAGCCCCTTCCTTTGAACCAATCTACCATGTGATAAATGGAGCTATAAATCCACTTAAGATTTGCTGCCTCGTAGTCATTGTGGCTCCATTATACTGCAGGTTATACTGCTCCGTAGCGATTATTAAGTGAGGAAATGCCATCGTTTTGTTCAATTAGTTGCAGGTTTGGTTTTAATTATTGCACTAGCTAGACCATCGAGGCATTCCAGCTATCAATAATGTATTTATTTGCCATAAAATGAAGCTGAGCAGATATGGTAGTTGATAACAAGGGTAAAGTGACATATATTCAAATTATCAAAGAAGACCTTGCGATCTTTCGTGTAAAGCCGGATAATGGTCCAGTCCCAGATTTCAAGGCTGGACAGTTTGTTACACTGGGACATTTTGTGCCATCTGAGAACAAGGTTATACGCCGGGCCTATTCTATCGCTTCCCCTCCTGAACAAAAAAGGCATTTTGAGCTGTACATAAGGTGGGTCAGAAAGCCACTGCCGGGCCGTCTTACTACCGAGTTATTTAACAGAAAGGAAGGAGACGAGATAATTTGGGTAAAACCAACGGGACTATTCACCATTAACGAAAAGATGCACGACGGCTCTCCGGACAACAGGAGAATGATCCTTATCGCCGGAGGAACAGGCGTAGCGCCATTTATCTCGTACTCTTTGCACCTAAAGGCAATGGGAAGCAAGCGGGAAATAGTGGTGCTTCATGGAGCAAGCTATGTAGACGAACTTGGCTACAAGGACCTGCTTACTTCGCTTGAGGAAGAGAGTCTGGACAAGGGAAAGGACAAATGGAATTTCAGATACAGGGCAAGCATAAGCAGGCCGCAAGAGTGGTTTAACAGGACATGGTCGGGACAGAAAGGCAGAGTCGAGTCGTTCCTGATGCCAAAGCCCGGAGAAGACCTGTCGCCAGTTGAGCAGCTGGTTGGCGAAAGAATAACTCCAGAGAACACTTCATTTTACATATGTGGCTGGCAGGGAACTGTAGATGGCGCTCTTGATTATCTTGTTCCAAAGGGCTTTGTTACAGAGCGCAACAAGAGAAAGGATGGAAGCTACGACATAAAGTTCGAATCCTACGGTTAGAAAGACCAATAGATCAATTAGCAGGATCTAGAGCACTGGTGCGCAGGGTAGCAACGTCTGATGCAGAACCTTCACCTTTTTTCCTGCTATCCACCAGTCATCCCACCTAGAGTTTAGATGCAGACCCGACCCGCATTGACTTAAAGCCTTATATTTTCGTAGAATCAGGATGAACCTAATGAAGTATGAGTTTGAAGAATTCAAGACGATAGAGGATGTTTTTCTCTACCTTGTATCTGTCGCCCCTTACATGAAACAGGTTCTACCTGTAAGTTCATACAGAGGGTACATCTTTTCTATTGTTCCACTAACGCCGCTTTCAGGGGACATTTTGATGATGATATATGCAAAGGGAACAATTGAACCTGGTCTGGTTGAGTTTGATATATCTACAAAAAAATACAAGCCCGTTACCGCAGTTGAACGGGCTGATAGAAATTATTTCATAATCCTGACTCCAAAGGTCGCAACCCTTGCAGACGATGCTATAGAAAAACTAGAGTCAAAGAGCAGACAGCAGTAGATAACCAGTAGTGATGGCTGTAAGCACCCAGCTTTACAGCTGGTAGCAGATACAAAGATCAGCGTTACTGAACAAAAATTAAAGTAAAAGCAAAAAAAGGCCTGTGCGGCTTATCTGAATCAGGGTCAGGATCTGGACGGCATCGGTGCAGTCACGGATTTTTTCCTCGAATACCGCTCCACGATATCTTCTGGCAACTGGCCGTTGAACAGTTCTTTTGACAGGCCACGCAAGTATCTCATGATGGCCCAGGTGCCGGCCTTGATAAGTACCGCCATAAACACCTTCATCGCCGGCCCGTATGTCTTGTTCCTTATGATTATCGGGATAATGTCGTTTATCACCCTCAGGTTGTGCTCCCAGCAGCGCCAAAAGAGCGTAAACTGCGCCTCATTTAGATTCCCAAAGTGCATCGAGTTTTTCTCGGAAAAGTCCTGATATAGCAGCGGTGCGACAAGGCCCCTCATGCCAGTCTGCTTGAAATCTTCTATCAGGTCTATTGTATACTGGGTTTCGTCAGGAGTCTCGTCTGGCCAGCCAATTATCAGGGTAAGTGCAGGGAACCAGTGATTCTTGTTCAGTATCTTGCAGCCTTCCCTCACAACTGTTCCCCATTCTTCAGGCTGGAATGGCTTTGTCTTTACGCCAAGGTGCTTTTTGACCATTCTGGGCGCAACTGTCTCTACTCCAAGGTTGGTTGCAAGCCATTGGCCTGTTGTGTTCATTTCATTTATCAGCGAGAGTTTCTCAATAAGGTCAGGTGAAGATGCAACGGCTGAAAGGGTCATGTGAGTTGTGCCCACAAACCTGGCTCCTGTGGATTTCAAGCCACTCCATAGTTCAGTGATGGCGTCTGCGTTGGGAACAAAGTCCTTGTTGTCGCAGCCGTAGAGGAGCATCTCGTCAGATTGAAGCCATATAGAGTCAAAGCCATAGTCAAGGTTTATCTTGGCTTCCTTTTGCAGCCTCTCAAGAGGAAAGTCTTTCTTTGATCGCTTGTTTACATCGCAAAAGTCGCAACCCCTTCCACATCCCCTCATTGCCTCAATCAGCGAGTTGACAGTCGGGCCTTTCATCATGGGTATATTTTCAATGTTCCTGACAAATGTATGCAAAAGTTCAGGAGCATCGCCAGCCTCAAGGTCGTGGAAAAGGTCAAGTGCAAGCTCGTCTGCTTCGCCTATTACCACGGTGTCAATGCCGTGGATCTTCATTCTGTCTGGCTTGGCAAGCTCCCATGCGCCATTTCCTCCGATTACGACCTTAAAGTTATACTTTTTCTTAAGCTGAATCACTGAGGCGCACATCTTTTTGAACTTCATGGCAACATAAGATAGCTTTTCTGGAGACATTGTAGTTGTTACAGGAGCCATGCCAAGAGGGTCCATCACATTGATCCCTACCACTTTGGTGTCAGGACCAACACACTTGTCAAGCATTTCTGGGTGAGCCAGAAAGACCTCGTCCCTTCTGTATTCCTTTAAAAGAGCTGCCTCTATCCTTCTCAGGCCGCATTGCGCCACTTTTACTTCTCCAGTATTTTTGTCAGTCTCGACGCTAGGGCAGAACAATTTGTCAAATACAAACTCTGGAACCAGCTCATAAGGCCCACATGCAATAAAGCCATAAAGGAAATTTCCCCTGTAATTTGTCATAAGGCTACGGTCGGCGGTTAACACTATTCGCTTGCCAGCTACCATGCTCGAATCTGTATCCCGGTATTCGTCCATAGATTAGATATAAATCCATTTCCATCGAAATGCCAAAAGTACAAGTTGTATTTTTTTGCAATCATCTGAACTAAAGAGGCTTGGCTGCAGGGCGGCGCCAAGAAAGCCCTGCTCAGTACAGGCCCTTTCTGTGACCCTTTGTAAGGATTGATTTTAGCTGCACATGGTCAAGCAGGCGGAGTGCATCTGAAAATGTAACCCATTTGAAGTCGGCGTGCTCCTCAGATACTTTTACCTCCCTTGTCGGCGTCAGAGCAAAATAGAACCTTACCTCTTTTTCAGATTTCATTCCGTCGCCTTTAAAGTATGAATATCTGATCTCTCCGATAAATGACTGGATGTCAAGCGCAGTTATGCCGGTTTCCTCAGATACTTCTCTAAGTAGAGTTTGAATCTCGCTTTCGCCTTTTTCTCTGTGGCCCTGTGGGAATCCCCAGAAACCCCTTCTGTTTCTCAGAAGGAGGAATTCAGAGAGCTCGCTTTCCGCAGAAGGTGCATGGTATTTTATCACTGCGCCGACAGACTGTTCAAGGGGCACCTGTTACTACCAACATTCAAGAACATTATACAATTAATATTGTTATCGTAGATCGCAAAAGGGAATCGAAAGTTCAGCCAGCTACGCAAGAATGGAAAAGAAAGGCAAGAAACAGATCAGGATGCAGGTACACCTAATCTAATTCAATCCAATCTAATGCTTAACATATTAATATCGTGTAATAAAGCAGAAATGCTAATCGACAAGGGCCGGTCGTCTAGTCCGGTAGGATACGGCATTGGCATTGCTGAGGTCGTGGGTTCGAATCCCACCCGGTCCACTCATTGTATTCTCGAGTCGCGAGAAGAACATGAAAGTAAGAAATGATTCGGTTGAACAGCAGGTTCACCTTGTTTGCTACAGCAACAGCTACTTTGTCCTGAATATGATATGAAATGAAACGATGTGAGGTAAAAGATCTGCAAATCACATTATGATATGCGTTTTTCACCTATCAGAGGACAATGAATTAAAGATCAAGCAACCACGGCTACCCAGCAAATTTGTAATGTTACCTGATCTTTGATATCTCTTCTCTTATTTCAAACGCAACCTTGCCCCTGTAGAGTATGCGATAGATTCTAAAAAAATACTTGGCTTTTGAGTTGTAACCAATTTTCAGAATTTCCCTGAATGTTTCCATCCGCAAATCAAAAATTATGCTGCCTATGCCCTTTTCCATTCTCCTTACTTCATCAACTGCCTTCCTAGGCAGGTTTTGCGGAAAAATCTTTGACCTGGCAGCTATAAGTTTCGAGCCGGTTTTTTTGTTTGTTATCCATGATTCTCTTATTATTATACCGTCAGATTCCAGCTGTCTTTTGACAGTGACCCTTGTCTCCGATTCTGTCAGTATACTGAGAATCTGCTCAACTGTCCCTGTTTCTGCCAGCAGTATCTTTTCAGCAAGGCCAAGCCGTACTGCCGATTTTTTTTCAAGCTCAGATATCTTTTGGAGCATATGGCTGCCAAAGTCTGCCTGTGGAGGATTCATTTATGGTGATATATTCAACAGGTTGTCTAATAAGCCCAACCAAATGCTATCCTAAACACAAGCAATGCCAGAGCACATACAATAGTACCAATACTTGTAACCTTCAACCCCATTTCAAGAGCTTGCACCTGCGGCCCTCCGTGGCCACTGCGCTTCAGGTCTTTGTATGGTCTTGACATCTTTATCTCTGCATAGCTGACAGCGCCAGCGGCGACAGCGGCGACAACAGGCACAAGAGCGACAGAATTTGTCTGGATAACAAATCCTGCCAGTAAAGGAAGCGCTCCCCACGAGAAGGCAAACCAGAAGTTATTATGGAAAAGACCATCAAATATCTCGAAATTGTATGCAAAAAGAAAAAAACCTTCCATTATAGCAATTACCAATAGAGATGGCGTATGGAAAATGATGTAGTACGCCCCCAGTGCATAGGCTGCAGCTAATGAGACAGACATCAAGAGGACAAGCTGATCTTTTCTAAAGTAGCTCCCCCATGGCTTGATTTTCTTTGAGCCAATGCTGTCTGCTGCATGGGCAGATACCCCCAGTCCAAGTGCATATATTACGACAATGGCTGCAGCTCTATCCCATGCTATCTGCGGTGCCAGCAATGAGCCTATCAGAGCAAAGGAAATACACATCCCTGTGTACGGTAGAAAAAGCAGACCAACAAATACTCGAAAGCCGGTAGGCCCAAACTTTGGAACAAACCACTCATTTAGACGTGTGTCCTTGTCCATGACATGTTATGACCTGCTAGGTTTGACTGCAGAAACAATAGCTGAAGTCCCACCAGTCAGGCTGGTGTGTTTTATATTCTCAAAGCCTGCGGATTTGAGAGCCGAAATGGTCTGCTTGACCCACTGCGTTCTGAGCACCAGCTTATCCAAGCCATCAAATACAGCTTGCCATGATCTGACAAAGGTACCTGCCAGCTTGAGAATGTAAAAGTATATCCTCCACATCGATCCCACAATTCCGCACGGATATGTAAAATCGTGAAAGACCACAACACCATTTGGTCTGAGAACACGCCAGCACTCCTGGACTACCATTCCAGTGTCGATGTATTTTGCAAGATAGGATGACACCACTGCATCAAAACATCCGCTCCTGTAAGGCAAAAGTTCAGCCGTTCCGTTTGCAAGAAAAAGGTCTGACTTTTTCTTCTTGGCCAACCTCAGGTAATCGATTGTAAGATCTATGCCTGTTATGGATCGAGATCTTGCCGCAAGCATGCAGGAAAGGATGCCTGTTCCGCATGCAAGGTCAAGTACAGAGCCTTGATTTCCGGCGATGTCCAGTATCTTCTTTTTCCATACAAAATCCTGACCAAATGTTGCCAACTTTACGATGGAATCATATGACAAGGCGTTTGCAGAATTGAAGAACCTTTTTGCTAATAGATGCCCATCGTGAACCTGCAACAATACAATCAATATAAGGTCAATGCTGCGTATTAATGATTATCACTAATCAATCAGCTTACTTTTGATGTTCGTATCGCTGTGCAAGAAATAAGCAGAGAACATAAAATGGCGTTGGAGACGGAGCATGACCGTTCCCGATGCCTTGGCTCAATCAAGCAGTTGCCTTATTCTAAATCTCTGTCAATAACAAATACGCAAGTAGTAGTCAATCCCGCACAGAAAATGCACCTATAGAAAGGACCAGTAAGCGAATTACTTATCTTCTATGCATACTAACTATCTTGGGCTTTACTGGTAATGTATTTTATCAACTGGCAAAGGGAGGTCTCTATTAGGGAGGTTGATGGGCGGAAGGTAGTCGTCAAGCAGAATAAAAGGACAAAGACAGTCCATGAATTCTTGCTTGCCGCAACATATACCATGATTTCAATTCTCGTGGCGCACCCATCAGCTCCGCCTGCGGTGGGCGGATTGATTCGCAGGAATGAAGGTTTTGTCATGCGAAGAGCCTTGGAAGAGATCGGAATCTCAACCCCGAAGCTTTTAACAATTTCAGATACGAGCATTGTCGAGGAGCTTGTGCCAAATGGAGATCTGTACAGGGCACTTTCTTCTGGAAAGGATCCCGCACTTGCCTTTCAGGCAGGGTATATCACTGCAAAGCTCCACATGGCAGGATATGCCTTCATAGACAACAAGGCGCAAAACTATCTTGTTGACAATAACAATTCTGTCGTCAGAACAGATCTTGGTTTTATTCAAAAGACCCGTTCAGTATTTCCCCGCAGCATGGACGTAGGCTCCTTCTTGGCCAGTGCTATTGACCTGCAACAGTATGCCAAGATTGAGCGAGCCTTTTTTGACGGCTACCGTGAGACAACACAAGAAGACTTTCCGTACCTTTCTATCATTTTGCGCAACATGCTTGCGATCGGATTTTCATCTGATCATGCTCAAGCGATAAGGAACATGGCATTAAAGTCTGCACCACTGAGTAGGTGTAGCAGAATATGATGTGGTTGCTTGAGGTTTAGCCCCAAATACAACCAAACGATCTGGGCTGACAACCAATAAAGAACACGATACTCTGCCATTGCAAACTGCTTGCTAGTATGGCCCTCCAAGATCTGCCGAAACAGAAAGCGGTCATAGATGTGGGGAAGACAGACAGATGGACAATGAATCAGTCCATCCGTGTATCGGCTATCTCTTTGGCTTGGCAATAACGTTTTGTTTTTCCTATATGGGCGGAAGCTCTGTCTTTTTGTCAAAGCCGCCAGATCCAAACTTGCAGTAAAAGCACTGCTCTGACTGCATGTATGTGATCTTTTGTATAACCACTGCCCCTACCTTGAGAGCGATTTTTGTCATGAGCCTGTACTTGAGTGGCATAGAAGGAATAACCTCGTCAAAATAGGTATTATAGTGGTCAGGGCATAGTTTGAGGGTCACCTGAGCTTTCTGCCTGGCCTCAGGTGCGATTTTATTGTTATTGCCACTTATTGTCTTGGCTATGTTAATCTGCTCTCTTATGTATTCGTGTTTTGGGCATGGACAATCCTTGCCACCTGGATGCTTGTAGGCGGGAACGTTCTTCCAGTCAAAGTCAGGGAAGTCCTTTTCAAAGTCATCCATCCGAGTTTCGCAGATAGTACCACAACGCTGTTTATAAAGATGTGTGTAGATTTTGCTGCGAACTGGTATCTAGCTTGGCTAAAAATTTCCGAAGAATGACAAAAAATATATCTTTGATATTCTAACATCCCGTAAGCGACGTGGTACGAGAACAGCACAGCGAGTCTGGTAGCGGCGCGGTGGCTACTACGGCAGCAAAGGATGACTCTTCTGGAACAAACGTGCAGAATTCGCCGGATTCTAACGTAAAAATCCTGCAAGAGTTCAAAAAATCGCTTGTAGCCGAGCAAAAATCTGCCGAACAACGGATCACAGAGATAAACAACAAGCTTGATTCCATAAAAAAGCAGATAGACGAAGAGAGAGCACAACTTGACGACCTGCGTGCCAAGCTAAAGCAGGTGAACCAAGAGAAAGATATTGAACACCCAAGGTTTCTGGAGCTCAAAAACAGCCTCATCGAGGCCAAGAACCAGATGAAGACCATAGATGAAAAGATTGGTCCGGCTGCTGCGCTAAAGTCACGCAAAGAGCGTTACGACATGGACAATCTTACTCGGACGCTTGAGCAGATAGAGCGTGATTTGCAGATCAAGAAATTGTCAAAGGAAGAGGAACGCAAGTTGGTTGCAAAGTCAAAGGAGATTGCAACGAAATTGCATGCCCTTAAAGTCATAAATAAAAAGGAAGACAGGTACCGCGTTATCTCGAGCCAGTACGATGGATTGAAAGAAAAGGTAAGGTCTCTTTTCAAAAAGAAGGAAGAGCTTGGAAGCAAGATAGGCCGGCTCAAGGAAAGCTTGGATGAGCTTTTGAATTCGAGGGAGAGCCTTTATGAAGAGAGAAGGAAAATGATAAGGATTTCAAGAGAATCTAGGGCTAAACTCGAAATGGTTGAAACCCAGCTCAATGCAATAGAATTTAAAAAATCACGCATGCAGGCCGCAGAGCACAGGCAAAGGCGTCAAAAAGAAAGCGAAGAGAGGCGCATAGCAAGACATGAAGCAATGCAGGAAAAAGCCAAGCGTGACAAAGAGTATCAGGACCGATGGAATACTCTGAAAGAAGCTGCATTGAAGAAGATGTCAAGCGGAGAGAAGCTGACGTTTGACGAAATGAAACTCATATTCGGAGACGGAACCGGCTCTGATTAGAGTGAGTCAGAATAAATCAGCAAGTAACCATTACATCAGTGGCATTTGTAACACGGCCCGACCTGATAACTACTGCTACTACTCTATTAAAACAGAATGAAGAAAATGAAACAAGGCAAGATAAGATGATGCCACATACCCTACCATACCTAAGCTAAGTTAAACATCCATCCTTTATCAGTTCGCTAGCCATTCCAAGCCAAACTATTTAGCTTGCATCTTGAAAAGACAATGAGCTTCCGACAGGCAAATATTGCTTGTCTGGCCTGTATAGCGTCAAATTGTTTGGTCGCGATGCAAAGAGAAAATCAGGCTGGAAGGCAGAGTACTATAACGAGCTGTACAAAATATACGACAGCAACAAAAAACTGGCAGGTTATTTTTTCCCAGACTACAGAGACCTGGTCGGGCCAAACGCAGACAGTGACGACAGCTCAGGTTCTGAAGGACAGGAAGAAGCAATTGATAGAATAAACTCTTTGCACGAAACAATCCACGCTGCAACTCTTCTTGTTCCCATGACCAAGCTATCGCTTCTTGATAACCAAGAGGGACTGAATATCCACAGTGTCATAGACTCGCTAGAAGCAAATCTGGCCAGAAGCAAGGCTTGGCTTGAATGGTTGGAGAAAAATGCCAGCAGGTTCAAAATAGCAGGAGCCGCTGCGTATACAGCGAGGGAAGACAGGAACATGTTATCTATTGCATTGGGCATAGCGTCTGAAATTACACTAGGAGAAAAGGAAGTGACAGAATTTCTCACACCAATTCTTGATGCTCTTCAGGAAAATGGTCTGCTGTGACGACGAGAAGAGGCAGCTCTGCCAGAGCAGACTGGCAAAGTCAGGTCAGGACAGGACAGATAAGATCAGATTACAAGATCAAGGTCTTGTCTGGTGTAGCCAGAAAAGGAGAAGTCAAGGCCGCCAAAAATTGAGCCTGTCTGTCGTGCTATATATGTAGCTGGTTGCATACTCTGAATTGTGAAGGTTCAGTTTACACACCATCTTGTCTGCGTCAAACACACAGACAAGCATGTACGACTTGAGCTCAACCCACTTTACATGCAGGGAGAAAACGAGTGCAGAGAAGGGTTTTTGGTCTGTGACGACTGTGGCGCTACCTATCCTGTGATTGAAGGAGTTGCCATAGTGCTGCCTGACTTTGCAGAATATGCCAAGGGCAGAACCCAGGCGTACGGAAGGTGGTTGCTAAACAGCAACTCGGTAGAGATGAAAAACTTTTTAAAAGATATGGGCAGCGCCCTGCATACCGGCCCCGATGATGCCATAAGCGACCCTTATGAAGAAGGCGGAAGCTGGTTTGGGCCGTACAGGTGGACTCAGTACGACCATGGACAATCTTCGGAGGACAGGCTCCTCAATACTTTGAGGTGGCACCTGAAGCCAAACGAGCTGTACAACAGGGTGGTCCATGGAATCAATCCCAAAATGGATGGCGTTGCGCTGGATATAGCATGCGCCATGGGGTACAGCACTCTTTTGCTGGCAAAAAAATATGCCTTTGTGATAGGAATTGATACTTCATTTTCATTTATCAGAGAAGCGAGGGAAAAAATGTACCAATCAAAACAGGGAAACCTGGAGTTTTGTGTGGCTGATTCGCTGTATCCGCCCTTCAGCCCATTGAAATTCGATCTTGTGCTGGCTCTTAACATAATTGAGCTTGTTAACCCTGTGGCGTTGCTCAGCTCTGTACATAAACTGCTCAAGCCCCACTCCGATGTAATAGTGGCTGACCCATATGACTTTGACAGAGAGCCTCCAAGAAAAAAATATGATGCAGATTCTTTCAGAAAGCTTCTCGAAAACTCGGGGTTTGAAATCGGAGAAAAAAGCAGCAAAAATGAATCTTTTATCCCCTGGATACTCAAGAAAAGCGAACGTGCGTATCTTGTGTATTTCGTGGACTATATCAAGGCCAAAAAGCTATCAAAGCACAAGTTCTGAGAGTCATAGTGGTTAGGTTAGTACAATGTGCTTTTGGCTGTCTGGCTGAACTGGTAGCGCCATTTGCATCTGGGCTGATGTCCAAGGCGATAAATGCAGAGGATGGGCAGGCAGAGAGACAGACCAGTATCGCTACGATGACGTTGAAAAAGAAGAGGATGCTGGCAGCAAAGCAGTGTTCATATGCTCCATAACCGTGGTCGCATTAAATGCAGGAGAGTCTATTACCACTCCAGCATCTACCACTTTTATCTGGTCACCATGAGTTTGCAGGTCCTGTGTGCTTTGGAGTAAAACAGCTTTTGATGGGTCTGTCCAGGAAACCTGTTTGACTTTTTCAATGGGGCTGTAATCCATGTCACCCGGCGATGTGGATCCAATATCTGGCTGCCAGCCGTTAGTACCGGTCCCTCTGATCCCATTTGTGAACTGGAATATGTCAGAGGATGCGTTTGATTGTGCTACGGCTGCTGTATTGTTTGTGTAAATTATGCCCATCCTGCTTGCAGTATCATTAACAGATGCATCAAGTATAATTCGGTATATCGCTGAACCATCCGGGCCAAACGTCCTGTGCGCTAGAAATGTGGCCTGCATTGCACCTGTGTCAATATTTAGCAACTGGCCGCCTTGATAGGACATGTTGTCAACAGTTGTCCTATCTGCCCTTACCATCATGTGGCCAGGAGAGATGGTGTTATCTTTATTGCCTCCCCACTGGATAATGGGGCAGTTTCTAACAATTCCTGTCGGTGTTATGGTAACCTGACCGTTTGAAGCTGCATTCAGGGTCGCATCATCTGAGCCCAGAACAGTAGGATTGGTTGCATTCGGTCCGCTTGTTTTCCACTCTACAAAATTTACTCTCCACAGTGGAGTATAGGCCGAGTCTCCAGGTATAGAGTCAAATACATCTGGCTGAAATCCCATTGCCCCTGCTCCCTTGATTCCATTTTTGAAGATGTAGATATTGCCCAGAGCCTGATTTGCTGGGGTATATGCCAGTGCAGGAGCGTAGGTAACCGGGAATTTTGTCAGGTTGGAAAGATGCTCTGCCAGTTGCTTGTCGGAAACTTCAGGTGTTATAAAGAAAACATCCTTTTTGTCATACAATCCCATCTCTAGCGGTATCGCAAGAGGCAGGTTTGCCCTGTGCATATTTTGTGTCACGTTGGTTGATAGTGCCATCATAGACTGACCTTTGCCTGAGTGAAATATGGTGCCATAGATTGGTGCAGTACCAAAGTGTCCATTTACTTTGTCCGGTCCGATCTTTATAGCCAGAAGACTCATGTTTATTATCTTGATTGTAACTGGAACGTCAGAAACAGGTCCAGTTGGCATCAGAACCGTTGCTGTACCAGTAAAGATGGTAGAATTTTTCAGATTAGAAATATCAGAAAGGCTAAAGTTTGAAATAGCATGCACATGGTAGGACGTTCCATCAATCTTGACCATCTCAACCTTGGCCAAGAACCAGACATTGGTGTGATTGGAACCTTCGTCAACTTTCAATATCCACCATCCTGATTCAACCCAAGCTGCCTGTCCGTTGTTATCAAGTTGAACATTGGAAATCTGCCCCTTCAGCATGTGCAACTGGCCTGGCATTGACATGCTATTATTACTACTACTATTCATCATGTTCATTGCAGGCCTGCTTGATGGTATGCCATTTTGAGTAAAGTTACCATACTGGGCAGATGCATAACCACCTGATTCAAAAGATGCGGCAATCATAGAAAGTACAAGTAACGTCAATCCGGCAACAGCTGTGCTGTATCGCAATCTTCTTCTAGCTGCTAAAAAGGCCATTGAAACTTGATTCGAGAGTAATTATAAAAATTCAGTTACAAATTCCAAATCTGGGTACCACATCTGGAATTTAGCCAGACAATCAGGATGTAGTTTAAGGACCAGTTCCAGTCTTCCAATAAGAAATGAGTCATGAAAGGACAAAATCCACACTTTTGATGGATACGGAATCTCCCAATCTTCAATTGCAAAAAATGAAAATTATTTTAGTTAGTCACTTCCCTTACTGTCATAATATTGCGAATGGTTAATGATTATCAATAATGAAGCCCTAAAGCAGTCGATTTTATCTTCTTTGGCAGATAAGGAGATGCGCACTATTCTAGACTCTGTCATGATACACCCCAAATCAATCAAAGATATTGTAAAGGAAACAGGTATTCCTCATACCACAGCATACAGGAAGATAAAATCTATGCTAGGTGATGGAATAATTATTGTCGAAAAGATAGAGATAACACAGGATGGAAAAAAGTATAGCTTGCTCAGAAGTGCTCTGAGGTCTATTACCGTGAAGTATGATATGGGCCAAGTATTTATCGATGCAGAGGAAAATGTAAGCAGCATGACAACCGCGGCTGAAGACTTTTATTCTCTAGAATGAAAATTTCGGGGCATTTATGGGACATGTTCTAATTCATGATGAAACATTCTAATACAGTATTCTGTAGAGCCAAAGTTTGAAAAAATTGGGCAAAGAAAGACAAAACAAAATAGAAATCATTGCAGATTATTATCATCATAATAATCGGCAGGATCATCAACAATCCTTGTACGCCGAGTGCGAGAGTAATAATAGCGCAGCCAGATCATTGCACAGAAAAATACCATTGCGCCTACATGGATTTGCATTCCAATATCCTCAATTCCCGATATTATAGAAAGTCCTCTATTCAAAAAGACATCCACTATCTCTCCTACAATCCAGATTATCAGAAACACCGATATCTGGAATTGAAATTTCTTTATGTTACGAGATTTTGCTGCAAGCCACCCAAATATCACCAATGCTCCTGACAGCAATATGAGAAGCACTATACTCATTATACCAGAAATCAAATCCTCTCCCATTGGCCCGCTCATGACGCACTCACATGTCTTTTTTCTCTTCTTTTTCCAGCTGCGAGGTATAGCGCTCCAAACGCCAGAAGAGCAGCTGCGGATGCTGGCTCAAATACGCTATCAGCAAGAAAGTCAAATCCCAAACTTCCAAAAAGGTGGTAAAAACCATGTATTACAATAAAAATTGAGAGCGCCAGGCTCAATTTTCTCAGAGTATTTTTCAGCTTAAAAGACAAATAGATCGGAACGGCGGCTGCTGCAAATATGAAAACTGCACTTACAGAATGCAACATAGTATCAGTCGCCAGCACACTTCCTCACCATATTCCTCGAATCCAATTACTTGTGCATCTTTGGTAGACCCAGTACAAAAACTATCGCCAGATTACAATTTCTGAATTCCAGAAGTGGAATTAATCAGCCTTTGGTTCTTTTATTGAGCATAGTAAAGCTTCTGCAATGGCTCAAATGCACCTATTATCATTCTGCCTCGGCATCTTTGCCAAGTTTTTTCTCTGATGGATGACGGAATGCATGCTTTTGCAGTAAATGACAAGGGAGAACAGTCACGGTACGAGAAAAACCTCTACAAAAACTGAATCTATCTGGTTTTGAAGACACCTCCACACCCAAATTTAATCCTCCGGCTGATACTTTACCTGTTGGTGTCGCAATTGCAGCTGGCGCCAGTCTCTGGCATCAGGTATCCTGCAGCTGCACTGGAAGCTGAAAAGGTCAGGTCTATTGATCTTTGCTTTACTGACTTGCTGCGGCATATTTTCTTTTCATATGATGCAGCTATTCAACGTGATGATGGTGGGTCAGCTGGTCATAGAACCTGATTGACTTGATGTTGACAAATTCAAGCATACCATACCGTGATAACTCTCTTCCAAAGCCACTGTGCTTTATTCCTCCAAACGGCACTCTTGGGTCCGAAGCCACCACATTATTTATCGTCACTATGCCAGATTCTACAGCCCTTGAAAGCTCTTCTGCTCTGTCAAGGTCTTCTGTCCAGATGCTTGCCCCAAGGCCATATTCAGAGTCGTTGGCAATTTTCAATGCTTCCATTTCATCCTTGACTATCGAGACTGGTGCAACAGGACCAAAGACTTCCTCACTGGCCACACGCATGTTGGGCGATATCTTGGCAAGGACAGTAGGTTTGTAGAAGTATCCCAGATTATTCTCAACTGGACCCCCGCCAGTTAAAACTTCACCCCCGTTTGAAACCGCGTCCTTTACAAGCGCATCGATATTCTTCAGGGCGGCCTGGTTTACAAGCGGGCCGATATCCGTATTATCCTGCATCGGATCTCCAACCACAAGTTTCTCGACTTTCTGCACAAACTTCTCGATAAACTCTTGAGCAACATCTTGTACCACAAGAAATCTCTTTGACGCTATGCAGCTCTGGCCGCAATTGATAAACCTCCCCTTGACTGCGCCTGCGGCTGCCTTTTCTATATCCGCATCTTTACAGACTATGAAAGGATCGCTTCCTCCTAATTCCAGAACGCATTTTTTCCACTGTGAAGTGGCCCTCGATGCTACTTTTGCGCCGACTGGAACACTACCGGTAAATGTAACAGCGTTGATGTCAGAATCTATCAGAGTCTCTGCAATACTTGAATCGCCAATTAGTGTCTTGAATACTCCATCTGGCAGCCCTATATTTTTGAATGAATTCTCTATTTCAATACCACACTGCATGGTAGCACTGGCTGGCTTGAGCACTATTGTGTTGCCAACTATCAGGCTCGGTGCCGCAAACCTTAGTGCCTGCCAGTATGGGAAATTCCATGGCATTATGCTGCCAATTACACCCAGAGGTTGAAACGTGATGATGCTTTTTCTGGCATCGGTATTTACCACTTCGTCATTTAGAAAGATAGGACCATTATCGCCATAGTATTCCATCACCCAGGCGCATTTTTCAACTTCGGACAGAGATTCCTTTACTGGCTTGCCCATCTCTTGCGTTGCTGTTCTGGCAAGCGCTGCCTTGTTTTTTCTAAGATCCTGCGCGAAATTCTGCATAAATTCTGCTCTTTTAGAAATATCCAGCTTTTTCCATTCTTCAAATGCAGTTCTGGATTGTTTTACAGTATTTGTTATTGTCTGCCTGTCCATAATTTTGTACTGCGAAATAACCTGTCCATCGGCTGGATTGACGGTAGAAACAGTTGTGGCACTCATATGCCCTATGTTCTTGCTCTTGCGTATTATAGACTTTCTAGATGTTTTAGCGCATTTCAGACTGCACGGTCAAGCACTGAGTAGTGATGGCAAAAGGAGCTTGGCTTTAACAGGCGGCTTGGATAGACTGGAAGTGCTTCACCTGCAAGGCTGCTGTGCAGTTCATAGAATTTGATAACAGAAATACTATCCTGCTGCAACAATAAACCAATTCCCCAGACGTTCTGGTTCTGGCTTGGGGCCTATCGAAAGAAATCAGTTCATTTAAGAGGAACCGAGGATGAAAAAAGAGTCAGGGAATTCAGGTCAGATGGCTGTTCGGGAGTTAAAGGTCAGGCATATCCAAAAGATCCAATATGAAACCGTTCTTATAATGCAAGGCGGAGGCTCCCTTGGGGCCTACGAATGTGGCGTTTACAAGGGTTTGTCCCGGCACGGGATAAAATTTGATATTGTGGCCGGTACTTCGATAGGTGCGATCAATGCCGGGATCATAGCCGGCTCAAAGAGCGGAGAGCCAGCAAAGGACCTAGAGGACTTTTGGATGGAAATGGCAGAAACAGTTACGCCTCCTCTTCTTCCTGATAATTTAAGATGTATCGCATCTTCGTCTTATGCGGCCATCTACGGGAATGTAAAAGCCTTTGCTCCTGTCTGGTTTAACATCTGGCAGGGCAACAATGGAAGCTTTGTTCCTTCAGATTTAACTTATCTATACGATATTGCGCCTCTAAAGAATACACTTCAAAAATACATCGATTTTTCAAAGCTAAACTCCAATAATACTCCAAGGTTAATAGTCACCTGCACAGACATAAAGAAAAGTGAGGCAGTATGCTTTGACAGCACCACTGAGCAGATTGATGCGGATCATCTGGTCGCATGTGCAGGGTTCCCATTCTATGGCATAAGGTGGACAGAAAAAGACGGAAGGTATCTCTGGGACGGCGCATTGTTGAGCAACACTCCATTGCGAGAAGTCATCGATGCTTCTCCAAAGAAGGACAAGAAGGTGTATATCGTAAATCTCTTTCCCCATGTTCAAGAAGACCTGCCGCAGAATATGATAGATGTCTGGCACAGAGCACGAGATATAATGCACACAGACAGGACCGATAACAATGTCAGGATGTCAAAGGTCATCTCGAGGTACCTGTTGCTGATGAGAGAAATGCACGATATCATTAGTAATGCATCCCTGAGCGAAGATTTGCATGAAAGGTTTTTGAAGATAGAAAAGGAATATCATAAACTGGCAGATTATCGTGGTGCGATCATTGATCAAATAACGAAAATAGAGCGATCAGAGGATGTGCACTATATTTTGGAGGATGCTGACTTTTCAGCTGCTACAGTAAAGAAGCTGATAAAGCAGGGAGAAGAAGATGCTGAAAAGGCGCTGGCAAAGACGAAAACAAAGACAGAGAAAAATAATTGAAGATTAATGGGCAGTAGCTTTTGCTTGCAACAACAACAGCAACAAAACACAGCACGATGCTTTGCCGGGTTCAGATAGCTCTTGTTGAGCGCGATACAATAGGTGAACATTTGGTCTTGAACCTGCACTTGACTTTAAAATTAAAAGGCCATTGATCAATTAATTCTTCAGCTAGATTTGTCCTTATCCAATTAAATACTTTGTATATCCCTGTGTTATATGGCACAATCTCAATCCGCAAGGTATATTCCAGCAGACAGGCAATATCCCAAGCTGTCAAAAGCTGTTTCCGGCTATACTGAAGTTGACCTTTTCAAAAATGCAGATTTGCATTCGGGCTACTTTTGTTATGATTGCAAATATTTCATAAAGAATAACCATTGCGCGATAGTGGAAGATAGTGGTCCGGATGTCAATGGCAGAGAATCTGGGATCATAGCTCCTCACGGTGTATGTTCGCTGTGGTATCCAAATGAGGAGGAGACAAGGTAGGTAGGTGAGTATGTAAAAAATGCCAGATATAGGCCAGAAGATTAAAGAAGCAGCAGGTGCAGTCGACAACCTGACAAAATTCAAAAAATTCAGCAAGCTCAAAGCCTCTTACATAGAATATGACAAGTTTGCCGATTCTAGTCTGCGCGAAGGATACTTTTGCTATAATTGCACATACTGGATCAATACAACTGGAGGAAAGTGTATGCTGGTGCAAGATGACGGCCCAGATGTAATGGGAAAAGTGTCAAATGTAATAGCTCCTCACGGTTGTTGTTCTGGCTATGAGCCAAACTATGACAAATTGCACGATACAAGAACTCCGGATCAGGGATTATCAGTGGACAGTGAAAAGAATAAAGAGAAGATTACGGCAACCGACGTTACATAGGTGTAAGAACCAAATCTTGCTCTTGCCCGCTGAGATTCAAAGCTGGGAAATCTGGCGGCTTTATCATGCTTTTCGCAGGTTATGTGTCCAAAGTGTGAAATTTTTTTGATGTTCAATCGTAAATTCCACTGGTGGATTCCAAAAATGGAATTTGTCTCTGTTATTAAATATCGTATGAACGCCTAGACAAGATATGCAAACAAGTTACAATGAAACCGGTTCACGTCATCACTTTTCGGCCTCTGCCCGCAGTTTTGATGCAAGACAAGATGGAGCAAAAGAAAGTCCAGTACAGACACCATTAGCGTCATCATCAAATATCAGGAGAGCGTTTATCGAATCCTTCCAAGTTTTGGGATGGTCTGCATTGGACCTTCTGATTGAGGATTTAGAGCGAGACGGGCTCTTCATCGGCAAATGCTCCCTTGGGGAAATAGACAATGGGCTAAGAAGGATTTTCGGAACAGACGTCACCGAGATCATGATGAGCAGAATAACTCTCCGGCTCGTTCAGCTGGAAAGCGGTTCTGCATGACCTTCCTATTATTTCAGCATACAAATATACATCATACCAACTGTTTGCGACTATAAATTCAAGTCATAGAAAGCAAGTAAACCGCACAGGTCTTTTCTTTGCTTTTGTGTTTTGCTCTGGCATACAATGATTGATTGTGATACTTGCTTCTCATTTCCTCTTGCCCCGCTCTCCTATTCTGTCAATCCAGAAGGTATCTGTACTTATCAGTATCCAGTAAACTCTTCGACCTTTATCCTCTCTTTTGGTATGTTGAGGTCTTTTTTTAGCAGGTCCTGCATTGCATTCAACATGCCAGGAGGGCCGCAGATATAGAACATGGAAGTGTCAAGCCGCTCTTTGTTTAGATATTTCTCGACCATCTCTTTGTTTATTCTTCCTCGCTCTCCTTTCCATTCTTTAGATGATTCATTCTTTTCTTCGTCGGTTATGGTATAGATAGCCTGAAAGTTCTTGTTTTGTTCTGCCCATCTGTCAAATTCCTCTTTGTACAGTATATTTTGCTCATTCCTGTTAGAATCAAACATCATTATCTTGGTCGGGAGCTTTTTGTCTGTAGCATATTTTACCATGCTGCGAAATGGCGTTACGCCTATGCCGCCTGATAGAAACACTGCTGGTTTGTCCTCCTGCAGGACAAATTCTCCTTGCGGGCCCCAGGTCTGAATTGTTGTGCCATTTTCAAGCGCTGCAAGCCTCTGCTTGTACGGGCTACTCCTTATCCTTGTGCTTATCATAAGATAATCTTGCTCGGTTGGAGACGAGGCAATCGAAAAGTGGCGGATCGGCCCCTTTGGATCATCGGATACCCCATCCAGTTTGAAAAATGCAAACTGGCCTGGCTTGAAATCAAGCCCTCCACGGTTGAGCTTGAAATTCATTATGTCTGTTCCTTTTACCTGCTCTTTTGACAGCAGCTGAAATTGCTGTTTTTGGCCAGCCTTCCTGTCTTCTTCTTGGTAGTATCCCTTTTGCAGCTCTTCAAGACTTGCTTGTCTGCTCTTGCCCTGCTGTACGGTTTCCTCTGCTCCCGTCTGCTGCGTTTGTCCCTGTTTCTGTAGGCTGACCAATATCTTTCCTGTTTGTTCGTCTACTTTGACAGGATATGAAGATAGATCGGTTGCCCAGACAGTCTCGTCTGAAACTTTTGCATTGCGAACATCAAAAACCGCATAGTGCCACGGGCAGGTCAGGTTGTAGCCTTCAAGTGTGCCATCCTCTAATGGCCCTCCTTCATGGGAACAGACTGCATCCATGGCGTAAACCTTGTTGTTAACTTTGGCCAGAACAACCTTTTTCCCCTGTACTTCGACACCCAATAAGCCGCCTTCCTTGAGGTCTTTAGCATTAGCTACTCTTTGAAAGCCCTCGCTTGCCGTATTTGTGGACATTTACTATTATTGTAATAGGTTACTAAAGTTTAAATTAATATAGTGTTGTCCCGGTTATTATCTAGTCTATAGAATAATGGCTCTGTTAACTTAAGGTAATTCGTATAGCTAGGATTGTCCTAGCTGTTCATTGCCATGAGAACCAGGACAAACCCAGCTATAGTAAGGTATGGACTGTACTTGTATTTTAGCTCTAG
>Ga0070739_10002865_pt1 | contig 22252 bp, 23 predicted proteins | sample Coa_R1_7_FD_66445 | JGI IMG/M metagenome (GOLD analysis project Ga0070739, IMG submission 66445) | Surface soil microbial communities from Centralia Pennsylvania, which are recovering from an underground coalmine fire - Coalmine... | ecosystem: Environmental > Terrestrial > Soil > Unclassified ... | reverse complement strand
GAGAACGGACGAAAAGGAAAAAAGGGCAGATCGTTTTTATCAACCCTTTTTAACAGGAAGATCGAGTTTGAACCAATACCCGAAAGGATAATTATGAAGGAGATTCTGGTATCAAAGAATAACTACAAAAAGCTCATTCAGGAGGCTTATGTCCTTACCCTTCCCCACTCCAACCCTTACACTGAAGAGGAAAGAATAAAGATAAACCTGTGGGTGGAGAGGGATTTGAAGAAGCTACAGACACTTGATGAGAAAAAGCTCTTCCTCGCGGATTTTATATATGAAAAATCCGTAGGGAAGAAAAAGGACTATTTTAAGAGAAGAAAACTCCTTGGGGAATCGTAATCAATCACAATTCCAGGGCCTTATAACTCGGCCTTGATTTAATTCTCTCCACCCAATCCCTTACATTCTCAAACTCTGAATCTATTCCGATTCCGAGCAAATCAAATAGCGCAATTCTCGGCGTGAAGGCTATGTCTGCAAGGCTGTATGAGCCTGACAGATACTCATGCCCCTCAAGCTCCCGGTTTAAACGGCTGAGATGCTCTTTAATTTCATTTTTGCTCCTTTCTATTAATTCCCTATTCCGTTCGTTTTCGGGTCTAAACGTCGTTTCTCTATAGATGTTGAACCAAGGAGTATGGAAATGAGACTCGCAAAAATCAACCCAAATTCGAACTCTGGCTCTCCCTGTAGAATCAGAGGGCATAAGCGGAGGTTTTGGGTATTTTTCATCGAGATACTCGTTAATCACAGACGATTCATAAATCACAGCGCCATTGTCAATGAGAACTGGCACCTTACCGTAGGGGTTCAGTTTTAAGAACTCCTCTTTCTTCTGTTCCCTTTTTCCCAGGTCAACAAAAACTCTTCCGTATTGAATCCCTTTCTCGGCAAGAGCGACTCTCACCTTTCGGCAAAACGGACATTTAGGGTAATCATAGAGCTTTATCATGGTGCCCCTCTCCCGGTTATTTTAACATTCGCTCTATTGAAATGGTATAATTTAGCTTTTTGACGTATGAGAAAAGGAGATTAAAGTGCAAGTAAAATTAAATTCATCTTTAGAAAAACTCATAAGAAAATCCAAAAGGGCAATACTCATAGGGATTGGAGGCGGAGGTGATATTGTAGGAACGATTCCCACAGCAAGGCTGCTCGGCATGTTCAATATTGAGTGCATACTCGGCGGTCTTCCGTGGGAGAGGTCTGTTTATGACCCTATACCCGGTCCCCGGACTCTGGATGAGATCAGAAATTTGAACCCCTTAAATGACACCGTCTGGTTTGCGAATAAAGATACCGTGACAACGACGGGCGTGAGATTTGCAGAAACCCAAATAGCCGAGATATACGGAATAGAAACGCTTCTGGTTGATATAACAAGGGGCATAGAAGGCGTGGTGGAGGGACTGGGTAAGGCTATGAGAGCCATGGATGCCGATCTTTTAATAGGAATAGATGTGGGGGGAGACTCGCTTGCATTCGGTGATGAAAAAGGGCTTGCAAGCCCTCTGGCCGATTCTATTATGATAGCCTCTCTTGCTGAGCTTGAAAGGGAATTTAGCATCGTTCTCGGGGTCTTTGGATACGGAAGCGATGGGGAACTCAGTCCACAAGAATTGGAAAGATCTCTTAGCGTTGTTGCAAAGGGGGGCGGGCTTCTCGGGGCCTGGGGAATCACGCCTGAGATTGCCAGAGAGCTTGAAATGGTTATCTCAAAGGTCGGAACGGAGGCAAGCAGAATCCCCGTTGAATGTGCAAAGGGGGCAATTGGAGAGACGACTATCCGGGGTGGGACAAGAAAGGTGATTCTATCCCCTATGTCTACTCTGACATTTTACTTTTCTCCGAGGGTTGTCTATGAAGAAGTTTCAAGACCGGCAAGGGTTGTTTCAGGTTCTAAATCCCTGGATGAGGCAAACGAAGCCTCCATTCAATCGGGCTTTTTACTGAATTAGACCTGGAGAGAAAGAGGTATGAGAAATGAGGCTTATTCAAAAGGGTTTCACATGACAACTTCCGGCTATCCGCCAGGCCCTAGGGGTAAGCCGCTCTTTGGTCATCTGTTTGCCTTCCGCCGCGATCCAATAGGATTTTTGATGAGCATTGCACGCGACTATGGCGACATTGTTCATTTTAGAGTTGGTCCGCGGAATGCCTTTCTATTCAACCATCCCGATTATATCAAGGACGTACTGGTAACACATAACCGGAATTTTATCAAAAGCCGTGGGCTTGAGAGGACAAAGTTTCTGTTGGGCGAGGGGCTGCTCACAAGCGAGGGCGATTTCCATCACCGCCAAAGGCGGCTCATTCAGCCTGCATTCCACCGCCAGCGCATCGCGGCATATGCATCTGTAATGACGGATTACGGAGGGCGTATGGGGGAGCGCTGGCAGGATGGTGCGACCGTGGATATTGCTCAGGAGATGAAGCGCCTGACCCTGGCAATTGCCGGAAAGACGCTCTTTAACGCGGATGTTGAATCGGAGGCGAATGAGATTGGCGATGCGCTCACTATAGCGATGGATGAGTGGCGCACGCGCGTTCTCCCCTTTTCCGAGCTCTTTGATAAGCTCCCGCTTCCCGGCAATCGCCGCCTTCAGAGGGCACAGAATCGTCTGGATGAGACGGTATACAGGATAATTAATGAGCATCGGGCTAGCGGTGTGGATCAGGGAGACCTCCTCTCTATGCTTCTGCGCGCACAGGATGAAGAGGGCGACGGGGGCCAGATGACGGATAAGCAACTGCGCGATGAGGCACTGACGATACTCCTTGCCGGCCACGAGACGACGGCAAACGCGCTTACATGGGTCTGGTATCTGCTCTCAGAGCACCCGGATGTGGAAAGAACGCTCCACGCTGAAATTGACAGGGTGCTTGGTGGGAGTCCTCCTACTTTTAACAACGTGCCCTGCTTGCAGTATACGGAAATGGTTTTTGCCGAGGCGATGCGCCTCTATCCGCCGGCATGGATAATAGGCCGCCGGGCGATTGACGATTATGAGGTCGCTAATTATCTTCTTCCCGCTGGTTCGGTCATATTCATGAGTCCATACGTTGTGCACCGCGACCCAAGGTACTTCCCAAATCCGCTTACATTTGACCCAAGCCGGTGGACCCCTGAGTCAAGGGCATCACGGCCCAAGTTCTCGTATTTTCCATTCGGAGGCGGCCCCAGGCAGTGTATAGGCGAGGGGTTTGCATGGGTGGAGGGAGTGATTATCATTGCAACCCTTGCCCGGAAATGGCGTATGCGCCTTGTCTCCGACCATCCGGTCGAGCTTCAACCCCTGGTTACATTGCGTCCCAGATATGGTATGCGTATGATGCTTGAGCGGCGAAGGTTCGCATAGGAGCAGATCGTAGGGGCGGGTTTGAAACCTTAATTCGGTCTCTCCATTCTTGACTATAATGAGCAAAGTAGGCATGACAGCTACGGAATTTATGAGTAAATTATTATCTATTCGACCGCAAAGGAGGGATTGTCATGTGGCTATTTAGAACCTACTCATCTTGGGCACCTGTTTTCGCGCGCCTCGCCCTCGGCGTCATATTCTTCGCGCATGGAGCACAGAAACTCCTTGGATTATTCGGCGGGCCAGGAATGTCAAAAACAATTCAATTCTTTGTACAGGAAGGTATTCCGCCTTTTCTTGCAGTGGTTGCTATATTAACCGAGTTCTTTGGGGGGATCGCTTTGATTATTGGATTCCTCACGCGCATCGCCGCGATTGGACTTGCAATAGATATGCTCGTTGCAATATACAAGGTTCATCTCCCAAATGGGTTTTTTTTGAACTGGTACAACGTTCCAAATAAGGGTCATGGAATAGAATATAACCTCGCCCTTATTGGGCTTGCACTTTCTCTGCTCGTCTGGGGCGCGGGAAATCTATCAATTGATCAGGTGATTGGAGGAAGCGGAAGAAGAACGGATAAGAGGCCAAATCGAGAATTTTGATTACATTATTTTCTCAGATAATACAAAGATTCAAAAATGGTGTGAGTCCCATGGTTCGCCTTGGAATTGACGACGAGACGGAGCTTTGCTTGCTCAAAGAGCGGCATGCAGAAGAGTTGTTTGTCCTGATGAATCAGAATCGAAAATATCTCCGGGAGTGGCTTCCCTGGCTAGACACCAACAAGTCTCTTGATGATACAGAGGAGTTTATTAAAGGCTCGCTTGAGCAGTTTGCGAATAATAGCGGTTTCCAGTCGGGTATTTGGTTTAGAGGTAGACTGGCGGGGGTTATTGGCTATCATAAAATTGACTGGGTGAATCGGGCGACAAGCATTGGTTACTGGCTGGGAGCCTCTTTTCAAGGAAAGGGGTTGATGACCAATGCCTGTCGGGTATTGGTGGACTATGCATTCAATGAGTTTGGTTTGAATCGCGTGGAGATACGTTGCGCCGTTGAAAATAAGAAGAGCCGTGCAATTCCGGAGAGGTTGGGTTTTAAACAGGAGGGGGTTATAAGGCAGGCGGAATGGCTTTATGACCGCTTTGTTGACCATGTGGTTTATGGGATGCTGGCAGGTGAATGGCAGAGTCTATACAAAAAGCCAGAATAGAAAACCGGCTAAATAAACACGAAAGGGAGAATTAATAGTGAAGAATCCAATCTACGTTATGACGGCCATCGCGAGATTCTTAAATAGGGGCTTATTCAACCCCCTAGTTGTGGTTTGTATACTGTGTGGGTCAGCTTTTGCCCAAACTGCCGGACAGAGCCGTCACTTCTACCGATTCAATTTTTTACCCTACCACCCCCTTGTCTTTCAGTGATTTGATCTCCTCTTTATCAATTCCTAGGGAAACTAAAATCTCTTCTGTATGCTCGCCCCACAGGGGGGCTGGATTTCGGGGTGTCTCTTCTAATCCTGACACCAGAAAAGGCATCCTCACGTGTGGAATCCTTTGGTTTTGGTGTCTTATCTCAAAAAAGAGATTCCGATTGTTTAATTGTGGATTCTCCGTGGCTTCTTTAAAGTCAAGTACAGGCTCAAGACAGAGATCAATCCTTTCTGAAGCCTCTTCCCATTCTATTCGGGTTTTTGATTTAAACACACATTCAACCTCTTTTTTAGTTTTATCACTTTCATCATATTGTTTTTGAATCAAGTCTTCTCTTTCGGATACGAGGCAGAAATTCCTCCAGAACTTTTCTTCAAGCGCGGCAAGCGACACGTGTTTGCCGTCTTTAGTTTCATAAATCCCGTAGCATGGAAACCTCCCCGTAAAGTCCGTATTCCCCGGTACTGGCATTTTCCCGTCCACTAGGTATTTGAGAAGATGGAATGAGAAAAGACTTATAACCCCCTCCGTCATGGAAACGTCTATAAACCGTCCCTGGCCGCTCCTTTGGCGCGCAATGTGTGCGCTGAGGATTGCGATTACGGAAAAAAGGGCACTCGATGTGTCGGCAATCCCCGGAATCGGGGGGGAATTCTCTCCGGTTATGCTGAGGATGCCGGAGACAGCCATGCAGTTTAGGTCGTGAAGGGCTTTATCCTTTTTAGGACCATTCTGTCCATAGCCGCTTATTGCGCAATATATCACTCCGGGATTTATTTCTCTAAGGACGTTATAACCTATGCCGAGTCTATCCATAACGCCAGGCCTGAAACTCTCTATTATAGTGTCATATCCGTTTTCTACGAGCTTCTTAAATATCCTCTTTCCATCCTCGGTCTTTAGGTTTAGCCTTATACCCTTTTTATTTCTATTTAGCGCATGGAAATAGATGCCGTATCCAGCAATGGCTGGCTCCATCCAGCGCGCATAGTCTCCCGATTCCATATCTTCGATCTTTAGAACCTCTCCTCCCAGATCGGCAAGGATCAGCGTAGCATATCCGCCGGGGATAAGTCTGGTTAAATCTAATACCTTTAGACCTTCGAGTATGAGCATTTTTGATAAAGTCAGGGTAGCAGGTGGAATATAATATCATAGGCTCTGCGCTTGAACAAAACTCAATATTAATCTAGGTATAATTAACTGTAAAATTATCAGGCGTGAGAAATAAAAATTGTATAGAGTCGTTCATGGTTCTCTTGGAATGGGGCAGAGATCATTCAGGGCTTTTAATATAAGGACGAGGTCTATTTTAGTTTGGATGGTCGCGCTGGTTACGCTGGGAAGCGGGTTGGTTAATATCTTCTCCGTAACTGACCCGGGTTTGCCGGAGCGCCAGGCGCTATTCCAGAAGGTATTCCCGATTGAATTTCTCCATCTTCATATTGTCCATCTTTCTCGATTTTTTACTCTGCTCATTGGGTTTGCACTTATTATCTCCTCCATCAACATATATAAACGGAAAAGGCGAGCCTTCCAGGGCGTATTTCTGCTCTCGTGTTTGTCGGTCGTTTTCCACCTGACAAAGGGACTCGACTACGAAGAGGCGCTCTTCTCACTGTTTTTGCTCATTATGCTATTTCTGACACGAAAGAGTTTTACCGTAAAGAGCAGTATTCCGGACCTGCGTTGGGGGCTAGTCCGTCTCGGCATAGCAGCAATTGTGGCGATTGCCTATGGGGTTGCTGGATTCTGGTTTCTTGATCCGAAGGAGTTTGGGATTAATTTCACCCTTAGCGATGCCATACGCCGGACGTTGCTATTTTTCTCTCTTGTGGGTGACCCCCAGATTGTTCCGCGCACACGCTATGCCCATTGGTTTGTGAATTCCCTCTACTTGATGACAATTACCACAATAGTCTACTCCGGATTTGCCCTGTTTCGCCCGGTTATCTATAGGTTCAGGACGCTTCCTCGCGAGCGTGCTATTGCAACCAATATAGCCCTCAAATATGCACGCTCGTCTCTCGATTACTTCAAGCTCTGGCCTGATAAATCCTACTTTTTTTCGCCGTCTCAGATGTGTTTTCTCTCTTACCGTGTTGGGGGAAGTTTTGCGGTGGTTCTCGCTGACCCCGTAGGCCCGGAGGAGGAGATTGAAGGGACGATTCGCGGGTTCATGGAGTTTTGTAAGGAGAATGATTGGGGGCTTGCGTTTTACCAGACACTGCCTGACTTTCTGTTTATATACAGGCGGTTGAGTTTTAAAAAATTGAAAATCGGAGACGACGCCATAGTTGATCTGACTCGGTTTACACTCCAGGGAAAGGCTATGAAGGAATTCCGGCACACCATCAACCAGATGGAAAAATTGGGTGTTCATATAATCCGGTATGAGCCTCCTATCCCTGAGGATGTTTTTTTGCGGGTAAAAGAGGTCTCCGATGAATGGTTGCGGATTCCGGGGCGTCGGGAACGCGGGTTTACGCTTGGAATGTTTGAGCCGAATTATGTTCGATCTACTCCTATTTTTGCCGCTGTGGATAAGGACGGCAATGTCCTCGCATTTGTAAATATTGTTCCCTCGTATCGCAAGGGAGAGGCCACGGTTGATCTGATGAGACGGCGAGCGGAGATTCCCAATGGGGTTATGGACTACCTTTTTGTGAATCTCTTTCTATACAACCGGGAGAAGGGCTTTGAGCGCTTTAATCTGGGGATGGCTCCTATGTCCGGTTTTCAAGAGAGAGAAGGAGCCTCAATAGAGGAAAAAGCCGTGCATTATTTCTTTCAGCATTTAAATTTTCTCTTCAGCTTCAGGGGGCTCAGACAGTACAAAGCGAAATTCGCGAGCTTCTGGGAGCCAAGATATGCGGTCTATAGAAACGTGCTGGATTTACCCAAACTGGCGTTTGCGATGACCAAGGTCTCCGAGCTGAATAAAAACGAGTACGATATGAAGTATACCGATTAGTTTCAAAGGAACTAATCGGTATATGTCCTGGGCCTGTCGGGGGCGTAGTTTTAACTGCTGAAACTCAGCATTGATAGAGGTAAAGCGTGTATAATTTCTCTTTCTTTTGTATTTTTTCCCTGGTGATATTTCTGTCTGCTGTTATGATTGCCCAAGCCCATAGTGCAGGGAAAAATACAATTGTAATTCGTGGCGAGCGCCAGGACATCTATTTCTATCCTGCCAAAGGACAATTAAAGCACCCTGATTCTAAGGTTCTATTTGCTTCTGGAGATGGTGGATGGCGTGGATTTGCCGTTACGGTTGCCAAGGGCATCGCTTCATGGGGATACGATGTGTATGGGCTGGATACAAAGCGTTACCTGGAGAGTTTTACTGGTGATTCAACCCTTAAGGCATCCGACGTTATGTCCGATTTTCGAAGGATTGCTGATTGGATAACTCAAAAAGCGGACGAAAGGGTTATTCTTATGGGTCATTCAGAGGGAGCGGGTTTGTGCCTTCTCGCAGCCGCCTCAAACGAGAACAAAAGGTCGTTTAGGGGTCTGGTGTCTATCGGTTTGTCCGAATCCGGTGTTCTTGGGTGGCGCTTGTTGGATGATATTACTTATGTTACAAAGAAAATGCCCAATGAACCGACATTCGAGAGCGCTGACTTTTTGCCTACGGTTTCTCCTCTGCCCCTTTTAATGATTCAATCGAGCCATGATGAGTACGTTTCGGTGGATGTGGCAAGGAAATTGTTTTCTAATGCGAGGGAGCCAAAGCGTTTTTTACTTATCAAATCTCGAAATCACCGGTTTGATGGCAACACGGATGAATTTTTCCGAGCTCTGCGCGAGGGCATAGAATGGATCAGAGAGACATCCCGTTAAATTCAATTCCCACACCGCCCGACAAGCCCCTGTCACGGTGGATAAAATCGGCACTTGGCTATGTAATAGCCCTCATTTGCCTGATATGGGTCTTTCATGGTGTTCGCGTGGATCAAATCTTAAAAGATATGGCCGCAATCAACTGGTGGTGGATTGGGCTGGCCGTCATTTGTGACATTCTGGGTTTTGTCTCTCAGGGGCTTAGGTGGCAGCTGCTTCTGCGCCCCATTGGTGATGTGTCTGTGATTCAAACAACACAGGCCATTTATGCGGGACTCTTCATCAGCGAGGTTTTGCCCATGCGATTTGGCGAGCTAGCCCGCGCCTATCTCGTCTCGCGCTGGATTCCGGCAAGATTTAGTTCAACAATTCCCTCGATTCTTGTAGAGCGCCTGTTTGACGGGGTATGGATGGCACTGGCAATAGGGCTTACCGCCATCTTTATTCCGCTGCCGAGAGACCTTGTTGAGGCTGGAGATATATTGGGGATTATTGTTTTAATATTCACTGGACTGTTTATATACGTAGTCTTTCGCAAGAGGGCTCCTTCAGAAGAACCATCTGAAAAGCCATTGGTCTGGAAGCCTATTCGATTGGTAATGTCTTTTATTGGGCGAATGAATACGGGGCTTCGCGATATAGGCATGTCGCCTCTTTTTTATGCCTCATTTGGCATTTCCATTTTCATCCTCTTCTTTCAGGCACTGGCCTTCTGGCTTGTTATGATGGCTTACGGACTCAGCGCGCCTTTTTGGGTGGGGGCTGTGGTTTTTCTCATAGTCCATCTTGGAACCGCTGTTCCAAACGCCCCTGCCAACGTAGGGACATATCAGTTCTTTTGTGTCATTGGCCTTACAATGTTTGGAATTGAAAAGACGCTGGCTACGGGGTTTTCAGTAGTAGTTTTCGTTCTTTTAACAATTCCGCTCTGGGTAATAGGTTTTTTTGCGCTCAGTCGAAGTGGAACGACATTATATACAATTCGGAGTGAGGTCAATGCGTTATTGCGGAGGGCAAAGACGGAAAAGAAGAGCGAGGAAATAGCCGGTTGATGGAAATGGTTCTTCATTGGTTTGTGCACCACGAGTATTTGGGAATATTCTCGTTGCTTACATTGGGGGTTGTCGGGATTCCGGTGCCGAATGAAACGCTCCTTGTATTTGCGGGCTATCTCGTATATAAAGGCGACCTGGATCTTGTCTCCACCATTGCTGTGTCATTTCTCGGCGCTTTGTGCGGCATCTCTTTAAGCTACACATTGGGTCGCACTGCCGGTATATATTTAATTGGCAAATACGGCCATATTATCCGCATTACTGCGGACAGGGTACGGCAGGTCCAATACTGGTTTGGACGTGCTGGCAAATGGGGCCTGATATTTGGTTACTTTGTACCGCGCGTGAAATCACTGACGGGGTTTGTAGCGGGAGTGTCGGGGGTTGAGCTTTCCGTATTTACCCCATTTGCCTATGCGGGAGGCCTTATCTGGTCTATAACCTTTATCTCAATCGGCTATTTTTTAGGCGAGAAATGGGTCTGGTTATTTCTAAGGATTCGACATTACCTTGTGATTGGTGCCGGTATAGCTATTATACTGGTTCTCCTTTGTTTTCTGGTGCAATTTAGGAGAAGCAAGACAGTTTAAATTTCATAGTGATATTTATGGAATGAATCATATTGAGATAATGGAGGCGTGGAGGCAATGGCAATTTGCCGCAGGTTATGGGCGAATATGAACGGAGGTATTTAGATGAAGCGAATTGTTTTTTTTGCTTTTGTACTTGCCCTTGGTGCCGCTGGTACTCTTCATGCGGCTGAGGAGCCACTGAACTTTGGGCGGTTTGGCAAGGTTACCCTTTATTATCAATCGCCGCATCCTTCCAATGTGGTTCTTTTCGTTTCCGGAGATGGCGGATGGAATCTGGGCGTTGTTGATATGGCAAGAGAGCTTTCTTTGCTTGACTCCTTGGTAGTTGGTATTGACATCACACATTATATGAGGGAATTGGCGAAGTCCAAAGAAAAGTGCTTGTACCCGGCGGCGGATTTCGAGCTACTGAGTAAGTTTGTTCAGAAGAAACTCAACTTCCCGAAATACGTAACGCCCGTGCTTGTAGGGTACTCGTCGGGCGCGACTCTGGTTTATGCAACGCTGGTTCAGGCTCCATCCAATACATTCCGCGGGGCTATTAGTCTGGGTTTCTGTCCCGACCTGCCGCTCACAAAGCCCCTTTGCCGGGGAAGCGGTCTGGAGTGGGAGCCGGGTCCAAAAGGGAAGGGGGTGAACTTTCTCCCGGCAACTACGCTTGAGGTTCCCTGGATTGCCTTACAGGGGACTATTGATCAGGTTTGCGACCCTAATGCAACGGAGAATTATGTGAAGAAGGTCAAAGGGGGGGAGATTGTCATCCTGCCGGGGGTTGGTCATGGGTTTTCGGTACCGAAGAATTGGATGCCCCAGTTTAAGCGGGCATTCTCACGGCTCCTTGAAAAAAAAGAGGTGAGTCTCCAGCCGACGACTTCTATAGATGAACTCAAGGACCTTCCATTGGTAGAGATTCCATCCGGTGTGTCAAAGGGAGACATCATGGCGGTTCACATATCGGGTGATGGGGGGTGGGGAGTGACAGACCGGGGGATAGGAAATCTTTTAGCCGGCCAGGGAATCCCGGTAGTGGGTTTGAACTCTCTTCAATACTTCTGGACTCGCCGTACCCCGGACGAGGCGGCCAGGGACTTGGAGAGGATAATGCGTTACTATTTAGCGGCTTGGAGAAAGGATAAGGTTATCCTCATTGGCTATTCCCAGGGAGCGGATGTTGTTCCGTTCATGATCAGTCGTTTGCCCGATGACCTGCGCTCCAGGGTGGAGTTTGTCGTTCTTCTCGGCCCGGATCGTACTGTGGATTTTGAATTCCATCTGACCGACTGGCTGGGAGATTTCACCAGAAATACATCTCTTCCTGTGCTCCCTGAGGTGAAGAAATTGAGCGGAATGAAGATATTCTGCTTCTACGCGAGTGGGGATGAAGGGGACACGCTCTGTAAAGACCTGAGTCCGAATCTTGCGAAGGTTATCACCCTTGAGGGCGGACACCGGATTCGCGGAAATTACGGACCTGTGGCCGAGACCATTTTGAGAGAGGTAAAATAACGGGCCACTCATGCCGGGAATATTTTCAACAAAAAATCTCGATGTGATTTTAAGTGATGTGGAGAACACGAAATACCCCTTGCGCAGGGCACTTGGTCCGGTTCAGATTACGATGCTTGGTATTGGCGCGATTATCGGAGCCGGTATCTTTGCCACAATCGGCACCGCGGCGGCAGGGGACATAAACCGCCTTGGTGCAGGCCCCGCGCTTACGCTCTCTTTTGTGGTGGCTGCAATCGTTTGTGCGTTTGTGGCATTATGCTACGCGGAGTTTGCGTCAATGGTTCCCATATCAGGCTCTGCATACACATACTCATACGCGACCCTGGGAGAGCTTGTAGCCTGGATTATCGGCTGGGATTTGATTATAGAATATGCGGTTGGCAATGTTGCTGTTGCCATAAGCTGGGCAAACTATTTCAAGACCCTCCTCAGGGGAGTCGGTTATGTAATTCCGGATTGGCTTTCAACCGATTTCCAAACCGCCCATAAGATCCCAGGCTTGATAGAAAATGCCCCTCACATACTTGGCATTCCCATTGTTTTTAACCTCATTGCTTTCCTGATTGTATCTGCTATTACCGTTGTCTTGCTGATTGGAATCCGTGAGAGCGCATGGTTTAACGCTGTAATGGTGCTTATAAAATTGTCTGTCTTGACCTTCTTCATAGTCATTGGCGCGAAGTATTTGAAGGTTGATAACTGGAGGCCGTTTATGCCCAATGGCTGGGGAGGGGTTGCCTCTGGAGCAGCGGTTATCTTCTTCGCATATATTGGTTTTGATGCCGTCTCTACAGTAGTGGAGGAGGCCAAAAATCCGCAAAGAGATTTGCCAATCGGTATAATTGGCTCGCTCATTATATGCACGATTTTTTATGTCATCATTGCCGGCGTTTTCACGGGAATGATCCCTTACCGAGAGCTTGTCAAGAAACTCTCGACTGAACAGGCGGAGCCTCTGACCCTTGCGCTCCAATATGCGAACATTAAAGGTTTGTTTATTTACATTGTTGCGCTTGGCTCTGTAATAGCGCATACTGCCGTGCTCTTTGTATTTCAGTTGGGGCAGCCACGCATATTTTTTTCAATGGCACGCGATGGACTTTTGCCCCCTGTGTTTGCAAAGGTACATCCGCGGTTCCGCACCCCCTGGTGGTCTACAATCCTTACGGGGGTTGGGGTCGGTGGGGCATCAATGGTTTCAAGCCTCAATGAGATGGTTGACCTTACGAACATTGGAACCCTCTTTGCCTTTATTCTTGTCTGCATGGGGATTATCGTGCTCCGCATAAAGGAGCCGGAAAGACCAAGGCCTTTTCGTGTTCCAGGCGGAGTAATACTTCCTATTCTCGGCGTATTCGGATGCCTCGGATTAATCTTTTATCTGCCCCCCACTTCATGGCTGAGATTTGCGTCATGGCTCAATTTCGGTTTTCTAATTTATGTCAGTTACGGAAGCATACGAAGCAGGCTTACGGGGCAGTCGGTTGCAGAAAACGAGGCCATTCATAACGTTCAAACTGCATACACCGGAGCGTGGCTTGGAATCTTCGGAACCGCCCTCGTCACTCTTTCCCGGATTGCCGATATAGTTCGCCTTGGCTCAAGTGCTCCTAAGGGGTGGTGGTTTGTTAATTCATGGTGGCTTACCGTGCCGCTTCTTCTAAATGTAATAATCCTTTGTCCTACGACCATTATTCGTGCCCGGCACGCTAGGAGAAAAGGCCTCCCTTCGGAAGAAATCACTCGCGCCAATTTGGCTATACTCATTGCCGGTCTACTGATGATGGCTTCTACGGCTTATCTCCTCTGTGTCTGGCTGTTCTGAAGTTTTTTAGGATAACTGGTTATAAATGACACGGGCTTACACAAATAGAATATGGTATAAGGAATTCTTCGCTCAGGACTATGATAAAATAAATCCTTTCTCCACTAAATAAGCCCTCAACGCCTCTTCCCAGGGGCGCGGTAACTTTCCCGAAAGCCTTACACTTCTCAAAGAGGAATTCTTAGGGCGACAGGCTCTGGTAGGGTAATTTGCCGAGGAGACAGGCTCCAGCCTCGCACTCAGACCCACTAATTCCAATGCCTTCCGAGCAAACTCATACCAGGTGCAGAAGCCGCTGTTTGTAATGTGAAAAACCCCGGTAGCCCCCTGCCCAATGAGGCGCTCCAGCAAACACGAGGCGTCATACGTATATGTGGGCGACATACGAATGTCGTTTACCACACTTAACGTCTCACCCGCTTGAGCCTTCAATAAAATCGTCTCTATGAAATTTCCCGCCTTTCCACGCGCCCCCGTTTTTCCAAAAAGGCTGGCCATCCTCGCAATGAGCCATTTAGAACACGCCTGCCGAACGAGGTATTCGCCAGCGAGTTTCGATGCGCCATAGACATTGATGGGGTATGGAGAATCCTCCTCTGTGTACGGTTCTTCTTTTTTTCCATCAAACACATAATCGGTGCTTATATAAACACAGAGGGCATTTAACTCAGCACAGGCTCTTGCTATATTAAGGGCACCAATGGCGTTAATCGAAAAGGCATCATCGGGACGGTCTTCGCATTCGTCCACACGCACGAATGCAGCGCAGTTAAACACGACCTCTGGATGCGCGCTTTTTATTGCTCTTCTAACCGAATCCGGGTCGGTGCACTCAACCTCGACATGACTAAGTGGAAAGACCAGGTACTCCCCTGCCTGTTGTAATACACGTACCAAGTCAGTTCCTAGCTGACCCGTGCTACCTACGACGGCGACTCGGATCATTTGGGAGGCTGTCTCCAAGCCTGTGTATAAACGGCATCATAATAAGCCTGATACCCTCCAGATGTCATCCGCTCTGCCCAGTCCCGGTTGTTTAAATACCAGCGGACGGTCTCTTTCAACCCCAGATTAAAGGGGAGTTTGGGAGACCAACCTATGTCAGAGCGAACCCTTTCTGTTTTCAAGGCGTATCGGCGGTCGTGGCCGGGACGGTCTGGCACGGATCTGACACGCCCAATGAGGTCATTGATATTCAATGAGGTCTCCTCGGCCAAAAGCTGACACAATGTATAAACAACCTCACGGTTTGTCCACTCCTGCCCCGTGCCTACATTGTATGTAGCGCCGACTCTTCCCCTTTCTAAGATGGAGAGAATCGCCTCAATATTATCCTCAACGTAGAGCCAGTCCCTTTTCTGTAGGCCATCACCATACACAGGCAACTCCTTTCCAATCAATGCATTTCGGATCATCAAAGGAATGAGTTTTTCGGGAAATTGAAATGGACCATAGTTGTTGGAGCTACGAACAATCAGGACAGGGACACCATAGGTGCGTTTATAGGCGAGACAGAGAAGATCAGCCGATGCCTTGCTCGCCGCGTAGGGGCTGCTGGGAGAAAGCGGACTCTCTTCACAGGAAGGCTCTTTTCCTTCAATATCGCCGTAGACCTCATCGGTTGAGATTTGAACAAACCGTTCTATGCCGTAATGACGTGACGATTCCAAGAGAACCTGAACCCCGATAATATTTGTTTGGAGAAACGGCGAGGAGTCGAGAACGCTGCGGTCTACATGCGACTCTGCGGCGAAGTTTACTATTGCCCAGGGTTTCTCCTCCTGGAGTAGCCCATTGACCAGTGTGCGGTCTGCAATATCGCCCCTTACAAAACGATAGCTTGGATTCTCGTCAACATCCCTCAAGTTTTCTGTATTTCCGGCGTATGTGAGCTTATCGAGATTTACCACCCGCCAATCCGTACGCTGCAACAGGAGACGCACAAAGTGGCTTCCGATGAACCCGCACCCTCCTGTAATGAGAATGGTTCTCATAGAGAGGCCTCTCCTCCATACACAAAATCGTGATCGGCCATATCAAGACCGGGGAGCCGGACATCTTTGGGGGAGATAATAGGCTCCTCGACAGGCCAATATATGCCGATTTTCGGGTCATTCCAGGTAATTCCCCGATCGAGTTCTGGAACGTATTCCTCCGTCACTTTATACAAGACATGGGCCTCTTCACTCAACACACAAAAACCGTGGGCGAATCCCGCTGGGACATAGAGCATTTGATGATTTTCGGAAGAGAGCCGCATTCCTACCCATTTGCCGTATGTAGGGGAACCCTTACGAATATCTACTGCTACATCGAAGACCTCGCCTTTTAAGGTCATTATTAGTTTCCCCTGGCCCTTAGGGTCTCTCTGGTAGTGTAGCCCGCGGAGAACGCCTCTCACTGAATAGGAGTAGTTATCCTGAACAAATACATCAGGAATACCATTACTTGAAAACTCAGACCTTCTGTAGGTTTCCATAAAGAAGCCCCGCTGGTCTTCAAGGGCTTGCGGTTCAATAAGAACGACATCGGGAATCTCGGTTTTTCTGAATCGAAACGGCATCTATTGTCACCTTCCGATACCAGGACCATTGTTAAATTACCGCGAATAAACTAGGTGAAACTCGCCGTATCTGGACGATGGGGAGTTTTACTCTTTTCCCATCTATTTGTGTGTAATGGGGATGGCATAACTACCACCTCACGACGCCAGAAGCCCAGGTAAATCCTGCACCAAAGACCGAGAAGAGAACTAGATTATCCTTTTGAATCTTGCCGCTTCTTACGGCCTCATCAAGCGCAATTGGCACAGAGGCTGACGATGTGTTTCCATACTTATCCACATTGACAAAGACCTTCTCAGGAGGAATGTCGAGACGCCTTCTTACGGCTTCCATTATTCTCAGATTTGCTTGATGGGGAATGAAGAGGTCAATCTCGTCAGGGGTTATATTGGCTTTTCTAATTGCCTCGATTGCAGCCGACTCCATTGCTTTTACGGCCTCTTTAAAAATATCGTTCCCTTTCATCTTTATGTAATGGAGCCTGTTTCTCACGCTCTCTTCGCTGGGCGGAGTGCGAGAGCCTCCGGCGGGCATATGGAGAAGCTCCCAGTCATCACCGTTTGCCCCAAGGTGGAGAGACAGGATTCCCGGCGACTCGGACTTTGATATTATTGCCGCTCCGGCCCCATCTCCAAAAAGAACGCATGTGGCTCTGTCCTTAAAATCCATAATCCTCGTCATAGTTTCAGCGCCTACTACAAGAATAATCCGCGCATCCCCTGATTCAATCATCCCCTTTCCCACTTGGAGGCCGTAGACAAAACCGGAGCATCCGGCGGAGAGGTCAAATCCAAACGCCTTTCTTGCACCGAGGCGGCTTTGAAGGAGGCAGGCCGTGGAGGGAAAGAAATAGTCCGGCGTAACGGTACCAAGGATTATTCCATCAATATCGGCGGGGTCAATTGAAGCTGATTCAATGGCCCTCAGCGACGCTTCATAGGCCATGTCTGACGTGGCAACGTTGGGGTTGGCGATTCTCCTTTCGACTATTCCTGTCCTTGTGCGTATCCACTCGTCTGAGGTGTCTACGATCTTTTCGAGATCAAAATTTGAAAGCACCTTTTCAGGGGCTGATGAGCCGGTACCGAGAATTCTAACGGGACTCAAATCTATGAATACTCCTTAGCTTTTAGGATATTATTCGGGAAGGAGCGGATTTTGTCAATAATTCGAGGCTAGCAATACAAAGGGCAATTCATGAACCGTCCCTACCGTTCAGCTTCATCTAGCACGGATTTGATTTTCTCTCTCTGTTCCTCACTAATCTTGACCCTTCTCGAATATCCAATTTCGGAGTCGAAAAAAATTATATTGAATGAATCCTGGTCTTTTAATTCTCTAAGAAGCCTGACTTCTTCATCGGACTCTATGCCGAAGAAGCAATCAAACTGATAGGATTTGTTTTCCCTGTCTCTTATCTCAAAATACATTCTCACAGACGGAAACTCTGGTCTTTTTATACACTCAAGCCCATATAGTATTTGCTCGACACCTCTAAGCATTTCGATTTCACTCTGGGATTCCTTAAGGACGAAAGCAGTTTTATCACCTATAGGCACAGCCAGGCATCCAGATGATATAAATGATAAGCTCATCTTGATTTCAGAAGAAAGTTCAATTTGAGTTGTTTCTTTACAAACTGTTGCGCGGAACACTACAAAAAGCTGCTGCTTACTCCCATTCTTTCTAAAACGCCTTTCATCTTTTTTAAAGCGGCATTTTCAATCTGCCTTATCCGTTCTCTTGAGAGATTGAGTTTTGTCCCGAGTTCTTCAAGGGTTAATGGTTTATCCGTAAGGATTCTGTTTTCCAGCACAAACCGCTCTCTTTCCTTTAAAGACCTAAGGGCGATTTCCAGCCCTCTTTTAATCTCTTCTTCCTCTTCGGCTTTTGTAATTACCTCTTCCTGATTTGACTCTTCACTTTCGAGGAGATCGGCGTGCGTTGTCTCTGAGCCTTCTTTTACTTGAGCATCGAGCGATAGATCTTTGCCCCCCATTCTCTGTTCCATTTCAATGACGGCTTCGTCTGAAACGCCGAATTCCTCAGCAAGGGTTTTGTAATCTTCAGGACTCAGGTTTTCATCCTCAATGTCCATCTTATGCTTTGCCGAGCGGAGTTTATAGAAGAGCTTTCTCTGTGCCTGAGTGGTTCCGAGCTTTACAAGGCTCCAGTTTTTGATTATGTAATTATGAATGTACGCCCTTATCCACCAGACGGCGTAAGAAATAAGACGGTAACCCCTTGTTGGATCAAACCTTTTTACAGCGTGCATAAGGCCGACATTTCCTTCCTGTATTAAGTCCATGGGGTTCAAGCCATAGCCTCTATATTCATTTGCAATCTTTATCACGAACCTTAGATTAGAGCTGATTAGCTTTCTTGCTGCCTCCAGGTCTCCGTGCTTTTTATATCGCATCGCGAGTTTATACTCTTCCTCTCGACTGAGGATGGGATAATTGCTTATCTCAGCCAGGTACTTCTCTATAGAAGTTGTTGGAGCCGGAAGCGACTTGTTAAAATGCTCTTTTTCTACTATGTCTTCTTTATCCTCGGCCATGATTTCTAAATCCTAAATAAATACTCACTGATAAGCTTTTGTATAATTATACTTTGATAAAGGGATTCATTCAACGAAGGATGAGTCTTCGGAATAAAAATTTTGTCTGGGCTTGACGGATTGAGTAGCCTTCTTTCGGATGAAAAAAAGGAGTAGTATAGAGATCAAGATTCGCAACGCCCTAAGCGAGATTCTTATTCTTTCGCTTAAATGTAGCGAAGAGTCTGCACTCCTTTACTTGATTTTCCGATTCTGCCAGTTTGTAGATAAAAAGGGTAAGATAAGGCTCACGGATTTATTGGAGCATCGGGAGAATATAGATTGGGTGCGGCTCAGTTGGGCAGAGATTTCAGAGAAATTGAGTTCTCTACACATTTTTGAAATAGATTCGGAGAATTGCATTCGAATTGAAAGGCAATTTGAGAATTTCCTTCCTTATATTTGTATTAGGGTTAAAAGGTATTGGGAGTTCATATCCGATTTATATTCAAGAGGGGAAGAATTTAAATGCGGAATCGAAGGCGAGATAAAAAGGGGTATCCTTTTATTCAATGATGGTTTTTACTTCGAGTGCCATGAATTTCTTGAAGAGGTGTGGAGAAAGGAGAAAGGAAAAGAAAGGTCTTTTCTCCATGGATTGATTCACTCTGCAGTTGCTTTCTATCATATGGAGCATAAGAACTATAGAGGGGCGATAAGCTACATAAAGAGGGGCTATATCAGACTCAAGGGGTTTGAACCTGTGTTTTTAGGTGTGGACGTTAAGACCTTCTTAGCCGATATGGGGAATTATCTAGTATTTCTTGAAAAATCAAGCTCTGACAATGTTGACCCTTTAAAGAGTGCGATTCCAAAGATCGGTTTGATGGAATAAACCCGGAGTTGTACTTGACTCAATGGGAGGTTCGGTTTAAATTTTTAGTGTTTCGAGTATAATACAGCGAAATATATAAATAGAGATTTAGTTGAAAAATCAGCAAAAACCAATTCCGGCGTAGCTCAGTCGGCAGAGCGAGTGGCTGTTAACCACTGGGTCGGGGGTTCGAATCCCTCCGCCGGAGCCAATTATTTCAATAAGTTACGACACGTCATCAATTTTCACCCTTACCTTTGTCAGTGAATTTGTCAGTAACCAAGTCAGAAAAATGGTTATTTAAGGACTCTACAGCCTCTTTTAAAGAATTATCGAGGTGTGCATGTCTCATGGTTGTCTTTATATCGGCGTGGCCTAGAATTTTGCTCACCGCCACAATATTCCCTGTATTTTCTACCATTCGGGTTGCCGCTGTATGTTTCAAGTCATGGAATTTAGCCCTTCTATGTTTGCCCTCTTACATGCCATTCCAAATATTTGCTCAACAATCAAGCGCCACAATCGCGGGTATCGGGATGGGGAGTAGAATCCCTGAGCAACAATACTAATAAAACAAAAATGCTCAAAGCAATCTTTACGTTATTCAGCTTTATATTGATTATCCTCATCGTCTTCACATGGGCACTACTTGCCACATTAACCGCATCAATAGTGTTAATAACCAAGATACCATCTCCAGTTCACCGATGGCAAAAGCAAATAAAGAAGAAAGCACGTCAGTTCTTCTCGAAAAGCATACTCTTCTCTCATTTCTATTTACCTTGCCCTTTCTATCCGACTCTCTTTTTACCTATTGCTTATTTAGCTGACCCTCTCAATGCGGATCGCCAAGCCCAAACTCTGCAAACACAAGACTAAATTTTCTACATACTTCCCTTCCCAACAGCCTATTATGTCCAGGACTCCACGCATACCTGATAGAGTCGCGAATCTTCCGGTAGGCAAGGGACCCAGCTTTTTATGGAAACAATTGAAAATAAAATTGCGGTTGACATTAGGCTTCTCTTTGTGAGAGAATAGCAATATAAAAAGTTCGTGCATAAAATTGGATTGATTATGGATATAGCACCAGCGGCTCTCTCTATCCGATGGGCTGGCTGACACCAAAGGATATGGAAGGTTAATAGTCCTGCACGCCCCTTGTGAGATGAGCACACAAATAGGTGGCCAAGCCTTGAAAATCTTCTATATATACCTCACAGATATCCGCGAGACGTGGGCAAACATAATTCAAACCCTCCAGATGTGTGAAGCTCTATCGAAAGGGCATGAGGTTAGTTTTTTCCACCCGTTTCTTCTCCATGCAACTTTAAGTAAGAGATTGCGTTTCCTTCATATAGAAAAAGGCCTTCGCATTACCAGGATAGTTGCTTTCGGTCCTATAGAGAACAGGTATTTAGACTTTGCGAACAGAATCATTTTTTTCTCCAAATCTTACTTTATCTCCATTTCTCTAAATACGATATACACGGGATTTTTCCTTTTTAGTGTTTTTATCGAAGATTCCACAATTCTTAAGACCGAAAAAGAAGATAATATACGAGCCTCATAAGGTTTATTATCTTGCTTCAGACAAGGTTAATAGCATAAAGCTAGAACTTGAATCATTAAAGCTTCCTGACAAGATTGTAGCCATATCCAATGGAATAAAGCGTGATTTAATCTGGTTAGGAGCCGATGGAGATAAGAATAAAAGCACTACATTATCAGATATAACCAATCTCTTGGCTTTATGAATCCCTCCATTGTCCAACAACATGATAATATACCTATTACCTATCACAGTAGTATTTAGAGAATTCATTCAAAAACACTCCAAAGCATTCACTGTCAAGAGATGGCATCTCCAAAAAGAAATTCTCACCCGTTAATGGCTCTACTGCTCCATAAACATAATAGCTCTCAAACACCTGTTGGACTGATTGTTATGGGTTTGACCCCTTTGGCTGTGATTCGTCTTCTAATAATCGGCATAAGTCCGAAACGACTCTCATCTTGGACAAAAACACTTAATCTCTTAATCTCTCTGTTTTCAACCAAACCCTTGAGTTGATCTACTAAACCATCCAAGAACTCAGCTACTTTACCATCGTTTTTTTATATGACTCCTCCTTGCCACCTTTGGCTTAGCCTTAAGCTCATAGCGCACAATCCGGTAAAGTGTCTTGTATTTAACATACAGGCCATAGGTCTTTTGTATCCAAGCTTGAATTTGACCGTAGTAGCTGCCAAAACCTGTGCTCTGTTGTAGGCACTTGTTGAGTTGTTCGACCACCTCCATAGGTAGACTGTATTGGCCTGGGATTGGTCCTTTTGATTTAATATCAATTAGACTATTTATTCCCCCTGATTCATACAGAGCTAACCACAGTCTTATTGTGTTTCGATGCACTGCTAAATGCTCAGCCACCTCCTTTCGGGTTTTGGCTTTACCGCTTTTTAGCAGCACGAGCATATGGAGTCTGATTTTGCGTTTAGAGTTTTTCTCCTTGTGTAGAAGCGGTCTCATAAATACCCATATCCTGCTATAATGATAAGGTATGGGAAGAAGAGAAGAATTAACAGATGAACAATGGGCAATTATCAAACCTCTTATTCCACCTGTACCTCGACGCC
>Ga0070739_10002863_pt1 | contig 22255 bp, 18 predicted proteins | sample Coa_R1_7_FD_66445 | JGI IMG/M metagenome (GOLD analysis project Ga0070739, IMG submission 66445) | Surface soil microbial communities from Centralia Pennsylvania, which are recovering from an underground coalmine fire - Coalmine... | ecosystem: Environmental > Terrestrial > Soil > Unclassified ... | reverse complement strand
ACCAGTTCAAAAGCCGAGAAACTAACGTCGGCACGCAATCGGGTTACCCGTTCGGCGCGCGGCCGTCCACAGGACCCCGGAATACTCTGCCGCCGAGCGGACTCAGGATGCCTCCTGTGCGCGATCTCCGCCTGAGCACTGCGGTCGACCGTATCGGATGACCAGGACAAGCTCGTCCGGCACGGTGCTAAGGAACAGGCCGGGCCCACGCTGGCCGGATTTATGGCTGCGCTTGACCGCCAGTGCGATCTCGTCATCAGTTGCATGTTGAAAGCGCGCGCGCGCTGCACGGCGAATCAGCTCAACAATCCTCTTGTCCGCCTCGGGGAAGAATTGCCGGACTGCGCGCGCAACCACGTCTTCCTTCGCGCTGTCTCTTCTGTTGTCTCTTACGCTTGTCTCTTCTTCCTTATAGGGCAACCGCAATTCTGCGGAGTCATTGCCGCAATTCTGCGGAGTCATCGGCGGCAAATCTGCGGAGACACCTCGGTTGTGAGTCCGCAATTCTGCGGAGTCATCCTGATCGGCTTGACTCCGCAAATCTGCGGAGTCAGATTTCAGCGAGCCTGCAAGATGGTCTGACCAGAGGAACTCATATTGGTTTTCTCGGCCGCCGCCGGTGCGGATCACTCGGATCAGCCCCGCTCTGACCAGCGCTGCGACGCCGCGTTCCACTGTGTCAATCGAGATACCCAGCTCCTGCGAAAGCGTGGTCGGGCCTGCCTCGCACCGTGTTGAGCCAGGAGCCTTGTGGTATTGCATGACGCCGTACAGGATCAACGCAGAAGCGGTCACAGCTGCTTTCGTCGGCTCCGACGTCCATTCATCCTTCCGCCTGCCGAGCTTCGACCCGAGCAACGATACCGGAATCATGATCTGCTTAAGCCGCCGCGACGCATTAAACGGTTCACCCTGCTGCACATCGCCCCTCCGCGTGCCAGTCGATCCGCAGCACAGCACCGCACGGACAGCGCGCCACGCCGGCGACTACGCTGCCGACTGGCACCTCGATGTCGTGTCCGGCCGGGCAGGTGACGGCGTACACCTCGCGCTCGCGCATAGGTCGCGGGCGTGCCTGCGTGGGGAGTAGCGGAGTCATGCGGCATCCCCAGTGCTGGCGCTACATGGGCAGCAGGTACTGCACAGTAGCAGCCCGTCGGGCTGCACGTGCACATCGGCGTGGAGATACCGATCGCAGCCTGCGCATGGTCCGGCGACGCGCGCGGACACGAAGCACCTCGCGCTGGCGTGCTCTTGACGGGGGCGCCGATCGGCGCGATCATGGGGTGTCACATTTCTCCTTTTCTGGACGCAATGAAAACGGTCCGGCGCATGGCGAGCGCGCGGGCCGTTTTTGTTTTAGTGACGAAACTCTCGATGCGACCGCGGGTCACCCATAAGCTGGCCATCCGCGTAGATCCTGCACGTACCATCGGCCCGCATGGGCCGAGTTCCACCGCTGTTGCGACACGCGGCTATCGAAGAAATCGGCGCCGTAGCAGTCAGCCGCACATACCGCCGCCGGCCCGTGCCGATCCACTCGCCGTGAGTATGGGCGACGAGCGCATCAGCTTGCCCGGATGTGACGCGCCTCAGCAGTACGCCGTCGTAGTCGCGCACCTCGACTGTGGGCCGCGCGGACTCAGCCGCGTTAGTCAGGCTTGCGCCAGGCGGCCCGGTCATAGCCGCGGCCCTTCGGCGCCAACCGTCATCCGACCAAATACACGCGTCGCAACGGACTCAGGGATCCGTAGCGTGTAGTATTGCTTCTTCCTTCTAGTTGTGGAGTGTCCAAGCCGAATAACGCCGGGCTCATCAAGGAACATTTTGCGAATGGTGGACGGGTGCAGCTTCGTTCGCCTGGCGAGCTCCTCGGGCGTGTTGAGCGTCTCGTTTATCGCATTAAGCACGGCCCAAGAATACAGAGCCGGTGCTTGGGAGGTCTATTTGGGATTTTGTTGGGACCATCTTTGGGGGTTTGGGACTTACAGAAACCAAAGGAAATCTAAATCGCCATGATTGCAGCAACGATCGCCGCGCTCTTGTCTCTCCCGCACTTCTTCGTCTGCTTTTCCCATGCCCTAAACTCAGATGCTGTGATTTTGCGACCGTCGGGCGTCCGAATGCCACGATAGAAATCCGTTTTCGTCATCTGTCTGTTCTGGAGATGCCGGTTCAGTTTTCGCAGTAGCTGCTGGTGGATAGTGCCTGTGCTGTCGCCCGGTGATGCCCCATCCTCCGGCCGATTTGACGTCATCGCAAAGAGCGGCGTAAATGTTTCTTCTAACGGGACATCGGCACCCTCTGGGATGCTCCAGTTCACCAGACTCGCCGAGAATCGCTCGAGTTCCCAGAACACAGGGTCCCAGGACGCAATCACGTCATCGACCACGGCGTTCAGCACGGTAGGGAGTTGCTCTAGTTCCGCTTCGAGCTCCTCCGGGTCCGCCGACGCGCACAACCGAATCCGGGCCGTCATGGCAGCGCACTTGAACCGCGTGATGTCCTCGATAAGCTCCGTTGCGTGCTGCTTAACCGTCCGTACGGCCAGATCGCCCCTAGCACCGTTCTGGAAGGTACGCCATGAGAATGCCTTCAAGGCGCGCTGGAGGTACTCTGCGCATAGCCGGTGCACATTGTGAACGCCGAACGCGAACGGCTCTTCTCCGCGCAACCACTCTGACACGCTGTCGCGGAAGCAGGCATCGGCGGCTTGCCGCTCCCGAAGATACGTGCGATTGACTGGCGAGTACTCGTCGGCGACCGTGGACTGATCGGACATTCGCTCCCCGTTGCGCGATCCCCAAGGGTTCCCGTTGAGGGAAAGCCGCCAGCAGAGAGGGGTCTCCGCTTGTCGCTTGGCCGGGCTAGGCGGCTGCAAACATCATACACCCAAAATGGTTTGCAAGCTCGTGTACCAGAATGTACCAAAAGTACTCTTAACGGCCACTTTTGGCGCATGTGGCACAATGCATAATCAGTAACTTACTGATTTCAAATCTGTGCTGGTAGTTCGACCCCCACCAGCTTCCGCCAGATCACGCAAACGCCGCTGATTAATGCAGATTGAGTTTACGCCGTCTGCTGGCCCGCCGCTTTCTGCAATCCTCTGTTCTCGATTTCAAACTGGCGCATTTTGAACTTCTGAACTTTGCCGCTGAGGGTCATGGGGTAGGAATCGACAAAACGGATGTGCTGGGGGACCTTGAAGTACGCCAGCTTTTCCCGGCAATATGCGCGGAGTTCTTCTTCATCGGCTGACTCGCCGGTCTTCAGCCGGACCCACGCCACGACCGTCTCACCAAGGCGCTCGTCTGGAATGCCGATCACCTGCACATCGGCGATTTTCGGATGAGTGTGCAGGAATTCCTCTACTTCGCGTGGGGAAATGTTCTCGCCGCCCCGGATAATGAGGTCTTTTGCGCGGCCTGTGATGCGGAAATACCCGTCCGGACGCATGAGGGCGAGGTCTCCGGTATGCAGCCAGCCATCGGCATCCACGGCGCGGGAGGTGGCTTCGGGATCGCCGTCATAGCCCTTCATGACCATATAGCCGCGCGCCAGCAGTTCCCCCTGCTCGCCGACGGGAACGGTTTCGCCGCTCGGGGAGGCGATCCGAACCTCCGTTTCCGGAAGCGCACACCCGACGGTGGTGCAGCGCGTATCCACTGAGTCATCGACGTGTGACATGGTGATAATCGGTGTGCTCTCCGTCTGTCCGTAACCCACCACCATCTGCGGGCAGTGCATGTCGTTCACCACGCGCTTCATGATCTCCACCGGACACGGCGCGCCGGCCATGACGCCGGTGCGCAGCGATGTCAGGCGGAAACGCGAAAACTCGGGGTGATTCAATTCGGCGATGAACATGGCCGGAACACCGTAGATTGCGGTAGCCTCATCGGCATCGACGGCTTCCAGCGTGGCGAGCGGATCGAAGGTCGCGGCCGGAAAAATGCAGGCCGCGCCACAAACGGCCGCGGTCTGCGTGCCGATCACACAGCCGAAGCAGTGAAACATGGGCACGGGCAGGCAGATGCGGTCCTGTTCGGAAAGGCAGAGATACTGCGCGATGAAGCGACCGTTGTTCACCAGGTTCACATGCGTGAGCAGCACGCCTTTCGGCGCGCCGGTGGTGCCGGAGGTGTACTCCATGTTCGCTGGCTCGTCCGGATCGGGCCTGCACTCGACGCCGTCCGGGTCGCGAAGAAACGCCTGCCAGTCCGGCGAATCGAAACAGATGACGTGCCGCAGCGCCAGTGACTCGCCAACGCGCGATTCATCCAGGATGGAGAGGTAGTCGGTTCGGCGATCGCGGCTGTTCAGAAACAACGCCCGAATACGCGATTTCTGCAGCACATACGACAGCTCGTGCGAGCGGTAGCTGGGGTTGATGTTCACCAGCACGACGCCGGCCAGCGCGCAGCCGAACTGCATAGTCACCCATTCGGCGCAGTTGGTGGCCCACACGCCCGCGCGGTCGCCCGGCGCCAGACCAAGCGCGCGCAGACCGGCGGCGGCGCGCTGTGCGGCGAGCGCGTATTCGGACCATGTCATGCGCACGCCCTGATGGCGTGAGGAGATGGCAAGGTTGTCGGGAAAGCGCGCCGCGGTCTCGAGAAAGGCCTCCCCCACGGAAGTGCGAACAATCGTGCCGGCCGGTCCACGCGCATAGCTTTCCATAGATGTCGCGCAACTATATCATGAGTCCTGCGGGGCCATGCTACACGCTGCCATCCTGCAAAGCCATTCGGATCGCCTCCTCGACCGGGGAGTACGACCCGCCTTTACGCTCGAGGCGAAACGGCTCGGCGGCCGGGAGCGGCGGCTGCGCGAGAAATCTGGGCCGCGATCCACGATGCGGTTGTGCGGCATGCACCAGAAAGGGATGGCACAGGTACACGGCGCCCGCGGCGCCGGTCGCCAGCACCACGGGTCGTCCGGCGCTTTCTGCGAAGCCGTTCGCGGCCAGTTCTCGGAGCGACAGCCCACGTTCACCCGCGGGCGCCAGCCGCCGCGCGATATCGAGGTGCGAACCGGCGCGGATTCGCGTCGGCGCATCGTGTTCGCCAACATCGGAAAACAGAAAAAGCATCAGTAGCGCTCGCCCGCTCGAGCTGACGTTCGAGCGCCACTCGAAGTAGTCCGCCGCATCGCCCCGCTCAGGCGGAAAGCTGGTATCGATGTGCCACCCCGCGTCCCCGGGATCTGCTGTGGAGGGAAAGCGGATCGGGAACGTGCCCAGATTGGTGCGCGGAGACCAGCGCCCGGGACCAACCAGCTGATCGAAAGCACGGTGCAGCGCCGGAGTGTTCGCGGCCCCGACGAATGGCTCCTGCGCATACATGCCAAGGCGGATGACAGGCTTCGTCCACGTCGTCGGATCGTCTGGATCGCATCCCGTGTCCCGCCACAGAATTGCACGGCACTCGTCCGCGACTTCGCGCGGGAAGGCGGACTCGAGCGTGACGAACCCGTCACGAATGAACTGCTGAATCTGGTCCTCGTTCACGTCTGTCGTCCCGCCGATCAGCACCCATCGGAGGTAGGCTCAGTGTAGCTGATGAACGATGTGATCCGGTGGCTGCTGGAGGGCGACCCGGCGATTCGGTGGCAGGTCCTGCGAGACCTTACCGGAGCAGCGGAGCGGACCGTCGGGCGCGAGCAGCGGCGCATGCTGCGCCAGGGCTGGGGAGCGCGGCTGCTGGCCATGCAGGATCCGGACGGCCGCTGGGCCCGCGGACTCTACACCCCGAAGTGGACTTCGACAACGTATACGCTGGTGCTGCTGCGCGGCATCGGGTTGCCGCCCGAGGAACCAGCGGCGCTTCGCGCCTGCCGCGTGCTGTTCGATGCCGGTATCTGGCGCGACGCGGGCATCAACTTCTGGAGGCGTAATCACGACCGCAGCGAGACGTGTGTCTCGAGCATGCTGCTGGCCGCGGCGTGCTGGTTCCGCTTCGATGATGCGCGCGTGGATCCGCTTGCGGCCTACGTCATGAGCCAGCAGATGCCGGACGGCGGCTGGAACTGCCTCGCTACTCCCGGATACGGCATGGCGACCCACGGTTCGTTCCACACCACGATCTCCGCACTGGAAGCGCTGCTGGAATTCGAGCGGTTCCGCCCGGGGCAGGCGCAGCGAGCGCGGGACGCGCAGCAGCGGGGGCGGGAGTTTCTGCTCGCACACCGGCTCTTTCGCTCGCATCGCACGGGCAAGGTGGTGAAGGACGCGATGACGCGCTTCTCCTGGCCGACGCGATGGCATTACGATGTGCTGCGCGGGCTTGATTATTTCCGCGACGCAGGGGCGAGCCTCGATCCCCGGCTCGAGGATGCTCTCGCCCTGCTCGAGCGGCGGCGCGATCGCAGCCGACGCTGGCCGCTGCAGAACGAGCATCCAGGTAAGACGTTTTTCCCTATGGAGACCGTGGGACAGCCCAGCCGCTGGAACACCCTGCGCGCTTTGCGGGTCTTGAACTGGGCTGGCGCGTAGACTGTTTTCATGCAGTTCGCAAAGCGCCTTCGCGAGGGGGTTCGGCGCGGCGAGATCACGTGCAGCGTGCGCATTTGGATGCGCCCTCACGTCAGGGCCGGCCACCGGTATCGGATGGAAGAAGGGGAGATCGAAGTTGAATCGATTGAACCCATCGGCCTGCCCGACATCACTCCGGAACTGGCCCGCGCGTCGGGGTTCCTGGGCGTGGTCGATCTGTTGAAGGTCGCAAAGCACGGCCCCGGTGAGAACATCTACCTGGTTCGGTTCCACTATGTGCCCCCGCGGCAACGGCGCGGTTCGAAGGAACGGACGCACTGAAAACGCCGTATATAGTTTCGTGGCGAGGCCCCGTCATCCCGCGTGGCTTATGGCAGGGTTCTGGGTCTGTGTGCTTATCGCCCTCGCCGCCGTTGTGCGCAGGCTGCTGGCTCTGGTCCGGCCAATGCAGGGCCGGCCTGAGCAGATGGCTGCCGTCGATGCCACCTTCTCGGCGCACGCCGCGCTCACGGTCGCGCATATCGTTCCGGCGGCGATCTTCGTGGTTCTTGCCGCCATGGTCCTGTTGCGGCGGCCGGCCTCCGGCGAATGGCTGGAGCGCCTGTTATTTGCTTCCGGGGTGATCACCGGCGCGACGGCATACGCCATGAGCGCGTACGCGGTCGGGGGCTGGATCGAGCGCAGCGCCGTTCTCGTTTTCGACAGCTGGTTTCTCTTTTCGCTGAGCCGCGCGTGGATGCTGGGCCTGCGCGGGCAGGCGGAGCGAAGCCGCGAGTGGATGACCCGTGCGGTCGGCGTCCTGCTCGGTATTGCCACCACTCGCCCGGTGATGGGAGTTTTTTTCGCCACCAGCTCCCGCACGCATCTGGATACGCACCAGTTCTTCGGGATTGCGTTCTGGATCGGCTTCACGATCAACACTGTGATCGTTGAGCTATGGCTGCACTCCAGCCGGCGCCGGTCGGCGATTTACGAGTTGCCGCGGGAATACACTTTGTAGAACGCCAGCACACGGCGTACGTAATTGCGTGTTTCCCGGAAAGGCGGCACTCCATGATACTTGTCGACGTTGCCGGGCCCGGCGTTGTAGGCGGCGATGGTGCGCACCAGACCATCGCGATATTTGTGATAGCGGGCCTGAAGCTCGCTTAGGTAGTGCGTGCCGGCCTCCACGTTCTGCTCCGGTATATGAGGATCGGCGCCCAGCTCGGCCGCCGTCTCCGGCATCAGCTGCATGAGGCCGATAGCCCCCTTCGGCGACACCAGGCCCGGCCGGAACCCGGACTCCGCGGCAATGATACTTTGTACGATTGGCCGCTTGACTCCATGCATCAGCGCGGCCCCCCGAATCACTTCCGAAAGGGTGAACGGCTGCGCGGGAACACAGGGAACATGGAACGCAAGCTTCGCCGGCCGCAGGTACATAAACCGCAGCTCGGGGTGCGATGCAACTCCATAAGCAGCAAGGGCATAGAGACCCAGAACGGGGAAGGCGAATTTCTTCATGGGCAGGGAACAGAACCAGCCGAAATTTCTCCGAGCGGAAAAACGAGGCAGGCTTTTCTTAAGTGTTCTTTAATAGTGTAATTAAGCAGATGAGTACTGCGCCATCAGGGTTGCCCTGGCAACGCTCATCTAACCGTTAGGCGAGGCGAATGAATCGTCGTAATGCGTTGATAGTACTCAGCGGAACGGCTGCCATTCCGGCTGCGTTGGGAGCGAGCCCCACCTCCGATCCGCAGCCCTGGTACGCGCGGATGCGCCGCTGCGGGCAGACGAATTTCAACGAGCGCGATCCGATTGAGATCGATATCGGCTGGTGGATCGATTATTGGGCCAGCCTGAAAGTCGACGCGCTGCTGGTGGGAGCGGGTGGAATTACCGCGTTTTATCCGACCGAAATCCCGTATCATCACCGCAGCCGTTTTCTGGGCAGTCGCGATCTGTTCGGCGAATTCGCGCGCGCGGCGAAGGCCAAAGGGATTCGCGTGGTCGCCCGGCTCGATTGCAACTGGGTCTTTGAAGATGCCGTGAAAGCGCATCCGGAGTGGGTGGCGCGTACGGCCGCGGGCGAACCCGTGCGCAATGCCGAAGCGCCCGAACTGTTCCAGACCTGCATGTACTCGAGCTATTTCACCGAGCAGATGCCGGCCATCATTGGCGAACTCAACTGGCACTACGATATCGACGGCTTCTTCACAAACGGATGGCCGAGCACGACGCCTCCCCCGCCCTGTCAGTGCGGCGAATGCCGCGGCGCGCCCGATCCCGCATCACCGGCCGGCTACGAGTATCACCTCGCGCGGGTGATCGCGGTTTGGAAGCTGTGGGACGAAACCGCGAAGCACCGGAAGCCCGACAGCGTTTACGTGGGCAACCTGGGTGGAGGTATTCGGGCAGTCCTCGACCTGCGCCGCGTCGCCGCGGTGGCGGGCTGGTTCAATGCCGATCATCAGGGACGCTCCGGGGACACGCCCATTTGGGACTGCGCGCAGCAGGGCCGGGTCGCGCGTTCGGTGATGAAGGGCCGCACGGTGACCAACGTGACCGGCGCATACGCGAACAGCTCGGTGCTGTGGCGTCATTCGTCGAAAGCGCCGCTGGAGATGACCGTGTGGCTGGCGCAGACCACGGCCAGCGGCATGACGCCGTGGTTTCACTGGCTCGGAGGCAAACCGCGCGATCTGCGCTGGATGGAGCCCGGCCGCCGGTTCTTTCAGTGGATGGCCGCCAACGACGCACACCTCGCCTGCCGGGAATCGGTCGCATCGGTCGCGGTCCTGTTTTCGGAACGGACGAACGCTTTCTACAAGCCGCCGGGCGGCGGCCACTTCACGGACTCCATGCAGGGTATGTACAACGCCCTGCTGCATGCGCGCGTGCTTTTCGACTTTGTGCACGAGGACGATCTCTCAGCGGAAACGCTGAGGCGTTATCGCGCATTGGTTTTGCCCAATGCGGCGGTGCTGAAGGAGACCCAGTGCGCGCAGCTGCGGGATTATGCCGCGCGAGGCGGTTCGCTGCTGGCGACGTTCGAAACCGGCTTTTTCGACGAGAGCGGAAATCGCCGCGCGCAGAGCGGTCTCGCCGACCTGTTCGGACTCCGCGCCATCGGAGACCGCGTTCCGCCGACACGCCAGGGCGCCTACGCGCGCATCGAGCGGCAGCATCCCATTCTCGACGGCTTCTCCGGAACGGAGATCCTGCCGTTCGCCGAATACTATGTGCCGCTGGCGCCAGTTGCCGACCCGGTGCTGACCGTCATTCCTCCGTACCCTGCATTCCCGCCGGAAATGGTCTACCCCCGCCAGCCGCGCACCGATCAGCCGGCGGCGATTGCAGTGGAGCGGGATCGGAGCAGGCTGGTATGGTTGGCCGGCGACGTCGATCGCGCATACTGGCGCTCGCAGGATCCGGATCTCAGCCGGCTGCTGGGCAACTGCATCCGATGGATCGTGCGCGACGCTTCGCCTGTAGAGGTTTCGGGCGCAGGTCTGCTCGAACTGTTCGCGTGGAAGACAGATTCCGGGTACGCGCTGCACCTGTTGAACTACACTAACCCGGATATGCAGCGCGGCTGGTTTACAGAGGCGCAGGCGGCGGGCCCGCAACGGGTCCGGTTCCGCGTTCCGGGGACTGTATCCAGGGTTCGGCTGCTGCACGCGGGCGTCGACATGCCGTTCACCACCGCCGGCGGGACCGTCGAGTTCACGATACCCCAGCTCATCGATTACGAAGTGGCGGCTCTGATCGGCTGATCCTCAGCGAAGTACCACCGCCTGGTCACGGCACGAATAGACTACATACGCGCCGTTGTCGTACACCGCGGCGGCGCCCGTAAGGCGGTGGGCGCGTTGCAGAACGATGAAGTCAACACCACTGCGGCAGAGCGCGGCAGGGGGATCGCTGTTGATCTGGCGCCAGCGGCGGCTCCATTCCATGGCCGTCCACTCGTAGTAATTCGCCTGCCCGCCCGATTTCCAGTCCACATACAGCGGCCGCTCTGCCTCGACGCGAAACACGCCCGGGTAGAGTTTGCGGCCGGCATCCGGGAAAACGAAGATAGCGTTGCGAGGCGCGTTTCGGCTGGCCCACGCGACGAGTTGCTGCAGCTCCGGCGTATGCAGCGGCGGATAATTGACCACCCTGCCCCACAACGGGATGGCAAAAAACGGAACCGCGGCGAAACCCAGAATCGCTAAATGCCATGCCGGCCGGAGAGACAGCCGAACCGCGGCCACGCTGGCCACGGCAAGAATGATCGCGACCAGCCATCGTCGGCCGGCCAGCGGTCCGAACGGCGGCAGGAACATGTCGAGGATCTGCGGCTGAAGTGAAGGCAGGTACGGCACGACGAACCAGGCCGCGGATTCCGCGTACCGCCCCGCCTGCGCTGCTCGAACACCAGCCGCGGCGGCCAGCACGATCGCGAACAAGGTGATAAACAGAGCCGCGCGCGCGGGCTGGAATTGTGGGATAAACCCCCACTTCAGGACATCAAGCGTAAGCCACGAGAAAGGAATGCTGAACAGGCCGAGCAGAGGCAGCCCGACGAGAAACAGCGAGCCGCGCTTCGGGCGAACGCGCCAGTACGCAAACATGGCAATGGCCCAGAGCACGACATACTGCGCCAGCAGCCGCCAGCCCCAGGTTTCGATCCAGTTATAGGCGGCGCGGAAGCGCTGCACGGCGGCGACCTCGGCGGGGATGCGCCACAGGAACGCCTGGTGCTCCACGGCGCCCTGCTGCAGGCGCGAGGCGATCATCAGGATTGCAGCCGCCGCAGCAAGCGGCGCCAGCGCGCGATAGTTTCTGCGCGCAAACAGAAACGCGAAGAACAGGATCCAGAACGGCGCCGCGGTCGGCGCGTGATACAACAGCGCCACCGAGCCTGCGATGCTGGCGGCCATCGGACGCTCTTCGGCCGCGAGTCCGATGGCCAGCAGCGACAAGGGGAGCGCAAAGGCGCGTGGCGTCGGCTCATATTCCAGGGTGAGTACGGCGGGCCCGGCGATGAGCGTTCCGAGGGACGCGAGTGCGGCAACGAACAACGCCATCTTTCGCGAGAGGGGAAACGCAGCCGCGATCAGGTACACGCCGACGACCCCGGCGAGGCGAAGCACGGCCTGCTGGAACAACAGCACCGCTTCGAACGAGGCGTGACTGAGGCGATGCAGGGCGATGGTGATCTCGTCGTAGAGCGTGAACTCCAGGTGCGAGCGCTCTACCAGAAAATCACCGCTGAGAGCCGCAGGATCTTCGATGTGCTCCATCAGGGCGGCGTAGATCTGCGTGTCCGCCTGCAGCCAGGTGTGGCCGGGGAAATAGAACGTCAGTGCGGTGATCAGAACGAGGAACGCGCCAATGAAGACACGATCCGCATTCGTCATGGAGCGCTGGGGGTCTTTTCGAGCTGTTGCCTGGCCCAAAGCCGGTCAGGATCGATGGCCAGCGCCTTCTGGAATGCCTGGCGCGCTTCGGCATCGTGGTTCTGTTTGCGCAACGCCACGCCCAGCCAGATCCATGCATCCGTTGATTTCGGATTCAGCTCGAGGGCCTTGCGAAAGTCTTTGATGGCCAGCTCGACGCCGCCGCCGAACGCGGCCGGCAGATAGAACATACCCACGCCGTGGCTGACGTAGTTCTCGGCGTCATTCGGATTCAGCTCGATGGCTTTGTTGACGGAGTCGAGCGCGCACCGGCCATAGCGAATGCCCATGAACCCGGCGCTGGAGATAGCCTGGCCGCAGAGCGTCCCGAGCACCCGGTTATACTCCGCCGACTCGGCTTTGAGCGCCACCGCCCGCTGCGCGGCTTCGATGCCGTTCTCGGCGGCGGTGGTGGCCCGCGCCTTGTCGTGCTGCTCGATGGCGACCTCGGCCAGGTAGGAATGCGCCAGCGCGGCCCGGTACTGCGCGTCCGGATCGTTGGGTTTGGTTTTAGCCGTCGAAGCCGCCTGCGATGCAAAGCGCTCCAGTGTCGCGCGATCCTGCCGGTCGCGCGCTTTTTCCAGTTCGGCGATGGCGGCGTGAGCAAGCAAGCCCGCCAGCAGAGCGGAGAGCAACAGCCTCATTCTGTTCCGATTTTAGCGTGTGAGGATGGCGATCGCACCGTGAAGCCGCCGCCCAAAGCCCGCTCCAGACGGGAAATCGACATCCACTTCCTCTCTGCGGGCAGCCATGCGCGCAGGAGATGTTCGTAGTCGGACGCGGTGAAGGAATTGCCAGGCGCCTAACTGCAGAGCGCATTAATCTTTGATAAGTATGGTTCCGGGCAAAAATGTATCGCATCACGGCGGTGTGCGCCCTGGCCGTGGCGGCGCTGCAGGGCCGTACTGTCAATCCGATCGACTTACTCCACGCCGCGACAGCCGAAGTAGCGAAGCAATCCGCCGGGCTGAGGAATTTCGCATGTGAAGAAACCGTCAGCCGGGAATTCCACCGGCCGGGCCGAAAGTCGCTGGTTTGGACCGACAGATTGCGGCTGGATGTCGGCGTCTTCGGCGGACGCGAGTTCTTCTCCTGGCCAGGTGCTCCAAATCCTCGGTACACGGATGCGGCTGCTCTGGCCGGAGGGCCAGCCACCTCCGGAGAATTCGGGCCCTTTGCAATTGGTCTTTTTCTTTCCTGGAGTGAACCCGTGCCGCTGCGCTTCACGGGGATGCAGACCTTGTCCGGCGCACCCGCGGCCGTCTACCGCTATACCGTCAACGTCGATAGCAGCAACTTCCTCGTCCGCACCGGGCCAGAGAGCGAAGCGCCCGCGCCATATGCGGGGATGATTTTCCTCGATCCGAGCACGGCGCGGGTGATGCGACTGACCGCCGACGCAAATGATCTACCGAACGGGTCCGATCTGGCCAAAGTCGGCGTGGATATCGAATACGGGTGGCAGGACAGCGGCGGCACGCGAGCTTGGCTGCCACGCCGTTCCATGACGCGAATTGCTTACGCCGCAGGCGCCTACGCGGTCAACCGCACCGAATTCATAAATTGCCGGCAGTTTCGCAGCGACGCCCGGATGAGTTTCGATGAAGACGAGCAGCCGCGGGTCGCGGCGCCTGCCGAATCCACAGCGGCCCCGGTCCCCGCGCGTCTGATCGTCCACACGGCATTCGTTAGTGGCATTGACACCCGCAACAGCTGCACCGGAGATCCAATAGAGCTCGAGGTCGTTAAGCCAGTCGAGTCCGGCGGCCGGACGGTGATACCGAGAGGCGCTCGCATGTTTGGCAGGATCGTGCTGCTGCAACGGCATTATCGGAACAACCGTATTGTCGATCTGGCGATCCGGTTCGATCATTTCCAGGTCGGCGGGGTTTCGCGGCGCCTTGCGCTGGGTGAAGTCGGGGGCACAGGCGACAGGTATCTGGACGAAGACGCCCCCATTAAGGATGCGATGCCATTGTGGCCCGGCGGTCCGCCCAGCGGTGGAGCGAGAATCATTTTCATTGACGCCGGCAAGGTCCTGATCGAGCGCGGCGCGAAATGGGACTTCGTGACGCGGTGAGCGGCTAACGCGTCTGCCAGTCCCACTTGTCGCCGGCTGGGATATGCAGCCTTGTTGATCCGGCAATGGTAATGATTGCGGCGCGTTCCGGACCGCCCCGGGGCGGCAGCGGGACGCCCGTACCCAGCGGACCCAGGGCAGCCAGGGAAATCGGCCGGGACGTCCCATTCATCTCGATGTGGTCGAAACGGATTGCAAGGATGACGCCGGGGGTCGGCTGGAACACTTGCCGGAGCTCGACGATTCTTCCGGACACACGGGCGCCGGCCGGAACGAGCACCTGGCCGCCGCGCGTTATGCGCTTCAGCACGCGGACCTCGATCGGATCGCCCGCGAACGTTCGGCCTGCGTCGATGGCCGTCTGAATCGCCGTGTGCAGGACGAGACCGAAGGGCAATGGGTCGGCCGGCAGCGGCTGGGGTGCGCTTGACGCCGGCTTTGAGGAATCGAAGGAGATGGTGGATTCGGCGCCGAACTTCCTGCACTGGCCGTAGTCCGAACCGTTGACCACGAGGTCGCCCCTGTTGTTCAGCATTCTCATCGTGGATGTGCGCGGCAACCACGCCGTGACCTGCCCGAGTGACTGCGGACCATATTCGATCACGATCTCGCCGGCGGCGATGTCGGAATCCGGCGGAGGATGGACCACGCGCACGATGAGGCGCTTCAGATCAGCGGTGCGCGGATCGATGAAGAACGACCCCTCATAGGCGGCTTTCATTTCCTCATGAGATCCGCTCTCCACCGTGAAATGGCTGCTGGAGCGCGGCACGGAGTACGTGTATTCGGCGAGCCCGGAATCGGACAGGCCGCGAAAGCGCAGCGCCATGGGGTCGGCATCCGAGAGGAGAACGCTGATCCCGAATGCGCCGAATTCGCCCGCCGATGCCGCGCCTCCACCGGCGAGTTCGCCGGCATCACGGTAGCGAAAGGCGGTGTCCCCCGGCCAGGAGAATAATTGCTCCCCATGCAGCAGGGCGACTTCCATGCGCAACTGGTCGCTCCAGATCAGCATGTCGTGCGGGCCCGGCGTGGTCGGAATCACGGCCGCGTTTGGGCGTGAGATCAGGTCCTGGCGGCGGTACACCCGGCGCTGCAACGTTTCGATACACGCGAAGTCATCGAGGTGGGCAGCGGCGGTTTCTACCTTATCGGTTGCATCGTGCAGAAGGGCTGCCGGGTCGAGCGGCTGAGCGGCCGTGGATGCGATCAACGCTGCTGCCAAGGCAAGCCTCGCGGGCGGAATTGCCTGCCCTGGGCGGCACATCACAGGAACATTATGTCAGCGAGGGGCATCTGGGCCGTCTGGGTCGACGGCCACCACTCGACCGCCGCCGGACTGCCGCGGGACCGGTCCGTTCTTACAGAACTTTCACACGTTCTTCAGGAACGCGCGCCGATCCGCCGCGACCGTTGCATCTGCCCAGCCATCAAAGCCAGTAATGCCGATGTCCCGAATCAGCAAGGCGGGTCTGCCCGCACTCATGCTCCTCTCGATTGCAACAGTGTACGCGTTTCCACCCACCACCGGAGCCCAGTGGTGGTCCACCGATCCAAATCTGGATTGCTCCAGCATGAATTCCCTCGTTTATCAGGTTCCGCTCGCGTCGGGAGGAACGGGGTTCGCCTGCGGAGTGACCGGCAACTTTATCTGGTTCGCGGCGGGTGGAAGCTGGCGATCGTTCATCCGCACCGCCGCGCCCGCATCCGCAGCCATCGGCGTCGAGTATTTGTTTTTCGACGAACAGGGCAGCCGCGTTTCAGTTGATACGGATTCAGGCGCGGCTCGCACATCCTCCGATACCGTCAGCCTGGTTTTGAATCCGAACCAGCCGTCGGAACTGGAGTTGCTCGGGGCTGGGGCCGACGCTCCGCAATACGGCAGGACTCAGACCGGTTCGGTTTTTGGAATCTTCCTCTGCCCCGACGCCGCAACGTGCGCGCTGCTTGCTCCTCAATTACTGTTTTCGTACTCGCCGCTAAAGCCGTGGTCCCTCAGCGCGCCGATAGCGTGGGACAAGTCTTTTTCCTCGCTTCAGCCGTCCGGCCTGTCTGCGCGCTGGTCCACGGCCGGCATCAACGACCCCACTCACATTCTTTCGTTTGCAATCTACAACCAGTCCCCCAGGGCGGCAACTTACACGATTCGCGTTTATGACAGCAACGGGTCTGTTGCGGGCGAGGGCGCGACGCCCGTTATCGGACAAGCGCAAACGCGCGGGTTCCTGCTGACCGATGTAATAAGAACGGCGCTTCCTTCAGGCATTCTCAAGATCGCGGTCGAGGGAACCGATCTCTCGTCCGTGTTGTTTCTTCAGTTCAGCGGGGACTCCGCCACCAGCCTGCAGGCGACGTCCGAGGCCCTGCCGGGCGGCCTCTTGCGCACCGCCCTTCCTCAGTAGGCGAGGCGCGTACGCGCTTTCTCGGCGACACCGAGCCTGGCATCGATCATGAGCGGGAAGTAGCGGTTAATGTCGGATCTCGGCGCGGGCCGGCCGCATCCCTTTTGCCAGAGGAGAACATGCAACCACGAATCGATCTGAAGAATGCACCCGCGGGCGCGATGCGGGCCATGTACGGGCTGGAGCAGTATGTGCGGCAGAGTGGGCTCGAACCCACGTTGATCCACCTCCTGAAGGTCCGCGCCTCACAGATCAACGGCTGCGCGTACTGCATCGACATGCACACCAAGGATGCGCGCGCCGAGGGCGAGACGGAGCAGCGCCTCTATGGTCTGTCGGCGTGGCGCGAGACCCCTTTCTACACCGCGCGCGAGCGCGCCGCGCTGGAGTGGACCGAGGCCCTCACCCTCATTTCCAACAACCATGTTCCCGACGAGCTGTATGAGCGCGTGCGCCAGCACTTCAGCGAAGAAGAGCTGGTGAACCTGAGCATGGCGCTGGTCGCGATCAATGGTTGGAACCGGCTGGCGATCTCATTCAGGGCCGTGCCGGGGAGCTACGAGCGCGCAGAAGCGCATTCACCCGCTCGATGACGGCAAACGCGTCCGCCACATAGAGCACGTCGGCTTTCCCTCGCGCCCAGCCGCAGTTGGGATCGAGGTTGATGGCGCGGCGTTCACGAATGAAGCGCCAGCCGACGACATGCGGCTCCTCGCCGTGGCAGCATGCGGCCAGGCCTTTCGGATGGCGTGGCGTCGCGCCCGTCTGACCTACCTGATTCAAATGCGACAGGAAAGGCAGCACGGCGTGGCCTTCGCCGGCGATATCGACCAGCGATTTACTGCTTCCGAGCGAGGCCTGGCTGCCGTTCAGAAAGTCGCTGATGAGGCCGGCGGCTTCCTGCACGTGGATTTTTCCATCGGCCTGTTTCTTCGTCCAGCCGGCGCCGGCGACGAACAGAAGCTTCGCGTCCGGGCGGATCGTCTGCTGCTCGGCTTTCGGGGTCTGCCGGCCGATTACCTGGGTCCGGGTGAGCGCCGGATCCACGGCCAGCGGTACCCTCTGGAAGTCCACCCGGCGTGACTCCCCCTGGAACGCGGGCGCGCAGCCGCCTTCGACGAGAATCAACCAGGGCCGCTGGGCGCGCGTAAGACGGGCCTCCAGCCGCTGCCGATAAAACCACCGCGTGACGCTCAGGCCATCAGCGGCGGAGACGATCGAGCACACGTGGGTATCCACACGGCCGTTCAGCCGCTGGGCAACGCCGGCCATCACCCGCGCAAAGCGGGATGTTTGCGGCGCCACGATGATGGTGGGCTGCGCCGCCCGGTAAAGCGCCTCGACGGCGGCGGCATCCGTGGAATAGCGAGGCTGGTCCACACCCGCGTCGTCGATGACAAGGAACTGCACGGCGCCACACGCGCCGACACTCTGTGTCGCAGCGCCGGAGCCAACACCGATCAGGCCCACGCTAAGTTCACCGTCGAGCGACATGGCCGCGGACAGCGCCTCACGCGCGATCATCGACAACGAGGCGCCGGGGTCAGTGTGCGCCAGGTACAGGATTCGTTCGGCCATTCGATTCACTCCGCCAGCACCCACTCCGCGATCTCGCGCGCGATGTCATCCACCGGCGCGTCCTTCACGATGCGCGTTTGCCGCTGCTGTTTTGGCGCTTCCACCGCCGCAAAGCTGAGCCCGTCCAGCAGCGCGCCCGCGGGCTTCGCCTGCTGCAGAGCGGGGAGTATGCCGCGCATGTTGTGCATCCCGACCTGGGGGCTTCCCACCGGCTCCGGCAGGCTGCCGGTCGCCCACCCGAGCAGCGCCGGCGGCGCGGTGCAAACGGAAATCTGGTGCTGGCCCCCTTCCACGCGCTCGAGGATTCTCAGGGAGCCGTCATCCTGTATGGTGAGTTCGTCGACGCCCTGAAACTGATCGATAATGCCCAGCCGCTCACCGAGCATTTGCATGGTGGCTCCGGCGCCTCGCGAAGCCGATTCCCAGCCGCCGAACAGCAACAGGCGCGACTTGTCCAGTCCGGGGATGCTCTCGATAACGCCGGCCAGCGCGGCCGCGACCTCGGCCGTATCGGTAAAACCGCTGGACGGTCCGTCGACGGGCAGGAGATGAAAGTGCGCGCGCTGGGCCACGGTCATCATCACCTGTTGCAGCTTCGCTTTCGGCGCAAGGCTGACCAGGTAGACGTGAACGCCGCTCCGTGTACGTTCCAGGTGCGCGGCCTCATAGAGCGCGTGCGCGGCCCATGGGTCGAGCACGTGCGGTAGCAGCAGCTCGTTGCGCAAAGCGGGACCGGACGGCCCGGTGACCGGCTCCAGCGTCTGCAGGGGATCCGGCACGATGCCCGCGCAGACGACGATTTGATATTCCATTTGTCCCTCAGTTCTCCACCGAATGCAGGCCGCCTCCACCTGCCCGGAAATCGACGTTGGCGTGCGCGCAGTTCCACAGACACGCGCCGCAGTGCACGCACTTCTCGCGATCGAACGTGGGCGCGCCGCCGTCAGCAGACGGCCCGATCGCCTGGCCCGAGCACATTTCCACGCACAGCTGAACCTCGCAGGCGGCGCAAAGTTCGGGATTGCGGAAGGTGACGTGATCGGCGAAACCCGGCGAGCCCTGCACCTTGCCGCCCATCAGCAGCGCGTCCTGATGAGACACGAGCAGTGCTCGGTCATAGTCAATTTCGGGCCAGCCGAGTCGGTTCATGACGGCGTCGTGAAGAGGAACGGCGGACGCGCGGGCGTCGTGATGGAGAGTTGCGAGGAGTTCGGGCGAGAGGCGGCCCCGGAAATACCTCGCGGGCGAAACCGCCTGCCGCGCCTTCTGATTCCGGTGCACAAGCAGCTGGCCTTTTGTCAAACCGGCCAGGGCCATACCGAGAACGCCGGTGAGAAAACCTCTCTCGAACCCGTTACGCGCGTTCTCGGCAATCCTCGCCTCGTGCTCGACCCAGCTCTGCCGCCGCCGCGCAACGTACGTGCGCTCCAGGTTCTCGCGCGTGAACGGAGCGTTTTCGCGAAGCAGCTCGAATACGCCGTCCGCGAGCTGCATTCCCGTGGTCCATGCTTCGTCCACGCCGGAGCCGGTCAGCACGTTGGTGCTGCCGGAGCCCTCGCCGATGCGCACATAGCCGTTGCCGGCCAACCACGGCTCGCCGCGCCGGCCCGATTCGAGCAGCGATTTCGCGCCCCAGGAGCGCATGCGTGCCCCCTTCAGCCAGCGCCACAGGAACGGGTGCTGGATGAAATGCTGCAGGTAGCGATAGGAGGTCCGCACTGGAGAGTGCAGGAAGCAAGGAACGAAAATGCCGACCGAGGCGACGCCTTCCGGATGCACGTACAGGAAGCCGAAGATCTCGGGCTCAGGAAAGCCCAGCGTGTGGATGACTATACCGGTTTCGAGCGGCGAATCGGCGGGAAGATCGACCACCATCTTGCAGCCGACCGCCCACTCGTTGCGCTCGAACCCAGGCGGCGCACCGAAGGTCTGGTCCAGCGCGCGGCCGACCGCGCCGACGGGGCCGTCGGCGACGACGGTCAGACGGGCGCGAATGTCCGTACCCTCCGCGAGGCGCACGCCCGTAACACGCTCTCCCTCGATGATCGGCCCCGCGACCGGCATGGAAGGCCAGATCTGCGCCCTGCCGCTCATCATGATCTGCTCGCCGACCCACTGGTTGAACTGGCCAATGGAAAGGACCAGACCATCTTTCTTGTGCAGGAACGCGGGAATGTACGGCAATTCGATGCCGTGATTGCACGGGCGGGCGGCGGAGAGAAGCGTGTCGAGGGCGCGAAGCGGGAGCGAGCGGTGGCTGGCGCCGATGGGGTCGAGCAGATAGACCAGCTTCTCCTCCGTCACGGGCGCGGCCAGCGGGATCGTTGCGGTATCGAGATTGGGAAATGACTGCCGAATGCCGCGCGCGCGCGTGACCACGCCGGACACGCCGAATCCCATGCCGTCGGCGCGCTCGCAGCACATGATCTGCGGCGGGCGCTCCAGTTCGGCCAGCTTCGGCGCGAGCGTGATCAGGAACCCGCCGGCCGCCGGCCCGAAGCCGACGCAAACGATGTCGGTGTCCATGCTGACGCGGTCGCTCATGCGGCTAGACCGGGTAATCCGGGGCGGCGGGGATCATCACCTTTGTGAGCGCGTCGGCTGCGCGATCCTTGGCCAGCAATGAGCCCGTGAGGCAGCGGTCGAGTTTGTCGCGGAGCCGCGCGAAGCCTGTCAGGCCCGCTCCAACCGCGCAGGGGCCCGCCTTGGGCGGATGCTTGCCGTCGGAATCGAAGGTGTCCGTTGGGATGCTGGCAATGCCCGGGATGAGGCTCTCGAGAGCGACGAGCTCGTCAGTTTCGTAGCAGGTGCGGTGCGCTTCGTCATCCCACGCAGGATGGCGATTGTAGCCGTAGACGAGCTCGGCGCAAATCCGCGACGCTTCGCCGGCGGCCCGCGCGGTCTGCACATGAGCGAGGTCGGTGAAAAACGCGAGAGCGCCATCAACCGCTTCGGCGACCGCCGGGTTTTCCGGCCCTGTCTCCTCGAGCTCCACCACATCGAGGACGAACTGACGCGCCGCGAGCAGCCAGCACAAAGCATCCGCGAGCGGGAAGGAGACGCCCTGCCGGGCGCTGTGATAGAGCGGCTGGCCGCCGGCGTCTTTGCTCGTCTGCAGATGCTTCGCCGTCCACAGCCACAGCTGCATCGCGGTAGCCAGCGCGCACGCGCCAGTGCCCGGACGTTCGGAAGCGATGAAGCGCAGATCCGATATCCAGTCGCGGAACTGCGCCAGGAAGACCGGATTCATCATGGTCACCGAGAGCTGCCGCCGCTGCACCGCTTCCGGACCTTCATAGGTAGCCTCGAGCTGCGCGTCCATCCACTTGTAGCCGAGGAATCCGGGACAGTCTTCGGTGATCCCGTAGCCGCCCATCAGACTCACCGCCTCGCGCATCACATTCGCGCCATGTCCCGTGTTCCACAGCTTGGTGGCGGGACAGAACACGTTGGCCTGCGAATCGAGCAGGCTGAAGCGGACCAGCGGATCGGCCGCGAGCGCCTCGTAACGGGCGGCGTTGCGGCGATACCCGGGGACATGGCCCAGCTCCAGATACTCGATGGCGTCCTTCTCCACCGCTCGCATGGCGCGCAGAGCCGACGTACCGCCGCCAATACCGCGTTCGGCGAAGATACGGTTCTTCTCCTTTTCCAGCGGATCGAGATCGTCGAAAACGCGCGCCGCGGCGAAGCCCAGTGACGCGGCAGCTTCGCCGGTGGCCCATACATCGACGAGGCGGTGCAGCGAGTCCTGCTTTTGCTGCAACCCGAATTCAAACCGCGGAGATCCGGGCATGATCCCGCTGCCGCGGAAGCGATCCCGCTGGTAGCGGATCACCGGCTCGACAGCGCTCAACAGCTTCGCAGCGGTGATGATGCCGACAGTGACGCGAGTGCGTCGGAATACGGCTTCGATCACCTCGCCGTGGCTGAAGCGCGGTACGATCATACCGTCCTGCACCGTATATCCGCCGACAATGCGGCTGGCCGGCACATTCAGACGAAACGCCGGATCGGAAGTGGAAGAGAGTTGATGTACCAGCTTGCGGGTGGGCGTGCCGCGGTCGAAGATGCCGGCGTCAGTCTCTTCGAGAATCACCATGCACGAGCCCTTGATGCGCGGATCGCCCGAATCGACGGCGGCGGTCACGAAGTTGGCGAATCCCATGTTCGTGATGAAGCGGCCGCGCTTGGTCACTTCGAGCATGGGCTCTTCGCCATCGTTCCATTGCGCGATGCGGATGCGGCCCGAGAGCAGGCCGGTTTCGAC
>Ga0070739_10002862_pt1 | contig 22278 bp, 19 predicted proteins | sample Coa_R1_7_FD_66445 | JGI IMG/M metagenome (GOLD analysis project Ga0070739, IMG submission 66445) | Surface soil microbial communities from Centralia Pennsylvania, which are recovering from an underground coalmine fire - Coalmine... | ecosystem: Environmental > Terrestrial > Soil > Unclassified ... | reverse complement strand
ACCGCGCTGGTGTGGGTTCCGGAATAGATCTCAAACCCGTGCCGGATCCCGTACCGGTCGAGAATCTGGTGAAGCTTCTCGGTATCGAACCGCAGGTTATCCTGATCGCCCACGTCCATCGCAATACCGCGGTACCGTCGCAGGTTGTCGATGTACTGATCGACAAAGGCCAGCGGCGCATTGGCGGTCCATTTGGCCAGAACCTCAGGCTGGGGCACGCCGTCCTTTACAGGGAGGTCGAGATACAGCGGTGGATTCTTCGGGTCGGGCGACCAGGCCGCCGCGGTAGCCAGCTGCGCCCGGGCGAAAAACTGAAATTTCGCGGAGTCGGCGGGAGATTTGAGGCCGGCTACAGCTTCTTCGAAGGCCTTGTCACGAGCCGGATCCGCAGGTCCGGCCGGCCGCGGCGACATGCAGCACGGGCTCATGATGTACAGGCTTCCGAACACGTCAGGGTGTTTCATGCCGATGCGCGCCGCGCCGTATCCACCCATGGAGTGGCCCACAAGACCTCGGCTCGAACGCTGGGGTATGGTCCGATAGTGGCCGTCGATCCAGGCTACTACATCGTGCGCAATAAACTGCTCGAAATCGCCTGTCGTAACGGAGCTGGAATACATCGAGCCGCCATAGCCTGTTTTCGAATCGGGCAGCACCACGATCATCTCCTTCGCGCCGGTGGCGAAAGCGCCTTCGATCGTCTGTGGGACGTGAATTTCGTGACTCCACTGCTCCGCGCCAATGGAATAGCCGTGCAGGGCGTAAACCACCGGGTAGCGCCGATGAGAATCGGTCTTGTACCCAGGCGGGAGGAAAACGATCACGTCGCGGTCGGCGGGTTCACCTTCGAGATTACCCTCGAGAGAAGCGCCGTGAATGCGAACATGCTCAACGAGCACTGGCCTGGCGCCGGGCACTACGGCAGGCGTCTCGGTCTGCACCTGTGCCGCGAGGGGCGTGCTCAGAGCAGCGGCGAGGATCATGAGCGGAGGCACGGAGCGGATTATCGTCGACATTTGTCCTCCTCGAATCTACTACGCCGGAGGCAGCCGAGGCAGCCCTGGCGCGCCGGTCCAACATGCGTGGACGGCGGCCAGCACACAGGATTGCCGATTTCGGCCCGACAGCGCACCGGAATCCCGGCCTCAAGCCGAGACCGGCGGGTCGCTTGTATTCCGAAGCGCGCTCCGCGGGATGCAAACGTTACGTCCGCGAAGATGCCGGGCGTTATCTCGAAATCCCGGCCCCTGCAGATTAGCCGGCTGATGTAATACCTGCATTCCTGCACGAAAGGGCTTGAATTGTTTTTATTGACTCCGCCGTGGAACAGGTGTAGCTTTTTCGTAAGCTCTCACCCGATTGGTTCGAGGCACGTCGGGATTGCGCGCCTCGAGGCAGGTGAATCGATGTCCGCCGCGAACGAGGATGGCCGAACGGTTAACGTCGCTGAACAATGGCAGGCGATTGAACTTCAGCACGAGTTGCTTTTTCGGATTGTCGGGCAACTGGAGCGCGCCGTCCTCGAACGCGGACGTGGAGCATCGACATTCGAACTGCTGAACCACCTCGACGCCTACGTCGTCGTGCATTTCACGACGGAAGAGACGTTGATGGCCCACGCGGAATTTCCCGAGCTCGATGCGCACCGCGTGGAGCATGAATCCCTGCGCTTGACAGTTTCCCGGCTGGACACAGCCATCGCGAAGAACCATCATGCGGAAGCCATGACTTTGGTGCAGGCGATCCGGGACTGGGCCGGGAATCACAGCTCGGGCGCCGACATCAGACTGGCCGAATATTTACGCCGACGCTATGGATTAACGGCCTGATGCACCGCCGAACGAGGAGCCGGCGCCGGACGACACCAGCCCGTTTAGATGTTCCACGACACCACGCAATGCCGTGGACTCGGTATTCATGTTGTCACCGGCAGCCGCGGTTTCCTCCGCACTGGCGGCGGTCTTCTGCGTCACCTGCTCCATCCGCACGAGGGCATTACCGATCTCCTGCATCGCCTGCGCCTGCTGCCTGCTGCCGTTGTGCATCTCCTCCGCCAGGGCGTTAACGGTATTGGTGGCGGCGGTGATCGATTGCATTCCGGCGGTGAGCCGCTGAAGGCGTGTTTTTCCTTCAGTCGCGCGCGCGACCGAGGCCCCGATGAGTTCTTCGGTATCCTGAGCAGCCTGCGCGCAGCGCTGAGCGAGGCTCCGGACCTCTCCGGCCACAACCGCAAACCCCAGACCCGCCTCTCCGGCGCGAGCAGCCTCTACCGCTGCATTCAGCGCCAGCAGATTGGTCTGAAAAGCGATGTCGTGGATCACACGAATGATTTTGGAGATGCTCGCGCTGGAGCGGTCGATCTCCTCCATCGCCGCCGCCGTCCGCTCCAGAGCGGCATTCGTCTCTCCAACGTGGGTGCGGATTTCGCCGATAGCGGCGGCGACCTGCTGCGCGCCTCCGGCCTGCTGCCGAGCGGTGGCGTTGATCTCCTCACTCGACGCCGAGGTCTGCTCGATCGCCGCGGCCTGTTCCGAAGCGCCCTGAGCCAGCGACCGACCGGCGGAGCCTACGGCTTCGGCATTCTCGGTGAGGCACATGGAGCGCCCGGTCAGATCGGCAACTACGTGCATCAGAATTCGACTCGTCCGCCGGATGACGATAAACACCGCGGCGCCGCAGACCAGCCCGAGACAGACCAGACCAGCCATGGTCCACTTCACGCGTTTCGAGGTTCTATCCGCACTGGCCCGCGATGCCGCAATCACCGTCTGCTCATCCTTGTCGAGTGCGACCGCCGCGGCGGTTACACGGTCCAGCACGGCCTGCATATCGCTGGTAACGAGGCCGTGTGCACCGGCGAAATCCCTCCTGCCGGCTAATTGGAGGAACTCATCGAACAGCCCGCGCCAGGTGGCGATACCTTCTTCGATTACTTTGAGGTTTTTCCGGCCGGATGCGGTGTGGACAATCGCTTCGACCGCTTGCGCGTCATGAGCCGCCTTGTCCGCCAGAACGGCGAAACTGCGACGGCGATCGTCCGGCGCGCCGAACTGGTGGCACATCGAGCAGTCACCGAGCGCTTCCGTGCCCGCGCCGGTTCTGGCGCCGTCGGTACTGAGCACGCTGGTTACCACGTACGCGAACTGTGTGGCCGTCGATTCCGCCTTCATTTGCATCAAATCGGAGTCGATGTCGCCCAGCAACTGCGCTGCGCGGACATCTTCATCAAAGGAAGCGTTCAGCAGCTCGGTAAGCGCGGCCATCCCCCGCAGGGCGGTGGCGCTGCAAATGCAAAGGACGATGCAAAGCACCCCGAAACAGACGGTCAGTTTAGCGCTCATGCTCAGGCGCATTGATTAGGCTCCTGGATATCTCATCGGCGTTATCCAAAGAACTTTAGGCGCGGCGCGTTTGCCGCATCCCTTGTTAGCGTCGGGGCCCCGATTCCCCAGGCGGCGGAACGAGCCCATCGACGCGCAATACGCGCCCGGCCCGTTTCTCGGTCCGCTATTTGCCGATGCAGAAGGTGGAAAAAATACGGTTCAGGATATCGTCCGCCGTGGTCGCACCGGTGATGGCGTCAATGGGGCGGAGCGCGGCATACAGATCGAGCAGCAGCATCTCGTGCGGGATCCCGAACTCAACCGCGCGTTCTGCATTGCGCAGCGCTTCGAGCGACTCCCCCAGCAGGTTCTCGTGGCGCAAACTGGTGATGAAACCGGTTTCCTGAACGCCGCCCGGAGCGACGGCCGCAATGATGGCGCGGCGCAGGTCTTCGATGCCATCGCCGGTCAGGGCCGAGACCCGGAGGTGCGGGTCGGGAGCGGCCACCCGTGAAGGCAGATCGCACTTGTTCACGGCGACCAGCAGCTGGCCCTGCGTGCGCGCCCGGTCGAGGATCGCTGAGTCGTCCGCGCCCATCGGCGCGGACCCATCGATGATCACCACCGTGACATCGGCCTCGGCCATCGCTTCGAAGGTGCGCTCGATGCCGAGGCGTTCCACCAGGTCCTCGCCGGTGCGAATACCCGCGGTGTCCACCAGGCGGACGGGGATGCCGTCGATCTCGGCGGTTTCCGACACCAAATCGCGTGTGGTGCCGGGGATGTCGGTTACGATGGCGCGATCCTGCGCCAGCAGAGCGTTGAATACGCTGCTCTTACCCACGTTGGGGCGGCCCACGATCGCCAGCGAGATGCCGTCGTGCACGATGCGGCCGTATCGAAAAGAACCGGCCAACTTCTCAACACAGGCGATCACCGCGCCCAGTCTGGTAAGGATCTGTTGGGGAGTGGCGACGCTGACGTCGTCTTCGGCGAAATCGATGCCGGCCTCCAGCAGCGCGATCAGTTCCAGCAATTGCTCCTTCACCGGGCGAATGCGGCGGGACACGGAGCCTTCCGCCTGCTGGGCCGCCACTCGCGCCTGGTACAGCGTGGTGGAGTCGATCAGATCGCGGATTGCTTCCGCCTGGGGCAGATCGAGTCTCCCGTTCAGAAATGCGCGCATCGTGAACTCGCCGGGTTCGGCGAGCCGCGCTCTATAGGACACGGCGCGCTCGAGACAGAACCGCAGCACCACGGGCGAACCGTGGCAGGAGATCTCGATCACGTCCTCGGCGGTGTAGGAGTGGGGCGCCTCGAAGAACGTGACGACAACCCGATCCACCACAGCGCCGTTCTCGTCGATCAGTTCCGCCAGCGTCGCGCGTCGCGGCGCCCATTCGTGAGTCGCAGAGAATCGCAGGAGTTGCCCGGCGATGCGGCGGGCGTCAGGACCGGACAATCGCACCACGCCGATTCCGGAACGAGCAATCGGCGTGGAAATGGCTGCGATAGTGTCGCGAAGCTGCATTCGCGCGCAGGCCGAAGGCCGGCTCTGCAGAACCTCTAGGGCCGGCGCCGCGGGGGTCCCGACCGCCGCCGATCGCGATCCCGTCCGTCCCGGCCATCCCTCCGCGGCGGGCCGCCTCCACGCCGTTCGCGATCGCCGCCCTCGCCTCGCGGTGGACCCAATGGTCGTATGATTGGCTCCGGGACGGTAGTCATCTCTGCGGGCATGACCACCACCTGCCGATGCGGTCCCGCGCCGGTGCTCTCACTGCGGATGCCGGTCTCGTTGCGCAGACTGAGGTGGATGATCCGCCGCTCCCGCGAGCTCATCGGATTGAAGTGGAACGGCACGCGCGTGCGCTTCACCTTTTCCGCCGCGGTGATCGCGCTCAGCCGCAGCTCCTCGATGCGTAGCACGCGGTAATCATTGGCGTCGAAACATATCCGGGAATGGTCCTCCGCCGGGACGCGCAGCATCTCCATGGCAAGGTGCTCCAGCGCCAGCAGCAGCTCAGCCTTATTGGCCAGCAGCAGGTCCGTATCGGCGCCGCTGAAGCGCACCACGATGTCGGGATCCTCGAAATCGGGGTGGGTGTGCTCGCCGGCGGCGAGTTCGAACGAGAGTGAGAGGTGTGCATCGCGCAGGATCGTCTCGAGAAAGCCGCGCAGCCGGGGCGTCACGTCAGCGACGTTGTACTTTTTCGCGTCCACAGAAATGATCAGGACCTGACTTTCTTTCGGGCCACTGGCGCCGGGGCCGGCGGTGGCGCCGGCGGCGGCGACATACGGTTCATCGCGTACTGCTGTGCGATGCCCACCAGATTGCCGACCAACCAATATAATACGAGTCCGCTCTGGTAGTAGTAGAAAAAGAAGCCAAAGGCCAGTGGCATGAACATCATCATGCGCTGCTGCGCCGGGTCGGCCGATGGATTCGGCGTCATGCGCTGCAGGATGAACTGAGTCACCACCATGATGGTCGGCAGGATGCGGATCGGCAGGTGCTCCGGCTGCGACAGATCCGTCACCCACAGCCAGTGCGCGCCCCGAAGCTGAATGGAGACGCTGAGCACGCGGTACATCGCGTACACCAGCGGCAGCTGCACCAGCATCGGCAGGCAACCACCGGTGGGATTCACGCCTTCCTTCTTGTAGAGGTCCATGACCTCCTGGTTCTGCTCCGCTTTTCGCGGATCGCGCAGCCCAACGTTCTTGTACTTCTCGTTGATTGCCTTGATTTTCGGCTGCAGCGCCTGCATTCTGCGCGCCGATTTCAGGCTGGAGAAACGCGCCGGAAGCAGAAGCAGGTTGATTACGACCGTGACCAGCACGATAGCCCAGCCGTAATTGCGCGTGAAATGCTCGTTGGTCCAGTTCAGAGCCACGAACAGCGGCCTGGCGATGAACCAGAACCATCCCCAGTCGATTAGCTGTTTCAGCTTGGGATCGACAGCATCGAGAATGTTGACATCCTTGGGTCCCACGAACGCCGCAAACCGGTTGACCGGATCCCCTCCCACCGCCACGCCGACCCATGCCTCCGGCTTATTGTCGGCGCCCGCGACGTTATCCGCCAGAGTGTCCGCTTCCAGCGATCCCTCCTGTTTCGGAAGGAACACAGCAGCGAAGTAGGTGTCCTCCAGGCCGGCGAAGGAGAAATCCCCGTGCGCCGCCAGCGGACCCTTTTTCGCGTCCTTGGCCGATTTCACATTCAGCTTGTTATCGGCAACGTCGAAGTACACCGCATGCTGCGTGCTCGATGCATTGTGCACGCTCAGATCGCCGAAACCGCCGCGCCACGTCAGCCGATGCGGCAGCGGTTTCCCGTCCTGCTGCGCTTCGGAAACGATCTGCGACAAATAGCTGTCCTTCGCGAACTGGAACGACTTGCGGAAATGCGCCTTGCCGTCGGAGTACTCGAAATCGATGCCGAGGCCATCGGGACTCTGTTTGGCCGCGAACAGGACTTTATTGGGATCGGTAGACGGCGCGTGCTCGAACTCGAATTCGAACGGATCTCCGACCTTCGCCGCGGTCTGCATGTTGACCAGCTCGAGCGGCTTCCCTGCTTCATCGCGATACTTCTTCAGCAGCCAGCTCTGAACCACGGCGCCGCGATTGGAAAAGCGTATCTCGAACAGGTCGGTGCTGATGGTATAGGTCTGTTCGGCCGTCGCCGAGATCTGTGCCGCTGGCGTGCTCGAGGCGGCCGCTGCAGCGTTGGCCGGCGCCGCGGCCGGCGTGGGCGCGGGCGGCACCGTCGCAGCTGTCGCCGGTTTTGGGTTCCGGGCTTTCTGCGTCGGCCCAGGCGCTACCGGCTTGTAGATGTAAGGAGTCAGGAACAGGACCAGGATCACCAGCAGGCACGCGATCAGAACGCGCGCCTCCATGGGAAACTCCTTGCCCGGACCAGTGCTGTTTTGGGGATCTGCCATTCGAATCTCGATATCAGGGGTGGCGCTGCGGCACGGGGTCCACGCCGCCGGGGTGGAATGGGTGGCAGCGCAGCAGGCGCGCCAGGCCCAGGCCTGTCCCGCGAAGCACGCCGAAGCGATCCACGGCTTCCATCATGTACTCCGAGCAGGTGGGGTGGAACCGGCAGGCCGACGGCAGCAGCGGCGAAACCCACCGCTTGTACAGCCGGAGCGCGCCGATGATTATCTGCCGCATCGTTGAATCAGACGATCCACTTCCCGCCGTAGTTCGTCCGGCCCCGCTTCCAGCAGCGACCGCCGCGGGTTCAGCACGATGTCCCACTGCGGGGCGATGTCAGCCAGCCGCAGACGAACCTGCTCCCGAAGCCGGCGTTTGGCGCGGTTGCGGCGAACGGCGATTCCGAACGCCCGCGGGACCGTGAATCCGATACGCGGCCCCTCGCCCTGTTCGCGCGCCTGAGAAAGCAGGAAAGCAGCGAAAAACGGGCCGCTGAAGCGCTGCCCATGCTCATAGACCCGTCGAAAATCCGTGGAGCGGAGAATCCGCGCACTCTTCGGGAACCGGAAACTATTTGGCGTTGCGGACGGCTCTCTCGTCACTCACCGTGAGCTTGTGACGGCCCTTGGCGCGGCGCCGGGAAAGCACGGCCCGGCCATTTTTCGTCTCCATGCGGACCCGGAACCCGTGAGTTTTGGCCCGCTTACGGTTGTTTGGCTGAAATGTACGTTTCGGCATTGTGTTGCTTTCGGGGTTCCGCAGCGGTCAGAGGTCGCACGGGTACACACTCCCGTCGTAAAGGTCGACCGGGAACCTTCATTCAGTATAGGGGTGCGGCGGGAAGGGTGTCAAACCCTTTACTTCCCGGCTTCCAGCGCTTCCAGCTCTTTCCAGATGTCGTCGCCGTGCGCTTCCCAGTCGGGCGTCCCCGAGCCGGTGATCTGCTCTTCGGGCACCTTCAGTGTCCCGTGTCCGTACACGCAGATGTACTCCATCCGCGGCCGGCCGATCAGCAGCGAGTTCGGCCAGGAGCCGGCGCTCACCGGCATGCGCAGCTTGCGGAGGCAGGTGCGGCAGCGATAGCGCTGGTCGCGGATGATCAGGTACAGCACCCCCGAACACAGCAGTGAGAACACCATCATCACCGTCGTGTAACCCAGATCGTGCGCGAACGGCTCGCCGTAGATCGGAAATGGCGGGCGTGGCCAGGCAGTCCGGATCCCGCTCTCGATACCGTAGAGGACAGCTCCGGCAATCGCCAGCTTGGCCAGCAGATAACCCCAGTACCTCATCGTCTTGTTGGATTCTCCCGCCTGCGCCGGAGTTCCCGAAAACCCCCTCCGGTACCTGATCGACAGTGGCCCTCGCCGGGTTTACGGCTCCTGTGCGCTTCAATGACGGAAAGCGTACAGAACCCGTTAGCTCACGCTTATCTACGAGCTACTTGCGAACCAGGTTCCGGGCAATGAACAGAAGGTTGGCGGGCCGCTCCGCCAGCCGCCGCATGAAGTACGGATACCACGCGTCCCCATACGGCACATACAGCCGGAGCCGATACCCTTCCGCCACCAGCTGCCGCTGCAGGTCCCGCCGGATACCGTACAGCATCTGGAACTCAAACCTGTCGGCCGCGTATCCCTGCTTCCGCACATGCTCCAGTGTTCGTCCTATCATCGCCTCGTCGTGCGTTGCGATGGCTGGGCAACGGCCATGGTCGAGCAGCACTTCCATCAACTTAACGAAGCTGCCATCCACGTCGCGCTTCTTTGGCCAGGCGATGGTATGCGGCTCGCGATACGCGCCCTTCACCAGACGTACCGGAATGCCGCGCTCGTTCAGGTGGTGAACGTCAGCCTCGGTGCGATACAGATAGGCCTGGACCACCGCGCGCACGCACCCATACCGCTCGTGCATGGCGCCCACGATAGCCAGGGTGCGATCGACGTATTCGCTGGCTTCCATGTCGATCTCGACGCCGCTCCCGCCCTCCTTCGCCCGCCTCGCGATCGCGCCGCAGTTCTCGATGCACACGCCTTCGCCCAGATCGAGACCGAGTTGCGTCAGTTTCACGGATACCGTCGCCGGTAATCCAAGCCGCGCGATGCCGTCCAGCGCCGCCGTGTAGGAATCGCGGGATGTGCGCGATTCCTCGATGGAGGACACGTTCTCGCCCAGGTGGTCGAGGGTGGCTGTGATCCCTTCCGCCTTCAGGCGCGCACAGACCGCCAGCTCTTCTTCGAGCGTCCGCCCGGCGATGAAGCGGCGCGTCAGCGACTGCGAGAAGGACGAGTTCTGAACCCAGCGGCGAAGCCAGTTCTGGCGCGAGAGGAAAAGCAGCGCGGTGCGCAGCATCGGCTCGTGTGGCGCGGAACCGCGCGCCACCCACAATCATATACGCGCGGCGCGAGACCTTAGCCGGCTGACCCGGGACGAATCGCCGTTATACGAACGGCTGGCAGGCCACCCAGCCGATGAGAGCGCCCACCACTGCCCCGGCCAGTACGTCGCTCAGGAAATGCATACCGAGCACGATGCGCGACAGTGCGATGCTGAACGCAAAGAAGAACACCGCGGGCGCTGTCGCTGGATAAAAGAACGCGATCGTGGTGGCGCAGGCGAACGCGGTCATCGTATGGCCGGATGGGAACGAGAACTGGTCCGGCGGCAGCAGCGTCGCCCAGCAGTGCGGCTCGATCTCGCACGGGCGCTTCCGTCCCGTCACCCGCTTCAATAACTGGAATGCCAGAATGCTGAAAATACTCGCCAGTCCCGCCGCCGCGGCCGCCGAAAACCGCTCACGTCCGCCAAACAACAGGATTACCGCGCCAAGGCCGTACCACAGCCAGCCGTCGCCGGCTCGCGTGGCCGCCAGCATCCACCAGCGGATCCATCGCGGCGCGTACCAGTTATTGGCGCGCCGCATGAGCCGATGATCGCCGGTGCTGATGAACCGAAACATGCTTCCAGACTTATGTTCGCCGCCGGCGATTACATGCATGTGACGCGTGCATGAAATGTCCGCTAAACGGCCACGTTGTCAGGCCTGACGGGCGCCCGGCGCTGTTACTATGAACCGATACTCTGCATGGCCCGTCCCCTTCACGCCCCGCGGCGCTCCTCGTGAAACGCATCGACTTCGTGTATTTCGAAGCTGGCGGGGGCCATCGCAGCGCCGCCATTGCGCTTAAGACCGTAATCGAGCAGCAGGGACGCCCGTGGCAAGTTCGCCTCGTCAACCTGCAGGAAGTACTCGATCCACTGGACATCTTTCGCAAGTACACTCGCATCCGGCTGCAGGACATTTACAACCTGCTGCTCCGTAAGGGCTGGACCCTCGGCTCCGCCCAACTGCTCGCCGCCATGCACGGCATCATCCGCCTGTACCACCGCGGTCAGGTCCGGCTGCTGCGCGGCTTCTGGGCCGACCAGCGACCCGACATGGTCGTTTCTCTGGTCCCCAACTTCAATCGTGCCATGTTTGAAGCCCTCCGCGCTCTGGACCCGCGAATCCCTTATGTAACGATCCTTACTGACTTCGCCGATTACCCGCCGCGCTTCTGGATCGAGCCGCAGCCGCAACACCTGATCTGCGGTACCGCACGCGCCGTTCAACAGGCCCTTACGTTGGGCCACACCGGCGACCGGGTGCTCCGCGCCTCAGGCATGATCCTCAGGCCCGGATTCTACGAGCCTGTGAAACTCGACATCGGATCCGAGCGCGCCGGCGTCGGCCTCAGGCCGGATCTCCCCATCGGGCTCGTTTTGTTCGGCGGCGAGGGCTCCAGCGCGATGCTGCAAATCGCGCGCGAAATCGATCGCGCCGCTGTCCCGCTCCAGCTCATCTTCATCTGCGGAAAAAACAGCCGCCTCCGCGCACGCCTCGAAAGCCTCCGGACCCGCTATCCCAAACACGTTGTCGGCTTCACCTCGGACATTGCTCGATATATGGCGATCTCCGATTTCTTCATCGGCAAGGCCGGCCCCGGCAGCATCAGCGAGGCCGTCGCCATGAAACTCCCGGTCATCGTGGCCCGAAACGCGTGGACCCTGCCCCAGGAGCGCTACAACGCCGACTGGGTCATCGAAAAGGACGTCGGCCTCGTGCTGCGCTCGTTTCGCGAGATCGGCCGCGCGGTGCGCCAGCTGCTTGAGCCGGCAACCCTCGCCCGCGTGCGCGCCAACGCTGCCGCCCTCGACAATCGCGCCGTCTTCGAAATCCCCGACATGCTCGAATCGATTCTTGAACAATGAAAATCGCCACCTGGAACGTTAATTCCATCCGCAGACGTCAGGACGCCGTGCTTGCCTGGCTTGCGCAGCACCAGCCCGATGCGCTGTGCCTTCAGGAAACCAAGGTTCCCGACGAGCAGTTCCCGGCCGATGCCTTTCGCGACGCCGGTTATCACGTCACGTTTCGCGGTGCGAAAGGCTATAACGGCGTGGCCACCATCAGCCGCGAAGCGCCCGCGTATGTGCTGCACGGCCTCCACGAAGGCCCGGACAACGAGGATGCCCGCGTGCTGCTCACCGTGATTGCCGGCATTCCCATCCTCAATACTTACGTTCCGCAGGGCTATAAAATCGGCACGGACAAGTACGCTTTCAAGCTGGAGTGGTTTCGTCGAGTCCGGCAGTACTTCGCCGAGCGGCTCGACCCGGCTAAACCGGCCCTGTGGGTGGGCGACATGAACGTCGCCCCCGAGCCGATCGACGTCTATCATCCCGACCGCCGCGTCAAGGACGTGGATTTCCATATCGACGCGCGTAACGCATTCAAAGATGCCGTCGCATGGGGCTTCATCGACGTGTTTCGCAGGCTGCATCCGGACCGTGTTCAGTACACATACTGGGACTACTTCCGCAACGCCTTCGAGAACGACTGGGGCTGGCGTATCGACCACATCCTCGCCACCGAGCCCCTTGCGCCCCGATGCGTTGAAGCCGAAGTGGACACAGAGCCCCGCCGGGCGCCCGGCGCTTCGGACCACACTGTAGTCTGGGCTAACTTCGATGTTTCGTTACCGTAACGCTCTTGCTGCGTGACCCGGGGATTCGATTATCCTGAGTCATCCATGGCTGGCAAACAGGTTCGCAGTGTTGTCATTCGCTTTGACGGACCTGAGTACCGTACCGGGTGGTATGCGGAAGGCGATCCCGTAATCGTGCAGGAGCTAACAAATCTCCTGCGGCGCCATGAACCGCGCGCGTACCTCGTTCGCTGGGAAACTCGACAATCAGTTGACCCGGCTGCCGTCAGTGATCGTAACCCCGACGACACGTTCTAGTCCGTTCAACTTTCAGGCGGCCTTCTTCGACACGGCCACATCCACCGCTGCGACTTTATACGCCGCCAGCAGTTTCATGACAGCCATTTCCTCGCGGCGCATCGCTTCCGGCGAGTTGCCCCCAGTGGTGGCGCGCAGCAGGTCGAGCAGCGTACCTTCCGTATAGGCGTCGAGCACCGCCGGATGCACGTAGTACTTGCGGCACGTCGCCGGCCGGTTCCCGAGCCGCTCGGCAACGGATTTGATTGCCGCCACAATGTTCTTCTTCGCCTGAGTGTCGCAATCGCAGGCGCCCAGCGCCTCCAGTTCGAGCGCGGCCTGGCCGGTGCCGTTCCACGTGCGAAAATCCTTGGCCGTGAAATCCTGGCCGGTGATCTCGCGCAGGTATTCATTCACATCTTCGGAGTGAATCCGGTACGCCGTCCCGTCCTCGTCGATGTAGTGAAACAACTCGTGCCCGGGGATGCACTGACAATCCCGAACGATCTTCGCCAGCCGGCGATCGCTCAGCTCGATGTCGTGCACGATCCCGCTCTTGCCTTTGAAATGGAAGCGCAGTGTGCGGCCCTCGATCTTGACGTGTTTATTCCGAAGTGTGGTCAGGCCGAACGACCCGTTTTCGCGCACGTACTCATCGTTCCCGACGCGTATGCAGGTGCGCTCCAGCAGGCGCACCACTGTCGCCAGCACCTTGTTCTTCGGCAGCCCGGGCAACGCGAGGTCCTGCTCCACCCGCCTGCGGATTGCCGGCAGCGCCTCGCCAAAGGCAACCATTCGCGTGAATTTCGTCGCGTCGCGCACCGCGCGATAGAGCGGATGATACCGATATTGTTTGCGACCCCGCGCGTCCCGTCCGACCGCCTGCACGTGTCCGTTCTTTGAAGGACAGATCCACACCTGTTCCCACGCCGGAGGGATTGCCAGCGACCGAATGCGCGCCAGCGTCTCCTCGTCACTGACCTCCTCCCCGTCGGGCCCAATGTAGATAAAGCCTTCGCCCTTCCTTTTTCGGATGATGCCGGGGCCCTCGCCGCTTACATAGCGAAGGCCAGCAACTCGCGCGGATTCATAGGGATCCGTCGGGAGTTTCGAGGGGAGTTTCTTTCGTCGAGCAGCCACGCACGGCTGTTCCGTGCAATTGTCAGGCCAGTTACTGTCGAACCTCTCCGAGCGCGCTCACGATCCGCGCCACCGCATCGTCCCAGCATCCCGCCCGGCGCTGCCGGAACAGCCGCATCGTCGGGTACCACGGCGAATCGTCGCGATCGCGCAGCCACCGCCAGTCGGCTTCAAAGGGCAGCAGCGTCCACACCGGTTTCCTGAGCGCGCCTGCCAGATGCGCAACCATTGTGTCCACCGTAATCACGAGATCGAGATCGGCGATCTGCCGTGCCGTCGCGAGCGCGTCGTCATTCTCGGGCGCGGGACTCTCATCGATGCCGAGGGGCGCGCCATACCGCCACGCCTCCTGCACGCCGGGCCCATGCTGCACCGATACCCATTCCACTCCCGCTACAGACCCAAGCGGCGCCAAAGTTTGCAACGGCACGGAGCGGCATGGGTTGTAAACGCCGGACGCCCAAACCAGCCCGACGCGGCGCCTGCCGTTCCGCGGCACAGGCGTGAATGGAAAGTTGATGTACGGCCGATTCGGAACAGTTTCTATCGTGGTCCGGAACGCATACGGCAGTTCCGTGCACTCGATCTCCACCTCGTGCTCGACGCCTGGCGACAGGCCATCGACATACGGCATCAATGACGCGAGATTCGCCTGCGGAGCCACGGTCACCCGCGACCCTGCATCCCGCAGCAGCGCGGCGTACCGAATGAACTGGATGGTGTCGCCGAGCCCATTCTCACAGCGGATCAGCACGCGCTTTCCGGCCAGCGGCGTCCCCCGCCAGATCCGCGGCGGAACGCGATCACTGATCCGCCACGCCGCCTCGAAATCACCCGCCGCCATGTGCTCGTGCCACGCGGCGATGGCATCTTCGGCCACGCCTGGATATTAACCTGGACGCCGGTCACTTGTAGTGCAAGCCATTGGCTTGCACGCAATGTGCTCCGTTCAGACCCCGGCGGCCCTGGCGCGCCTGCAACTCCAGACAAATCCTCCGTTACCCCTGCATGCTACCCTGAAACTTCAAGCCATGAATGTCCATTCGGGCGAGCGAAGCTATCATTCTCCGCACCTGGCCGTTCCGGGAAGCCGACCTGGTCGTCAGCTTCTTCACCCGCGATCAGGGCAAACTGCGGGGCATCGCCCGGCGGGCACGACGGCCTAAGAGCGGTTACGGCGCGGGACTCGAACGCCTCGCCCACGTCACGGTTTCTTATTACCAGAAGGAAAATCGTGAGCTGGTCAGCCTGAACTCCTGCGAGATTCTGGATTCGTGGTTCAGACTGGCATCCGAGTGGGAGACGGGAATCGCGCTGGATTTCCTCGCGGAGGTCTCCGACCAGCTTCTGCCTCCCGCCGAGGTCAACGAGCGGCACTTCCGGCTGCTGCTGTCCGTCCTCGCCTACCTGCGGGACGGTGGTAATGTCTGGCCGGCGGTGCTGTACTTCGCGCTGTGGTCGGTGCGCCTGGCCGGCTTTCTGCCGGAGCTGGCCGCCAGCGCGCAGTCGCAGCAGACAGCACGGGAAATGCTGGTGACGCCCATCGCACAACTTGCGCCCCGCCCGTGGTCGAAACAGACCGCGCAGGATCTGCGCCGTTTTCTCATCCGAACCATGGAGGATCATCTGGAGCGGAAGCTGCACACGCCTCCGCTGCTGGAATCGCTATGAGTGTCGCCAGCGCACCCATCACTAAGCCGTCGTTCCAGGACACCGTCTTTCGCCTCAAGCGCTACTGGGCGGACCGCGGCTGCATCATCACCGAGCCGTACGACGTCGAAGTCGGCGCCGGGACCATGGCCCCGGAGACGTTCCTGCGCGTGCTTGGGCCCAGGCCCTACCGCGTCGCTTACGTCCAGCCCAGCCGCCGTCCCGCCGACGGCCGCTACGGCGAGAATCCTAACCGGCTGTACAAGCACCAGCAGCTGCAGGTCATCCTCAAGGCTTCGCCCGATGACGTCATCGATCAGTACCTCGGCAGCCTGGAGGCGATCGGCATTGACCTCCGCAAGCACGACATCAAGTTCGAGGAAGACAACTGGGAATCGCCCACCCTCGGCGCTTGGGGCATCGGCTGGCAGGTGATGCTCGACGGTCTGGAGATCACGCAGTTCACTTATTTCCAGCAATGCGGCGGCATCGACCTGGAACTGGTTCCGGCGGAGCTGACCTACGGCATCGAGCGCCTCGTGGCCTTTCTTCAGGACGCCGACAGCATTTACGACATCGAATGGACCCCGGGCTTTACTTACCGTCAGGTACGCTTCGCCGACGAGCAGCAGTTTTCGGTTTACAACTTCGAGATGGCCAATGTGGAGCGGCTCTGGCAGTTGTTCGACCTGCACGAAAAGGAATGCCAGGAGTTGCTGGACAAATATAAAGGTTACCCGGACAAGTCGCGCTTCCCTGTGCTCGCCGCGTATGACCAGGTGCTGAAATGCTCGCACCTGTTTAACCTGCTCGATTCCCGCGGCGCGATCAGCGTCACCGAGCGCGTAGCCGTCATCGGCCGCGTTCGCAGGCTGGCGGTCGGCGTGGCGCAGCTTTGGAACCAGAGCGAGATGGCGGCGGAGGCGGCGCAATGAGCGGCGGACTCCCCTTCCTGCTGGAGGTCGGCTCCGAAGAGATCCCCGATTGGATGATCACGCCCGCGCTCAACCAGCTTCAGGACGCGGTGCAGAAGCTGTTCGACGAGCGCGAGATCGGCGGCATGGTGCGCCGCGCCGAAGCGACCCCGCGGCGGCTGGTGATCGAGGCGGACGGCGTCCGCGAGCGGCAGGCCGATTCGACGGAAGTCGTCACGGGCCCGCCGGTGAAGGCAGGGTCGGGGGCCGCCGCCGGCTTCGCAAAAAAAATGGGGACGACGCCCGACAAGCTGGAAACCGAATCGACGGCGAAGGGCGATTACCTGAAGTTCACGCGCACAGTGACCGGCCGCCCGGCTCGCGATCTCCTCGCTGAGGCCCTGCCCGGAATCGTCCTCGGCCTGAACTGGCCGAAAACGATGTACTGGGTCGGCGGCAAAACCGGCCCGCGCTGGATTCGGCCCATCCGCTGGGTCGTCGCCCTGCTCGGCGATAACGTTGTACCGTTCGAGATCGCGGGCGTCAGTTCATCCAACTGTACGCGTGGTCACCGCTTGCTGGGACAGGCCAACATCACGGTTACAACCGCGGACTTCGACCGTCAGCTCGCCGCCAATGGCGTTATCCTCTCCGCAGATGAGCGCCGCAACAAGATCGAAAACGACCTCGCGACGCTGCTCGACGGCAAGTCGCTGCACGTGAACCGCGATCCGGACCTGCTGCGGACGCTCATCTACATCACCGAATTCCCGACGCCCATCCTCGGCGGCTTCGAACAGAGCTACCTCCGTCTGCCCAAAGAAGTGCTCATCACCGTCATGCGGCATCACCAGAAATACTTCTCCGTGCACGACGGCGACGGGAACCTCGCGCCATACTTTATCGCCGTGATGAACACCAGCGGCGATCCGGAAGGCCTCGTGCGGCACGGCAATGAGCGCGTGCTGCGCGCGCGCTTCAACGACGCCCTGTTCTTCTGGCACTCGGACCTGAAGCGCACGCTGCACGACCGCCTGCCCGATCTTGCAAAGGTGACCTTCCAGGCGAAGCTCGGCTCATATCTGGAGAAGACCCATCGCAATGTTGCGCTGGTGAAGGAACTCGGCGGTAGTGAGCACGCCCAGCGCGCGGCCCTGCTCGCCAAGTGCGACCTGACCACGGACATGGTCAGGGAATTCACCGACCTTCAGGGCGTCGTCGGCGGCCTCTACGCGAAGGAGCAGGGCGAGCCGGAAGCGGTCTGGCGCGCCATCTACGATCAATACAAACCGCTCAGCATGGAGGATGCGGTCCCGTCCACGCGCGACGGCCAGATCGTGGCGCTTGCCGACAAACTCGATACGCTCCGCGAATGTTTCCGCGTCGGCCTGATTCCCAGCGGGTCGAAAGACCCGTTCGCGCTGCGGCGCGCCGCCCAGGGCGTAGTCCGCATTCTCGTGGAAGGCCGCATCGAGCTGCCGCTGAACGAAGCGCCCGAATTACAGGAGTTCCTGCACGACCGCATCCGCTACTACTTCCGCGAGGTGCGCGGCTATAAATACGACGAAGTGAACGCGGTGCTCGCCTCCGGAATCCACAATCTGCCCGACGTCGGAGCTCGGCTCGAAGCGCTGCGCCAGGTGCGGCCGACAGAAAACTTCGAACCGCTCGCGGCCAGTTTCAAGCGCATCCAGAACATTCTGCGCCAGGCGAACTTCAGCGAAGTCCGAACCGTCGACGAAGCGCTGCTCGAAGCCGGCCCGGAGCGCGAGCTGTACGACGAATTCCAGCGGGTGCGCCGTGAAACGCAGGGCAGCGACTACCTGCCGGCCCTCGAAGCCATCGCCGGCCTGCGCCCCACCGTCGACCGATTTTTCGATAAAGTACTGGTGAACGCCCCGGATGACCGCATCCGGCGCAACCGGTTAACGCTGTTATCCAATCTCCTCACGGAGTTTTCGGCCATCGCCGATTTTTCGGAGATCGTGCCGGCCAATACAGGACCAATCTGACAGGAACCAATATCTATGGCTAAATACGTTTACTCTTTCGGCGGCGGTACGGCCGACGGCAACGGCGAGATGAAGGACAAGCTGGGCGGCAAGGGCGCCGGCCTCGCGGAGATGAGCCGGGCGGGCGTGCCCGTGCCCCCGGGATTCACCATCATCACCGACGTTTGCAACGTTTTCTTCGACAACAACCAGACCGTTCCCGAAGAGGTGGACCAGCAGATCTGGCACGCCCTGGAGAAGCTGGAGAAAGAGGCCGGCAAAAAGCTCGGCGACGCTTCCGACCCGCTGCTGCTGAGCGTTCGCTCCGGCGCGAAGTTCTCCATGCCGGGCATGATGAACACCATTCTCAACCTCGGCCTTAACGACGAGACCACCGAGGGCCTGGCGGCGAAGACCGGCAACCCGCGATTCGCCTACGACTCCTATCGCCGCTTCATTCAGATGTTCGGTGAAGTCGCGCTCGGGGTCGACATGGCGAAGTTCGACGAAGTGTGGGACACGCGCAAGCACAAGGTGAAAGCGAAGCTGGATACCGACCTCACCGCCGCGGACCTGCAGGCTGTCATCGCCGACTACAAAAAGATCGTCAGGAAGGAAGCGAAGCGCGATTTCCCGCAGGACGCGCGCGAGCAGCTGATTCTGTCCCGCAACGCCGTCTTCAATTCCTGGTGGGCGCCCAAGGCCTCTTACTACCGCAAAATGGAGAAGATTGACGATCGCCTCGGCACCGCCTGCAACATTCAGGCCATGGTCTTCGGCAACATGGGCGAGACCTCCTGCACCGGCGTTGGCTTCACCCGCGATCCCGGCTCGGGCGAAAAGGTCTTCTACGGCGAGTTCCTCGTCAACGCGCAGGGCGAGGACGTGGTCGCCGGCATCCGCACGCCGCAGCCCATCAGCGAGCTGGAAGCCTGGAACGCGGACGTCTACAATCAGCTTCGCGACATCACGGCCATGCTCGAGAAGCACTACAAGGACATGCAGGACTTCGAGTTCACCGTGCAGGAAGGCAAGCTGTACATGCTGCAGACCCGCAACGGCAAGCGCACCGGACCGGCGGCGGTCAAGGTCGCGGTCGATATGGCCGAGGAAGGGCTCATCGACGCGAAGACTGCCGTGATGCGCGTCGCGCCTGCGCAGCTCGACCAGCTCCTGCACCCGGTGTTCGATGTGGCCAGCCTGCGCAAGCTCACCAAACTGGCTCAGGGCATCGACGCTTCCCCTGGCGCGGCTGTCGGACGGCTGGCGTTCACAGCGGAGCGGGCGGTGGAAATGGCCGCCGACGGCCCGGTGATCCTGATTCGCAAAGAGACCACACCCGACGACATTCACGGCATGGACGCGGCGAAGGGCATCGTCACCGCGATCGGCGGCAAGAGCTCGCACGCCGCTGTCGTTGCGCGCGGCATGGGCCGGCCCTGCGTGGTCGGCTGCGGCGCTATCTCCATTAATGAGCGCGCCGCCACCGCCACGGTGAAAGCCGGCGACAAGACCATCAGTATCAAAGAAGGCGACTGGGTGTCGATGAACGGCACCACCGGCGATGTCTATCTCGGCCAGGCGCAGACCAACGCGCCCGACCCGAATTCGCCCGTGTTCGCGCGCTTCATGAAGATGGCCGATGAATTCCGCGGCGACTTCGGCGTGCGCGCGAATGCCGACATCCCGCGCGATGCGAAAGCCGCGCGCTCCTTCGGCGCCGAGGGGATCGGGCTCTGCCGCACTGAGCACATGTTCTTCGCCGAGGATCGCCTGCCCCACGTGCAGGCCATGATCCTTTCCGATAACGAGAAGGATCGCCGCAAAGCGTTACAGAAGCTGCTGCCCATGCAGCGGAAGGATTTCGCCGGCCTGTTCGAGGCTATGGCTGGCTTGCCGGTAGTCATCCGCACACTCGATCCGCCGCTGCACGAGTTCGTGCCCAAGCGCGAAGAGCTGATGGTGGACATCGCCAAACTGCCGGCCGCGGACATCAAGGCGAAGAAGGAAATGGCCGCGCGCTACGCCAACTTCGGCGCCGAGGTCAAGAACCTAAAGACGGTTCTGCCCGGGCTGCTGAAGCGCGTCGAGGATCTGCACGAGTTCAACCCCATGCTCGGACATCGCGGCTGCCGTCTGGGTATCACCTATCCCGAGATCACCGAGATGCAGGCGCGCGCCATCTTCGAGGCCGTCGTTCAGGTTGCGAAGAAGGGGATCAAGGTTATCCCCGAAGTCATGATCCCGCTGATCGGGGGCGTGCAGGAGCTGGAGAACCAGAAGGCCATCGTGAAGCGCGTGGCCGACGAGGTTCTGGACAAGGCCGGCATGAAGGATCAACACTACATGATCGGCACTATGATCGAGATTCCGCGCGCGGCGCTGCTGGCTGATCAGGTGGCGCGCGAGGCGGAGTTCTTCAGCTTCGGGACCAATGACCTCACCCAGACCACGATGGGCCTCTCGCGCGACGACTACACGAAGTTCTCGCGCGAGTACGAAGAGAAGAAGATCTTCAAGGCCGACCCGTTCGGCGTGCTCGATCAGGAAGGCGTCGGCATGCTGGTCAAGTGGGCGGTGGAGAAGGGCCGTCAAACCCGTCCCGACCTGGAGGTAGGCATCTGCGGCGAGCACGGCGGCGAGCCCAGCTCGGTGGAGTTCTGCTACCGGGTAGGCATGAACTACGTGTCCTGCAGCCCGTACCGCGTCCCGATCGCGAGGCTTGCGGCGGCCCAGGCCGCTCTGACCAAAGGCGACAAGAGCGAAGCCATGCGCACCGCCTAAGAGCATTTGTGGGGCAGGCTCAATACGAACGGATCGGAACGTGACTCCGGAAACTACTCGCTCGATGGGGGGCAGGGCCTCGCCCTGCGGCGGGCTCTCAGCCCGCCTCGGGCCGCGCTAGGCCCGGCCCCCCATTCACAACCGCGTCGAAAACCGCTAACCCCAATCCCACCACTGCCGTAAGCCGAAAATCCGCACCCCCCAAGTTCGTTTTTCGCCCTTCGCATGATAACTACTTGGTCGAGAAAGGAGAGCTTCGCATGAGCTCCTCAGCACAGATTCTCGCCAACCAGCAAAACGCGCAGTCCTCGACCGGCCCGCGCACAACCGAAGGCAAAGCTGCCGCCAGCCAGAACGCCGTCTCGCACGGACTGACCGGCGGCTTCCGAGTGCTCCCGCATGAAAACCAGGCCGACTTCGATGCCTCACTCGCCGCATACCGCGACGAGTTCAAACCCGCCACCGAACACGAGCGCTTCCTCGTCGAGCTCATGACCCAGTCCCGCTGGGAACTCCAGCGCACCAATCGCCTGATCGCCTGTGTCCTCGAGCGCCTGTCCGGCGCCGATCCGGCCTCCCCCGACGCGGCGATCGCGTCCGCCCTCATCGCCCGCAGCGCCGATGCGTGGACCACCCTCAAGCGCTACGCGGCCTCCGCCGAGCGTATCTACCTGCGCTGCAGCCGCGAGCTGACCCAGTATCGGAACCGCCGCGGAAAGGAAGCCGCCGCCCTTTTCGAGGCCCAGCTCTGCGCGACGCTCGAGTTGCCCACCATCCCAAAGCTGTCCGCCCGCCCCGTACGAATCGAACCCAATCGCCCGGCCCAAAAGGACCAACGGCATCGAAAACCCACCCCCGGCGTCCCCTTCACCGACAAAGATCCCCTCAGCTGGCGCCTGTAGGACGTTGGACATTCTGCCGAAATGCCGATTGTGGTGCGAGCCTTTGGCTTGCACGCTGGAGGTTCGACATTCTGCTGAAATGCCGATTGTGGAGCAGGCCTTTGGCCTGCAGACGTCGGGCTTTAGCCCGACCACGAGCCCGCCACCGGGAACGGTTCCGATGCCCGTGGTGTCCAATTCAACGATGACCGCGAAAAGGCGCGAGGCCGCCGCGGCTGTTGCTGTCGCCGTCTTCCTGTACGGATTTACCTCCCGCACTGCTCTTGCCTGCGAGTGCGGTCCGCTACCGCCGCCCTGCGAGGCGTACGGGAAAAGCGACATAGTGTTTATCGGCGCCATCACCGAGGCGCTCGAAACCGGCCGCTGGG